>Ga0114918_10001544_pt1 | contig 20582 bp, 11 predicted proteins | sample LantaG_FD_87015 | JGI IMG/M metagenome (GOLD analysis project Ga0114918, IMG submission 87015) | Deep subsurface microbial communities from Baltic Sea to uncover new lineages of life (NeLLi) - Landsort_02402 metaG | ecosystem: Environmental > Aquatic > Marine > Oceanic > Sediment | place... | reverse complement strand
TCGCTCTCCTCTCTTCTTTTCTTTTTTTTTGCGGGGGGGTGTTTTTTTTTTTTTTTTTTTGTTTGGAGAGAGAAGGGGAGAAAAAAAAAAAAAAAAAAAAGGATGTTTTTTTTTTTTTTTTTTCCGTTTTCCCTTTCTTTTTCGATGTCTCTCTCCAACCTTTTTTTAAAGAAGAAGAAAAACAACAAAAAGTCTCCCCTTGCTCTGGAGAGCATGCTGCACTAGCGCGCTCTTCGTGACGCACAGAGGCGGCTCGCGCGTTGCGGAGAAAAGAAAAGAGAAAGAAGAAAGAAGAAAGAAGAAGAAAAGTTTGAAGTTTTCGACGTCGACAGCGAGACCTCTGTCGACCTTTGCCCGCTTCTATCTTCTCTCTTCCACCCACCCCCCCCCTCCCTCACCCCACCTTCTCTCTTTTCTCTTCTCTCCCCACGAACGAAACCAACAGCTCCCTCTGGATATTTGACTCTTCCTTAGAACAGGAAGAGAGCTAGAGAGAGGAGAAGGGAAACCAGAAGGAGCAACTCAAGAAGAAGAGGAAAAAGAAAGAAAGCGAGGAAAGACCGAAAGCAAGTTCTCTCTCTCTCAGAACCGTTCTATTCTCTCAAATTTCCCACGGACATTTCATTCACAAGGGCTCGCTCGCCGGACCGCCCTCTCTCTCTATCCTGCACATCACTGGAGAAAGTAACAAAAAAAGAAAAGGCAAAAGGAAAGGAGCAAGAAAGAAGAAAGAAAAGAACGAAAAGAAAGAAAAGAAAGAAAAAGAAAATATCATGACCGAAGCCGGCAAGCGCAAGTCGCCGCCGCCGCCGCCGCTGCTGGCAACTGCCGCTGCCGCAGCTGCTCCCATCGTCTCTCCCGTGCCCCCTCGCGTGGTGACGCAGGTGATCGGAGCGGGAGACGACGACGGCGGCAGCGGTGGCGGCAGTGGAGCGAGCGCGGAGGCAGCGATGCAGCAACAACAACTGCGCGCGAGGAAGAAGCTGAGGGTCTCTCCTCCTCCTCGTGCTCCTCCTGTTCCTCCCCCTGCCCCCTCCCGCTCTCTCGCCGCCGAGATCGCAGCCATCACGGCCCCCCGCGGCGGCGTCGACGACGACCGCCACGTGCCGGCGCTCCTGGCCCTGTGCCGCGGTGCAACCTCGAACCGCCTCCAGGCGCTGATAGCGAAGATGATCCCTCCGTCGTCGCCCTCGGTGCGCGCGCTCTTTGTCGAAGGGGGGGGGAGCGCTAGCGGCGGCGTTAGCGGCGGCGAAGGGGGCCTCGAGATCCTGAAGAACTGGCTCGAGCGCGCCTGTGACGCCGCCGGGAAGGCCTCGGAGGCGCTGGACGCGGCGCTCGAGGCACTGAACAGCAACAACGGAGGCAACGGCAGCAGCAACAGCAACAAAAGCAGCGACAACGACGGCGACGCCGACGCCGCGGCCGCCGCTGCGACCCGCAAGAAGGAAGCCGAGGAGTTTGCCGCCGCGGTGCTCTCGGCCCTTGAGTCCGTGCCCGTTGACAAGCCCCTGCTGCTGGGGTCGCAGGCCGGCAAGGCCGTGGCGCGCGCTGCCAAGAAGAAGAAGGCCCCGGGTTTATCGAAAGAGCTGCGCGAGCGTGCCGCGGCGCTGCAGGAGGCGTGGAGGTCGGAGTTTGGCGCTGCCGCTGGGGCGGCGACCACGTCGACAGCATCAGCAGCAGCAGCAGCAGCATCAGCAGCGACGAGGGATCAGACCACGACGCCCCCTTCGCCCGGTGCTGCCGGAGGTGGTGGGGGCGCCGCCAGGCCGCCGCTCTCCGGCGCGGCGGCGGCGATGGCAGCGGCGTTGTCGTCATCGTCGTCGGCGGCGTTGCGAGAAGAGGACGACGACAGAGCTGCTGCTGCTTCTGCTCCCGCTCCGTCTTCCCCTTCCAAGCGCGCCAAGAACGACGAGGACAAGGAGGTCGACGTCTGGGGTGGGAGCACCACCACCAACCAGCAACAAAACCAAAACCAAAACCTCTCCGCCGCCGAAGCCGCGGCCGCTGCCGCCGCTCGGCGCGCGCTCGCCGTAGAGGAGCTCCCGGAACACGACGCCCCCGCCAACGTCTACGGCGTCTTCAGCGGCCCGCGCCCGGCCAGCCATTTCATGGGGTACCTCTCGATGATGACTGTAGCAGAAAAGGCAGCGGCGGCGGCCGCGGCGGTGCCGGACCCGCCGCCGCCGACAGAAGAAGAGCGGAGGGCCAAGGCCGAGAAGAGGGCAAAGAGGCTCGCCGCCCGGAAAGCGAGCGGCGTGAAATGGGCGGCCGACCCGGTCCTGGTCAAGGAGCGCCACTTCCTGATGAGGGACAGCGTCGAGGAGGTTTCCAAGGGGGACCGCTTCGGGGACGACGGAGAGAGGAGGCCAGGGTCGGCGGGCGCTGCTGGTGGTCCTGCTTTTGTTCCCGCCGGCGGCGTCGCTTTTTCGCCCGCCGGCGCCGCTTTTCCGTTGCCGCCGTTTGCCTCGCTCGTCCCGGGGGGTTTCCGTATCGACGCCTCCACGCTCGCGGGCGCCGCGCAGGCCGCCGCGGGCTTCGCCGAGGCGTCCAGGCGCGAGCACGAGAGGGAGAAGCAGCTGATGCGCGAGATGGCGCTCAAGACCAGGCGCGACGCGTTCAGGGCGTCGGCCTTCTCGCAGCCGAGCGAGGACAACGCAACGGGCGAGTGGAGGGGCCCTCCGCCGTTGGCCGCGCCGCCGCCGGCCGATCTCGACGGCGATTCGTCGTCGAGCTTGACGACGTCCAGCGCGTTCGAGGCCCCCGTCGTCCGCCCTCCCGCCCTCGGGGACGGATCCTCCGAGCGTGCCAAGCTCGCCGCGTACTGCGCTGGGTTGCCTGCTGTCGTTTACGGGACAGGAAACGTCAAAGAGAGCGCCGACGTGAAGAACGAAGACGACGAAGATAGCGACGAAAACGAAAAGGAAAAGGGAAACGAAACCGAAACAACCGACGAAGAGGAACCTGAATTCGATACGGGCAGCGGGCCGAGCTCGCCGCCGCCCGAGGACGCCGCCGCGTCGCTCATGCCCCCTCCCCGCGTCGGCTTCGAGCCCCCGGCACCTGCCCCGGTGGTCGCTGCCGCGGTTCTGGCGCCCTACGTGCCTCCGAGCTATCAGCAGCATCATCAGCATCATCAAGGCGGCGGACGCCAGCAGCAGTACCGGCCGCCGGCGCAGCAGCAGGGACTGCAAGGAATGCCGCAGCGAAGTTATCAGCAACCCCAGCCCTCCTCCTACTACCAACAGCCCCCCGGCGTGCCCCCTCCGGCGATGCCGCTTGTCGATTTCCAGCAGGAGCGGGTGCGGCAGCAGTACGAGCGCGGCGGCCCTCCTCCCAATCCGAGTTACATCACCTCCCACCCCCCCGTTTCTGACCACTTCCGCGGCGCCATGCCCCCGCCGCCGCCGCTGGCCCACCAGCACCAGCAGCATCAGTACCAGAACCAGCTCCCGCTCGAGTTCCGCCCCGCGGCGACGACGGCGATGGGAGCAGCAGGAACAACTGGAGGAGGCGCAACAGGAGGAAGCGGTCCCATCAACAAGAACAAACACCACAATATCTGCGTGTTCTACTCCCTGCGGACGGGCTGCAACCGCGGGAGCTCGTGCCAGTTCGTGCACACCAAGATCCCCGAAGAAGAGGCCCGCGCGCTGCACGACGCGACGATCGGGGACCGGCTGGTCGGAGGAGGTGGAGGTGGCGGCGGAAGTGGTGGCGGAGGCGGTGGATCGAACAGGCGTGGAGGAGGAGGAGGGCGCTATCGTCGAGGAGGTTCTAACGATGACGACGACCGTGGAGAGCAGAGGTACCATTCCCGCGGCGGAGGTGGAGATGGCGGAGGAGGCGGGGGCGGAGGCTCTTACTCGCACCGCGGTCCTCGTGGAGGCGGAGGCGGAGGGTACGGTCGCGGAGGGTATGCTGGGTAGGGGAGGAGAAAAAAGAAGCGTTTCTTTTTCCTCATTTAAACCTTTTTTCCCATCTGTAATATAACACACAACACAAGCAAGTCCCCAATAATCCCATTTCTCTCTTATTGTACTACGCTTCTTTCTCCCTCTTCTGCGACGACCAAGGCGAAGAGCCACCACTCCCAAGCGGCCTGATGCTCATCACGAGCCCGTCGCTCGGCAGAGGCAACGGCGAGCTCTTCAGCGGGGCGTCAGGATTGACGACGTCCCACTCGTAGCCTCGGCACAGCAGCGCGAGCGCCGTCTCGAGCTCTGCCGTCGCCAAGACGTAGCCCGCGCACATCCGCGCGCCTCCGCCAAAGGGGATGTGAGCCCCGGCGCGCTTCAAAGAGGAAGCAGCGTTTTCGTTATTGTTTTCGCCGCCGCCATCTTCGGAGGCGTCGCTCTTCTCCGAAGGAGCGGCGAGCCACCGCTCGGGCTCGAAGCGCGACGGGTGGAAGCGGGAGGTTGCGGACTCCTGGGTCCAGCGCTCGTCCCGCAGGAGCGTGTCCCCGACGTCGAGGACCAGCACGGAACCGGCGCGGACGGCGACCTTTTTGTTGCCGTTTTTCTCATCTCCATCTCCACCACCACCGCCGCCACCGCCGCTGCCGGCGTCGAGCGCGATGTCCCGCTGCGCCTTCCGGAACAGCTGCGGCACGATCGGTCGCAGCCGGAGCATCTCCTTGACGCACGCCGAGGCCAGCGGCGCGGCGGCGAGGGAGGCCGAGGTGACCGCGGTGCCGTGCCGGGCCACGACCGAGGCCTGCTCCTCTCGGAGCCTCTGGCGGACAGACGAAGGGGAAGGAGAGGAAGACGGAGCAGCAGATGAAGGAGAACTCGGTGCTGCGAGCTCCCGCAGCAGCAGGCAGAGCGTCGTCGCGGAGGTGTCGTGCCCGGCGAACAGCAGGTTGAGCCCGACGTCGAGTAAGGCAGCGTGGTCGAGAGAGAGAGCTGAGGAAGAAGAAGACGAAGAGGTTTTGCCTTCTTCTTTGTCTTCTTTCTCTTTCTCTTCCTCCTCGAGCAGGGCAGCGTCGACGAGGAGACCCATCACCGTCGTCACCTCTTTGTTCTCCACGTCTCCCTTCCTCTCCTTCCTCTCCTGCCTCCTCTGCGACAGCATGGGCGTGAGGAACTCGTCGATGAGCTCCAGCAGCTTCTGCCGGGCCCCCAGCGCGATCCGGAGTTTCCCGCTCGGTAAAAGAGCAGAGGCCCCGGGAGCGAAACCCCCGAGCCACTGGTCGAAGAGCTCGTGGGCTTCTTTATAGCGCTGAGGGGTCAGCTTGGCCGGGTCGAAGCCGAGGATGACGTCGAGGGCGATCTCGAAGGTCAGGGACTTGCAGGCGTTGACTCCCAGGATCGTCTTTTTCTTAGAGGAAGCGTTGATTTTCTCTTCGTTTTCTCGTTCTCCTTTCTTTTCTCCTCCTGCGAACGAACCGCTGCCACTCTCCTCGCACCACTGCCGCAGGTGCCGCTCCACCGTCTCCGCGACCCGCGAGATCATGCCCGACACGGCGCGGGGCCCCAGAGCAGGGGCCATCGTCCTCCTCAGGACCCGGTGTGCGTCGAAGTACGTCGTCGAGACCGACCTGGGGCCCAGGAGCCTCCGCACCGCATCGGGCCACGCCACCTCGACCGCCTCGTGCTCCGCGTTGAGCAAGAAACGAACATTTTTAAACCCTCGGACCGAGACGAACTGGTTTCCCAGGAAGACCGAGGAGTAGACGTTGCCCAGCTCGGCGTGGCGGCGCTCGCGGAGCTCGTTCGGGGAGCGGAGCGCCTCGAGCGTGTCTGCCGCAAAGTAGCGAGACAAATATGATGTTGGCCTCGGGGGAGCGCAGCAGCCTGGGATGGCAGGGACGCGGCAGCGGTACTCGTAGGCTATGAACTGGGCGAGGAGGTAGCCTAGGAGCGCGGCGAAGAGGGCCGAGAGGAAGGGGAGAGGTTGAAGCAAGCGAGCGGCCACGCCGTCGAGGTCCGAGGAGGAGAAGAAGGAGCTCATAGTAAAAAGAAAAGAAAAAAGGGAAAAAAAGAACAAGGAAGATGCGGGCTTTGAGCTGGGATTTGTAGTCTCTTTTGCTTCTGGAGTGCTCTCGTGAGAGCGGAGAGCTCGTTGGCGGGGAGCTTGCACGCCAAAAAAAGCTCAGCAAGTACGCGGAAGAGGAAGGAAGGAGAAGAAGGCGATTGGGAAAAAAAATGAAAAAGTGAGACGAGGAGAGAAAGAAAGCGAAAAAAAATCGACAACGACGACGGCGCTCACACAGCGAGTCTCCCTCGCTGTTTTTCGCTCTCTCTCGAAGAGGGGCATTCCTTCGCTTCTTCTCGTCGGGGCTCGAGAGTCCATGCGCGTGGCCCTGGCTTCCACTGGCCGAGAGGTCAAGCTCGCCCTCACGGCCTCGTCCACGTAAGTCGAGAGCAGAAGAAGAAGGAAGGAGGGAGGAAGGAGGCGGAGAAGGAGAGAGAGAAGGGAGTTTTTTTTCTTTCCAATGGCATCGAGCTTGGCCGCTCGCTCGTCGTCCCTCTCTCTCTCGACCTCTCAAAACCTTCAACCTCGAAAACCCTTCCCCTTTCAACAGCGTCGGCGAGCTCCACGCCGCCCTCGAGGCAGCCACGGGCGTGCCCCGCTCCGACCACATCCTGCTCTACAGGGGAGTCCCCCTCGACGACAGGGGAACGCTTGGGGCTCACGGTTTGCCGCGGGAGGAAGAAGAGGAGGAAAGGGGGGGAGGAGGAGGCGGCAGCGAGAGGAGGAGCTCTAGCACGAGCGTCGAAGAAGGAGAAGAAGGTTTCGACGACGACGACGACGAAGATAACCCTGACTCGGACCTCGCCGACGCGGTCTTCCTCTACTGCAGATCGCAGCTGAGCGGAGGCGGGAGGGGGGAGAGCAGGGAGGAAGGCGGGACAGGAGGAGGCGAGGAAAACGCTTCTTCTGCTTCTGCTTCCGCCGCTGCTGCTGTTTCCGCCGCGACCGCTGCGGGGCCCTCTTCTTCTTCGTCTTTCCTCTCTTCTTCTTCCTCTCCTCCTTCGTCGTCGCTCCTCGAGCCCGAGGAGGCGCTCTCCCCGGAGGTCGAGGCCGTGCTCGCAAGGGCAAAGGCAGGGGAGATTTCTTCCTCTGCTTCCGGCGCTGCTTCTGCTTCTGGAGCTTCTGCTTCGAACGACGGCGACGAAGACGGGGAAGCAAAAACAACAGCAGCAAACGAACCAAAACCTCTTCCTTCCCTCGCTTCCCTCGAGGCCTCGGCCTCCGCCGCGCTCGCCGAGGCCGCGACCCTCCTTGACGCCGCCGCGGCCGCCAGGCGCGACGCCAACGCCCTGGCCCGCGCCGCCGGCGTCCATGCCTTTGCGGCGTCGTCGGCCGCGGCCTCGGCCGCCACGACGGAGCGGTGGGTCGAAGCCCTCTGGGCTCGTTCGGAGGAGTCGCACGCCTCTCGCCGGGCAAGCGGCGAGGCCGCGGCGCGGGCGCTGCGAGAGGACGTGGCTGCCCTCGGGAGGATCGCGACGCACCCGAGGATTAGGGCGAGGGGGGGGAGGGGCGGAAGCGGGAGCGAAGGAGGAGAAAGTCAAGAGCCTTCTTCCTCTTCTTCTTCTCCTCAACCTCAACCTCCTCCTTCGACCTTCGAGACCCTCGCGGATTTCTTGCCCCGGGCGGCGATCGAAGAATGGGTCTCCCGCTCCGCTGCGGCCCGCGAGGCGCTCGACAGGCGCGTGGCCGCGTCGAGGGCCGCGAGGGAGAGGCTGCGCGAGGACGCCGCGGCGCTGGCGGGGGCGGCGGTGGTGAAAAGGTCGACGACGGCGACGGCGACGACGACGACGAACAAAGGTCGAGAACAAAGGTCCCTCCCTCCCGCCTTCGCCGCGGCCAGGGCCGCGCGCCAGGCCGCCACGGAAGCCTCCTCCGCGGCGGACGAGGTCAGCGCCGCCGTCTCCGGCCTCTCGAGCCACGCCGCGGCGGTCAGGAGGGCGGCAGCTGCTGCTGCTGCTGCTGCTGCTGGCGACGACGAGAAAGGAAAAGAAGAACCGGAAGACCAAGCCCGAACCAACCTTCTCGCCGCCGCCTCGGCCAAAGAGGAAGCCCGCTCTCTCCTGCTCCCGCGCGCCAGAGAGGCCTCCTTGCGGGCATCCCTCTGCGCCCGCCGCGCCCTCGAGGCCAAGCGGGAAGCCTCCGGGGCCTCTCGCGCGGCCCTGGCGCTCGTATCAAAGCACCAGCGCGGGGCGCGCAAGATTAGGAAAGACGTCAAGGCCCTGGACGAAGCGGGCGCGGCGGCCGCGGCGGCCTCTGCCGAGCTCTCCGGTCTGAGGGCGCTCCCCGCGGCCTACCGAGCATGCCTGGCAGAGTGCGTCCGCCGCGACGCGTTCGCCGACGTGTTCGCCTCGCACGCCGCGGCGCTGGCCGAGAGGCTGGCGAGGCTTCGCTCGAAGGAGCAGCGACGGAGGGAGGCGTTCGCGCGGGGCGTCGAGCGGTTTGTTCCCCGCGCGGCGCTGGCTGCGCTGGGGCTCGGGGACCCGCCGCCGCAGTGTTCCGTGTCCGTGCCCCCTCCGAGTGGCGTTTCGGAGGACGAGAGCCCCCTGCGCGTGACGCTCGACGACGTCCGCGCGGTGCCTCTGACGCTGCCGTCGGAAGGGCCTGGGGACGCCGAGGCCGCGGCGGCGCTCGCCGACCCCCTCTCTTGGTCAAACCCTTCTTCTTCGCATTCTCATTCTCATTCTCCTTCTTCTTCTCTCGCCCCTGCTCCTGCCCCTCCTGCTCCCCCTCCTTCGACGGGCCAAGAGGAGGAGCCCCTGGAGCTGCAGAACGCCAGGCTCCGCGCCGAGGTCGCAGCGCTGAGGGCCGCAGAGGCGGCGCTGTTCGCTTCCTCGGCTTCGCGAGGAGGAGGAGGAGGAGGAGGAGGAGGAGGTCAGAGCGGCGGCGGCGAGCTCAGCGCGCCGCCGCCGTCGTCGCCGCGGCTCGGCTCGCCGGCGCCCGGAGGAGGAGTTGTTGCTCCCCCTTCCTCTTCCTCTCCTCTCGCCGACCGTGCCGAGTCGCACTACGCCGCGGCGCTCGCGGCCCGCGACGACCTCGTCTCGCAGCTGCAGCGCCGCGCAGAAGACGAGCGCGCGAGGGCCGAGGGCTACGCCGGGAGGATCAGGGGCCTGGAGGCCGCGGCGGCGAGGAGGACCCGAGGTGCGGCCGAAACGGCGGCGGCCGAAAGGTCTCGCGCTTCTCCCTCGACCTCGAGCAACAACGACGCCGATGATGACGACGAACAAGGCAACAACAACGACGGCGCCAGCCCCGTCACGCCCTCTTTCGCTGCTCTGGACGAGAGCGAGCCTTGAGAGGGGCAGGAAGGAGGAGGAGGTTGCTATTATATTTTGAGATAACCACTTTTTCGCTCGCGGACAATAAAAGAGAGAGAGAGAAGAGAAACGAAAACGAAAAAAACGAAAAAAAAATTGTAAAGAAAAAAGCAAAACTCTTTCTTTCTTTTCTCTCTCTCTCTCTCTTTTAACACAGCAGAATTAAAAAAAGAAAGAGACCCCTCCCTCTCTCTCTCTCTCTCTCTCTCTTTCTCCTCCTCCTCCTCCCACCCAAAAACAAAAAATCACAAGTCGTCCATCTTCTCCTCTTCTTCTTCTGCCTCCCCGTCGGCGATGGCCCGCGCCAGCTCCTCCTCGGCCCTAGCCCGCTCCCTCGCCTGCTCGGCAGTCTCCGCCGCAGCGGCCGCCGCCGCCGCTGCCCCGGCGGGCTCGTACCTCAGCGCCCGCACCGCCTCGTTGTGGATCTCGAGGCAGAAGGCCGTCCTCGCGTGCAGCGCGTCGCGCGGGCCCGAGCCCTCATACCCGCCGGCGCCGACTGCCGTCTCCAGAAAGCCGCCGTCGTGGTCGATCGTCGCCTGCAAGGACCCATCAGAGATCGCCTTGGCCGCCACCGCTTCCGCGTCTTCCGCGGAAGGTAAGCCCAGGCGGTGGGCCAGCAGCGAAAGAGGGATGCGGGCGTAGGCGGCAGAGGCGCGGGCGAGGCCCGCGCGGATGACGGCGTGGCGGAGGCGCCCGACCAGAGGCAGCGTCTCGTCTGCGGCGAACGCGTCGGCGCCGGCAGCGGCGGCGTCGGCGAAGGCCTGCAGGTCCCCTGCCCTCACGGCGCGAGCCAGGGCGACGTAGGCGCCCAGGGGGCCCTCGTCGGGTGAGACGAACGGCTCGTCGGGGTTCTTTTCGGTGGTAGTAGAGGTGGAGGGGGAAGAAGTCGAAGTCGAAGAAGTCGAAGCTTTCGAGCAGCTCGCGCCGGCCTCTGCCAGCTCCGACAGGCGCGGCACGTCGCCCAGCAGCAGCCTCACCAGCGTCAGCCATTTCGTGCACGCCAGCCTGAAGCCGTTGGCTCCCACCGTGGGGGCCTTCCTGGAAGCCTGCAAGAGCGCCTCGCGCGCCTCCGGGTACTCGAGCCTGGAGGCGCGGATTCTACCCAGATAAAACAGGTAGCGCGCAAACTGCTGCGGCGAGCGCGGCGGGTCGGGCCTGCGGGCCGCGGCGCGCAGCGCCTCCGCCTGCGCGACGAGCCCGCAGCCCAGGTAGTTGCGCAGGAGCAGGTTGAGCAGGGCTTCCTGCCCGGGTTCGTCGCGGCGGGCGCAGGCTGCGCGGTGCAGCTCCAGCAGCGTCGGCCTCGCTTCCGCGAGGGTCCCTTTCCGCTCGTGGGCCAAAGACAGCGCGGCGGCGACGCGGGCGGCGAGCGCGTCCAAGGTCCTGCGGTTGGCCGCGCGGGCGCGGGCCGCGGCCGCGACAGCCAGCGGGGCGGCCTCGCGAGGGTGGCCCGCGTCGAGGAGGTGCGTGGCGGCGACGAGCGAGGCGAAGACCTCGACCTCCGGGTTGAGCGCTGGAGGGGGGGCGTAAAGAGGGGGCGTGGGTTTGCTTTCTTCCGAGCTTGTTTTCGCGGCGCCGTCGCTGCTGCTGCTGCTGCCGTTGCTGTGAGGGGCGGGCTGAGCAGGAGGGGGCTTGGCGGAGGTGTCGACACCGGCCTGGTGGTGAGTTGGTGGAGGTGGAGGGAAAGGTGGAAGAAGAGGAAGGCGGAGGAAGAGGGAGGAGGTGAGCAGAGGCGGTGGAAGTAGGAGGAGGTGCTTTTGCTGGTGTTGGACTTTTGCCGCCGCTGCTGCTTGCTGCTTGCTGCTGCTTGCTGACGCCTGAACAAAGATGCCCTTTCGGTGCCCCGCTTGACGACGATGCGGCGGCGGCTGCTGCTGCTACGAAGAAGACGCGGGAGTCCAAGGGGTTGAGGACGACGCCAAAGCCGACGACCAACGCGCCCGATCGCGCGCATCGATCCCCTCATCGATCGATTTCCGATGCCCTCCTTTTTCCTTTCTTTTCCTCCGACCGCGTCCCTTCGTTTGCCCCTCCGACCAATCTCCAGAGCAGGCCTTGCAACCCCCTCGACGCTCTCCACGCTTCGAAAATACCAACACCACTCCCAACCCACCTGCTGCAGCGCCGCGACGATCTCCGCGAGCGCATCGCTCGACGCCGGCAGCACCTCCCGGGCGAACGCGAGCACGTCCGCGCCCGAGACGACGCGGGCCCTGGCCGCCGCGGCGAGGCGCAGGGCTCGGGTAGGCAGCGCGCGCACGTCGCGCGTCGCGGCGGCCTTGTCGAGCGCCGTGGCGGCCTGGAGCAGGAGCTCGAGGACCGATGGCGGAGCGATGGGGGTTGTTTTGGTGCCGGCCTTTTTCGTCTTGCTGTCGTCGTCGCCGCCCGTCGTCGTGGGCTTGCCGTTGTCGACGTCCATGGCTTCCTTCTCGGCGACCTCCTTGACCATTTTGGGAGAGGTGGTTGGTTGGTGGGAGAGGGGGAGGGAGAGAGAAAAAAGGAGAAACGAGTTTTTTTTCTCCACTCGAATCGATTGTGATGCTTGATTTTTGTTTTCCTCGTTTTTTCGACCTCGACCTTTCTCTCGACCTCGACCTCGACCTCGACCTCGACCTCGACCTCGACCTCGACCTCGACCTCGACCTCGACCTCGACCTCTCGACTTTTCAGCTCTCTCTCTCCCCCTCCTTCTCCGTCCGGGACCGCAACGACGAGAGAGAGAGAGAGAGCGAAATCATTTTGATGTCTCTCTCTCTCTCTCTCTCTCTCGACCTTGACTCTTTTCAACTTTCGATTTTGTTTTCCTCGTTTTTTCGACCTCGACCTTTCTCTCGACCTCAACTCTTCAACTTTCTCTCTCCCCCTCTTTCTCCGTCTCTGGGACCGCCACAACGAGAGGGAGAGAGACAACAAAATGATTTTTTCTCCTCTCAAAGTTCTTCGATTGCTGCTCTTCAAATGTTTCTCCCTACGAAATTACAACTTCTTTTCTTCTTTTTCAACAAGACAAAAGAATACAAAAAAAACTCTTCTTTCTTGTCCTTCTTCTTTCTGAAGACTTCTTCTCTTTCCCCTTTCTTCGTTTTCTCCTCTTTTTTCTTCTCTACGGCACATTGTCCGCCGTGCACGCGTCGCACCTCCCGCAGGTCTTGGCGCAGTAGTTGGCCTTCACGAACCACTCCTCCTGGCACTTGCCCCACTCCTTCTGCTGCGCGCAGGTGAAGCCGCTGGGCCCTTTCGAGCCCTCGTTCTCGTTGCGCGGGAAGGAGTTGGAGGAGGAGGATTGGTTTTGCTGCTGCTGCTGTTGCTGCTGGTTTTGCTGCTGCTGCTGCTGCTGCTGCTGCTGCTGCTACTGCTGCTGTTGTTGTTGTTGTTGCTGCTGGTTCTGGTCGTTTTGCTGCTGCTATTGCGGCGGCGGCGGCGGAGGAGGCGAAGGAGAAGAGGAAGAAGACGACGACAAAGAAGGCGACGACTGCTGCTGCTGCTGCGGCTTGGGCGAGCTCGAACCCCACCTCCCCCCGCTCTTCCTCCCTCCCCACCCGCCCCCGGTCGGCATCCCGATCGTCACGCTTCCGGGCCCATACAGGTTGTAAACCACCGTGTTCCGGTCGCTGACGTCGCTCTGCTTCTCTCCGTTGATAACCTGCGGCCACGAGACGCTCTTGGCGCCGCCACACCCGACGATCGTCTCGCAATGCCCTTGGTCGCTGTCCATGGTGAAGGTCGCGCAGGGCCCGCAGTCCCAGTGGCCCTCGAGCCCCGGGCGGCCGTTGCAGCCCGGGGAGTCGCGGCAGGAGTTGGAGGAGGGGTCGAAGTAGCTAAGAATGAGAAGAGAGAGAAAGTTTTTTTTTTTGGTCGAGAGCGAGGGTGGGTGGGTGAGTGAGTGGTTTTCGCGTTCTTGGTTGGCGATTCCTCTTGACTTCTTTTTGACATTCTCTTTTTCATCTTTTTGATCACGAGAGACAAGATGGGGTCATGCATTGCGGGGAAACATCAAACGCGGGTGAGTTGTTTTTTCGCTCTGGCGTTGGCCAAAGGGAAAGGAGTTTTCTTTTCGCGTCGGACGAGGTTTGTTTTATCTTTTTTCTCGTTCTTTGATTTCCCTCTCTTCTTCTTCCTCCTTCTTCCTTCTTTCTCACTCACCGGCAGAGACCGCACTGCTCGTACGCATGGGCCGCTCCAGATGTTGCTGTTTTTGTTCATGAATTGGAAGGAAAGAGCGTGAGCGAGGGGGAGAGGGGCGAGAAGCAGATCGAAAAAGGGATCTCTCTTTTCAACAATTCAAGGCGAAACTGAAATCTGCAAAACCGTCTGTTCTTTTTCTCTCCTGGTTGGCGCGACAGCGCTTTGCTTCCAAGCACGAAAACAAACTCACCAAGAGACACGACGACGACCAAGAGAGTCGCAAAGGAGAGGCGCATGGCGAATGGAGAGAGAGAGAGAGAGAGAGAGAGAGCGAGCGTTTCCTAGTTCAATTGCGAAAAGAAAAGAAAAAAGACGCGCTATGCAAGTGTGTCGTAGGAGGGAGTTTGATTTTTTTTCCTCTCTTTTTTCTCTTTCTCACTCTTTTGGACCTTCTCCGCCGCTTCTTCTTCTTCTCTCTTCCTTCCTCTCTCAAAATTTCGATCATATATAGTCGGTTTTAGAATTTTACAGGAAAAAATGACTTGAGGCGACTTAATAATACTGAGTAAGAAAGTAAGAAAGAAAGAAAAGAGAAAGAGAGGAGCGAAAAACCCGAAGGAGAGAGAGGAAGAGAGAGAGGGAGGCCAAGGAGCAGATACTGCTTCTTTCCCCGTTCTCTCTCTCTTCTCTCTCTCGCGTGCGCGACCCCGGTTCTCCTCAACAAGTTCCAAACAAGCCTCTTCTGCTGTCTCTCTGTTTGATTCCCCTGCTCGGACGCAAAGGTCTAGGTAAAACTAGAGGATGCGGAGCCAGGTTTCATCTTTTCCTTTTTTTTTGTTGAAAATGAAAATTCTGAAAAAGAAAGAAAGCAAAGAGGGGCGCGACGGCGGCGACGTGCGACCCTTTTTTGTTTTCTTTTGAAATGGAAATATGAATGAAAAACACCTTCGTGGTGGGATCGTTGTTTTGTTCTTCACGGGTTGGAGGAGGAGGAGGAGGAGGAGGAGGAGGAGGAAGCAGAAGCAGCAGCGGGCTCAACAGCAGGGGGCGACGGGGAGCGACTCGAAGAAGACTTTGCGGCGCTCGAAGGCGCGGAAGCGGAAGAGGAAGAAGCTCCTGCTCGTCTCGCCCCGCCCGTCGGAGGCATCCCGACGCTGACGCTTCCCTGGCCTGTTGAGATATAGAAAGAGAGATGTGATTGAGAAAGAAAGAGAGATGATTGAGAAAGAAAAGACGAAAGAAAGAGAGAGAGCGAAAGGCAGAGAGGGAAGGAAGAGAGGGGGTTGTTGTTGTTGTTGTTGTTTCGACGAAAAGAACTCTGCTTTCTTCTCTTTTGCTCGGCGATTTTCTCGAGAGAGAACAGAGAGCGAGAGAGATCAATGCTGTCGCTTCTAGCATGGGATTGAGTCGATGGACCCGATGAGAGTGAAGGAAAGAGAGCGAGGGAAAACGGGTTTTGTTTCGACAAAGAGAGCTCTGCTTTCTTCTCTTTTGCTTGGCGACGCCTTTTCTCGAGGGAGAGCAGAGAGCGATCAATGCCGTCGCTTTTGGCCTGGGCTTGAGTCGAGGGACTCGAATCGATCCCAACGGGGGAGTAAAAGTGGGAAGAAACGGAAAAAACCTCTGGAAAGAAAGGAACGAAAAAAAACTCTCTCTCTCTCTCTCTCTTCTCACCGTGCAGGTTGAAGACGACGGCGTTCCTGTCGGCGACGTCGCTGATCTGCTTCTGCTCCGAAGAGGCCGCCCGAGCCTCGGCCTTCTTCTGCTGGGAGCTCGCCCCTCCTCCTCGCTGTCGTCCATGACCAGAGGAGGCGAGGACCGTCGCCGCTGCTCCGCCGCCCCCGCCGCCGCTCAGCGAGCAGCCCGGCGCCCGCTCGCAGTGGCCGTTGCCGCCGTCGAGCACGAAGGCCGAGCAAGGGCCGCAGTCCCAGGCGAGGTCGGCGGAGGCCTCCAGGTTCACGACGCAGCCCGGGAAGTCGGCGCAGGCGTCGGAGACGCCTGGAAGTATCTGAGGGAGGAGGAGGGGAGAGAGGGGAAGGTGAAAGGTGGTGAGGCGAGGTGAGCGAAAAGCAATTAAGGAAGGAAGCAATCGCGGCGACGACGAGGAAAAAAAGATTTGTCGAGAACGAGGGGAAAAAACAGTTTCGTCTTTTTTGTCTTTCTTTCGCGGCGCTTCTCTTAGCAAGCCTCATTCCCTACTCACTTGCACAGGCCGCACTGCTTGTACTCTTGGAGTCGCCGCGCCGAGGCGAGGGACGACGAAGAAGCTGCGATAGGCGAGTTTGAGAGGGGGGAATCGGGTAAGTTTTTTTTTTTCCGCTCGCCACGCATGCGGCAGGAAGCCAATGTCGGTTGCAAAAAAAAACGGAATTGCTTTCGTTCAATTCCTCGCTAGCTGCTCCCTTCTTCTTCTTTTGCTCAACGACTCACAGGAAAGCAGAACGACGGCGAAGGTCGCAGCAGAGGCGAGCGAACGACGCATAGTAGCAAAAGACAGACAGAAAAAAGAGAGAAAGAGAAAACTTCAGAGTGGCGAACGAAAAAAACGAAACCGACGTCGTGCCGCCGCAGAAAAAAAAATGAGAGAGAGAGCGAGTTTTGGAAAAAAGGAAAAAAGAAAAACCCCGAAACTTTCTACCGGCGCAGATCTAGAGTTTTGATCGCGCTTCTTGATCTCACGATGATGAGCGAGCAGCGAAGAGTTGCGGGGGGAGGGGGGCTGCGAGAAATGCCAGGTCTGAGAAGTTTTCGTTTTCTCTCTTTTTTCTCTCTGTCTTTCTTCCACCTTTGACCATCTCTTTTTCTTCGCTCTCTCTCTTTTCCTCTCTTTTTCCTCCCCCCTCCTCCACCGCCACAACAACAACAACAACAACACCAGCTCTCTCTTTTTCTTATGTAAAAAATGTAATAATTCTGTGTTGTGTTTTGAGTAACAAGTAAAATCAAAAAGCAGGTGATAGTAGTTCTTTCTCTCTTCTTCAAGGCAAAAAGTAAAATGAGCGCGGGAAAAAAAAACGAGCAAACGAGAGAAGGACAAAGGTCGAGAGAGAAAAAGCAGCTTCTTCTCTCTCTATTCCCTCTCTCTCTCACTCACGCGCGACGCGCTCTTCCCAGCGAAGAGCGTGCAGAGTTTTTCTTTTCTTGTTTGAATACTTCTAGAAAGTGACGGAGAAAAAAAAGAGAGCCGCAACGAAATGAAAAAAAAAAGTTTTTTTTCTCTCTCGACTCTTTTCTTCTCCTCCTTCTCTCTTCTCTTCTTCTCTTTCTTTCTTTTCCGCCTTTAGCGCGCAGCCCCACCCAGCGCACTCCCCAGCGGCCCCGGTCGCCCCAGCGGGCAGGACGCCCTTTCCAACTCCTTTCGGAGCCCTGGCGTCGGCGACGACCATCACATTGTTGAGAGAGATCGGCCTTCCCGTCGGCGTCAGCACCTTCAAGATCTTGTCCTTGTCGGTTCCCGTCTGCGTGGCGGCCACGGCGCCGTTCTTCAGCAGCGGCGGGTCGCGCGCCGAGCGCATCTCGGCCTTGAAGTCGACCGAGGCCGTCTGGCGGTCGTAAGAGGCGTCGGAGAGGCGCAGGAAGTAGCGGTCGGCGGTGCCGTTGCGGTCACCCGCGACGACGACGTCGGCCGCGCCCTTGAGCGAAGGGTAGAAGTCAGCGGCGACCAGGCGGGCCAGGCCGCGCTCGCCGGCCGGGCCGCCGAGGGTGACCGCCGACACGATGGGAGAGACGCCCTTGAGCGAGAAGCGGCCCGAGCCAGGATCGAAGACCGACGACTTGGACTCGATGAGGTACGAGAGCGAGGCGTCGGCGTCGGCGGCAGCGGCGTCGGCCTCCATGGCTCCCGGGGCCGGGGCCGGGGAGAGCTCGTTGCGCGGGGAGGCGGCGTTCTTGGCCTTGTCTGTGAGGTGGAGGGTGAGGCGGTGGGGGGAGTTGGAGGAGGTGGTGAGTGAGTGAGTGAAAAAGAAAAGAGAGAAAGAAGAAAAAGAGGTAAAAGAGCGGTCGCGGCCAGAGGTGAAAAGAGAGGAAGAGGAAGAGGAAGAAGAAGAGGAAACAAAGCAGCAGCAGAAGCGGCGGAGAGGTCCTTTTCCTTCTTTCTCTGTTGGCAGAGCGCCTCTTTCTCGTCTCCTTGTCCTCGCTGAGGAAGAAGAAAAAAAAAGCGAAAGAGCGGGAAAAGCAAGAGGCAAGCAAAGCAGCAAACAAGGCGCGGCGGCGGCGGCAACGCCTTTTTTTCCCCTCCTTCGCGAGAGAACAGCGCGCGCTGCTTCCCCGGCTTCCTCCTCGTCGTCGTCGTTGTTGGTTTTTCCTTTCACATTCGAGGAGCGCATCAGACCTCATGCCGCCGCAATCGCGATCCAATAGCACCTCAGATGGACAAGCACTTTCATATCAGACCGTTTCATGCATTTTGCGGAACCAAAAAGAGCGTACAAAGGGTCGAATTCCGCTCGGCGTGTCCCTCAATTGGCTAGAGCGGTTCTCCTTGACGACGACACCCGACACCTGACGAACAAGGAGGACAAGAGGACAAAAAAATGCGAACCGGGCAATTGCAGCCTCAGATGCGCCTTTTGAGTTTGTCTTTTCCCACTGGGACGAAAGAAAACATCAACAACCTCCCATCGCAAACGGTAGATCGGCAATCAAGCTCGCGAAAGCGGCATGACGAGCCCCTCTTGGATGCTGAAAAACAACAACGACGACGACAACGGAAAAACGTCCGCGACGCATTCTTCAAAGGAAGAAAAAAACTGAAACAATCCAAACTCACCCTGCAGCAGGTCGCGGTTGGCCGAGACCGACGCCAGCAGCGCCAGGAGCACGACGGACTTGATCGAGAACATTCTGTTTGGGTGGATTTGGAGAGAGGTCGATGTGGAGAGAGGTGAGGGAGAAGGTGAAGATGACGATGCGCGAGCAAGAGAAAAGGCATCGGGGGGGGAAGAAGAGAGAAGAGGGCGTTGACGAAATCAGGCGAGCGATGACGACGTTGATGATGAAAGCACCACCGCCTAGCGTGTTTCTGGAAGGAATTCAAGTCCTGATTCCTTTCCTGACTGGAAGAAGCTGATAAATGCGCCGTACCTAGTAAAAAAAAGGAGCGAAAAAAGACGGAAAAAAGCCGGAAAGAGGGGTGGCTCTTTTCGATTGAGGGGAACTTGGAGTTGGTTGAGAAGAGCGAAAAAGTGAAGGTCGTTCGGAGAGAGACGAGGGAAAAAAAAATCACGCCGTCGTTTTGCTTGAAAAAAAAAATCTTCCTTCTTCTTCTTCTTCTTCTGTCCCCTCTTGCTTGCCGTCTGTTTTCTTTTCTTCTTTTTTGAGTGAGAAACAGCGTGTTCGGGTTTTCAACCCGGGAGCTCCAGGTTTGAGGGGATTATAGAAAACCCTCTCTCTTGCACGCCGGAGCGATCCGCGCGCGCTACTGAGGGGCCGCAGCGCCGCGATTCCGCTCCCGCCCCCTGGTGGCTGCTACCTAAGATCGGATCTGTAGGCCGACGAGCCGACTTCCTGGAAGAGGAAAGATCAGCAGCAGCAGCAGCAGCGCGACCGAAATTGAGGCGCTGGAGAAGGTTTTTTCTTTTTTTTTCTTTTTTCCTCTGGCCTGCGTTGGAGAGCAAGGAGGGGTCTTCTTCTCGGAAGAGGAAAAGAAAAAAAAATGGATTTCGAGCTTGGGGGGCTTTGAGTGAGTTTCCCCCCTCCCCCACCACTTCGAGGAGAACGAGGAGTAGGCCCCGAAAAAGAGAGAGAAAGGGCGAGCGAGAGAGGGAAAAGGAAAGGCGGGACTCCTTTCGTTTTTTTTTTTTTTTGAAATCCGACACTCGAAAGGAAAAAAAAACCCGACTTTGAAAAACATTTTTTTGAGGTTTTCCGTTTTTACATTCACCGAGCTGGAAACACCGTTTGCGCGCGAGAGAAAAAAAAGAGAAACGGAATGAATCAATCAACTGGAATCAGAAGTAGAGTAGTAGAGAGAGAAGGAAGAAGGAAGAGAAAGGAAGAGTCGACGTCGTCGTTCGCAGCGGCACAAAACAAAAGAGCTCAAACCTTTCCCCCCCTTTTCCTTCCTCCTACCCGTTCCTGCGGGAGGCAACACCTTTTTCGCGCGAGAGAAAAAAAAGAGAAACGGAATGAATGGATCCAAGACTCTCCTCCTACCCGAACCTGCGCTCGAGGGCCGTCAGGAAAAATGTCTGGTAGACAGATTGGAGGTTGCTCAGCGTGGCCACTCCGTCGTTGAGGTCGCGCGTCTGAACTCTCAAGGGGCCAGCGTCCTCGATCCCCACGACGCAGGCCGTGCAGCCGCCGTGGACCCCCAAGCTGCGGAGCTTGCCCTCTGAACGCAGCCTGGGCACGGCGGCGCCGGTCCAGCCGAGCGTCGACCCCGCGGGCGGGGAGACGGGCCCGACAAGGTCCGAGGCCAGGCGCAGGCTGGTCTCGAGGCGCGTGTTCTGCAGGAGCTTGCGCGAGGAGGAGGAGGAGGAGGAGGAGGAGGAGCCGCGCGAGTCGAGGGCGGCCGGAGGCAGGAAGACGACGGAAGGGGTCGGAGACAGGGCGGCGGTGGCGGAAGAAGAAGAAGGAGAAGAGGAAGAAGGAGAACACGATGACAGCGACGACGACGGCGACGACGCCGAAGAAGAAGAAAGAGAGGGCCCCGGGGCAGCAGCACCGACGCTCTGCGTCACCACCGCGCCTCCGCTCCCGCCCTTCCTCTTCCCCCTCCCGCCTCTCCTCGGCACCAGGTACGTCTCCACTCCGCTCTCGTAGGGCGCGTAGCGGGAAGAGGCGTCGGCAGCGGCCGCCGCAGCAGGCTGCACCTCGACCCTTCCCGCCGCGGTCACCCGCGAGGGGCCCAGCACAGAGAGCATCGAGGCCGACTGGGCGAGGGCCACCGAGGCGTGCAGGGAGGCACCGAGGACGGCCGCGAGGAGGGAGAGGAAGGGGAGGCGGAGGAGGAGGTGCATGGGGGTAGAGAGAGGTGGTGGCGAGTCGGTGGTGGAGGTGGTGTTTTTTTTTAAGAGTGGAGAAAGTTTGAGTTTTTTTTTGAAATTTCGAGCGAGTGTTTCGTTTTTTCTTCTTCTTCTTCTCCTTCTTACACCAAATCTTTCTCTCTTTCTCTCTCTCTCTCTCTCTCTCTCTCTCTCTCTCTCTCTCTCTCTCTCTCTCTCTCTCTCTCTC
>Ga0114918_10001543_pt1 | contig 20590 bp, 17 predicted proteins | sample LantaG_FD_87015 | JGI IMG/M metagenome (GOLD analysis project Ga0114918, IMG submission 87015) | Deep subsurface microbial communities from Baltic Sea to uncover new lineages of life (NeLLi) - Landsort_02402 metaG | ecosystem: Environmental > Aquatic > Marine > Oceanic > Sediment | place... | reverse complement strand
TCGGCGGCCATCTCGACCGTCCCCCCCACCGGCAGTATAATCGGGTCGCGGTAAACGACCTCCTTGCCAATCTGCTTGGTATAAATCCGGATAATCGAAAGAGCTTTGAATATCTCGTTTTTGAAATTATTAAGGCTGTCGTCGTCGATAATCGAGGTCTCGATAATTTTGAACCTGGCGAACCTCTCGCCCAGTTTTTTGCGCCTTTCGCCGAACTCGTCGTCATAAATCTTGTGAGCGCAGATGATGGTTTTTTTGATACAGTACCGGGGGTCGTCGGGTTTTTCGGTGGCCTCGGGTCTCAAAATTATCCGCTTTTCATCGAGCTTGTCGAAAATAAACTGAATTCCCTCCTGGCATTTGTCCGTGGAGAGATCGCACACCAGCACCACCAGTTCGGCCTGGCGGGTCAGGTTGGCCATGTAATTTTCGTACATATCGGCCGAGATGGGCGGGGTGTCGATCAGTTGAATCTGGACAGTATCAAAGACCATCATCCCGGCCAGCGGCTCGCGGGTGGCATAGGGATAATCGGTGACGGTCGGTTTGGCGTTGGTAAGGCTTTCGATAAGCGAGGATTTGCCGCTGTTGGGGGGGCCGATTAAAATCACCTGCCCGGCCCCCTCCTTGGGGATATAATCGTTGGCCGCCTCCTGCCGGGCGCCGTGCTTCTTGTCCGGCGACTCGAGCATTTTCTTGAGCTTGGAGATTTTATTTTTCAGGTCGGCCTGGAGCTTGTCGGTACCCTTGTGCTTGGGCATAATGGCCAGAAGTTCCTGGGCCAGGCGTAATTTCTCGCGCGGGTCGCGTTCGGCTTTGAACTCCCGCTCGAGCTCGTAATATTGTGGCGGTAAATTGGCCGGCATACCTTATTTATAATAAAAAATTCGATTTTATACAAGCGTAACCGACCGGCCCGGAAAAAGACCGGCTATGATTTTGCGAAAATGTTATTTAACGTTCTTTTTGAGAATTTTCTCAATCACTTCGCAAATATAATCAATATCGGCGGCTTTCAAATCGGGGTACAGCGGCAAAGTTACCACCCGCCGCCAGGCAAAGGCTGTGTTGGGGAAATACTGTTCGGTCAAACCCATTTTCTTGTAAAAAGATAGGTCGTAGATGGGTTTGTAATGCACGCCGCATTCTACTTGCTTGAGGGCCATCAGGTTGATAAAACGGTCGCGGTCGATTTTCAACCGGGACAGATTAAGCTTGATGATAAACAGGTGCCAGGCGCTTTGAATCGATTTTTCGACCAGCGGCAATTCAAGATAATCGGCCAGAGGAGACAGATTTTTAATATAGCGTTTGGTGATCGCCTCGCGTTTTTTCTGGCTTTTGTCAAAAGCGTCCAGTTGGCCCAGGCCAATCGAGGCGTGGACATCGGACATATTGGCTTTTATCCCGATATTGACGATATCGTACTCCCAGCGGTTTTTCAGCTTGCGCTGGTAGGCGTCGGCCGACATCCCGTGCAGCGACATCACCTTAACCGCCCGGATGAATTCCTTGTGGCGTGAGACGACCATCCCCCCCTCGCCGCAGGTCAGGTTCTTGGTGGCGTGGAACGAAAAAACCGCGGCATCGGCTACCTGCGGTATGCTCTTTTTATGATACCGGGCGCCGAAAGAATGGCAGGCGTCGGAAATAAGCGGGATTTTGTACCGGTCGGAGATATCTCCCAGCGCCTTGTAATCGGCCGGGAAGCCGGCGATATCCACCGGCAGGATACAGGCGGTCTGGGAACTGAGTTTGCGCAGCACCTCATCGGGGTCGATATTTAGCGTGCGGGGATTGATATCGGCGAACACCGGTCGGGCGCCGCTGTGAAAAATAATCTCGGTGGTGGCCACAAAAGAATAGGGGGTGGTGATTACTTCTTTGCCTGGGGCGACACCGAGTAATTTGAGGGCCATGAAAAGCCCCATCGAGCCGGAATTGACCGCCGCCGCGTAACGGACACCGGTGTATTTGGCCACCGCCTTTTCGAAAGCGGCCACTTTCGAACCGGTGGTCAACCAGCCCGATTTCAACGTCCGGGCGGTTTCCCGGAGTGCTTTCGGCGTCAGCTTCAAATCATACAGGGGAATTTTTTTTCTCACCATAAATCAACCGCTCATATTCTGAGGCCATCATATCCAGGGATTGCTCCCAACTATAATTCTCTTTCGCAAAACGATAGGCCGCCTGCCCCGTGGTGTTTATAAGATCCGTATTTTCAGCCAGCCTGACAATCGCTTTCACCAGCCGGTCAACGTCACCCGCAGGTACTAAAAAACCGGTCTTTTCGTCAACAATAACTTCCGGTACGCCGCCTATTTTCGAGGCTACCGTCGGTCGGCCGCAGGCGCCCGCCTCGAGAACGGCCACCCCGAACGACTCCGACTCCATCACCGACGGCATCGCCATAAAATGATGCTCTTTTATAAAACTGTAAATCTCCCGGTTATCGATATAACCGACAAACCGGACATTGTCTTCCAGACCCAGTTCGGCGGTCAGCGCTTTCAATTCGGCGGTCATTTCACCCTCCCCGGCAAGCGAGAGGGTAATCTCCGGGATCTGTTTTTTCACTTCAGCAAGAGCTTTAAGCAGTATATCCGGGCCGTATTTTTTCCGGTAGGCCTTGATAAAACAGATCTTAATCGGTTTATCGGGCAGGGGGGCAATTTCCGGCGGGATAGCCACCCCGAAAGGAATAACCACGGTTTTTTCCTCTGCTCCGGGAAGTAATTTCCTGACTGTTTCTTTCAAAAAGCGGCTGGTGGCCGTGATGCTGTCGGCTTTTTTGAGAACGCGCCGGATGAGAGCGCGGGTAATAACATTCGAGGGAAAATCGATAATATCGGCGCCCCAGACCGAAACCAGCAGCGGTTTGATTTTGGTTCTCAGCGCCCACAGGCCGAACCCGGCGGCGTAATGGGCGTGGACAAGGTCGGGCTTGAATTTTCTCGCTTCCCGAACCGCCCCGCTCAGGTGTTTCAAATAAGCGGCCTTGCCGGTGTGTGGAAAAGTGACGGTCTCGATTCCGGGCAGGATTGCTTGCCCGAGTGAAATCAACTTGACCTCGAAACCGCGCGAAACCATCCCCACCGCCCAGCGCTGGGTATGCACCCGGTGCGCCCAACCGAATATGACCACTCGTTTTCGCGACATAATTTCGTTACCCGCTTATTTAGTTTTACGCCCTGTTTTCTTTCAGGCGCAGTATCTCTTTAATATAATCGCCGAAGCCGAAAAGATAAACCGGCAAACCGTAAAAGAGCAGCACCGCTGCAGATGAAATCGCTATTTTTAGCACCGAGGTATATCTCGACATCTCTACCAGATAACCGCCGGCGATATGGTTGACGTAATAAACCAGGACAAAACCGATTATTCCGGCTAAAAATATTTTTATTATCGAGAAAACAAATTTACCTTTTGACTCCATCCGGTGGCGCTTGATAATCAGAAGAAACAGGAGGACCGCGAAACCGACCTGGGAGATTGAGGTCGCCGCCGAAATCCCCGCGTAGCCGAACCAGAGCGGCAGCAGGGCGGTGGTGAGAAATTTCGTAACCAGAAGAATAATCGTAAAAACCAGAACCTGTCGGGCCAGGCCGCGCCCGTAACAGGCCCGAAGTGAGGTCGAAATGACAAAAAGGGCGATGATGGTCGGGGTGTAGGGTTTCAATACCTGGGCGGTTTTGGTCAGCGAGGCGGTGTCGAACACCCCCCGATAAAAAATCAGGTGAATAATTTCCCCGGCGTTGATGTAAAACACCGCCGCCAGCGGCACCGCTACCAGCAGCCCGCCGATTACGGCTTTTTGATAAAGAGCGTTGAACCGGAACAGGTTGTTTTTATCATAAGTTCTTGAAAACAGGGGGAACAGGACCGAGGCGATGGCGAACCCGACCACGGCGTCGGGGAGCTGCACCAGGACCTGGCTGTAGTTGAGAGCGGAGATAATCCCCTCGCCGAACTGCGGGGCGAAATAGCGGTCAATCATGAAATAGGAGCGGTTTAAAAGCTCGATTAAAATCAAAATGCCCGCCATCGTCATTAGCTCGCGGAAATCAATGTACTTGAACGAAAGATTGAACCCGCCCAGGGCTTTGAGACCCGCCAGGCGCAGTACGAGATAAACGTTCTGTAAAAACAGACCGGCCATCAAACCGAGCGCTATCGCTCCCACCGAGAGTTTCCCGGAGAAAAGTATGATGCACAGGATGGAGAAAAAGTTGAAAATTATCGGGCCGGCGGCCGGGTAGGTGAATATTTTTTTGACATTCAGGACCGCCCGTAAAAAGGCTTCTGAAATACCCAGCAAAACGATAAAGGCCGTCACACGGCTGTAAAAGATAATCATCTCGAACTGTTCCGGGGCGTAATCCCCGGCCCAGATACGCATTATAAGCGGCGCGCCTAAAATAATTATCAGGGTGACAACCAGCGCACCGGTAAACGTAAAATTAAACAGACTCCAGGCGGTTTTCCAGCCGCCCAATTCTAACGCGTCGGTGTTTTTTTCAAGCTTTCGGGTCAGGTAGGGCACAAACAGGTAGAACGAGGCGAAATTGATCACGCCGTAAGCCAGGGCCGGCAAAATAATTGCGATAAGATAAAGGTCGTACTCGGCCGAGGTGCCGAACTTGTCGGCGATGACCATCTCCCGCGCCAGTCCGAGCAGTTTGGATAAAAAAACGACCCCGGCCACGCCGAAAACGGCCTTTAGCCGACCGGAAGCCATTTAGCGCTCCTTCAAAAAGCCGGCAATCGCGGCCGTGATGATATCCGATGGTTGCTTGTTATTAATGCGATAGTTGATTTTTTGGACGGGGATTTTACGCCCGAGCAGCTTTTTTATTTTCCCGATATCCAGGCCGACCAGGTGGTTGCCCCTTTTCAGGGTCTCCACCCACTCTGTTTCTTTGCGCAGGGTCAAAACCGGCGTGCCCAGAAAGATAGCCTCTTTCTGCAGGCCACCGGAATCGGTCATGACCGCGCGGGCGTATCGAACCGCCGTCAGGTTGTCGAGATACCCCAGCGGCTCGGTCATGATTAGATTTTTTATCCGGGTCATTTTTGACAGCAACCTGAATTTCCCGAGTTGTTTTTTCGTGCGCGGGTGAACGGGATACAGTACGGGAATGTCCTGCGCGGCAATAATTTCCAGAATCGTCGCCAGGTTTTCCCGGCAATCGACATTGGCCGCCCGGTGAGCCGTCAGGTAGATAAAATCTTTTTCGTCGAGGTTGTGTTTTTTCAAAAACTTTTTATTGCGGTCGATAATCTTCCGCGAGCGTTCCAAAAGCTCATACATCAAATCACCGGCTATCACGACGTTCTTTTTAATTCCTTCGGCGCGGAGATTTTTTCGGGCGGTCGGGGTGGGGCAGAAAAGAAGCGTCGATAGATGGTCGGCGACCTTCCGATTGATTTCCTCGGGCATATCCCTGACGAAAGAGCGCATGCCGGCCTCGATATGGCCAACCGGCAGGGCCAGTTTGGCGGCCGCCAGGGCTCCCGCGAGGGTGGTGTTGGTATCGCCGTAAACCAGCACCAGGTCGGGTTTTTCCGCGAGCAGGCGTTTCTCCAGGGCGGCCAGCATTTTGCCCGTCATGGCGCCGTGATTGTCGCCGCCGATTCTCAAATTCACCTGGGCTCGGGGTATTTTCAAATACCGGAAAAATATATCGGACATGTTGAAATCGTAATGCTGGCCGGTGTGCACGATGCGGTGCATAAATTTACGACCCAGCTTCTCGGCCAGCGGCGCCAGCTTGATAAACTGCGGACGGGCGCCCACGATGGAAATAATTTTGGGTTTGGAAGGCATGAAGATTCTCTGCTGAGCTTATTCCAAATCTGTTAAATTTATTCTAAGCAAGACTGTTCTTAATGGTCTCTATCACTTCCACCTGTTCTTCCGCTCTCAGCTCGGGAAAGACCGGTATGGAGAAAACCTCCTCGGTGGCCCGATTGGAAACCGGGAACTCTTCCGCCTTATAACCCAGGTCGGCAAAACATTTCTGCTTGTGGAAAGGCAGCGGGTAATAAATACAATGCCCGATATTCTTTTCCCTGAAGGCTGCCAGTATCTTTTCCCGGTGAGGCGAAGCCAGCGTGTATTGATTATAAATATGGAACGTCGCATAGCCCTTACACACCGGCGTTACCAGATCTTTTATTCCAGCCAGTTCCCGGTCGTAAATTCTGGCGTGGGCGACACGCTTTTCCGACCATTTTTGCAGGTGCGGAATTTTCACCGCCAGGATAGCGGCCTGGAGACTGTCCAGCCGGGAGTTGTAACCGATCAAGTGATAAAAATACTTGGGATTCTCACCGTGCACGCGCAGTTTTCGGCAAGCTTCGAAACCATCGTCGTCATTGGTGACAATCATCCCGCCGTCGCCGGCGGCGCCGAGATTCTTGGACGGATAGAACGAAAAGCAGCCGTAATCGCCGATGGAACCGGCCTTGCGACCTTTATATTCCGCACCGATAGCCTGGGCGGCGTCCTCGACTACCTTCAAATTATGCCGTCGGGCTATTTCCATAATCGGGTCCATATCGGCCAGTTGGCCGAACAGGTGCACCGGCATAATCACCTTCGTTTTGGGAGTGATGGCGGCCTCGATTAAATTCGGGTCGATATTGTAGGTGTCGGGCTCGATATCGACAAAGACCGGCCTGGCACCCAGACGGGCAATCACCCCGGCCGAGGCGAAGAATGAAAAGTCGGTGGTGATAACCTCATCGCCCGGTTCCACACCGCAGGCGCGCAGGGCGATTAAAAGCGCGTCGGTACCGGAAGCGACCCCGACCGCGTGTTTAACATCACCCAGGGCTGCAACCTGTTCTTCAAACTTTGCCACTTGTGGTCCGAGAATAAAGGAACTATTATCGAGAACTTCGAAGACGGCTTTTTCAATTTCCGGTTTCAACAAGGCATACTGACGGGATAAATCCAGGAGCGGCACGGCCATGGTTACACCTCAATCTTTCCAGTTTTGATTTTCCAAAAGTTGTTCCGGCGGCACGTCACGGATAGCTCGGGCCGGGGCACCGGCGCATATTTTTTTCGCCGGGGTGTCCTTGGTGACGACAGCTCCGGCGGCCACCAGGCTATCCTCATTTATAACCAGGCCCGGCAAAATAGTTGCATTGACGCCGATCCGGGCGCCTTTTTTTATCGTCACACCCTTGAAATGCTTGAACCTCTCCTCGGTGCGGCCGACATAGTTGTCATTCGAGGTCGCCACGCAGGGCGCCACGAACACCCGGTCCTCGAGTTCGGAATAGGCTGTGATATAGGCGTTGGTCTCAAGTTTCACGTAACGGCCGATTTTACAGAAGTTCTCGACCGCCACCCCGCGCCCGACGATGGTATATTCACCCACCGTGACATTCTCCCGGACGGTGGCCAGGTCGGCAATTAACACCCGGTTGCCGATTTCCGCCCCGCGGTAGATAACAACGTGGGTGCCGATAATGCCGTCCGAGCCGATTACCGTCGGGGGCAACTCCTGCTCCTGGGTAACGGCGGTGTTGGCGGCCTTCATTGGTCGCTTACCGATAACCGTACCGTCGTCGATACGCACGTTATCCCCGATCACCGCACCCTCGTGGATGACAACATGGCTGCCGATTTCACACCCGGCGCCGATTTTAACGTTGTCGGCGAAATGACAGAACTCCCCGTAACGTGAACCGATACCTATTGTTACTGTCGGGGCGATAACTGAAGTGGACATCTATAACCTCAAATATTAAATTTTTCTATTTTCTCAACGCTTTGCGAACACCGGGCACCCAGCCCAGGTAGGCTTCGATAAACATCACCACCCGCTTATAATCCTCCGGCTTTTTTTCGGACAGCGCCCGGAAATACTCGAAAATGAAAGCCAGTAACACCGCCGCCAGCAGCGAGAACCCGAAACTGCCGGCCACAATCAACGTCCGCTGCGGCCGGCTGCGGATTTCAGGAACCCGGGCATAATCGAGCACCGAAATAGTCGGGGCTTCCTCCCGTTCCTGAATCTTGGCCTGCTCCAGTTGTTCCAAAAGGATGGTGTACAGCGACTCGTTGACCTTGACCCGCCGGTATAGATTATCATACTCCCCCTTGAGCCGGGGAATCGAGGCTATCGGCAGCGAGAAGAAAGAACTGTCGCGGTTGGTCGTTTCCAGTTGTTCCAGTTCCCGCCTGATGATATCGCGCCGGCGTTGTTTCTCGATAAGTTCGGGATTGTCCTTACCCAGCATCTGCTCGCTCATTTTCAGGTCGATTTCGATATTGGTCAGCGACACCTTGAGTTGCACCGCCTGTTCAATGGCCAGGCGGGTCTGCTGGTCGAAATCGATGGCTTTATTTTCGACCTGGAATTTTTCGAAGACATCGCGCAGGGAATCGAGTTCCCGCTCGACTCCGGCCAGCCGTTCCTCGATAAAGGTCCGGCTTTTTTTGGCCCGCGAAGTGACTATTTCCCGGTTCAATTTGTTCAACTCATCCACGTAGGCGTTGGTTACATCGGCCGCCGTCTGCGGGTCCTGGTCCTCGAACGACACGCTCAAAAGACCTTCCGGGGTGACGGCTATACGGGTATGCATTTTGAGCACCAGGTGGGTTTCTATCATATTGGCGGTCTGGAAATAATCTTTTAAAGCGCATCTTTCAATGACCCGTTCTTCCAGCGTCCGGCTGGAAAGCATCCGGGCGTAAACATCGGTGGGCGTCACCATCACCGGCAGGTTGAGCCCTTCGGTAATAGAGACCACCTCGGCCAGCCTGGAGTAACTGCCGACCGACACGGAAACATCTTTCGGCGGCAGCAGGAGGGCGTTGGCCTCGTACCATTTGGGCAGCAATAAAGAAATCACCACCGAGGCCAGCGTCACCAGGATGACAATGGAAATAATCAGGGCGCGCCGCCGGGTCAGGGCCTCGAAAAACAACCATAAGTTGCTTGAATGAGAATCGTTCATGGTTTACTCTCAATCGCTTCGATAATGATTTCATCGCCGTCGTCAACCGCCGCCTCGGCCCCGCTTGACCGGGTGGTTTTCGAGATGCGGTCATATATTTTAATTTCACCCCGGTCGGTGTTTTTCTGAAAACCCCCGGCCAGGTTGATGTAGTGCAGGGCGCTCTTTCCCGGCGTAAAGGGGAAAAAGCCCGGATGCCGAACGAACCCGCTCACCTTCACATAGCCCAGCGACGGCGGTACAAAAACCGAGTCGTTCGGTTTCAAAGTATAATTTTTAAAATCACTTTCGCCCGCGGAATACCGGGTAATCGGGAAACGGAACTCGGTCGTGGTGGCCCAGGTGCTTTTCTCGACTTTGCGGAACACGGCCGTATTTTCAAAATTAGCCTCTTCATCGAGACCGCCGGCGGCGGCAATCAGTTCCGACAGCGTCATGCCGGGGCGGTATTGATAACGTCCCGGTTTGTTGACGAGTCCGAAAACCATCAGTAATCGTTCCGATGAGATATCCTTGCGGGTCGGCACCATGATGACATCGCCGGCGCGGAGATTGCCCGGCTTTCCGATATCCCGATCGGGGTCGCCGGTCACGAAAGCGGCCGCGATATCGGCCTGCTCGGTTGCCCCCCCGGCCAGGGCCAGCAACAGTTCCAGGTCGTCGCCCGGAAGGAGCTCAATCACCCGGGGAAAATTCACCTCACCGACAATATTGATAATATCGTTCGATTTCCGGGGCACATACAGGCGATAGCCGGCGTAGAGGCAGGGATTGAATGAATTGTCGCCCATGAAACGAACCCGGTCCAGGTCCACCCTGAGTTCCTTTTCTCCGGCATAAAACCGAATATTGCGGGTGGAGCCGTCGGCTGTCACGCCGCCGGCCAGGGTGATCAGTTCGGAACACATGAAAGAAGTATAACCGAGATAGATATCCGGGTCGGCCACCTCGCCGGCGACGGCCACCCCCACCTCGTAAGGCTCCCGGACGGAAATATCGATATCCTCGGCGTTGTACAATGCTTTTAACGGCGGGGTCAGGATGGCACGAATCTCGGTCAGGGTATGCCCGGCGATGTCGAACATACCCAGGTTTTTATCGATCAGTTTACCTTCAGGATTCACCTGCAGCCAGAGCTGGGGCAGTTTGGTCTTGAGAAATGTGATCAGGAGCTTTTCACCGGGACGCACGAGATACAGCTCGGCCTTCACCGGTTCGTCGTAAAAGCGATAATTGCTTATCAACCCGAGCGAATCATCGCCGCCGGGCGACTGGGCCGCCGCCGGGAGCGCCGCCAGGGTAACCGTGATAATCAAAATAAAACAAAAAAACCTCAAATGCACCTCCGCCAATGTATGCGGTCAACCTTTCCAGGGCTTACAAACATACTTATTAGGGATATGAAAGTCAACAGCAATACCGGCCGGTGATTACCGGGTCCGGGTGGTGTCCTCTATCTCGCTTTCATTCTCCGCTACCGTGTCTTTTTTTTTCTCGTAGTAAACCACGGCCGCCCGGACAAACTCCCTGAAAAGCGGGTGGGGTTTGGTTGGATGCGATTTCAACTCCGGGTGGAACTGTACCCCGACAAACCAGGGATGGTCCGGCACCTCGACGATTTCCACCAGCCTTTTATCGGGCGAGAGACCGGTCAGTTCCAGGCCGTTGACCGTCAGCATCTCCCGGTAAACGTTATTGAATTCGTAGCGGTGGCGGTGGCGTTCGGAAATCTCGATTGCCCCGTAAGCCGCGTGCGAGTGGCTGTTTTCCGTCAGGACACAGGGATAGGCGCCCAGGCGCATGGTGCCGCCGAGTTCGGTCACCCCCTCCTGGTCGGCCATCAGGTGGATAACCGGATGTTTCAGATCGCGGTAAAATTCATAGCTGTGGGCATCCTCCAGCCGGCAGACATTGCGGGCGTACTCGATGACGGCGCACTGCATGCCGAGGCAAATACCCAGAAACGGAATATTGTTCTCGCGCACGTAATGGATGGCCTCGATTTTGCCTTCCACCCCGCGCTCGCCAAAACCGCCCGGAATCAGCAGGCCGTCGACGTCGTACAAAAACTTGTCCGCCCCGTTATGTTTTATGTCCTCGGAGCTGACCCAGATGAGATTGACCTCGGCGTCGGCCTCCACCCCGGCGTGAATGAACGACTCAATGATTGATTTATAGGCGTCTTTCAAGCCGACATACTTGCCGCAAATGCCGATTTTAATGCGCCGGGCCGGGTTGATAATTTTGTTGACCATTTCTTCCCACTCGACCAGGTCCGGTTCCGGTAAATCAAGCTGGAAATGCTCGCAGACAATCTGGTCCACCTCCTGGGCGTGGTACCCCAGCGGCACCTGGTAAATGGTCGAGACGTCCTGCGCCACAATCACCGACCGCACCGGCACGGAGCAAAACAGGCTGATTTTTTTGCGCAAATCGTCCGATATCGGTTTGGCCGAACGGCACAGCAGCATATTGGGTTGAATACCGATTTCCCGCAGCGCTTTGACCGAGTGCTGGGTCGGTTTGGTCTTGAACTCGCCCGCCGAGGATATGTACGGCACCAGCGTCAGGTGCAGGAACATGGTATTCTGCGGTCCTTCCTCGAGGCCGATCTGGCGAATCGCCTCCAGAAACGGCAGCGATTCGATATCCCCCACCGTGCCACCGATTTCGGCGATAATGACATCCGGCCGCGGCTCCTTGTTCTTGAGCCGCTTGATGCGGTTTTTTATCTCCTCGGTCACGTGCGGGATTACCTGCACGGTCGCCCCGAGATAATCACCCCGCCGTTCCCGTGATATGATCGTGTTATAAATCTGCCCGGTTGTCACGTTGTTATCCTTGCCCAGCGACATATCCAGGAAGCGCTCGTAATGTCCCAGGTCCAGGTCCGTCTCGGAACCGTCGTCCAGGACAAACACCTCCCCGTGCTGAAAAGGATTCATCGTCCCCGGGTCGACATTCAGATAGGGATCCAGCTTGATGTTTTGTACATTAAGACCTCGTTTCTGCAGAAGCAGACCGATCGAGGCCGAGGCAATTCCCTTGCCCAGAGCGGAAACAACACCACCCGTTACGAAAATATATTTTGTTTTGCCCCTCTCAGACATAACTCTCCTCTAACCTTTATAAATATTATCCAGCTTTTTCAAATCCTTGGGCGAATCGATTGAAACAATTTTCAGGCGGGTGGGGAAAATCCGCATTTTCTCGCCGTTTTCCAACACCCGCAGCTGTTCCAGCGATTCCGCTTTCTCGCAGGGCGTCCTGCGCCAGTCGGCGAATGCCTTCAAGGCCGACCTTCTGAAAAAATACACTCCGATATGACCGTAAAATTTAAATTGTTTCGTACGTTTATTATCCTCCGCGCCGCGCAGAAACGGCACCGGGAACCGGGAAAACCAGAGCGCCTGGCCCTCGCTGTTCATCACCAGCTTGACCAGGTCGGGGTCGAACAGTTCGCGGTCGTCGTCAATCCGGAAGGCCAGGGTGGCGTAGCGTATTTTTTTTTCTCGTTTCATTTTTTCGACCACCCGGTCGAGCAAGACCCCGGTCAAACCGAAATTGTCCGCCTGGATATTGACCACGATATCGCCGCCGGTTTTCTTGACCGCCTCGGCCACCCGGTCGGTGCCGGTGCGATGGCGCTTTGAGGTCATGACCACCTCGGCGCCGAACGATTCCGCCGCCCGGGCCACCTCGGCCTGGTCGGTGGCGATCAGCAGCCGGTCAATCGTTTTCGCCCGCCGGACTTCATCCCACACATAAAAAAGAAGCGGTTTGCCGAGGTAGGGATAGAGCACCTTACCTGAAAACCGCCGGGAACCCATACGGGCCGGAATTACCGCCGTTACTTTCTGTTTCATTTATCCAGAACCCTGGGAACACGAAAATACTCGGTATCCCGTTCGGGAGCGTTTGCTAGGGCCTGTTCCCGAGGCAACGATTCACGTACCGTGTCGGCCCTTAAAACCGGGCTCCCGCCGATTCGGCCGGGCGTGATATCAACTCCATGAGTATCAACAACTTTGAGCTGGTCGATGTAATCCAGTATGACCGTCAGGTCGCGTGAGTATTTATCTATTTCCCGGGGGGTCAGTTTCAGGCGGGCTAGTCCGGCAATATGCTTTACCTGTTCTTTTGATATCTGCATATGTTAAAATAAAAAAGTTGCCTTGACCCGTCAAGGTAAAACATAAAACTACCGTTAATATTCTTCAAAACCCCGCCGCCCGGGGCTAAAGCTCGAGCCTCTTTCAACCGATGAAACTATTAAGTGTCTCAATTTGAAACAAGAAGAAGGCTATGAAAACATTAGAGTTCCAACTTGAATCAAAACCGTTTTTTATCAACGATGTGCGAAACAGGTTGCCGGCCGCTTTCTCCATAAGCAGCGAATTCACCACCGCCGGCATCGAGTCGTTGCTTATCGGACAATGTCTTAGAGACTGGTTAACCGATAGCGAAAAAAACTTTTTAGACCTGCTGGTTGGCGATACCGCCATACTCTTTTTGATAAAAGAGGGGAAATTCCTGCATCCGGAAGATGTCGAGCTGTTCAATATGGAACTGATAGAAACAGCCCTGCGCGAGAGCAGCGAGGCGTTTTTCTGCCACCGCCTGGACCCGAAAAACAAAACGGATAAGCACCATTACAAAATTCACACCGCCCGCATAAACATTTCAGGACAGAGCGAACTGGTGGTGGGGATGTTGTGTCCCGAAACGGCTGCGGTGGAATTTGAGCACCAGAACAAATTCTGCAACCTGGTGATGAACTTCCGCCAGGCGGCGCGTAAAATCGAGGCGGCCATTCCCGTTCTAAAACAGAAACATGATTCGGCCATGCCGACCCTGATAATCAACCGTTCCTCCGGCCGTTTACTGAATCTCAACCCGGCGGCGGTCAGACTGTTCGGCCGTGAAGAAAAGCAATTGACCGACCTGGAATACAGCCAGTTCAAAAACCAGCTGTCCCGGGTCATGGCGGGTTACTGCATAAAGATGGAAAATCTCGCCCGGTACGAGAACAGCCTGACGGTCATGACCCTATCCGACGAAAAGACGGTAAATAAAAACAGCGAGCCGTTTCTGGCCGACCATTTCCTCGACAGCATTCACAACAAAATAGCCGGCGCCGTCACCGCCGCCAGCTATCTGGAAAACCTGACCGATATCGGCCGGGTCACCGAAGAAACCGAGCTGATAGAGATTATCCTTTCGGAAATCAATGACCTGGAAAAGCTGATGAACCGTTTCCGGCTGCTGCTCAACTATGACCGCCTGCCGCGTGAAAGAATAAACCTTTTCAACGAATTGGAACGGGCGGCGGACAGGATAAATAAAGAATACCGCACGAATTTTCAGATAAATATCGACCCCGAAATCGGCTCGGTACGCTGCGAAGTTCCGATCGCGGCTTACCTTTATCTTTTTGAGGCCGTCATGAGGAGTCATTTCGAGAGCCTTAAGGAAATCGACGCCGTGGATATTCATCTCGTCCCGGGAGAGCCCGGCGGGTTGATGTCGCTGGTTTTCGAAACCGAAGGTCGGAATGTTAAAAAGACCTCTTACAGCGCCGAGCAATGGCAAAATTACTCCCGGTTGTTGACCGAAAACATGAAGCTGGAAATCGCCGGCTCGGTTCAGGACAATAAAATAATTACTCAAATCACCAATATCAAACAGGCCAGTGAGTGAAACATGAACGATAAACACGCACAAAACGATTTTAATATATTAATCGCCCACCGCGACAAAGAAACTTTTCATTCAATAACCGGTATTCTCGGCGCCAAAAAATATCGGGTATTCGAAACCGACAGCGGCGCCAGAGCCGTAAAAACAGTGAAGGAAAATCAAATCGACCTGGTCCTGGTCGACCTGTTATCAATCGGCGAAGACGGGTTGGAAACGGTCAAAAAAATCAAGCGCGGTTTCCCCGAAACGGGCGCGGTCGTCCTGACGGCTTCAGCCGACGACGTCCTGGTCTTAAAATGCCTGACCGAAGGAGCGCTGGATTATATCATCAAGCCTCTGGTAAAAGAAAGGGCTCTACTGCAACTACAGGCCAGCCTCGAAAAAATAACAATGAAACGAGAGTTGACTGCCCTGCATCAGCATATCGCCATGAACTACGGTTTCGACAATTTCATCAGCATATCCAAACCGGTTGTGCAGATAAAGGAAACCGCCATGCGCATCGCGACCACCGACATCACGGTCATGATTACGGGCAACCCGGGGACCGGCAAGGAACTTCTGGCCCGGACTATCCATCACCATTCCGACCGCCGACACAAACCGTTCCTTACCCTCGACTGCAGCACTGTCCCGGAAGAAACGCTGTTGACTGAATTGTTCGGGCAGGCCGGCGCGGCCGCCTCGGAATACCGACCGGAAAAACCGGGGCTTTTCGAACGGGCCGACGGCGGCACGGTTTTTCTCGAAGAAGTGTCGCACCTGCCCGCCGCGGCCCAGACCAGGCTGCTTCGTTTTTTCCAGTACTCGGAAATCTGCCCGGTCGGGACGGACAAGGCCCGCAAGGTCAACGTCCGCCTTATCGCCACCGGCAGCCGGGACCTCTCGGAAAAGGTCACCGCGGGCGAATTCTCCGCCGACCTCTATTACCGTTTGAACGTCATTCCCATACATCTGCCTTCGCTGACGGCGCGGGCCGAAGATATTGAAATATTGACGGAGTATTTCCTGCGCAAGATAGCCTTTGAAAACGACCGTTCCACCATAACCATCACCCGTCCGGCTGTTGACCGCCTGCTGGCCCACAACTGGCCGGGGAATATTCGCGAATTGGAAAATACCCTTAAGCGCGCCGCCGCTTTCTGCCGGAACAACCAGATTGATTTCCACGATATCGTCTTTATCAGCGGCGACAAAGGTATCGTCGCCGACGCGTCCCCGGTCACCAAAACCACGTTAACCATTAAGGGGGGCACGCTGGACAAAAGCCAGCGCACCCTGATAGTCAAGGCGCTCTCGGACAACAACTGGAATTACACCAAAACCGCCTCGGAACTGGGTATCGGCCGCACAACTCTATGGCGCAAAATCAAAAAATATAACCTGAAAAAAGAAATGGTCGAGGGGTAGCCACCGTGAAAGCTATGGAGGACAACGATTACCGTGCCGACCGAAACCATTACGACGGCGATAATGCCGATAGGTTCGTTTACGATATCGAAAGCCTTTGGCCCGAAGATACCGGGCTGTCGGAAATCTTTATCGGTCTGACCCGCCGGCTGCAGAATTTCTACACCATAAAAAAAGGGGTGCTGATTCTGAACGAACCGGCCGCCACCCGCTTCATTGCCACTGCCACCTGGAACAACGGCAAAAGCCGCAAAAACCTCTCGATAAAAATACCCGGCGTATCCTCCCTGTTTGAAAAAATAGCCGAATTCGGCCGGGTTTATACCAATAATTTCTGTCATTTTTTCGACGGCAACTCGTTTGAACGGAATTTGCTCCTGGACGAGGAAACGCAGTCTTTCGCCATCCAGCCTTTAAAACACGAGGCCGAGGTGGTCGGGCTTTTGGGTTTCAGTTCCGACCGACCCATGGCTTTCGCGACTTTCGAGGAAGGTTTGCTTGATAATATCGCCCGGCAATTCGCGCGGCGCATCAGCCGCCTGAGAGTCCGCGCGTGACACCGTCGTAATTTAATTACCGCTGTTGTTTTCTTTTTCTTTCAAAGCCTGTTTTATTTCCCGGCGAGCTTTATTGTGCTCATGATTGGTGCGGGAAAAATGATGCCCGCCGGTACCGTCGGCCACGAAAAAATAATAATCGGTGCTGTCGGGAAAGAGCGTCGCCTTGATCGATGCCAGGTCGGGTGAGTTGATGGGGGTCGGCGGAAGACCCTTGATGCGGTAAGTATTATAGGGTGTGTCTTTTCGAAGGTCTTTTCCCATAAGCGGCCGGTCCAAACCGCCCAGGCCGTAGATGACGGTCGGGTCGGCGTCGAGTTTCATCCCCTTTTTAAGGCGGTTATGATAAACCGAGGCCACAATGCTTTTTTCTTCATCGAGCTTCGTCTCGGCCTCCACAATCGAAGCGAGGATAATAACTTCCTCCCGGGTCAGGTTGTTATACATTGTCTCCGGCCAGATAGTGTCGGCCTGGGCGTAATACATGGCCGTCATTTCTTTGACCACGCCCTCGAGTTTCATCCCCCAGGGAATAAAATACGTCTCCGGGTAAAGGTAACCCTCGAGCCCCGGAAGGTTCAACCCGGCCAGGAAGGCCGAATCGGTATTCAAAACTATCAGTTCGGCGGAATCGAGATCCAGCCTCTCTTTAAGCAGCGAGGCCACCTTCCAGATGGGCGAACCCTCGTATATAGTAAACCTTACTTTGAGAAAATCGCCGCGTTCGAGCCGGTCGAGCACTTTCCGGCAGGAGTTCTTGCCGGTAAAATCGTAACGCCCGGGCACCAGTTTTTTGTCGATCTCCCGCCAGCGGGCCGGGTAAAAAAGCATGGTTCGCGATGTTACCACCCCCCCCGCAAGAATTTCGTCGGCCACCGATTGAAAACTGTCCCCCGGTTCGATTACTATCGTAACCACCCGGTCGTCCAGGTTGACGGGGTAAATATAAGAAATCCCCAGGTAGGCAATCACTATGACCAATACAATCAGTAAAGCCAGCGCTATTTTAATGAACGGTTTTTTCATAACGTTACGGGTTCTCGTCCAGGTATCGCTGTAAGATAATCACCGCCGCCAGACGGTCTATTCTCTTTTTATCCTGGCCGGTTTTCTTGCCGTGGGCGTGGATGATTTTCGCCGCCTCGACCGAGGAATAATGCTCGTCCACTTTATGAATCGGCCCGGGGTAAAAGTTCTTAAGTTCCTCTATAAATTTATCGACCGCCTCGCATTTGTCACTGCGATCGCCCGAAAGCAAAAGCGGGTAACCGACCACCACCGCGTCGGGACGGTACTCCTCCAAAAAACGCCGCAACTGTTCCAGGGCGTCCTTTTGCGATTTAACCTCCAGCGTCGCCAGCGCCGAGGCAATCATGCCGGTCGGGTCGCTCTTGGCCAGACCGATACGCCGTTCACCGTAATCGATTGCGATAAAGGTTCTGTTCATGGATAGAGTCATAGGCATTATTCGCTTAAGTCTTGCGTTCCTTTTTCTTGGCGGCGGGGAAAAGGATATTGTTCAAAATCAATCTGTAGCCGGGCGAGTTTTTATACAGGGCCAGGTCGGTTGGCGGGTCGTTGATAAAATGCTGGTAATCCTCCGGGTCGTGACCGGCCATGAACGTGAAAGTCCCCCGCCCCAGGTTGCCGTGGATATAGCGCACCTCGTCAAAATTGTCCGGCATCCCGAGAACAATGACATGTTTTTTCAAAAGCGACTTTTTGAAGCCGGTCACCTGCCCCATGAAACCGTTGACAGTGGTGACATGGTCCTGCACCAGCATGGTCGGGACCGGGTCGAGCTTGGCGGAAAACTCGAACAGGTAGAAAAAGTCGTTTTGCTGGGCGGGGAAACGAAGCATCCGCTCCGGGTAGGTGTCGATGTCCGAACGGCGGTAAGCCATCGGGTTGAAATTAGGCGTGAAATTCTCGAAAGCGAACGTTTTGCTGTAATCGAGCTTCTCCACTGCCCCGGGGTCCACCGGGTCGCCGTCGAATTCCCGCGGTACGATATCCACCCCCTCGGCGGCCAGGGCGATATCGATCGTCTCCGGGGCCGAACACATGGAAAAGAAAAATCCGCCCCGCCGGACATAATCGTATATCATCCGGGCGACATCGCGCTTCATCTCGGATACCTTATTGTAGCCCATTTTTTGAGCCATTTCCTCGTTGGTCTTGACCTGGGACTGGTACCACAGCACATTGCGGAACGCCCCGTAAAACTTGCCGTACTGGCCGGTGAAATCCTCATGGTGGGCGTGCAGCCAGTCGTACTCTTCAAGGACTCCGGAAAGAACCTCCTCGTCCCAGACCTTGTCGTAGGGGATTTCGGCGTAGGTCAAAGCCAGCGTGACGGCGTCATCCCACGGGTCGTTGGTAGGCGGCACATAGACGGCGATACGGGGCGCTTTTTCCAGCTCCACCCGTTCCATATTTTCAACTTCGATACGGCGGTAAATATCGGCCACCTGGCCTGAGGATACCTGTTCGTAAGCCACGCCCATAAGGAGGCATAAATCGGTCAAACCCCGGGTATATTCGATTAAAAACGACCCGCCCCGGTAATTGAGCAGCCATTCCCCCTTGAACCCCTGGTCCAGCGCCTTGTACATGACGCCGTAGGCTTTCAGGTGGTCGGTCTGGGTGTCATCCATGGGGATGAGGATCGAGGTCGCCGTGAGCTTTATGGGCAAAGCTATCAGGATAGCCAGAAGTATCAGTATGACAATTAATTTACGCATATCAGTATATTAAACAGACGAATCAGCCAACGGTTTCTATTTATTTTTTCGACCGGTACCGTCAATCATTTACTTTTCATTGTCTTTCATCAGCTTCCGCCGGTATTCATGGTATTTGGCCAGGTATTCCTTAATCTTGCTTTCCCGCCCGACATCATTGGGATGATAATATTGCGTCCCTTTCAGCTCATCCGGGAAATATTCTTGGTCGGTGATGGCGTCCTCGTATTCATGGGCGTATTTGTAATCCTTGCCGTAATCGAGCGCCTTCATCAGCGAGGTCGGGGCATTGCGAATCCACAGCGGCACCGGCAGGGAGCCTTTTTCCTCGGCGTCCTTCATGGCCCGGCCGAAAGCCGTATATATCGAGTTGGATTTGGGGGCACAGGCCAGGTACACCACCAGTTGGGCGATAGCCAACTCCCCTTCGGGCGAGCCGAGAAAATGATAGGCGTCGCGGGCGTTCATCGCCAGCGTCAGGGCGTACGGGTCGGCCAGGCCGATATCCTCGGAAGCGAAGCGTATCAGCCGCCGGACGATATAAAGCGGGTCGTCGCCGCCGTTCAGCATCCGGGCCAGCCAGTACAGGGCGGCGTCGGGGTCGCCTCCGCGAATGGTCTTGTGCAGGGCGGAAATTACATTGTAATGTTCCTCACCCGCCTTGTCATAAACCAGGACGCCTTTCTGGTGGACTTCTTTTAAAGCCTCGATGGTTATTTCTTTGCCCTCACCGATAAAATTGGCGGTGGTCTCAAGAAGCGTCAGTCCCCGGCGGGCGTCGCCGTCGGCGGCGGCGGCGATAAAATCGACAGCCCCCTCGGCCAGTTTCAAATTCATCTTCCCCAGCCCCCGCTCGGAGTCTTCGAGAGCGTTCCGGACAATACGCTCCAGGGCTTTTGGCTCAAGCCGCATCAGGACATATACCCGCAGGCGCGACAACAGCGGCGAGATGACCTCGAACGACGGGTTCTCGGTAGTGGCGCCGATAAGCACGATGTCCCCCTTCTCGACGTACGGCAGAAAGGCGTCCTGCTGGGCCTTATTGAAACGGTGGATTTCATCGATAAAAATATAGGTGCGCCGGCCGGACATTTTGTAGTAGTTGCCCGCTTTGGAGATGATTTCCTTGATTTCCTTGATACCGGTGACAACCGCCGAGAAGGGGATAAACTGGCCCCGGGTGGAGCGGGCGATAAGCGCGGC
>Ga0114918_10001541_pt1 | contig 20601 bp, 29 predicted proteins | sample LantaG_FD_87015 | JGI IMG/M metagenome (GOLD analysis project Ga0114918, IMG submission 87015) | Deep subsurface microbial communities from Baltic Sea to uncover new lineages of life (NeLLi) - Landsort_02402 metaG | ecosystem: Environmental > Aquatic > Marine > Oceanic > Sediment | place... | reverse complement strand
AGATAGTTGATATTCTTCTATCTGTTCCCATGTTTTAATCTTAACTTTATCTCCAGGTTTATATTTCATAAATCAAGTATCTCAAATCTAGTTAAAATAGGTTCATAGGGTTTATTCATCGTTGCTATTGAGCAATTTATTAGTTTTTCTACTTTATCCCAATTAGTATCGTCTATTTTAGAAATATTATAACTGCTAATTTTAGCCCATTTGCATTTTTCTATAATAGATATAGGACATCCAAGTTTTTCTGCTTCTTCTATTGTCATAGTGCTATTTTAATGTATTTTTTATCGCTTTCAAGTAAAAAGTAGGAAATATTGCTATTGAAAAGCGAATAGGAATAAAGTAAAAATAGGTTATGAAAAAATATAGATTAGCTATTTTATGTAATTTTGGTCCTCCACACGTAGGGGGTACAGAGCAGGTATTGGAAAATATATCTACTCGTTTAATAAGCGAATGTAAATATAATATAACTATTTTCGGATATAACTATAAAAAGAAAGAAGTTTATAAAGGTATAAATCTTTGTCCTTGCTATAAGGGGCAGCAACTAATTGACCAGATATCTAAATTTGATCATATATTAACATATAGCGACTCTTTTTGGGGATTCGATACATTAGTCGAGAATATCGACAAAGTTGATTGTAGGATATCTGTGGCTCTTGTAGGGGCATATCATATGCAGTCTCATCCTGAAATATTGCTTATCTTAAAGAAAAACCTCCATAAAATTAACCTAATTACTCATTCTTCTTTAACTTGTGATTATAAGTGGTGTATTGACAATAACTTACCTGTTAAAGTTATTCCTAATGGAGTAAATATGGCAGAATTTGAGAAAAGTGAAATAGATATTAGAGAAAAGTATAATATTAAGGAAAAATATATATTTTTAAATGTGTCAAATTTCTTCTTCGGCAAAGGTTTTGAGATTTTGCCAAAAATAGCTAGGAAAATTAGAAGTAAAGATTTTATTATTCTGCAATTTTCGAATACTGTTCATTACCCCTATGATAAGGTATTTTTTAATAGAACTAAAAATCAATGCAAAGGACTACCTGTTAAATTTATAAGAGATGCTCCTAGAGAAGATACCATCTCCGCTTTTAAACAGTCTGATAGTTTTATTTTTACTTCAAAAAAAGAAATTGCTCCATTAGTTATTTTAGAAAGCAGAGCAGCTAAGTTACCTTGGATTTCTATGAATGTGGGAAATACTATAGAAAGTCTAGGTGGTAAAGTAATAAACAATCCAAAAGAAGATCATAAGGGTTATAAAATAGTAGATGATAAGATAATTAATAGTTATATAGTTAATATTGTAGAGATATTAGAGTTAAAAGAAATAAGGGAAAAAATTATAGATCAGGGACAAGAAGGTATCGAGTCTATTGATTGGGATAATATTGTTCCATTATACGATAAGGTGTTTATGGATGAAATATAAACCTGGTGATAAAGTAAAGATAAAGACATGGGAGAGAATGAAAAAAGAGTTTAGATTGACTCCAAAAGGAAATATAAAATGTGGTGATCGATGTTTTCTTCTTTATATGGAAAAAGAACTTAATAAATTAAATATCGATAGAGTAATAACGATTAGAAAAATAAATAATTATTATAATTATTATTATATGGAAGAAATAGATGAGAGTTGGAATGATAAGATGATAGAGTGTTTAGTAGAAGGATATAAAGAACCAGATCCCATTTATTCAAGATTCGAGATATTAGATTTATGAGTAGTCCATTAGTTAGTATAATTACAACGGCATATAATTGTGAAAAATATATAGAAGAATCTTTAATATCAATTTTTCATCAATCTTTTAAGGATTTTGAAATTATTTTTTATAATGATGCTTCTACAGACAAAACTGGGCAAATAGCATTAGATTTATTGAAAAATAGTGGTTGTGTTTATCATATGTGTTCTGGTAAGGAGAATGTAGGTTGTGGAGAAGGTAGAAATAGGGCTATAAAAGAAGCAAAAGGTAGATATATAGCCATCCAAGACGCTGATGATATTAGTTTTCAATTACGCCTAAAGAAAGAGGTGGATTTTTTAGAGGCAAATGATGATATATTTTGTATTGGAGCGTGGGCTGATAAAATAGAAAAGAATGGAGACTTTATAGAACTGATGGCTTATCCTCCTTTTTCTCATGAAGAGATATATCATGAGATGATGATTAAAAAGAATAATCCTATTATAGATCCATCTTGCCTGTATCGAAGAGAAAATTTTAATAAATTAGGTGGTTATAATAGTAAGTGGAGATTGGTTCCAGACTTCAATTTGTGGGTTAGAGCAGCGAAAGCAGGGTATAAATTTGCTAATTTAAAAGAGGTTTTAGTGTATTATCGACAACATCCCAATAGCGTTACTAATAAAAGCGAGATGGCAGTTGTTAGAGAGCATTTTAAAATGTGTAAAGAGTTGCTCTTATAAATAAAGGTTTTTTAAACAATAAAGTAGAATTATATAAAATGGATACTTTGATGAGGAGATAAATCTATGAAAGAGATACCCAAATGGATTATCAAAGTTATAGAGAGAGAAAAATTAAATTGCAGGCATTGTAAAAAAAATTTTAATGTTGATAATTTGATGTCAATTGGTATTCAAGAGAGTAGTAGGTCTCCATATGGAGATTATTTATGCATAGGCATGTTTTGCACTGTGTGTAAGGAATTACTAATTTTTGAATTAAAGGAAATGACTTTGATTGATTTTGCATTTGAGATATTAGATCAGGAGACATCTAATAAAATTAAGAAGAATATAAAAAAAGATGAACAATCTCAATCAGAACAATCAGAACAATCAGATCAACTGATTAAAAAGAAAGCTAGAAGAAAGAGTACTGATAAAAGTAATATTACAAGTAAAGAAATTACTGAGGTGAGGAATTTCTTAAAGGACAAAAATTTATTACATGAGGAATTTTTAATAGCTTTAGGAATGTCGCCAGAAGAAATTAAGACATATAATTATAAAAATAGAGAATAATATGAGTAAAGTAAGTGATTTTAAAATAGCAGAATCTATTATAAGAAAAATTTGTAAGAAATATAATGCAAATTTTGTAGATATATCTATTTCATTTGATGAAGAAATATCAGGTACTTTAGTTGTGGGAAAAACAAAAAATATATCTCACACAATATTTAAAATTGTAGCGGAATATATTAATAGATCGTTGGATATTGTAGGTACTCAACTTATGCCTGATGAGACCGATAGAGATAATTTTCTTATTGTGTTGGCTTCTAATCTAAGAACTTTTATGTATGGAGATGATAGTTCTTATGATTTTATTGATGAAGCTCATGCTATGAGATTATATCAATTTCCTATTGTATGGTTGTTATTGAAAAATATTATTTGCCCTATTTACAATAAGGATTTAATTAATTTAAAAATAATTTGTGATGGACATGCAGAGATAGATATTGCTAGATACTATAAAAAAGAAGATATACCATCAGAGGTTATATCTGATGAATCTTTTATTTTTGTTAATATTATTAATAATAGAGTAGTGCAGAATGTTTTCATATTTATAGAATCTTTGAAAGCATATGGCTTATCTCCTATAGAAGTTATTAAAAATATATATGATACAGATTTATACAATAAGTATAGAGGTCTTCTTGAGATAGCTTTAGAGGAAGAGGAAGTTTGTGATTTCGAATGTGTTATTATGGAGAATTTGGGAATTAATTTTTATTCCATGATTGCTAATAAAACCGCATGTCTTACTCCTAATTTTGTTAAAACTTCTCAAAATTCAGTACCAGGGCTGCCTAATCAATCGTGGCAATTAGGGATTTTAGAGCAATTGTTGGAGCCAGCAAGAGGATCTGACTGGACAGTTTATAAGGGCTTAGAGCCATATGTTCAGGAATTTTGGAATAAAGTGGAAGATGTTAGAAAAAAAAGGATTAAGAATGGTCATGATGATGGAGTCCCATTTGATGTATTATTACGTATAAAGCAAAGGCAGACAGGGGGTTATAAAACAGACCCTACCGTAACGATTCAAGGGTTATTATCATCAAATAGAGTATGGTAAATATAGTTGAAAAGCGAAAATAATAATAATATAATTGTAGATTGTATTATTATTTATAATTAATGAGGTAGAAACATGAATAATGATGAATATATTGTTTTTTTAAAAAATGTATTAGTAAAGATAGAAAATACTCTTAATTTTCTTGGGCAAACGCCTCCTAAGCATATACCTGCTTATCATAAGATATTGGGAGTACAACAGAAATTAGCGGGTTTAGATAGGTCGTATAGGGATAAAATGTTTCCTCAATTAGTAAATACGAGGGGAATAATTAATTATTTTACGAATGGACGTTATAAAGACGCTTATGATCAGCTATCTAAACTAAAATTTGATTTGGTTCATATTTGTTGCGAGATAGAAAATGAAAATAATACAGTCAATAAAACATAAACAATTAAAAGCAGATACTCTTGTGCATCCACCAATTGACAAAGAGGTAGAATCAAGTATTACTAAAGATAAAAAAAAGAAAAAAATATATCAACTAGGTCTCTGGGTAGATGATCTCGATATCAAAGATTTTGTTGAATAGGAGTATATGATTTGAATGAAAAGAAGTTAGTTCTACGTGTTGATCATAATTCAACATATGTAGAAGGTCGAATGAGTAGTGAAATATATGATAAGTTTAAAAGAGAATTGGGTTATCTTCCAGAGAATTCTTTTTGGATGATAAAAAATAATTCTGAAAAAGCTCAAACACATGAGGCTTGGAAGAAAAATTGGGACGGTAATATTTCCGCTGTTTGTTGGAATAAACAATTCTGTCATTGCCATGTTAAAAAAAGTGGTTTGCATTTTCAAACAGGTCTTTTGTCTAAAGCTGCATCTTTTTTGAAAGATAATAATGTGCCCTTTAGGAGAATCGATGTTAGAAGTAAAACAGAAAAAACAGATGATTATTCTATGTCTGAAGAATTTGAGTTTAGAGATTATCAACAAGATATTATTAATAAGGTTGTAGGTAATAAACAAACTCAAGGTATTGATAGGGGTATTATTAAAGCTGCAACAGGATCAGGAAAAACGGGAATTGCTAGTGGGATTGTAGCTGGGATTGGAGTTTCTCCTGCTATTTTCTATGTTCCAAGTATTGATCTTTTAAAGCAAGCAAAAGATGAGCTTGAAAGATTTGTAAGATATAATAATCTTGGTGTTAAGGTTGGAATGATCGGTGGTGGTAAAAAAGATATACAAGATATTAATGTTATGACTATTCAAACAGCGGTAAGGTCACTAGGAGGAGTATGGGTTAAATTTGATGATGAAGATGTGACTAAAGATGATACAGATATTAATGACATTAAAGAAGAAGTTAAAAATTTGATTAAAGAGTCCAAGTTGATTATTTGTGATGAGGTTCAACATTGGGCTGCAGAGACATGTCAGATTATATCTGATGCTTCATTATCGTGTCAGTATAGATATGGATTCTCAGCTACTCCGTACCGCGACCAGGGTGATGATATTTTAATTGAAGGTTGTTTTGGCAGAACTATCTCAGATATAAGTGCTTCTTTTTTAATTAAAAAAGGTTATCTCATGAAACCTATTATTTATTTTAATAAAATAAATAATATGAGAGGTTTGAGAAAATCATCATATGCCAATGTTTACAAACAGGCAATTATAGAAAATGAGTATAGAAATGATCAAATAGTTCAGATGGCAAATCGTTTTATTAATAGTGATAGAAAGATACTTATTTTGGTCAAGCACATTAAGCATGGGAAAATGTTGGAAGCACTTTTGCCAGATAGTGCTTTTATTTATGGAGGGACAGCCAAGAAGAAAAGGGCGGCACATCTTGATAAAATGAGAAAAGGAGATCCTCAAATTACTATTGCAAGCGTTATATTTGATGAGGGAATTGATGTCAGACCTTTAGATACTTTAATCCTAGCGGGCGGAGGAAAATCTCCTACTCGAGCATTACAAAGAATAGGTAGGATTTTAAGACCTTATGAGGGCAAGAAAGATGCTATAGCTGTAGATTTTATGGATGACTGTAAATATATGAAAGCGCATAGCAAAAAAAGACTGAATATTTATAAAACAGAAGAAGAATTTGAGATTGTAGGAGACTAAAAATTGGAGATGGCACAGAAAGATGCAAAAGATGTTATCAGGGATATAAAAGCAGATATATTAGGTGTTGATCCTAAAGACATTCAGTTGAATGACTTACGAAAAATAAAAAGTAAAAAAAAGAAATTAAAAAAAACTAGTGAAAGTGAAAGTCAAAGTGGTATAATTAACAATAATGAAGGGTTTTCCCTTCTTATGGATACCCAGTATGTTGATTTTAAAGACCTTTGTAGGAAGGGCAATGTTAAAGAAAAGAATAGTATTGAAGAGTGGGGTCCATTCGATTTTTTTCGTTTTGCCAGGAAATTATATCATAAAAAATATAAAGTTGATTGGGATTTAAAGATAGGTGGTAGTAGTCTCGAAATTAATAGGATAAAAGATAAATTTGTTGATATATTTGGATATTGTTGTAATTTAATGATACATGACTATATTGTTTATTTTTTTGACAATTACATTGATTACTTTAAAAATAAGAATGGTTTTTATTTTACTCAATTAAGAAAAGATTATATTATTTTGAGTTTTAAAGAATCGTATAATTTTAGGGAACGATTTGTTAATTATATGTCCCATCAAAAACAAAAGAATAAAAAATATGAATTAACTAAAAATGAGATACAAAAATCTTATGATATGGGAGATACTACTTTAGTTGGGAATTACGGAGTGGTTATAGCCTTGAATTGGTTGCTTAGAGTAAAGAATATGAATAAAAAAGATGCTATAAAAATAATTATTGGTGCTTGCAAAGAGATGTATAAAAAACATATGATAGATATTGTTAAAAGCGCAACAGAAATATATTCACCTTATCCTACTAATCTTGCTTTTAAAAGTCCTCAGCTTATTTTTAATAAAATAGATGAAGATATCAAATTGAATGTTGATTTTAACATAAATGATAAAATGAAGTTTTTGCAAAAAGGTGATTAATGAAACAGGAGCATAATGTAAATAATAAAATTAAGTCTCATAGAATTAATTTGATTCTTTTAAATGGAGAAATGAAAGAATCTGTTCAGCTAATTGAAGCTTTGAATATAGCTGAAGATCAAGGAATGGATGTTGTAGAAGTATCGGAAACAGGCAAAGATGGTTTACCAGTTTGTAAAATATTAGATTATGGAAAAATGATGTATGAGAAAAGTAGAAAGAAGAAAAATAAAAAGCAGACGCAACGCGTTAAAGAAATTAAATATAGTCTTAATATCGATCCCCACGATCTTAATATTAAACATGATAAAATATTAAAGTTTTTATCGAAGAAATATATAGTAAAATATGTTTTAGAACTTAGTGGTAGGCAAAAAGATATGGCAAATGATGCTGTTGTGATAATTAATAAGAATTTAGAAGCGTTTAAAGAATTCGCTAAGTGGAATAAGCCTCAAGTTTCTTATGGTAGACGAGTGCTGATATCTACAACCCTTAGTCCAATATAATACTATTGAAAAGCGATAATTAATTTGCTATTGTAGTAAAAATCTTTTGAAAGGAAATAATAGATGAAGTCAATTAGTAAAAAAGTTAGTGAAGCAACATTAGAAGAAATGTGTACGGATAAGTTCAAAAATGAGTTTTTCAATATGTTGCGCTGTCGTTATCCATTGTTCTATATCTCTCATAATGAGGAAAAGAGATTAATACAATTCTTAACTCATTTTTGTAAGGTTAAGGGTTATGAGTGTTTGTTGTGGGATACTTATAATGGACTTATAAGTTTGGAAAGCGGAGAAGAAGTAGCAGGAACTTCTGAAGATTTAAAGAACAACCCATTAGCTATTCTTGATTATATTATTAGTGCGGGAAGAGCATTTGAGAAAAAGAAAACAAGCGTTAAAGAAAAGAAAGAAAAAGGGACTAATGGAATTATTTATGTTTTGTTAGATTTTGTTAATTTCATTCAACCTAACCCCGATATCGAAAGACGTTTTGTTGCCCTGTCGAATCTTAATACGATTGTTACTACAATTTGCACTGGTCCATATTATCAAGCAACAGATGTTATTAAGAATATTTTGCCAATGATGCAATTTCCTTTTCCTAATAAAAGAGAGATTCATCATGCTCTTTACGATGTTGTTCGTGGTGCTGAAAGAAAAATCCCAGATATAGTTAAAATAACCAAAAAGATTGAATCAGAACTTATTGATGCTGTCACAGGCCTTACTCTACAAGAAGCTCAAACAGCTTTATCGAAATCTCTTGTGTCTTCCCATGATTGGGACATACCATATATTCTTGAAGAAAAGAAACAGCTTATTAGTAAGAGCGGTATGCTTGAATATTTTGACAAAACTGTAGAGATGGAGGATATCGGCGGGTTGAAAAATTTAATTAATTGGATTAAAGATAGAAAACAATGTTTTTCACAAGCTGCAGAAGATTATGGTCTACCTAAACCAAGAGGTCTTTTAACTATTGGTATGCCAGGTTGTGGTAAATCTCTTGTGTGCAAGGCAATTAGCAGTTCATGGAAAATGCCTTTACTTAGACTTGATTTCGGTAAGCTTTTTGGAAGTCTTGTTGGTGATTCTGAGAAAAATGCAAGAGAAGCTATTTCGTTGGCAGAAGCGGTTGCTCCAGCTATTCTTTGGATTGATGAGATTGAAAAAGCCATATCAGGTATTAGTTCAAGTAGCAATACTGATGGAGGCACAACAAGTCGCGTGCTTAGCACATTCCTTACTTGGATGCAGGAAAAAACTTCACCTGTGTTTGTTGTGGCGACAGCAAATGATCATCAGGCCATTCCTCCTGAGTTTTTGAGAGCTGGTCGTTTTGATGAGATATTTTTTGTTGATCTTCCTAATATTAATGAAAGAGAAGAAATATTTGAAGTTCTTTTAAGGCTTAGAGGTATTGATATAAAGAATATAAATACTACTCTGCTTGCCACAAAAAGTGAAGGATATAGTGGTGCTGAGATTGAAAAGGCAATTGATAATGCTATGTTAGTTGGTTTTAAAGAAAAGGCAAGACCAATTATTACTGATGATATTATTAGTGCTTTAGGTCAGTTCAAATCTCTTTTCGATATGAGAAAAAGTAATTTTGAAGAGCTTAGAGAATGGGCCGCTAATAAATGCCGTATGGCTAATGAAGAGCCTAAAATAATTGTTAATCATGGACAGTTAAGTGGCGTTAAAGAATTAGATTTGTAATGAAAAATATAGAGAGTATTAAGAAAAATTTAATAAAAGAATTTGCAAAAAGATATATCGATAAAGAGGTTGACAAATTAACTATTATAGAACTAAAAAAAATATCTGAAATTGCTGAGTGGTGGGCTTATGTTTATACTGTAGTTCCCGATGATTTTAGTGGTTATAGTATTTTTGATTTTAATGGCTACTCTATTAACAAAAAAAATAATAGTAAAATATATGCGATCTCTAAAAAAGTAGCGGCAATAGCTAAAGATAAGATATGTAATTATTGTTGGGGAATGAGATGGCAAGATATTCAAAAAAAGAAAGAAGAAAATCCTGATTCTATAAATGTTTTTTTGAAAAATAAAAGTATAATGGACAAAAGACGAGAGTATGGTAATAATGTCATTATACATGGTCAGTCAGATGCTCCTATTGGTAGAACTATGGTTGCTTCTATCATTATGAGAGAGGCTATTAGGTTAAGGGTAACAAAAGGTGCGATTGGAGATACTTACGATTGGGTAGATTATAGTAAATTATTTCATTCCATTGAACAAGATACAACGGATTTAGCGTATTATAAAAGTTGCGATTGGCTAGTAATAGATAATATACAAAAGAAAGCCAGAAGCGATAAGCAAACAACTTTAATGAGTGATATGGTAGATCCGTTTTTTTGGGACAGATATAATCATCAGCAACCTACTATTTTAGTTTGCAAATTTGATATTAGAGATAAAATGTTTGATTTGGAAAAAACATTTGGAGTTAGTTTTGGAAGAATAATAGATAGCAAAAAAACATTTAACATTCCTTTGAGCGAGAATGCATTAGGCGATTATAATGAGTGAAAAGCTTAGTTTACAAGAAGAGAGAGAGTTAATTTATCTATTGCTCCATCATAAAGATGCAATAGATAAATTTTTTGATAGTGGTTTAATTATAGGGCAATTTAGTGAAGAGAATAAACCTATCTTAGCGGCTATTTTAGAAGCATATGATAGCAGTGGTGTGCTGTTGACGAGGAAATCTTTTAAAGAAAAAATAAAATTAATTACTGTACCTAAATATAGGATTTCTCAAGAGCTTGCTTTTAATTCATGTTATGCTACATCAGCTAAAATGGATGATCTGCCAATGCTGATTCAAAAAGTTATTGATCATCATATAGATATTTCCATAACGAAAGCATTAGAAGATTTTAATAAAAGTAGTAAACAAGTTGGGAATGTTCCAGCAATTAAAACTCTTATTAATAGCTGCGATGATATTATTAAGGGATCTGCTATTTCTGATGAGAAATCTTATTATGAAGATATTAGAGTATTATCAGATGAGCAAATTAAATATATAGAAGATGTTAGGGCAGGGAGGATAAAAGAAGAACCTCTTATATTAAGTGGTATTAGAGAAATGGATTATACCATGGTAACAGGTTTTGAGAAAGGGACATTAACTTTAATTTGTGCTGATGTCGGTGTTTTTAAAAGTTCGATGATGTTAAATATAGGTCTTAATGTTTGGAATTACGGTTTTGATGTTCTATTAGTACCTCTTGAAATGCACAGAGATCAGATGTGGAGAAGAGCATGCTCGAGGGAAGCTAGGGTACGTGCCGAATTACTTACCAGAGATGTAAAATGTCTTACTGATGAGCAGATGGAAAGAATTATAGTGATGAATGAGGCATGGAAGAAAAATCCTGCAATGTTCTATATAATGCAAGAACCAGGAAATACTACAGTTGTTAAAATTCAAAGGCAAATAGAAAGAAATATAGAAATAATTAAACCTAAACTTGTTGTTATTGATTATGTCGCTAATCTTGAGGCTCATAAAAATAGGTATGGTAGAAATGACCTTGAAATAGGAGATATGCTTAAGACTATGAGGCAAATGGGTAAAGACCTTAATTTCGCTGTTTTATCTGCTGCTCAATTAGGCAGAGAAGCATTAAAAAGAATTAGAAAGGCAGGTGGAGATAGAGATAAAACTTCTATCAACTCTGAGGATATTAGGGGTTCTCATGAATATTCTGCTGATGCTGATAATATTTTTGCACAATTAAAAAGCGTATCTCAGCCATCAGAATTATTAGATATATTTTGCGTTAAATCAAGAAATGGTCCTACTGTTTTTGAAAATGGTAAGGTAAGAACAACTCTTGAAATTCATCCTCAATATGGGCTAATTAAAAGTCCTACATATGGGGAGGAGATAGATTCTAATCCTGATGAAAATGAAATAAATAAAGACATAACAGCAGATCTTGATGCTCTAATGGATAAGACAGAAAAAGATGGAGTTGTTATCACCAAGGCATTTGAAGAAGATGATAATATGTATAATTATGATTCTTATAATTATGATGATAAGGATAATGATACAAGTGATATTGAAGACTCTATAAATGATTTTGATTTAGACTAATTATGAATTATTATATTAATAAGATATTAAGAGAAAAGACTATTACTTCTTACCTTGAAGAGAAGGGGTTTTTTCCTCAGAAAAAATCTGGTGATAAAAGTATATATTGTTGTCCAATTCATAGTGGGGATAATGATCCTTCATTTGTTGTTTATCCTACTGGATATAAGGGTAGAGAATATGAGACATATTATTGTTTTGGCTGTCATTCTGGTATCACTCTTATCAATTTGAAAAGTGATATTGAAAAAATATCAGCCAAAGAAGTTATTAAATTTTATGTTAAAAATATTGATATAGACAATGAAGATGTTAGAAAATCTATAATAGAAGATTTTAAGAATAAAAGATTAGGTATAGAAGAAAATAAAGGTGTGGAGCACATGATGCTTTTAATTAATTCAACATGTCGTAGACATATTGTTGGGTGTGATAAGGATGAAGAGGAAATTATTTTTTTTGATAAATTTTTTGAGAGGGTTGATTCTATTGCAAGATCTCAAAATATTGATTTATTAGATAAGATTTTTGATTTATTAGTAGAAGGTACTGATAAAAGGTCTGTAGAATATAGAAAGAGAAAAGAAGAGGGTATTACTTCTTCTATGAATTGGACCATATAAATGAATGATGAACCTATAATTAATTTTACGGATATAACTCTTAATGAGTCTGATGGAGTTTTTGAAGATACTAAAGAGATTATGAGTAATGAAATTCCTCGTAATGATAAATGGGTTTTGAGGAGTTTGATAACTATAGTAAGTGATAGTGGTGCAGGGTCTATGGAAATTCAATGTCATTCGGATGGTAATTTATATATATTAGATTACGAACCGTCAATAGGAGATTTATTTTATAATCCAGATATACAAGCTCTGTCAAGGTGGGCTCAAGAGAAAGGGTGGAAAATTCCTCAACCTCATGCTGACTTAATTAAATCGAATAAGGAATTTTGGAAATATTTTTACGATACGCTTGTTATAGATTCTGATTATCTAGATAAGTTATATGGTGGCAGACCACAGATAGATGGAGGTAAAAAAAAGTGAAATTTCCATGGAATAAATATAAAGAATTAGAAGTAGGGGTAAGAAATACTCTCCAGGTTTTTATTACTAACAAATGTAATTTAAATTGTCCAGGATGTTTTGCTAGAAATATTATATCTGGGGATGATAAACATATATCATTGTCAGAGTATAGTCGAGCAGTATCTTATTTTATTGCAAGAGGAGGTAGGCAAATTAATTTGTTAGGTGGAGAACCTTTGCTTCATCCTAAGTTAAAAGATATTCTTGCTATTAATAAAACTAATAAAATTCAAACTACTATTTATACTTATGGAACTGCTTTTTCTTCTTATTCTTCTCCTGATTTTGATGGCGTAAAGTTGAGAGTAGCAATTTATTCATATGAAGGAGAGAATAAAAGCTGTTTGTCTATTTCTGAGGATATTCCTGAGTTTGATGCTAATTTTATGGTGTCTTCAAAAACTACATTAAGTGATTTACTACAGTCAGCTATAAGATGCGAATTTGTTTATGGTTGTAAGGTATTTTTTATATCTAGTATTAGAGAACTTAATAATAAGAGAAAAGAATTTTTTGATGATACTTCTTTATCTTTGTCGATATTAAAATATAAAGAGATGGTGCATGAATTTTTGAATAAGTATGAGGGAGATTTAGAAATTCATGTCTCAAAAAGAGGTGTTTTTGAAAGTTTAGTTAATAAGTGTAATAATAAGTGTAGGTTTGCTAATTATTTTATTGGTGGAAAAATAATTCAATGTCCATATGACATAATTAATTTGAAATTTCAAATTAATTATGATTTTAATGATAGATTTTGTCAGCATAATAACACTTGTTTGATGAGTAAGGTAATTTATAAAAGACATGAAAATAATTTGTGATAAATGTGAATATACTATTGATAGAGACAAATATGTTGATGGAAAATTAGTCGAGGAATATAAGAATATATTTGGAACAGTGTGCCCTATTTGTAAGTCTATTATTAAACCATTTAAAAAACCTTTTTTTGACGAAAATAAAAAAAATAAAATGGAATTATTGAGAGAAGAAATGAGAGAAAAACTCAGAAAGAATATAAAAGGAGAGACATAATGCCAATAGAAGAAATACCTCAGATATTAGAATTTTCTTGCACTTTGGATTGCATGAAAGATGTTGTGTGGAATATAAAATATGATCCTAAGGCTACAATAGGACTTCATGTTAGTGGTAACGGACAGGATATTCATTGTCCTGTAGAATTATTTGGAGATATTACTAATTTTTTAAGAAGTAAAAATATTATAATGCCAGATGTTCTTGCAAGAAATGTAAGAACTCCATTTTTTGCCCCTATAGAAAGTATCTCGGGAAAATCTTCATTAACAATTCCAAAAATTAACGGTCAGGAGGATGTAGTAAGTAATTCTTTATCTCCTCCTATGGATCCATTAGCATCTTTTGATATTGGTGTAGCTTCTCCTATTCATACTACTACTCCTATTGTTGAAAATAAAGGAATTGTCATTAGTCCTAATATAGAACATGAAGTTATTAATAGACCTGTTATTCGCACAAGAGTTAGTAAAAATGATCCCCAAAGTGCGGAAAAAGACGCAGCGGCTATTAGAGGGTCTGGAGCAGCAGGTAGTATAAAAGCAGTTAGGAAAAAACATAAGGTAGATGAATAATAATGGAATATAGGTGTCAAACAGTTAATATATCTCGTATGATTGTTGGAGCAAAAGGATTTTTTAATTCTATTTGCGAGTCTTGCACAACAGAGGATTGTTCTAATCCTATTGAGAAAACAAAAGTAAGTATTTTAGGAGTGACTAAAGAAATGCGAGTTTATAATAGAGGTAAAGAACCAAGATTGGTTGTTCAGTGTGAAGGGTATATGCCATAATGTTCCATATGATGAATTTATCAGAAGCATACTTAAAAGATCATAAACTTCGTAAAGATGCTAAAGATCAATATGAATTAACTAATAAAAATGTTACGAAGATTAAAGATGTAGCTTTGAAGATAATAGAGTATCCAGAATATTCAGAAGCTTTTGAGTATGTTGATAATTTATTTCCTAAAGTTAAAGTAAAAAATATATCTATTTATAAAGTATCAGCAAAAGATTTGGCGAAGATGGGTTATGGTGGTGCTGAAGGATTTTATGATACTATATCTAAGATAATAGTTGTTTGTGGGGCTCGTCCTCCATCTCGTATTATAGATAGAAGATATCATATTCAAGCTAAGATTGAAAGAGATGAAGTTATTGTTCATGAATTATGTCATTATTGTTATTATGCTGAGGGAAAAAGATCGGTAAGTACCGAATTAAGAGAAGAATTTGCTTATGGATGGTCTGTTGGGTATTTAAGACAAAAGGGTTATACTGATGAGCAAATCGTTAAATATAATTTTTTACCTTATCTTGTTGGTATCTCATATAGCGCAGCAACTAAGAATATAATGGTTCAAAACGGAGTAAGTGTTTATGAATATAATAATCATTCTAGATATCAAAGAAAAGAATTTAATAGTAGATTTTTTGGGAAGATTTTTAGAAGGTCTCAAGAGATAGCAATGGAGAGAGGATTAAAAATAATTAATCTTTATTCGAAAAAAATTGAAGAAGGTACAGGGCTAATAGATGAAGAAGAGGGTTTTGACAGGTTTGATATTTTAGATTTATGAAATATAAAGTAGGTGACAAGGTTATTATAGGAAAATCATTTATGGGAGATATCATAGATGTTGTCTATACTATAAATGACGCTGAAGATGATGAGTATTTTATGGAAGAAGATTGGTTTTGGTATGGTGAAGAAGAAATAGATGGGTTAGTAGATTACTTTATTATTAATAGTAGATTTGAAATTTTAGATTTATGAAGATGCCCAAAAAGGGAATTAATAGATTTGACGATATATGGATAGAGTTAGGTATTAAATCTTTTGCAAGATTTCATGCTATGGATATAGAAGATGCTAAAAAAATTGCTTCTAATCCAAATGACATTTTTTATGATATGATAAAAGAGATGAATGCCTCATTGAGCGAGTATGAGGATTTTATGGTTAAAATAAGAAAAATGGATGTAGCAGAAAAACTCACTCGTCTGGATTTTTTGGATTTATGAGTTATGATAAAAATGTAAATAATTACATAATTAAATTTAAAGATGAAAAAAGTTATCTTAGTTGTAGGTTAAATTATTTAGATTATTGCGAAAATGAAAATATATCTGTTGAACTCGAACCAACATTTTTACATTTCATTCAAAATGAAATGTATTCTACCAATACATGTGAAGTAGAAGATATAGAAATATCACTATATCAATTAGAAGATGCTAATTCTATAGGTAATTGGGTTGTAAATAATGATAATACTTATACTAATTCCCTTTCTACTATAAGCGGAGGGAGTATTAATGGTATGCATGTTAGTGGTAATGTTATTATTGATGGAACTCTCACTGTAAATGGTGAAACTGCTATTAGTAACTCTTTTTTTAATGGCGGCGTTATATCTTATACGGAACCAGAAATTGATACCGAAAGTAAAGAACTAGAAGTTTTGCCTGATAAGGAAGAAGAACCAGAAGATCCGATAGATAATAGATTTGATATTCTAGATTTATAGAAGGAGTTGATTATGGTTAAGTTCTTTTGGTATAAACATCCTAAAACTGGAAAAATGATTTCAGATCAGAGAATGGAAGGTTATGAGGATAAGCCATTAATAATTAAGGGGGTAAGATGCGTATTAGTTCGTGATTATGCTCCAAACCTGAAAAAAAGAAAAGATTTATCAATAGCTATTATCAATAAAAATAGGGAAGTTTTTGAAGCTGATCCAGAATATGTTAAAAAATGTAATCCCAAGTACGTAAAATACCAGGATGGCCATCGGGAAAGGTATAATCCTACAAAACATTGTTGAAAAGCGATAGTATAAAGATCATAATGTAGAAATGAAATTTACTCGTAAAGAATTTATAGTCACAACTGTCTTTGATAGAGATTTGACAGAAAAGGACGACATCCTTACTGTACTTAAGAATCTGCTTAATGAAAGAATAGATTTTTCTATGACTATGAAGAAGCATATGCCTTATCAGCAAGATTATTTTAATATAAGTTTTGAGAGGGTAAGAGTAAAGAAAATACACGAAGATAATACTGTTGATATATTAGCATTTAAAAAAGGCGTTAAAACTTCAATGAAAAAGGTTTGTATCGATGATCTTGTGTCAATTGAAGCTATAACTAAAAAGCATAATATTATAGATGTTGTTTCCGACCTAGACCGATTCGATATTTTGGATTTATAAAAAAATAATATGGTAAAAAAATAATAATGCAGATAAGAAATAAATATAGTGATAGGGGGAACAAAGAAGAACTGGTTTTATTAATAAAATTAACGAAAAGAGCAGAAGATTTAGGATTTAAAGTTAAAGATAAGTTATATTTAGAAGATGGCAGTTATTATGGCAAAATATTTAGATATTTTACAATAAAACAGATAAATACTTTTTTAGATGATAGTAAAAAAGATCAATATGCTGATATTTTTATAAAAGTTAATAGAACAATTGATGGAGGAGCTATTGGTGGAAAAATAGTAGATGGTAAATTAATTTGGGACTATTGGGCGGAAAGAGGATAAACAAGTGGGGTAAAAAATGGTTGAAGGAATAAGTATGAATTTTAGTAATAAAGATTTTGTGCATTTGCATTGCCATAGTGAATTTAGTCAGTTTGACGGACTAGCGAAGATAAATGATCTTGTTATTCAAGCAAGAAAGATGGAGTTCCCTGCTTTGGCAATTACAGATCATGGAAATATCATGAGCTGGATTAAATTTCTTAGAGCTTGTAGGGCCACAAAGGATAAAAAAGGCAAAGACATTCCTTATGCTCCAATTAAACCTATCCTTGGTTGTGAGTTTTATTTATCAAGAAGAATGGATATAGGTCAAAATGTTGAAAAAAGAGACACTGAAGTTATTAAAAAATATCAACCTGATGGAAGAAGAGGTAATCGTCATCTAAATCTTTACGCAATGAATTTTGAAGGGTATAAGAATATATGTCGTATGTCCCAAAAGTCATTTACAGATGGTTTTTATTACGATCCCCGTATTGACATCGATTTATTATCAAAACATTCTAGAGGAGTTGCTGGTGGATCTGCTTGTTTGTCCAGTGTTATTAATGCTAATTTAATGTACGGTCGTTATGATAAGGCTAAGGAGACATGTGGTATATTAAATGAAATTTTCGATGGTAATTTCTTTTTGGAGATAATGTATCATGGGATTAGCGAAGAAAAAGAAATAATACCTTTGATTTTAAAGTTATCATCGGAATTAGATATTCCCGTAGTGGCAACTAATGATTGTCATTATATCTTTAAAAATCAAGGTGAGTCCCAAGAAGTATTATTATGTATGTCACAACAGAGGTGTTTAAAAGATCCTAAAAGATTAAAATTTAATCATATGGAGTTTTACCTTAAGAGCGCAGAAGAGATGGGTAAAATATTTGAATTTGCCCCTCATAGTTTAACTAATTCAGTTGTTTTTGCTGAGAGAATAAATACTAAGGATATAGAAGAAAATCTTTTTGGTGGTATGAGATTACCTGAGTTTGATATTCCTAAAAAATATAATAATGCTTATGATTATTTGTGTTATTTAGCATGGGAGGGGATGAAGAGAGTGGGATGGGATCGAAGCCAGAAACACATAGATACCCTTAAGATGGAATTAAATGATATTAAGATAGCTTATGAAAATAATAATTATGACTTTTCAACTTACTTTTTAATTGTCCGTGATTATATTAAAGATGCAAAAGAAAAGGGTATTTTGGTTGGTTGTGGGAGAGGTTGTTTATCTGGGGACGTTAATATAATTGTTAATTCAAAGGATAAGTTTAAAAAAATTAAAGATGTAGAAGTAGGAGATAAAGTTGTTACTAGAGGAGGTAAATATAAAAAAGTTATTAAAACTCACAAGTACGATATTGATGAAGAAATGATTAATATAAAATCTTATTATGGAGATTTTGATGGGGTTACATTGACAAGAGATCATAGGGTATTAGCGGAAAAAGGAAGAGTTGTTGATAATTTTAATAAATGGTCGTTAGAGACTCAGAAAAAAAGAAGAAAATATAAAGATCCCACAGGAGATTTAGAATGGATGGCAGCGTCAAAAATAGAAGAGGGAGATTGGGTTTTTGTCCCGTCTTTTTCTTTTGATTTTAATAAAAAATATAATACAAATCCAATTTTGATAGACATAGGTAATAAATTTTCTAATGGAAGAGATATGGTAGTTGAAGGAAATACTGTTTCTGAAATAAGGAGCATTCCTAATGGTGGAGGAATTAGAAGTAAAAAAACTTTTAGTAGATTTTGCGCTATAGATGAAAAATTTGCTTGGGTTTTAGGTAAATTTGCAGCAGATGGATGGTTAAGAAAAGGAAAATATAGGGATAACGTTGTGGGATTTGCTTTTAATAAAAAAGAAACAGAACAATTAAAAAAAGTGAAAGATTGTTTTAAGAATAGGGGTGTTAATAGTTTTTATGAAAATCATTCAAAAACTAAAGATTCAATACAACTAGATGTTAAAAGCAAATATGTTTATAAATTATTTAATTTTCTTTTTGATAGATATGATTGCAAATCTAGAACAAAACATATTCCAGATATTATCTTTCAATCAAATAATAATATTATAAAGTCTTTTATAAGTGGAATTTTTGATGGGGACGGTTGCACTATTGATAAATATAGAAAATACACCTATTCTTCAACTTCTAAAATATTAACATATCAACTTAGAGAATTGCTTAGATCTCAAAATATTCCTTGTTCTGTTGTTAAAGATAATAGGAATGATAGTTTTGTTCTTTGCACAATAAAACATCCTATTTTAAAATATGGGGCAAATTATAATAATATCTCTCCAATTTCTAATAAATTTTATAAAGATATTAAACATTGCAAGTTTATAAAAGATGGAATGCTTTTAAGAGTTAGAAATGTTGAAGAAGTTAAGGGTATTAATAAGGTTTATGATTTAACTGTAGAAAATGAGTCAAATTATTTAACATCATCTTTTATTGTTCATAATTCAGGTTACGCAAGTATATTATTAAGATGTCTTGAGATAACCTATGGAGTAGATCCTTTAAAGTATGGACTACTATGGGAAAGATTCCTAGGATTCGATAGCAAGAGATTTATAAAAGAATCTGATTTTGGCTTTGAGGAAGACCTAATTCAGCTTGCTGCTGATAGGGAAGTTGATACCGATAGAGATTTGGAGGATGATCTTGGTGGAATCGATAGATACTAGGGATGTAGCACGTCATTTTAGACCTTTTACTAATGAGGATTTAGAAACACTTGCAGATTGTGTGGAAATGGGTTTTCTTTCTAAACAAGATTTTTTGAATATGCTTCCAGCTAACATTGCTAATATCCCTGATATTTTTGATAACAGGAATAGCATTTTTTTAATTGAAGAGGAAATTAAAGATGTTCCAATAGAGAGTAGATTTGAGATATTAGACTTATGAACCGCACACTAGAGTATGATATTATTCTTTTATTACTTGATGGTATTAATATAAGGATAACAGATGGCCTTAAAGAACCTTATAGTTCTCTTGTCTCTGCTGGATATGTTAATTATAGTGGTAATGTTATTAGTAGGAATTGGAAAACAAGATGGTGGAGAGAATCAGTTGATATTCCTATAAATAGTAGATTTGAGATATT
>Ga0114918_10001540_pt1 | contig 20605 bp, 15 predicted proteins | sample LantaG_FD_87015 | JGI IMG/M metagenome (GOLD analysis project Ga0114918, IMG submission 87015) | Deep subsurface microbial communities from Baltic Sea to uncover new lineages of life (NeLLi) - Landsort_02402 metaG | ecosystem: Environmental > Aquatic > Marine > Oceanic > Sediment | place... | reverse complement strand
GGGTGTGGGGGGGGGGTGGGGGGGGGGGGGGGGGGGGGGGGGGGGGGGGGGGGGAGAGGGAGGCGAGGCGCGGTGGGCGTGCTGTGTGGTCAGCCAGGGGTGTCTCCGCGCCGTCGTGGGGCGGGGCCGGTCGGAGTGCCGGCGAGCTTGAGCCCGCGGAGCGCACTCGCCTTCTGAAATCTCGACCTCATCCCCTCTCAACCTCTCTCTCCATCATCCTCTTCCAGCGAGGAAATCTCGCAGGCCCGCATGAACCGCATCCGGGGCGTCGACAACGTCGCCCGCCTGGATGAGGAGCTGTACCACGACTTTGAGACGGACGCCGACCGGGCGGTGAGTTGTTTTGTTTAGAGGGAGAGAGAGAGGGATGGCGGCCCGCGGCCCCGTCCACCTTGTCCGCACCTGCCCCTCATTTCTCTCTCTCTTTCATTCATTCACGTATCCAGAAACGGGAGGCCAAGGAGGCCCGCGAAATGGATCGCGCCCTGACCGCCGCCCGCAAGAAGGGGGGCGAAGGCGCGGTGGACGCGGAGCGCAAGCGGCTGGAGGCGCGGCGGGCGGCCGACCGGGGGCGGGGCGCCAAAACGTTCTACCGGTTGACCGTCAAGGACAACGGCGTCGGCATGGCGCACGCGGCCATCCCAGACCTGCTGGGCCGGGTCCTGTCCGGGACCAAGTACGGCGTCTGCCAGACCCGCGGCAAGTTCGGGCTGGGCGCCAAGATGGCGCTGATCTGGTCCAAAATGAGCACGGGCCTGCCGATCGAGGTGCGGTCCGCGCGCAGGGGCAGCCCCACCATTTCGTACTACAAGCTGGACATCGACATCCACCGCAACGAGCCGGCCGTCCACGCTGTGCGGCTCGACCCCAACCCAGAGCCCCGGTGGCGGGGGTCCGAGCTGAGCGTCACCATCCTGGGCGACTGGAAGTACTATCGGTCCAAGGTAAAAAAGAGAGAATGGAGAGAGAGAATAGAGAGCGTAGAGAGAGAGAAGAGAGAGAGAAAAAACCCGCACGCCCTCATCATCAATCACATCTCTCTCTCTCTCTCTCATCCTTTCCTCAGATCCTGGCCTACCTGCGCCAGATCGCAGTCATCACGCCGTACGCCCAGTTCTCCTGCACCTTCACGTCGGAAGACCCCAAGGCATCCCTGGCCCTGCGCTTCGCCCGCCGCACGGACATCATGCCGCCCTGCCCCCAGGAGGTCAAGCACCACCCGGCTTCAGTGGACTTGGAGCTGGTCAAGCGCCTGCTGGCGGACACGGGCGCGCCCTCCATGGCGTCCTTCCTGGCCCGCGAGTTTTCCTGCATCTCCAAGGCCCACGCCGCCCGCCTGGCGTCCGAGATCCGGGCGGGCGTGGCGCCGGACACGGCCCCGTCCAGCCTGGACAACAAGCAGGCCGTCCGCCTGCACCAGCTCCTGCATGAGGCCCGCTTCCCCGACCCACCCGGCGACCACCTGTCCCCCGCGGGCGAGTACAACCTGCGCCTGGGCATCGCCAAGGAGCTGAGCCCGGACCTGGTGGCGACGCACCAGTGCGAGGCCCGCGCCCTGGAGGGCCACGCCTTCGTCGTGGAGGCGGCGGTGTCCCTGGGCGGGTCGGCCATCAAGCCGGGGCTCAACATTTACCGGTTTGCCAACCGCATCCCCTTACTGTTCGAGGGCGGGTCGGACGTCATCACCAAGACCGCCCTGAAGCGCATCAACTGGGCGGCCTACAAGATCAACGCGTCGACCGACCGTGTGGGCGTCTTTGTGTCGGTCGTCTCCACCCGCATCCCCTATAAAGGCGCGGGGAAAGAGTACATTTCTGACGACATGGCGGGCATGGTGTCCGCTGTGCGGGCGGCCCTGCAGGGCTGCTGCGCCCAGCTCAAGGTCAAGATCGCGCGCGCCCAGGCGGCGCGCGAGCAGAAGCAGCGCCGCAAGAACCTGACCAAGTACGTGCCGGCGGCGGCGGGGGCGGTGTACAGCGTGCTGGCCGCCATGGCCGACCGCCCGGGCGGGGGTGGCCCCAAACGGCGCCGCCTAGAGGCGGGCGCGCCCGGCCTGCTGCCGGGCGTCGCGTCGGGGGAGACGACCGCGGACACGCTGGCCGCCCGCCTGAACGAGTACGTGGAGCGGGTGGACACGGACCTGGCCCTGGAGTACCAGATGCAGCAGGTAAAAGAGAGAGAGAGGGGGTGGAGAGAGGAGAGAGGGGGTGGAGGTCGGCGTGCACGCGGCCCGGGACCGCGCGCCGGGGCAGGCCTGTTCGCTTCCTTTCTCATGCCGCCTCTCTCCCTCCCTCCCTCCCTCCCTCTCTCTCTCTCCCTCCCTCCCATCTTAACAGGGCCTCGCCGCCGGCGCGGGCCGGGTAGAGGCCTACCTGGTCCCCGCCTCCGCGGCGGCCTGGTACGGGCCCGCCCTGGGCGCCACCTGCTGCGCCGTGCGCCTGGTGAAGCGGGGGTGAGAATGGAGAGTGTGTGTCTGTGTGTGTGTGTGTGTGTGTGTGTGTATGTGTGTGACTCCCCTCTGTGCACATGCGCGCGCGCGCGTATTTAACATGCCCTCTCTACAAAGGCGGAGGGAAGTGGCGTGCGTGTTCACGGCGGCGGCGGCGGCGGCGGCGCGATAGGCGGCAGGCAGGCCTGGCCCACCGGCGGCGCCCACTCGAGCACCACCAGGCCCGCGCTGCCACCGTCGCCCGGGCCTGCGCCGCCCGCGCCCACCGCGGCGGGGAGGCCGACGCCGACGCCGCCCGCCGGCAGCAGGGCGGCCAGGGAGGTGGAGCCCAGACCGTTGGTGGAGATGGCGACCTTGGGGCGCGCGCCAGGGCCGGCAGCAGCAGGCGCGGTGCCGCCTTTCTTCTTGCCAGCCGCGTCGCCGCGGGCGCAGTCGCCGTCAGCGCCGGCCGTGCCGCCGTTGCAGCCGTACACGTCGTTGGCCGGCCCGGCCGCGCCGCCGCCGCCGCCAAAGCCGCCGCCGCCGCCTCCCCGGCCGTTCACGCAGCCAACGCCGCCGGTCATCGAATCCCCGCCGTTGGCGCAGGTCTGCCCGGCGTCGCAGCCCGCGCGCCCGCCCGTGCCCTCCCCGCCGCGCTGGGCGACGTGGCAGAACTCGCCCGCCGTGCCCGGCTCGCCGTTGATGCCGCCGCCGCCGCCCCCGCCTCCATTGACGAGGGTGGGAAACGACGCCAGAGCACCACCGCCCCCACCCCAGGCCACGCCCGCGCCGCCCGCACCACCGTCGGCCAGGGTGGGAGCGCCCGCCGTGTTTCCTCCACCGCCGCCACCCGCGACAAAGAATACCAGCTTATTATCGGTGTCCGAGGTCGGGGCCGCCGGGTCGGCGGGCCAGGTGAAGGTGCTCGTCGTCACCGCGCCAGCCGACCCGGGGAAAGTCGTGGTCGCGTTGCCGACCGCCCCGCCCGTCCCGCCCACCGCGGTGAGGGTGACGGTCGGGCAGGAGCCCACCTTGGCCAGGGGCGACCCCTCCCGCAGGTCGCAGACTTTGGGGGCCTCTACGGCTGCCTCATGCGGGGCGGCGGGCGCCGCCGCCGCCAGCAGGGGCGGCTTGCCCGACGGCGGCGCCGCCCTGGCCTTGGCCGCGGCCGGGGCCGCGGCTGTGGCCTTGGCCTGGGCGGCCTTGTTCCTGGCGGCCGCGGCGGCCGCTGCGTCGCCGGCCGTGCCTGAGAAGAGGTAGACCGCGGACTCGCCGCCGCCGCCGCCGCCGCCCAGGCCGCCCGCGCCGCCGCCGCCGCCGATCAGGGTGGCGGTCACGGCCAGGGCCGCCCCCTGCCCGTACGGGTTGCCCAGCAGGGAGGACGAGTCGGCCGCGGCCAGGGCGTAGCTGCACTTGAGGGGGGCCTTGTGCGCGCCCTTGTGGAACTTGGCGCCCGCCAGCTTGGCGTCCAGGGCCTGCTTCAGGTCGTCCAGGAAGGTGGACGCGGCGGCGGACTGTGTGGGGGTGTGGCAGTAGTGTTTTTTTTCAGGCGAGGGTGAGGAGAGGGCGTCCGCTTCGTGGGGCGGGACGGCCGCCGCCTGGTCGCCCGGGGACCTGGGTTTAGTCATGTCTCTGGCGAGCAGGGGTGCGCGCGCGCGCGCGCGCGCGGACACACACCTTTTGCCCTTCCCGCGCGAAATACCAGCCGAGGCCGACTCTGCCTCGCTTCATACCCCCCTCGGTGACTTTGGCGCTCGCGGGGCGCCTATAAGAGGTGTCGGTCCCGCCGGGGACGCCCGGAGCGGGAGGGCGTTCCCCAATTGGCAGTTCACCAAAAAACAAGACGCACCGCATGCGCACGACGCCGCCCGACTCTCTCTCTCTCTCTGCGCGCTCTGCACTCTGCGCGCATTACCTGCACCAATGCCAGGACGACCAGGTGCGTGAATCGGGCCATGAGCGTGTAGGAGGGTGTGTGAGAAGGGGAGGGGTGGGGGGAGGAGGTGTGTGTCGAAGCGTGGGGTGGTGGAAAAAGAGTTGCGCCTGGGAGCGCCTTCCAAGCTCTGTTACCAGTTAACCTCTCCCGTCGTCTTCCTCTTTTTCTTTCATGCGCCCTTCCGCTTCTTCTTCCCCTTGATGCCCGCCCGCCCGCCACTGGCCGCCGCGGGCGGCAGCCCCCGCTGTTTGGACGGGCCCACCCCGCGCCCCGCCTTGGACCGCCGGGCCGGGATCTTGCCCCGCCTGAACTTGGACGGAGCATCCTCGCCACCGGCACCACCACCACCGCCCGCGCTCACCTTGGCGGCGCTGCGCCGCTCCGCCTCCAGGCGGGACGCCGCCAGGGGCGCGTCCACCAGGTCGTCCGCGGTGGCGCGCAGGATGCGGTCCACCGCGGCGGCGGGGCGGGCGCGGTCCACGTCCGCCCCGCCCGCCACCGGGTCGAACCGGCGGCGCGCGCCCGCCAGGGCCTTGGCCCGCCCGCCCCGGTCCCTCTCCCCCGGGGCCAGCGCGTCGTGCCGGCCCGAGGACGCGGTGGACACGCCTGCCCGCACCGCCGCCGCCGCCAGGTCGCCCCGCAGCTCCTTGCGCCGGGTCAGCTGGCCCGTCGTCCCCGTCTTGGACAGGGAGGCGGCCAGGCGCAGCGTGGGCGGCAGGGCCAGCGGGCCGCGCGCGCCCGCCCCGCCCCCGCCCGCTTTCTTCGCGGCCGCCTTGAGGTTGGACACCTGGGCCGCCCGGTTGGCCGCCACCCGCTCCTTGCGGGCGGCGATGGCCTGGCCGAACGGGTCGGGCGCGCCCGTGACGTCCTCGCCCGGGCGGGCGTCCACGACCGCCACGTCCGCGTCGTCGCCCGCCCGCTTGTACCCGTGCCGGCGGCGCCACTCGCCCGCGCCCTCGTCCCACGCCAGCTTGGACCGCTTGGTCTTCTTGATGCCCTTCTTGGCGGCGAAGGCTTCCCAGCGCGTGGGTGGCCGCGGCGCGGGCGGGGGCTGGGCCCGGGGCAGCGGGGTGGACGGGGACGGGAGGGTCACCACCCGCCCCACGGGCGCGGGCACCGAGGGGAGCGCCCAGAGCGCGTCGATGAGAGACTGGGCCGCGCCCGTGGCGAGCGCGCCCAGGGCGGCGGGGCGGGAGGCGCCGGACGCCGCCAGGGCTTTGCCCAGGGCGTGGTCGGCCGGGTCAAAGGCGGCCAGGTTGCCCACGTCCAGCTCCAGGGCCGCGCCAAAGGCGGCCTGGTAGTCGAGGCTGGAAGGTTTTTTGGGGGAAATGGGAGCGTGAGCGTGAGCGGCATGCGTGAGAGAGAGAGAGGAGGTGGGAGCGCTCAGGCGCGCGCGCGCGGCCTCTTTTACAGCCGGCGCCTGCTGGATGCGACTTGTCCAGCCCATGCGTGTGTGTGGGCACGGAGACGTGCGTGTGCGGCGTGTGGGCGGGCCTTTTCTCGCGGAGTAGCAGCAGCGCCGAGCCGCCGGCGGCGGCAGCCCCGACGCGGCCGCTCTCTCCCTCCCTCACTACCCGCACACTCCACAAAAACTCACCCTGGCCGCACACCCAGCTGTTCGTCGGTCACCCGGACGGGGGCGGGCGGGGCGTCGACCGTCATGGCGTGGGTCTTTGTGTGTGTGTGCGCGGTGTAAGGCTAGGAAAGAAACGAAGAATGAAGCGCGTCCTTTCCGCTGGCTTTTCGCTCTCACTCTTTCCATTCGCGGCGCGGTGTGTCTTTTTCCCGCTCTCTTCCTCGTGGTCTCGCGCCCACAGGAGTCATGGACTTCCAGGCCTCCTCCCATAAGCGGCGCTGGCTATTCACGCCGGAGGCACTGGTGAGAGGGAGAGAGGCCGGGGGGCTGCTCGCGTGGGAGAAAGAGATGCCACTTCAACCCCCGCGCTCTCCCCCTTTTTCCCCTCATCAACCTCGCCACCCTCTTTCCCTCTTTCCATCTTAACAGGAAGCCCGCCGCGCCGCCAACTGGGAGGCCGCCACGTCCGCCATCGCGGCCGCCCGGGCGGCGACCGGCACACCTCCGGCAGAAGCCGACACCGCCGACCCGCCCACCCGGGACGACGAGGCCGTCCTGCTCCGGTTCTACATGCACCGGGCGGCTGCCCTGGCGGGCGCGCTGCGCCTGCCACGCGCGGTCGGCGCGGCGGGCGCCGTCTTCACGGCCCGCTTCTTCCTGGGCGCATCCGCCCTGGAGCACGACCCGCGCGAGGTGGCGGTGGCGGCCCTGTACCTGGCGGCGAAAGTGGAGGAGGCCTACATCTCGGCCGACCGCCTGGGGAGTGCGCTGGCCAGCGCGTCGGCCACAGGCGGTGGCGGGGGTAGTGACGGCAGCGCGCCGGCCACCACCACCACCTCCGCCGCCGCCGCCGCCCCGGGCGCCGCCATCCTGCGGCGGGAACCGGCCCTGCTGGCCGGCCTGGGCTTCGACCTGATCACCCACACCCCGCACCGGGCGGTGGATGGCCTGGTGGCGGACATCCTGGCGGTGCGGGAGGGCGGCGGGAAGGGGAAGGGCGGTCGCGCCGCCGCTGCCCTTCTTGGCGAGGCCCTGGCGACCGCTCCCGTGGCCGCCCTGTCCCGCGCGCATGCGGCCGCCCTCGCCGCCGCGGACGTGCTGGTCACCTGCGACGCTCACCTGCTGTACCCGCCGGGCCAGCTGGCCTTGGCGGCCCTGCGGTCCGGGATGCGCAAGGCCGGGATCGGCGGGTCCGGGGCGCTCGTCAGGCGCGCGGCGGCCCTGGGCGGGGTGGTCTCGTCCGCGCCGCCCGCCCCGCCGGGCGGGCGGGTGCCCTCCCCGCCGCCGCAGCCCGGCGAGCCGGCCGCGGCGGATGTGGCGGCCCTGGAGGCCGCCCTGGACGGCCTGGACGGCCTCGGCACAGCGGCCGCGACCCCGCCCACCGCCGACGAGGCGCGCGCCGCGGACGCGCGCCTGCGGAGGGCGCGGGCGGTCCTCCTCGACAAGGCGCGCGGCGAGGCGGCGGTGCGGGACGCGGTGGCTAAGGCGGCCCGGGAGGCCAAGGCGGCCGCGGCCCGGGCGGCGGCGGCGGCCCGGGAGGAGGCGCTGCTGGGGGCGATGCCCATGGTGGGTGGGGGCGCGGGCGGCGGCGCGGGTGCGGCTCCACCGGCTGACGATGGCGACGGCGGGGGCAAGCGCCGCCGCAGCGACGCCGCGGGCGCGTGGGTGGCGGACAAGTAGTGGTGTGTGTGTGTGTAGAATCGTTTCGAGCCCCCAACTCTCTCTCGTCCAGGCCTGGACGGCGGGGCCGCCGTGCGCGGCCTGGGCGGCAGCGCCGCGGCCGCCAGGAAGGCCAGGGCCCATCGCGCAGGACGGGCGGCGGCGAGGGCGGGGGGGTGGGGTGAGAGCGCGGTCGGCGGAAAAGTCGCGCGGCCTGCTGGATCCAGGCCGGGACTTCACGCCCAGTCGGCCAGGGGCCCCGGCGGCGAGGGGTCTGGGGCTGGGCTGCGTGGAGTAGTGGACGTGTGTAAAAAAATGGATTTTTGAAAACACAAAACGCAAAAACGCAAAAACAAAAACAAAAACAAAAAAGCACACACACACGCCCGGCCACCACCGCGGCCATCGTCGCCGCCATCCTACGGCATCATCTCCGCGCGCACGCACAGCATCGGCGCGCCGTTGCCATCGAGGCGGCCCTCGACGCGCGTCAGCTTTAAGATTTTGCAGGCCTTCAGGTTGATGGCCGTCGCCACTTCCTTCCATCCCAACCCCAGGCGCCCGCCTGTAGAGTTGCCGAACTCGTTCCGCTGATGTTTCAGCTCAACGGTTGACGACGTCTCGGCGCCGCCGGGCTGGCCCGGCGTTGAGACTTGGACGTTGACACGGCGCCCGGGATCGATCCCCGGGAACAGGGTGTCCATGGCGCGAATAGACAGCTCGACGCCGGCAGTCTCGTGCTGCAGGGTGGTCGTGATGGAGACGCTCCCGTCCGGCGCCGTGTCGGGGCCGAAGATGACGCGCGCGGCGAGCGTGGGGCGGGGGTTGCCCTGCGTGTCCACCCGGTCCTTCCACCGCTCCAGGTACAGGGTGTCGCCCGCGCGGAGGTCGTGCGCTTCAGCAAAGGTGCGCCAGCCGGCGCCGAACTTCACGCGGGTCTTCTCAGGGATCAGGAACTGGACGGCGTACTTCTTGGGGGCGCTTGGATAGACAGCGTCCAAGTCGCACAGGATGGTGATGGTCTGGCCGTGGAAGGCGTCCGGCAGCAAGCAGGCGGCCTCCTCCATTGAGAAAAACATGTCTTTCGGCGACGGCACAGGGAGAAAAACCGAGCCCCCGTCCTCCACCTCCACAAGTATTATCAGCCGCCTCAGCTGGGCCGCCGCCTCCTCCTCATCCATTGCCGCGATCGCGGCCTGGTCAGGCACGGTGGTGTCGGGAGGGGTGGGTAAGCCGATCAGGGCGCGCCCTTTGTCAGGCTGCATTGTGGGCAGGTGGTAGTGGGTTGTCTGGAGGGGAGAGAGGGGGAGAGATGGTCAGAGAGGGAGGGAGGAAAAGAAGGGGGCGGCGGCGGGCGGGGCAGGGCAGGGCGGGGCGGGTCTTCGGGAGGAGCGACGGGCGAGGTTGAGGAGCGGAACGGCGAGGCGTCCAAAGCGATGGGGCGGTCGGCATCGCCGCCGTCGCCAACCCCGATCGCCGCCGCCAGCAGGGCGGCGTGGGGTCAGCGGAGGGCGGGGCGCGCACGAGATTATGGGGAGAGTCCATGAGGCAGGGGTGCGGCCCGGAGCGGGGTGGGAGCGGCCAAGGCGACGAGCCGGCCTCAGAGCGACGGGGTCGCGGGGGTGTCCGCACGCCCGAGGCGGCCTCGGCCGGTAACTTTCCTGTGCGGGGTGCCGGTCCGGGGCAGGAAAGGCGGGGCGCTGGTTGCCGGATGATGGATGATGTGGTTTTTTGTGTGGTGAGCGTGCTCCCCACTCAGCGAGCGGAACGGAAAGGAAGCTGGGGTCGGCCTACCGCTGGAGGCAGGGCACTCCGCCCGTAGCCCACACCCGCCGCACGAGGGGGCGAGGGCGGGCCTAGTGGGTCGGCAGGGGAGCGTTCCAGGGCTTGAGAGTCGCGGGAGGCTCACCTGGTCGTCAACGCACGGTGGGGGGAGAGAGAAGAGAAAAAAAGAGTGAGCCTCCACCGGCCGCCCCGCCGCTCCTCTTTCTTTTCACACTCTCTCTATTTCCCTCCCTTCTTCCTCTGCTCCGCCCGCGCCGCCTGCACCGCAGCCGCCGCCAGGTCGTCCGCGTACGAGGTGTGGGCGTGGTCCAGCCAGGCGCCCAGGGCACGCCGGGCGGCGGACGGGACGGACAGTGGGTTGGCGGCCGCCGCGGCCTCCGCGGCTTCTGCGGCCGCGGCCGCGGCCCCGGCCGCGACGGCCGCGACCGTCTCGGGCGCGGCCGCCACCAAGGCCGCGCCGACAGCTGCCGGCGCCAGCGGGCGGACGGCGTGCCCCGCCTCGAGCGTCCAGGAGACCAAGTACGTGTCGCCGACGGGGGCGTAGCCCGCCGGGAAGAGGGAGGAGGGTTGGGCGGTCGACGGCCCGCCGCCCCCGCCGTCACCCCAGACCCACGCGCCCAGGCCGAGCGAGCGGGCCGCGGACGCGACGGGCGCCCAGGCCGCGGCCGCCGCCGCGACGGCCGGGTCGGCCGCCGCCAGGCCCGCCCGGGGCACGGGGTCGCCCGCCGATACAAAGGAGCGGACCGGGCCCACCAGGCCCGTGGACGCCAGGATGGCCGGCCCGCCGCCGCCCGCCGGGTCGGCCGCCAGCACGGGCGGCGCGCCAAACTGAGTGACGCCCAGCGGCCGCTCCCGCCCGCCTGCAGCGGCGGCCGCCGTCAGCAGGGCCAGCGCCCCGCCCAGGGAGTGGCCCACCAGCGTCACCTCCGCGTCGGCCGGCGCGGACCGCACCGCCCCGCGCAGGTGGTGCCACAGCTCGCCCGCCAGGTCGGCCGCGCCGGCGTGGGCGCGCACACCGGGGATGGGGAGCGCCGGGCTGCACCCGCCGCCGCCCGCAGCCAGGAGGGGGCCCGGCCACGCCCGCGCCAGGGACCGGCCCAGGCGCCAGCCGTCCAGGGGGCCCTCCCGCCCCCAGACCACGCCCCGGATGGCGATGACCCGGCGGCGAGGCGCGCCGCCCTTGCCCGGCCCCGGCTCACTGTCCAGGACGACCCACCGGGTGAACCAGTTTTCACCCGCGCCCGCCAGGGCAAAGCCGTCGGGCGCCACCCGGGCGGCCGCGGCGTCGTCGTCGGCCGCGTACGCGGCGCCCGCGGCGCGGGCAAAGGCGGCGGCGACGGCGAGGGAGGCCGCATCCAGGGACGGTGGGGTGGCGGTCAGCGGGTCGGCAGGGGCGGCGCGGGAGTGCGCGTGTGCTGCCGCCGCCTGGAGAGGAGGTTGCGCGGCCGAGGCATGCACGACGCCGGCGCCGACGCTGACACGCCGGGCCGCGCCGCGCGAGGGGGAGGCCCTGCGCCACAAGGACACCCTCCCACTCCGCAGGACGGGGAGGGCACAATGCATTGCTCCTGCGCAACGCAATGCAGGCGCCGCGTGTCTGCCTTGCTGCAGCACACGGCGAGGAGCGCGCGAGAGAAAATGAACACGTGTGTGCGCACTGGCGCACCCACTCACCTTCCCTCTCTCACTCACCTTTTGCTTCTCCCTCCAGCGTGCGCCCATGCCCACCCCGTCCTCCCCGCGCCCGGCCGCCGCCGTCGTCGCGGCCGCCGCCGCGGAGGCCCACTTCTCCAGCGCGTGCGACCGCCTGGAGGCGGCCCTGGCGGCGGCCCGGGAGGCCGGGTTCCTGAACGACGGCAGTGGCGGCCGTGGCCGCCGCAGCCGCGGTGGCAGCGCGGGGGTTATGGGCAGCGAGGTTGAGGCGGCCGCGGACGCCGAGCGGGGCGGGGACGGCGGCGACGCGGCCACCTCGACCACGTCCTCGTCCAGCGCCGCTCCTGACACCGGCCGCGCGCCCGGGCGGACGGCCGGCCGGGCCTGCTCGGCCCGGCCGGTGGTGAGCGGCCGGTGCGAGGGCGCACTCACGCCGGCCTCAGCTTCACCCGCGACCACGCCCGCCCCGCCCCGACCCGACCTGACGACCCGCCTGGCGTCCCTGACCCGGGAGTTGGGCGCCCTGCGCACCGCGGTGGCCGAGTTTGGGGCGGGGTTAGGGGATGGACAGGTGGCGGGCGCGTCGTCGCCGCGGCGGCCGCAGCCGCCCAAGGCGGCCCCGGCGCCCGCCGCACCCCCTCCACTCCCTCTGCCGCCGCCGCCGCCGCGGACTGCCCGCCGCCCCACCCCGCGGTCGCCCCTGGTTGACCTGTCCCCCCTGACCAAGCGCGCACCCCGCACCTCCGGCGCGCCGCCCGTGGTGAAAGCGGGCGCGCCCGCGCCCCGCCGCCACCGCCACCCCAGCCCGCCGCCCGCCCGCACCCCGACCGTCACGGCCGTCGGCCGGGTGCCGCCCTCCATCTGGGACACGCAGCCCCGCCGGCTGGCGGCCCGACCGGCAGGCGTGGAGGCGGCGCTGGCAGCGTACGGAGGGCGGAAGTGACACGATGAAGGAGGAGGATGGAGAGAGGTTGTTGAGGAGAGAGGAGAGGAGAGAGCGCGCATGCACACGGACGGCACGGCACCCCAACCCCCCCTGAAACAGAGTCGTTGAGAGAGCACGGAACCCGGGACCGGAGTCACACATGGGAGGGCCACACACGCGCACGGGCGTTGCCCCCCACCCACACACCTCTCTCCGCATCTCCATCCACACGTCTCCGATCATCCATCCTTGCTCCTCACTTGGACGCCACGCCCGTCGACCCGTAGCCGCCCGCGCCGCGGGCGGTGTCGTCCAGGTCATCCACCTCTTCCACCTCCGGCGTGACGATGCGCTCCAGGATGAGCTGGGCGACCCGGTCGCCACGCTTGACTGTGGAGAAGAATGGGAAAGACAGAGAGAGAGAGAGGAAGGTTTTGATGAGAGAAACCGTGGCGTGAACTGCGGCCCACACGCACGCGGGTCGCGTCCCGAGCAACCCCTCCTCCCTGGTAAGCGCGCGACGCCCATCCCTCACAATGCACACCTTCAAATGCGGCCTCCCCATGGTTGAACAGGACGACGCCGACCTCGCCCCGGTAGTCCTCGTCCACGACGCCCGCGCCCGTGTCGATGAAGTGCTTGACGGCCAGGCCCGACCGCGGGGCGACGCGGGCGTAGGTCCCGGGCGGGGCGGCCAGGGCCAGGCCAGTGGGGACGATGGCCCGGCCGTGCGGGGGGACGGTGACGTCGGCGCAGCTGTGTGCAAGGGAGGGAGAGAGAGTTGAGAGAGCAGGTCGGTTTGATGCGAAGAAGAAAAAACGCGCGCGCGGTCGAAAATTGGGTTGCGATGCAGCGCGCACGCGCGGCCGCGCCGCACAGCCCCCCCTCGCGCCAACTCGTTCCGCGCACCTTGTCAGGTCGTACCCCGCCGCCCCGGACGACCCGCGCTTGGGCATGACCGCGTCCGGGTGCAGCTTTTTCACTCGCAGGGCGGGGACGGCGGGCGCGCCGGCGCCGGCGCCGCCCACGGCTTTCGCGGAGGCCATCGTGGTCAGCGGCGCAGCGTTTTCCTTGGAGAGTGTGCCGGTGGCCTGGATCATGAGGCGGAGCAGGCAGTGGCGGGACGCCAGGGTTGTGGGTGAGTGAATGCGTGAGAAGGGCGGGGCGGGCGGAGAAAGAAGAGTGGACGCCGGCTCCATCGTGCCGTCATTTTTTTCTTTCCTTTCAACCCGCCTTCCCCTTGCCCGCCTCCAGCGCCACCGCCAAGCGCTGGGCGCTGCTCCTGTTGAATCCGGCCGCCGCCAGCGCCCCTCCCCCCGCCAGAGCGACCGCCTCCAGGACCGACGCATCGGTCAGGCGCCCGCTCACGCTGGCGGCCGCCAGGCCGCCCCCGCCGAGCAGGGAGAGGGCCTCGTCCGGGCTGTCGCTGGCCGCCCGTGTCAGGAAGGCAAAGGTCCCCACGCCCGCGGCGGAAGCCTCCTCGGCCGCCGTGGGGTCAGCCAGCAGGGTCCCGTCCGCCGCCACCGCCACGGACCCCGCCGCCGGCAGCGCCCGCAGGGGCAGGCACCCGCCCGCCGCGTCCGCCAGCGCAGCGGCCGCCGCGTTCAGGCCCGCCGCCACGCACCCGCCGTCGTCGGCCTCTATGACGACGTCGATGGACAGCAGCGTGCGGGGGATGGACTCGGCTAGCAGGGCGGCCCGCACCATGCCGGCCAGGACGGTCTCGAGAGCCTTTGAGGACGGCGTCGCGCCGGGCGGGCCCACGGCCGCTGCCCCGGCTACCGGCGCCCCCCGCCACGTCGCCCGCACCACGCCCCGCTCCGGCTCCTCCACCCGGGCGGACGTGGAGGCGGGGCCGTAGACGGCGGCCAGGGCGGCCGTGCCGCCCGACGTCCACCGGGCGGAGCCGTCCGCGCGGGGCAGGAGGGAGCGCTCGCAGGTGAGGGGGCTGGAGAGAGAGAGAGAGAAGGTTTGATGGAGAGAAGGTTGAGAGCTAGCCAATGGGGGAGAGAGGGGCGGGGCGCACTCGGGAAGGCATCGGCACGCGCCACGTTCTCCATATCCAAGCATCGCCTCCTCCCTCGTGCGCACCGTATGTGCGAGGGCGACCGGCCGTCGGAGCGCAGGCCGTCCGGGCCCAGCGCGGGCGGCGGCGCGGCTGCCGGCGGGTATGTCATCTTTTAGTGTCGCGCTCTCCTTGCGTGCGGGTGTGCGCCGCAGTTGGTCGGCAGGCGTGTGGGGTAGACGGCGTAGCACTGACACACACACGCGGGACGGGGCACGGCGGGGTGTCCGTGTGTGCGCTGAATGAGGTGTAATGAGGTGTGAAGAGAAGAGTTTTTTTGTTTCTCGCTCTTCAGATTGCGGTTGCGTGGTTGCGCCGACGCCCCACGCCTGCACACTCGGCACGCGTCACCACCCTCTCAAAACTACGTACACGAGGCTGTCCGCCGAGCGCTTGGCTAGCCCTGAACACAGGGACGCCTGAGGAAGAGAGGAGCTTTCAGCGGGCGGACACGCTCCCTTCCCGCTCGCGCATTTGTCAACCCACCCGACCACTCTCACATCATGGGCCGCCCTGCCCCATCCAAAAGCCCCTGGCCCACCCCGCGCCCCAAAGCCCTTCCCCCGCCCATCAACCTGGGCCGCACGCCCGGCGACATGTGGACTGTGGAGGGCGTGTTGACGGCGGAAGAGGCGGCGGCTTTCATCCGGGCCGCCGAGGGCGTGGGCTTCCCCACCCCGCCGTCCGGCCCACCCCAGCCCGGCATGGCCGCCCGCGACAACGCCCGCCTGGCCTGGGAGGACCGCGCCCTGGCGGACGCGCTGTGGCGCATCCTCCAGCCCTCCATCGCTGCCTCGTGTGCCGGCGACGCCGCCCTCGCCCTCGGCTGCTCGCCCGCGCTGAGGCTGTACCGCTACGCCCCCGGCCAGCGCTTCGCCCGGCACTACGACGACGCCGTGGGCGGCGTGCTGGGTCCAGGGACGGGGACGCGACACACGGTCCTCATCTACCTGAGCGCCTGCGCCGGCGGAGAGACGGTCTTTTACGGAGCCAAAGGAAAGGAAGTGGCGGCCGTGCCGCCCGCGCCGGGGCGCGCGCTCATCCACCGGCACGGTGACGACTGCCTGCTGCACGAGGGGGCCCGCGTCCGGGACGGGGTGAAGTACGTGCTGCGAACGGACGTCGTGTACCGGGAGGACTGAAATGAGAGTAAGGAGATGAAGGCGCGAGCGCGGGCGGCGTGGTGCGTGCGTGTAGAGAATGAGCACAGAGTAGGTTCCTTTATTTTTCTCCATCCATCCCGCCTCTCTCTCTCTCTCTCTCTCCCACCTCTCTCACCCCGACCCCGACCCGGCCCGCACCACCCGCCCCCGCCCGTCCGCCACCTCCGCCACCAGCGGTCCCAGGCCCGGGCTGCCGCGCACCAGGTGGGCCCGCCCCAGGGACGCCGCCGACAGGCCCGGGTGGGCCAGCCAGTCGACGACGAAGCCGGGCCCCGCGCAGGGGACGCCTGCGGCCGCCAGCGCGGCCGCGCGCGAGTCGGGCGGCGGCGGGGGCGAGGCGGAGGACGCCCCGCGCCGGCGCCCGCCCGCCTCCACCTCCAGGACCGTCCCCACCGGCACGACCGCCAGGTCGGGCGGCGGGGCCGAGCCGACGGGGACGACCGCGCCCCCGCCCGCCTCCAGGATACGGGCCAGGTCGTACCGGTCCGGGCGGGCGGCCGGGCCGCCACCCAGGCCGGGCAGGACGGCGAAGCGCAGGCCGGCAAAGGCGCCGGCCCCGCCGACCGCGGCCGCCCGCTCGCGCCAGTGCCGGGCCGCCCGGGGCGCGATGACGGAGGTGGACGAGGACGCCCCGCCTCTCTCATCACCACCCCTGCCGCCCCCCTTCACCAGCTCGTGCGCCTCCTCGCCCACCACCCGCCCCGCCGCCGTGCACGCGTCCACCCAGGACGTGCCCAGCACCCAGGCGCCCGCCGCCATGGCGGCCAACGTCTTGGCGGTGCGGCGCAGGCGGGGCTCCACCAGGTGGGTCGTCCCCCGCCGCCACCGGGCTGCGGCCGCGCCGCCCTCTGCCGACACGCCCAGGCGGCGCAGGGTCGCCACGGCCGCCGCCGCGTCCGCGGTGTGCAGGCCACCGACAGCCACCCACCGGCGCGGAAGGGCGGCGGTGGGAGGAGGAAGGAGGGCGGACACGGCGGTAGCAGCAGCAGTGGCAGCAGCAGCAGCAGCAGCAGCGGGAGGCGCGGTGGCGGGCGCGGAGGCGCGGCGGGGTTGCCTGGCCGGGCGGGCCGAGGCGGCGGCGGCGACGAGGGGCGTCGGCGCGGGCGCTTGGCTCGGGTTGAGCGCGGCGCGCGTGGGCGCGGCCGCCTTGCGCGCCTTGCCCCGGGCGGGAGGCGGCGCGGGCGCAGGAGCAGGAGCGGGAGCGGGCGCGGGCACGGGCGCGGGCGCAGGAGGCGACGCGGTCGCCGTCGCGGCCGAGTCCGGGTCCGGGTCGGAAGGCGCGGGCGAGGGCTCGCCGGCGGCGTCAGCCGTGCCACCCGCCGCGGCAGGCGCGACCTGGGGAGGCGGGGGCGGAGGCAGGGACGGGGCGGCGGCGGCCGCAGCCGCGGCCGCAGCGGCCGCTCCGCCGCGCGCGCCGCGCAGCGCCGCCCACGCGCCCGCCAGCGGAGCCGCCTGCGTCGGGTTGGCGAGCAGTTGGGCCGCGAAGCCGCGGGTCGCGCCCATGGCGGCCAGCTGCTGCGTCTCGGTCGGCGGGGAGGGCGAGGGCGGCGGTGCGGTGCCCGCGGGCGGCGGCGGCGCGCCGCCCTTCAGGCCGCCCGTCTTGGGTGGCGGCACCGGCGCGAGCGCAGCGGGGCGGGCGTTCTCGTCCGGGCCGGCACCCGCGCCGCCAGTGCCCGCGCCAGTGCCCTCGCCCGCCTCCCCCGTCCCCGTGGACAGCTGGGTGAAGCGCAGGCGGCGGGCCGCCTCGGCAGGCGCGGCCGGCGCGGCGGCGCGCTTGGTGCCGGCTGTGACAGCGGCAGCACCAGCAGCACCAGCAGCCGCAGCACCAGCAGCGGCAGGCGCCGTCTTCTCCGCCGCCGCGCCGGCCGCCGCCTCGCACGCCCCCTCCCCGGACGATCCCACCTCCAGCGCGTCCAGCGGCTCGGGGCCGTGCAGCAGGTTGAAGACGTACGGGGCGGCGGGCATGACCCGCCCCCGGCGCAGGCTGTCCCACAGCCAGGCCGGGTTGACGACCGCGATGCGGGCCGCGCAAGCGGGCGACTTGGCGCGCGCGATCTTGGCGGAGGCGGCATCGTCCACGTCCGGCGCGACGACGTGCGTGGCGGTGGCGGTGGACATGGCCTTGGTCGCGACCACGCCCGTCGCGGTGAGGGCCTCCAGGACGACCGCCCGGAAGTCGCCCAAGAAGCCGGACAGGGTGACCTCGCACTCGCGCGCGCCCGCGATGGAGGCGAAGGCTAAGGGGCGGTACACCGCGTCCACGGTGGCGGGGACCATGCGGCGGGCGGACGCGCACTGCCAGGCCCAGATGGGCGAGACGAGGGCGGGGCCGGGGGCGGGCAGGGCCGACACCGCGGCCGCGGCCGGGTCGGTCGCGTGCCAGACCGCGACGTGGGTGAGGCCGGGGGGCGGGGGGGCGATGGTGGCGGCGTCGACGGACGCGGGGGCGTCGATCACCGTGCCGCCCAGTTTGGCTGTGGGTACGTTGAATTGAGAGGGAGAGAGAGAAGGCGGGCGGAGGCGTGAGGGGCGGGGTTGAACAGCAGCCTCAGCGTGCACGGCGCGCGGGCGCGTCCATCGAGCGCGCGCCGCTCTCTCTCTTTTTTCTCGCCGCGCGTGCCCCGGACGCCCACACACAGCCCCACACACACTCACCGATCAGCTCCGCCACCGTTCCCACCGTGCCGTCCTTGAAAGTGAGGCTCTCGTGTAGGACGGGCGCGCCGTCGCGCGGCGCCCAGAGCACAATGTCCTATTGTTTTTTGGTCAGAAAGAGGAAAGTGAGCAAAAAGGAGCGCCTCGGACAGGGCGGCGGTCGAATGAAAAGCGTCATAGGGGTGAGGGAGGTGTCGCTGGTGGTGGCTGGCGCGCGGGGCCCTCACCTTGAAGACGGACATGGCGGGGCGCGTTGCGTAGAGAGAAGAAAAGAAAAAAATGGAGCGAGTTGAGAGTGAGCCCCTCGCAAGACGCCCGGCAATGCAGACAGACCGGGAAACGCGCGCTCCCACACTCTTCTCTCCAAAACGTCCTGGCCTCTCTCTTCGCGCACACACCCCATGCGCGCCCTGGCCCTCGCTGCGTATCGGGCCGCCCAAAGGGCCAGCCCCACCGCCTGGCCGGCCGCGGGCGCGGCTGGTGCCCCGACCAGCACGCCCGCGCCCGCTGCTTCGGCGACGCTCGTCCGAGCACTCGCAACCTCCTCGCCCGCCCCGTCGTCGCCCCCCCTCCAACCCGCCTCCACCGCCCTGGACGCCCTCCTGGAGGACGCCCTCCGCGAGGCCAAGGCGGCCGGCACCTTCAAGCGGGAGCGCGAGATTCAGGGCCCCCAGGGCCCCCTCATCACCGTCGCCGGCAAGACCGTTCTCAACTTTTGCGGCAACCAATACCTGGGCCTGGCCAACCACCCGGCCATGGTGGCCGCCGCCCGGGGCGCCCTGGACGCCTTCGGCTTCGGCCTGGCCTCCGTCCGATTCATCTGTGGCACGCAGACCATCCACACCGCCCTGGAGCGCCGCCTGGCCGCCTTCCACGGCAAGCCCGCCGCCATCCTGTACCCCTCCTGCTTCGACGCGAATGCGGGCCTGTTTGAGGCTCTGCTGGGGCCGGAGGACGCGGTCCTGTCAGACGCCCTCAACCACGCCTCCATCATCGATGGCGTCCGCCTATGCAAAGCCAAGCGGCACGTGTACAAGCACCTGGACGTGGAGGACCTGAAGGCCAAGCTGGCCGACGCGGCCGCAACCGGCACGCGCACCAAGCTGGTCGCCACGGACGGCGTCTTCTCCATGGACGGCGACGTCGCGCCGCTGGGGGCCCTGGCGGACGCGTGCGATGCCGCGGGCGCCCTGCTGTTCGTGGACGACTGCCATGGGACGGGCGTCATCGGGGCCGGCCTGCGCGGGACGGAGGCCGCGACGGGGGCGGAGGGGCGGGTCGCCATCACCAACTCCACCCTGGGGAAAGCACTGGGCGGCGCGACGGGCGGCTACACCGTGGCCAGCGACGCCATCGTGTCCACCCTGCGCCAACGCGCCCGGCCCTACCTGTTCTCCAACACGCTGGCCCCGCCCGTCGTCGCGGCCGGCCTGGCGGCGCTGGACTTGCTGGACGAGCAGGCGTCGTCCCTGGCCGCCCGCCTGGACCGCAACACCGCCCGTTTTCGGTCCGCCATGACAGCCGCGGGGTTTAAACTCGCCGGTACCACCCACCCCATCGCGCCCGTCATGCTGGGCGACGCCGCCCTGGCCACGGCCTTTGCGGACGCCCTGCTGGGGCGGGGCGTGTATGTCATCGGCTTCTCCTACCCGGTCGTCCCCAAGGGCGCCGCCCGCATCCGGGTGCAGCTGTCCGCGGCCCACACCGACCAGCACGTGGACGACGCGGTCGGCGCGTTTGTGGAGGTGGGGCGCGAGCTGGGCGTCATTCCGTGAGAGAGAGAGAGAGAGAGAGAGAGAGAGACGTATGTAGGAAAGGAAGAGCAAAGGTTTTTGTTTTTCCACTCACACTCACTCACTCTCACTCACGCCACCGTCCACCTCCGCCGCCAGGTCGAGCAACAGCCCTGTCGGCAGGCCAAACACCGAGTCCCGCCCGCCGCGGAGCTCGGCGATGAAGGGCGCGGCGGGGCCCTCCACGCGCAGCCCGCCCGCACAGCCCAGGGCGGCCGCACCCGCTGCAGCCAGGTGTGCGTCCGGGACGCCTCCAGGCGTGAACAGGATGGTCGCGGTGTGCACGCCGGTCGCCCGCCTCCTGGACGGCCAGGCCGTGACGGCCAGGCCGGAGACCGTCGACGGCGGGCACGTCCGGTACTCGGCCAGCCAGGCGGCCGCCTGGGCGGCGCCGACCGGCTTCTCCCGGATCTCCCCGCCTGCCCCGCCCAGGACGACGACCTGGTCGGCGGTGATGAGCAGGGCGGGGCAGGGTTCAGCGTCCGCCTGGGCATCCAGAGCGTCCGCCAGGGCGTCCGCCTTGGCAGCCGCCAGCTCCAGGACGAGGGTCGCCGCGTCGCCGGCCGCCCGGGCTGCGCTGCCCAGCGCCTTTTCATCCAGGTCGGCCGTGAGGACGGAAAAGGCAAAAAGGGCTTCTCCGTGCTGGGCGGCCAGGTCGGCCAGCACGGCGCGCCGGGCGGGCGAGGCGGAGCCCAGGATGATGCGCCGGTCGGGGCGGGCCAGGGCGGCGAGGCCCGGGTGCGAGGCATTGGCCATGGCCAGGACGCGGGGCGCATGCATTCCCCCATTCACGAGTGACACGGCCAGCGGCTAGCCACGCCACGACGCTCTGCTCCATTCTTCTTTTTCCGCGGGCCCGACGCCCGCCCCCCTCCCCCCCCTCGGCCGCCCCCCCCCCCCCCCCCACGCGTGCGGACGAGCAACGCAGGCGCGCCAGGCGCGCCGGCCCCGCCCCCCCAACAAAGGC
>Ga0114918_10001539_pt1 | contig 20615 bp, 25 predicted proteins | sample LantaG_FD_87015 | JGI IMG/M metagenome (GOLD analysis project Ga0114918, IMG submission 87015) | Deep subsurface microbial communities from Baltic Sea to uncover new lineages of life (NeLLi) - Landsort_02402 metaG | ecosystem: Environmental > Aquatic > Marine > Oceanic > Sediment | place... | reverse complement strand
GGGGTGGGGGCGTGGACGCAGGAAAAATTTACTTTTTTTTTCCCTTGCAAAACCTATTAATATTTTCAAAAAAAAAAAAAAAGAAAAAAAAGAAAAAAAGGGGAGTTTTTTTTTTTTTTTTTTTTTTTTTTTCCATTTTTCGATTTCCGCTTGTGGCCAGCCTCTCTTCTCTCTGTCTCTCTCTCGCGCACGCGGAGAGTCGCTCAGCTCTGGCTCTGACCTTCCCAATTCCGATCCCTGAGAGACAGCATCTCATCATGAGATCATTTTCTTCTCTCCCGGATCGAGCCTCCCCCGCAGCGAGCACCAGCGGGCGACTGAGCGAAAGCTCGGTTTCCAATCGACGAAGACCTTTCCAGCCCTTTGCCGCGCTCGTGCGATCTCGTTTGCCCCCCGGCGATCAATCCGTTCCGTGCGAAGCAAGTTTGCGATCAGGTGTACGTTCAGTGAAAAGTACGAGCCGCGCCAGGGGAGGGACGGCGACTCTCCGCGCCGAGAAGAATCCACCGTCGTCGTCACCGTCGTCGCCGTCGCCGTCGTCGTCGTCACCGTCGTCGTCGTCGTCGTCGTCGTCGTCGCCGTCGATCGCCTCCACCCCTGCTTCCTCCTCCGAACCCGACCCGCCGACCTCGACCCTCTCCCCGGCCGAGCTCGACGCCCGCCTCGACGTCGCGCGCTCCACGGGACGCCTCGACCTCAGCGAGTGCGGCCTCACCCGCGTCCCGGACGCCGTCGCGCTCCTGGGCCCGGGGCTCGAGGACCTGTCCCTGGCCGGCAACCCCCGGCTCGAGCTCCTGCCGGCGTGGCTAGGGGAGGCGCTGCCCTCGCTGGCGAGGCTCCAGGCGGCGGGCTGCGGCCTCTCCGCTCTGCCCGAATCTATCACGAGGCTGCGAGAGCTGCGCGGGCTGTGGGCCCACGGCTGCCGCCTCGAGGGGCTGCCCGAGGGGATCGGGGCGCTGGCCGGCTCGCTGCGGTCGCTGTCGCTCGCGGGCAACAGGCTCCGGGAGCTGCCCGCCTCGGTCGGGGAGCTGTCCTCGCTCGTCGAGGCCGGTCTGGCCGGGAACAGGCTCCGGCGTTTGCCGAAGGAGTTTGGGGGGCTGAGGGGCCTGAGGAAGCTGCAGCTGCACGGCAACCTGCTGGGGCTGGCCGAGGGAGAAGAGGCGGAGAAAGGGGAGGAAGGAAGCGAGCACGAAAGCAGCGAGGCTCTCCTCGCCGCCGCTTCTCTGGCCGCCCTCCCCGAAGAAGCCTTGGCCTCTCTCCTGAACCTCTCCCACGTCACCTTGCAGTCCAACCTCCTGGCGCAGCTTCCGGAGTGCCTGGGCTCACTGCCGCTCCTCGAGGACCTCAACGTGGCCGACAACAGGCTCGTGTCGCTGCCGAGGTCGCTCGCCAAGGCGCCGGCGCTGCGGCGGCTGACGGGGTACGGCAACAGGCTCCGGTCGCTGCCGCCGCTGCTGGGCAGGGCGCCGAGGCTGAGAGGGCTCTGGCTCGAGGGGAACCCGCTGTGCCACGTTGGTGGAGAGGAGGGGGAAGGACAAGAAGCGGCGGAGGCGTGCTCTCTGAGCTCGGAGAAGGAGCTCCACGCGCTCCTCGTCGACGCCTCCCGCGCGAGCGCGAGGAGCGACAACAACGGCAGCAGCGGTAGCGGCAGCAGCAGTGGTGACGAATCTTCTTCTTCTTCGAATTCTGGCGGTAGAGGAGGAGGCGCCGAGGCGGACGCTGCCTCGGCGGAGGGGGCGGAGGGCGCGAGGCGCCGCCGCGTAGGCCTCGACTCGAGGCAGCTCTCGAGCCTCGAGCCGGCCGTGGTCGCAGCGGCCGCGGCCGGCGGCGTCCTGGCCCCTCCCTGCGCCACGCTCTGCGACGACTGCAGGAGGGGCTACTGGAAGCTCGAGGCAGGGCCCGGAGGAGGCGACTGGGTCTCCGCGGTGGCGCGCAGGGTTTCCAGCGGCAACAAGAGAGGTTTGAAGCATCCCCCAGAGGTCGTCGACGGGTCCGGGACCAAGGGCCGCAGAGGGCTCGTCGTCGCCTTTGGTTCGGCCCCCGGAGAGCCCAACTGGGGGGGACTGCTGGCCAAGATACGGAGGAACGCAGCCGACTCTGCTCACGCCAGGTTTGACGTGCTATACGTGGTCGACGGGGCGCGGAGCTGGTACAACGGGGGGGATGCGGGAAAAGATGAAGCGGGAAGCGGAAGAAGCGTCGGCGACGGGAGCGAAAACAGGAAACACCTTTCTTCTTCCTCGTCTTCTTCTTCGTCGTCGCCTCTCTCCTTCTGGACCGAGCCCATCGCCGCCGCCGCCGAGGCCTACGACGGCGCCGTGCTGCTGCTGGGCGACTCGATGGGCGCGACCGGAGCGCTGCTGGCGGCAGGGGCCGTGGCGGAAGCCTGCTCGAAGAAAAGAGATGGTGCTGCGAGTTCGAGCTCGAGCTTGAGCTTGAGCTCTTCTTCTTCTTCCTCTTCTTCTTCTTCTTCTTCTTCTCCTCCCCTCCTTCCCCCTCGCCCGCGGGCCCTGGCCTTCTGCCCGCAGGTCGACCTCGCCGAGTCGTCGATCAGGCCGGCAGAGAGCCCGGAGTGGATGGAGCGGCTGAGGGACAGGACGGTGGCGTCGGTCTCGGTGGCGACAGCGGCAGCAGCGGCGGCGGCGGCGGCTGCGGCGGCGGCCAAGGCGGTAGAACAAGAAGAAGGAGGAGAGGAAGCGAAAGAGCGAGAGAAGAACAATCCTCCTCCAATTCCTCCTCCACCCCCGATGCGCGTCGACGTCCACGTCGGGAGCTGGCAGCACGACCTCGCGCAGGCGCTGCCGCTGCAGGCCGAGGGCGTCGGCGCGACCGTCAAGGTCTGGGCCGTCCCCTCGCACCGGCTGGCTGCCGCCCTGGACTCTCGCGGGGAGCTGGAGCCGCTGGTCAGGTCAGCGCTGCTGTCGGTGATGGGGTTTTCTGATGGGAGGGGGGTGCGGATCTCGAACGTGCTGTAATTAGAAGAGAGAGAGAAAGTTGGAGGTTGAGGTTGAGTTTTTTTTTGTTCGAAGAGAAATTCTAGAGGTCGGCTGAGGTCAGTGCTCAGAAACTCTATCGCTTGCCGTTGCTCTCTCTCTCTTCTTTTCCCCAACTCTCTCTTCTCTTCTCCTTTACCTTTACCTCGACGATGCAGTCCTCGCTCCTGCTCCGCGCCCGCGCGCCCGTCTCTGTCTCCTCGCCCAGCAGGCGCGGCGCCGCGGTCAAGCCGCTGGCCGCCACGGCCGTGCCGACAGAGGTAATTCGCTTTGGAGTTTTTTTTTGTTCGTCGACGAGTTTCCGGAGACGTCGAAATAAGAGGATTGGCCTCGAATGCGCCCGTTGCTGGGCCTTTTGTCTCTTGTTCGATCAATACTGTACCTCGAGCGCGGTCTCACGATAATCTCAAACGGATTAGTGCGGTCTCTGGATCGAGAAAAGCTCTGGATTCGGCTCCACGAGAGCGACGACAAGTCAGCTGCAAGCCGCCGCTCTAGCTCGTTTCGCTCGTCGTCGCCACCGCCGCCGCCGCCTGTCTTTTTTTTCTTTCAATTGCCTCTCTCACCTCTTTCTCTTTACCTTCATTGACCCCTTCTGATTTCAATCCAACCAACAGTACAAGACCGTCGCCCCGCTGGGCGACCGCGTCTTCGTCAAGGTCGACGAGGCCGAGGCCACTTCGGCGGGCGGCATCCTGCTCCCCTCGGCCGCGCAGGTCAAGTCGACGCAGGGTGTCGTCGCCGCCGCGCCCAAAAGCGGAACCAAGTCCCTCAGCGAAGGCGACCGCGTGCTCTACTCCAAGTATGCGGGCACGGAGATCAAGATGGGCAAGGAAGAGTTCGTGCTGCTCAAGGTAAGAGGAAGAAAGGGAGGGAAAGATGAGGGGAAGGAGAAAGGTTTCTCAATGTCGATCTGCTAGTCAGAGGTCGTTTGACGACCTTGACCTTCAACCACCACCACACCTCGCCGCCGCGTTCGCCTCCTTCCCTTGCTCCATTTCTCCCGATTGTTCCCTCTTTCGCTTACTCTTAAACGCGCAAAGCTCACCAGCGCGTCTAAACACCCCTCGAAAATCTCTAAAACCTCTATTTTTAACCTTTTTACTATAAGAGGACGACGTCATCGGCAAGATGAACGGCTCCGACGTCGGCAAGATGAGTCCGCTCGGGGACAGGGTCCTGCTCAAGGCCCTGGAGGCCAAGAAGGAGACCGACGGCGGGGTGATCCTGGCCACGGAGGAGTCGGAGAGGCCGACGCTGGGCAAGGTAAGGAAGAAAGGAGAGAGAGAGAAGTTTAGAGAGAGAGAGAGAAAAAAAACAAAAAGAAAAGAAAAGGAGGAATGACGAAATTCGCACTTCGAGTCGGATTTTCCTTCCCCTCCCACCGATCAAAAGGGAGCAGCGGATTGAAGACGCCCTCGGGGGGGAATTTCGGTTTTCCTTCGAGGGATCCGTGACGATTTTTCGCGACATTTTTATAAGTTTGAACGCTTGGCTTCCGACCTCCACTTTTTTTTCTTTCTTTCTTTCTTCGATTTCTTCCCACTCTTTTTCTACGACCGAAACCGCTCACCTCGACCTCTTCTTTCTTCATCAAAACAAACTCTCTAGGTCGTGGCCGTGGGCCCGGGCAAGGCCGCCGACGACGGCAAGGCCGCCCCCCTAGGCATCTCGACGGGCTCGACGGTGCTCTACTCGAGGTACGCCGGTTCCGAGTTCACGGGCGAGGACGGCAGCGAGTACGTGGTGATATCCGCCTCTGACGTGCTGGCGACGCTGGCGTGAAGAGTGCAAGCGGGAATCACCGTTTTTCGTGACCGCGAGAGAGGCGGGGAGAGCTTTTCTGGGGGGGCTTTTTCGAATTTCGTTTTTGTTTTTCCTTCGTTTAACAAAAAAATCCAAATTTTTCTTCCTCTTTTCTTTTTCGTTGTCGTCTCTCTCTCCTTCTCTCTCTCTCTCTCTCTTCGTCTCCCTCTCTCCATTTCTTTCACACACGATCTAAGCATCGCTGGAATCTATTTTTTTTACAAGCGTAAAATGGATACGGAAAACAACTAAGGAAAAGGCAAGTTTTTCGGTGTTGGTTTTCTTCAACTTCCTTTCTTTCTCCCTTTCTTTCTTTCCTCCTAAACGCTCCCCGCCCCGGGCATCAGCCCAGGCGCCCTCTCGAGCATCGCCACGTGCTCCTCCGTCCCCCGCAGGTCGTGACCGTCGACCACGGCCTTGGTCCGGTGCGCGCTACCGTAAGGATACGCCTTGTTCTTGGCAACACTGGAATCCCGGTTCTGCCTCATCTCCCTCACCAACCAATTTCCAAGTTTCCCTCCGAGCCCCAGCGCCTGCAGTTCTGCTGCTGTTTTTCCGTTATCCTCGCCGTACCCGTCCCACTTGACGAACGCGATCTTGGCAGCCGTGTCGGCGCAGACGTGTCGCTTGAGAGCAGACCAAAGAGCGGAGAAGAGCGCGGGGGCCCCCACGATGACGAAGCGGGCGAGGCGCTCCGGGTAATGGGTGGCGAGCAGGCCCATGAAGGCCCTGGCGTTGCGCGGGTCGAGGTCCTGGGCGGCCTGAGGGGAGAGGGGTGGGAGGTGGAAAGAAATGGGGAAAGAAGGAGAGAGGGTGAGATTTTCGATAGAGAGAGAGAAAGAGAGAAAAACACCGAAAAAGTTTTCAAAAAAAAAGGAAATGAAAGGAAAGAAACTCACGAAGCCGAGCATATCAGAGAACCAGATCCACTGTTCCGCCACCAGGGGCTCCGCATCCTTCTTGCCCCCTTCGGATGACGACGCGGAGGGCACGGGCGAGGGAGGCCCGCTGCTGCTTTCGTCGCCGTCAACGTCGCCGCCGTCGCTGGTGCTGCTGCTCCCGGCGAGCGAGGCCGAGGAGCTTTTTCCGTTATTCCTCCTCCTCATCGTCTTCTTCTTTTGGTGCTCCATCATTCGGATCGCCCCCTCGAACACGCTCGTCATGTGGGCCGTGTTGCTGCTGACGTCGCGGGAGCCGCGGGCCAGGGAGAGGACTGAGTAGATAACGGGGCGGCCCAGGGAGTCGGTGCCGCAGCTGCAGTTTTTTTTTCATTTCCCATTTTTTTGTTGGAAAGGGAGAGGGGAAAAAGTGAGTCTCTTTTTATTTCCTTTCTCGTCTTTCTTCTCTCTTCCGTTCTCTCCCTCTCTTTTCCCTTCAGACTACTCACACATGCATGTAGTGGCTCCGTGGGTCCTGTTTTTTTTTAAATTCAAATAGATGAGAGAAAGAGGTGAGTTGAGCCTCGAAGAAAAAAAACCCGACTTCGAAAAAAAAAAACTTTCTTTTTCTCCTCACCTTTTTGCACTCTTCGCAGCTCTTCTCCCCCGGGTTGGTCTCCTTCCTCCACCTGAGCGTCGCGATCAGCCTCGTGACGGCGGACCGCGCGTCCTTTCCCCCCACAGCACGGAGGAACCGGTTAATGGTGGCGTCGGCGTTGGGGGAGCGGAGGAACTCGGCGACGAGCGCCCGAGTCTCATCTTCGTCGCCGTCGTCTTCGCCGCTCGCGATCTCGCCTCCCTTCATGCCCAGCAGGATCTGCCTGAACTGCTCGGCCGCGGAGTTGGGCACGGACTGGACGCGGGCGGCGAGGTCCGGATCGGAAGGGAGGGCGCGGTGGAGGGTACGAGGAGGAGGAGGTTGGGGTTGAAGAGGTTGACGAGCGGCGGCGGCGGCAGCGCTAGCACCTCGATCATCACTGCTATCGCCCCCTCCCCGCTGCACGTGTTCCATCGTCATGGCCTTCTTTTTGTTCTTCCGTTGCTTTGGGTATCTTGAGCTCGATAGATAACTGCTTTGAGTCCAAAGACAGAGCCGTGAGTTGCCTGGAAGAGCTTGCAAAGGTTTGCTAGCGCGATGGAGTTTCGATGGCTGTGGGCGTCGAGCGGCGAAAAAGTTGTGCCCGTGCGATCGAGGTATCGTCGAAAATTTCACTCACTTTCTCTCTCTCGACTAGCTTTGCTCTCTCTCTTTCGCTCTCAGACTCTCTCCTCATCGCTGTTGTTCTCTCTCCCCAAGCTCTGAATGCAGCCGAGGGCCCGGCCGCAGCTCAGTCAGAAAGTCCCCTACCTCGTCGCGGTTAGCAGCAGCACCGGATCCGTCAAACGGGCTCCACAGCGCGCCGCAATCCTCCTTCCTCTGTTCGGGAGGGCCGCCGCCGCCGCCGCTGGTGTCGTCGCCGCTCGGCGAAGCAGCAGCATCGCTGGCGCCTCCGCGACTCTTCGAAACTCTTTTATCTCCTCTCGCTCCTTCAGGGCGGCCGCATCGACAATGTCGGGATCCGATCTGGGGCAGGCGATCAACGTGAAAGCGGCGGACAAGGTCGCAAACGGCGACGCGGGCATCGATGCTAGTAAATCGAATGCAAATGCCGCCGACGCCGCCGCTCCAACGATGGCGACGCCAACCTCAACAACAACGCCGCCGACCACCCCCGCCGCCCGCCTCACCACAACGGTGAGAAGAAAACTCCCCCCACCGCCTTCCCCGGACGCCCCCTTGCTGTCCGTCGCCCCGATGATGGACTGGACCGACGTCCACTTCCGCGCCCTGGCGAGGCTGATCTCGAAGAAATCCTGGCTGTACACCGAGATGGTTGTCGACACGACCTTGCTCCACAACCCGGACGTGGGGAGGTTTTTAGAATTCCCCGAATCCCAACGCCCGATCGTCTGCCAGCTAGGGGGCAGCGATCCTGGTAAATTGGCAGCTGCTGCGGCGGTGGCAGCAAGGTTCGGCTACGACGAGATCAACCTCAACTGCGGCTGCCCGAGCGACCGCGTCGCCGGCGCGGGCTGCTTCGGCGCCTCTCTCATGAAGGAACCCGCGAGAGTCGCCGAGGCGTGCAGGGCGATGCGGGAGGCCGTGCGGGGCGTGGAGGCTCGCGGGGAGGTCGGGGCGGCGATGCGGGAAATCGGGGGGTGGGGAGGCGGAAGCGGAGGCGGCGAGAAAGGAAAAGAAAAAGAAGGACACGGAGACGAAAAACAGCTTTCTTATCGTCCCCCGAAGCCGATAGACGTCACCGTCAAGTGCCGCCTGGGAGTCGACGATCTCGATTCCTTTGACGCCCTCTGCGAGTTCGTCCGCGTGGTTTCGACCATTGGACAAGTCACTCACTTCGTGGTGCATGCGCGCAAGTGCCACCTCCAGGGGCTGTCGCCGGCGCAGAACCGCTCGGTGCCTCCGCTCCGTCATGGCTGGGTCTTTGCGCTCAAGAGAGATTTCCCGCACCTGAGGTTCACGATCAACGGCGGGCTGGAGTCGACCGCCGCGGCGAGGGACGTACTGCTCCACGACTGGGAGAGCGTGGGTGCAGCTGCGAGAGAGGCAGGGGAGGTGGAAGTGGAGGTTGAAGCGGAGGCGAGGAAGGCGGCAGCGGCTGCAAACGTCGGCGAAGAAGAAGAGAAGAAAGCGCCTTCAACCTCTTCTCCTTCTTCTTTCCTCCTGGAAGGAACGATGATCGGCCGCGCGGCCTATCATTCCCCCTGGTCCGTCCTCGGGGGAGCCGACATCGAGCTCTGGGGCGCGCGCGAGAACGGCGCGAAATCCCGGAGAGAGGTTTTGGATCTCTACGCGACTTACTGCGACTCGGCGTGGGCCAACGCCGACGCCGCCGCGCGCCGCAGGGGTAGCGGAAGCGAGACCCGGCGCCGCCCCTCGTCCCGGACGCTGGCGGCCCCCCTGCTGGGCCTGTTCCACGGCGAGCCCGGGGGCAAGAGGTGGAGGTACGAAATCGACCAGGCGCTGAAGCCGCCGCCAGGGATGAGGAAGCAGCAGCAGGGGAAGAGGAAGAAGCACAAAAGGAACGACGGCGGCGAAAGCGGAGGAGGAGGAGGAGGAGGAGAAGGAGTCGAGGACGAAGACGAGCTCGAGGTCGAGGAGCGCGGCCCCTCGATGCGAGACGTCATCGCCCACGCCTCCAAGGCGATCCCAGCCTTTATTTTAGACGCTCCGCCGCCGGCCGGGAACAGGATCGACGGGATCGCGAGGGCGGCGGCCAGGGCGGCCGAGGTGGCGGCCGAGGCCGCGACCAAGCACGCCGCGAGGAAGAAGAAGGGCGGACCGCTGCCCGCGCCGGCGAGACCGTTGATGGCGTTGCCGCCAAAGGTAGCTGCTGCTGCTGCTGCTGCTGCTACTGTCGTGAAGGAGGGGGTCGAGGAGAAGGCTGCTGTCTCTGCTGCTGCGGTGGTGGCGGAGGAGGCTGCGAAGTGAAGAAGAGGAGTGTGAACCGTTCAATGAAAGAAAAACGAAAATCGACAGCTCGTCGTCTTCAGAAATCGAAGAAGCAAGAAAAGAAAGAAAGAAAAAAGGCTAGTAGTCGTTCATGCGCTCTCCCTCCCAGGGCCCCGCCTTCCCGCTTTCTCCCCTCCTTTTCTGAAAAACCTGAGAAAAGAGAGGCACGATGCGCGGCGGCGAACCCAATAACACCAACATCGACAAAAGAGGCGGCGGCGGAAGCGGCAAGCCCTCTGGCTCGACCGTCGTCGTCAGGCTCGGCGGGCCATGCCAACACTGTCACGTCTCGACCAGCGTCTGCTGGCGCCGCGGCCCGCCCGAGAAGCCCGTTCTTTGCAACGCGTGCGGGTCTCGCTTCTTGGTCAAGGCCAACCTGGAAGGGTGAGAGTCGAAAAGAGGGAAGAGGAGGAGTGTCGCGGAAAGAGAGAGCAGGGATTGAAAGCATCGATCGAGAGGGCGTTTCGATGTCGCAATGGAAGCAAACAAAAGAGCACCGCTCATCGCGGCATCCCTTCTGCTCCTCGCGCCCCCCGCTTGCTCGCGCCCTCTCTCTCTCTCTCTCTCGCTTCCTTCCCAGACCCCCCAAACTCTGACGGTAGTCGTCAAAACGCTCTTCCTTTCTAAATTACAAAAAAACATAAAAAACAGGTACTTCCCGGGAGCGAAAGCAGCGGCCGCAGCTCGGAGGCCAAGCGTCGATGGCGTGGCTGGGGCGTCGACCAACAAGCCGCGCAAGCGCGAGCTGCAGCTGAATGCCGAGGGAGGAGAAGGCGGCGCCGAGGGCGTCAAAGTGAAGCGAAAACGCAAAAACGGCAAGCGGTGAGTCGCAGCTCTTCAGAGAGCGCTCCCAGCGAGCCGGAGGAGAGGCGCAGGAGGGCTCGGGCGGCGCGGGGGAATCGGGTGTCGGAGTTTTTTTTCATTGCTTCGATTGCTTTTTCCTTCGCTTCCTCGTCGATCTTTTTTTTCTTTTTTTTCTCGCATAGCTGGAACCTTGGCGGCTCTCTCTATCTCGACCTTTTTTTCCTTCTTCCCCCTTCCCTCTCAACCTCACCAAAATCCAAAATCCAAATTCAACCACCAGGTACTCGAGCGACGGCGGCAACCTCCCCATGAAGCGCGGCACAAGCGGCGACGAGGAGGCCTATCCTCCGAGGGATCATCCCAACCCCGAGGGAGGAAGAGGAGGGGAGCAGGCTGCTGCTGCTGCTGCTGCTGCGGCGGCGGCGTCCGCGGCGGCGAGGAGGAGGAAGAAGAAGAGCAAGCAGAACGTGAGCTCTCCTCCTCATGCCGAAGCCCAAAACTACAACAGCAACGCGTCGACCTCCCACGCGGTCGCCGTCGCGCGAGCCCTGGCAGGGGCCGCGGCCGCGGCCCCGGCAGCCGAGGGGGGCGGCGGCGGCGGAGGAAGCGGTGGATACAACAACCACAATAGCCACAACAACGACGCCACAAAAAACACCACCACCAACAACGACGGCTCCCAGAAGAGCGCCTTCGCGACCTCGAACCGGTTCAGCGCGCTGCTCGCCCCGCCACCGCGCCTGCGGGCCGCGCCGGCGTCGTCCTCGACGTGTGACGGTGGCGACCGGAACGGAGAGGAGCGCGCGGGGAGCGGCAGCGGCGGCGCCGAGTCGTCGAGGCGGAGAGACGAAGGCGCGGAACAGCAGCAACAGCAGCAGCAGAGGCCTGCTCTTCCCGCTGCTCCCGCTTCCCGGGCCGCGGAGGGGCTCGGGGACTCCCTGCCGCTGCCTCTCGACAGGAGCGGGAGCCAGGCCAGCCTCGGCAGCCTCGGCGTCGTCGCCGCCGCCAGGCTCCACCAACAGCAGCAACAACAACAACAGCAGCAGCAGCTCCCTCAGCACCAGCAGCAGCAGCAGCAGCAAGGACAGCTGCAGCAGCTCTCCCGCCTGGGGGGGTTCAGGCCGCCCGCGGGCATGCCCGCGCTGTTCTTCTCCTCCGCCGGGTGCGGGGGCCTGCTGCTCGACAGGGCTGGCAGCAGCAGCAACGCCGTCGCTGCTGTGCCAAGGCTGTTTGCCGCAGGAGGAGGAGCGATGCTGCCCTCCCCGCGTGTCTTGCCCCCCGCCGCCGCTGCCGCTGCTGCCGCTCCCGGCTCTCCCGCTCCCTTCAGGCCCGCCGTCATCGCTCCGGCATCCCCTGCGGCGAGGGCAGGGAGCAGCGCCGGAACAGTTGCTGCCGCTGTCGTTGCTCCTCCTCCTCCTCCTCCTCCTCCTCCTCCTCCTCCTCCTCCTCCTCCTCCTCCTGCTGCTCCTGCCGTCGTCATCGCCGTCGCCGTTGCTCCTCCTGCTGCTCCCCCGGCGAGAGCAGTGAGCGGCGGCTCCCTCCTCGGCGGGGGATACGGATTGGGCAAGGCCAACAACGCCAATACCTCTCTCCAAGTGGACCGGGGGAGGTCCCCGACGCTCTCGAACGGAGGAGGGTGCGGGTCCCCCGGCAGGCGGAGGAGGAAGCCCGAGCGCACTGCGGTGAGGCAGGCGCTGCTTTGAGTTTTTTGTTTTCATTTTTTCAAAGAGAATTCGTTGTACTTATTTTACCCCCAACCCCCCACACACGCCCCCCATTGTTTGATTCCGAAAGAGAGAGAACAAAAAAAAAGAGAGAGAAAACTAAAACGCACCGGAGCGACATTGAGAGAGAGAAACGAGAGAGTTGAGAGAGTTGAGAGAGTTGAGATATTTTTTCCCCCCCGCCGTCGTCCCCTTTGATCAGTTAATAAACAAAACAAAAACTCCCTCCGCCCCGGCAGACCGCGTCGCCATTTCCCCCTTGTTCCCCCCCTTTGTCCCTTCCCTTTCTCAATCACGGCAAACATAAAGGAAATAAAAAAAAAACTCCAACTCGAAACACGAACGAAAACACACAAAACATTAATTCGGATTTTCTTTTTCCTTCAGATCTTTTTTCATTGCAAAACTCTCAAAAAAAACGCCACCCAAAAAATGTCTCTCTCTCTTTCACCCCGTCGGCGCCCTCGACCCGGCATACAGCAGCGCCACGTTGAGCGCCACGATGATCGCCAGACCCTTCTTGGCCGACTCCCTCTTCGGCCCCGGAGGCGCGAGCCTGTGCCTTTGTGCCTCGGCCTCGTCCTCGTCCGGCAAGGACCAAGTTGACACAGCTGTCGCCGAGGAGACCCCACCGGTCACTTCGAGCCCGCTGCTGCCGCCTCTCCGCCGCCAGAATGAGGGTCCTCTTTGTGCCTCCGCTGCCGTTGTTTTTGTTCGAGAATAGCCGTTGCTGCTGCCGTTGTTGTCTCTTCTGCGGAACAGTCCCCTCGCCTGCGCGTCGAGGACTCTTTCGAGCTTCTCCGGGTCGACGGCCCCGCCCGGACGAGGCGTAGCCTGGTCCCTGTAGGGCAGCTTGTCCGATACAGTGCGGTCGCAGGTCACGGCGCCTCGGACGATGGCGGCGAGGTCGCCGAAGCCGTGGATGAGGCCTGGAAAGAGGGGGAAGAATGGAGGAGGAAGAAGGGAGGAAGGAAGTTGAGTTTTTTTCTTTCGTTCGATTTCGTTCGTTCCATCGGCTAGATGAGATTTAGAAAAAAACGGTTTTCCTCACCCCACAGAAACTCCCTCAGCGCGCTGGGCTCCATCGCGAACGGCACCTCGACGTTGGCCCGCACGGGTGACCTCGCCGACCTGAAGTCACCGTTACTGGGCCTCCACGAGGGCCGCGCGTACTTGGTCGGAGCGAGGCGCGAGCCGTCGACGGCCATGCGGTCGTCCGGGTGCGACCACCCGTCCAGCCGTCCGGCAAGGTCGCCGATCGTCGGGGCAGGAGGAGAGGCATGTCCACGCTGCTGCTGACTCCGTGGAGCGGTGAAAGAAGAAGAAGAAGAAGAAGAAGAAGAAGAAGAAGAGGTGGAACAAGGCGGTTGTTCGTCGCTGCTGCCATGGGAGTTCGGCATCGTCGCTGTCGTCGAAAAAATGAAAAAAAAACCCGAAAACCTTTTTTGAAAAAACCGAAAAAAAACCGCAGTGCTTACAACTCTCGTGAAAACTGAAACCCTCTCGCCGCGATCATTCATCATCCCTGATCCATGTCCTTATCGCCCTCTTTATCTCCTGGTGCTGCTGCTGCTGCTGTTCCGTTCGCCGTCGTTCCTACTCCTCCTCCTCCCTCTCCCGCCCCTCCCTGCGCCAGCTGCGCCTCGATCTCTGCGACCTCCTCGAGCGTCGCCGCGCCCTCCAGCGCGGCCCGCAGCGCCGCGAGCTTGGCCGCGGACGGCGGCGCCGTTGACTCTCCGGCAGCTTGGGCACTGGACGAAGGCCCCATCCCGGCCGCTTCCCCGGGCTCGAAGGTCCTCTCTGGGCGGCCGCGGCCCCTCCCTCGGCCTCCTCGAAGGCCTTGTCGGCCGCCTCCCGCTCCCCGGGTTTCACCTTGGAGAAGTCGAGGACCCGCAGGTGCCTGAGCTTGTGGATGGCGTATTGGCTGTGGTGGGGTTGTTTGCGAGAATGAGAGAGAAAGACGTGAGTGAAGGTCGAAAAAGAGAGAAGCGAAAAGCGACGAGCAAGGAAAAAGAAACATCATCTTTCTCTCTCCTCCACCTCTCTCTTACCGATACAGAGGCTTCTTCGCGACCACGTTATCCATGCACGACAGGTGCGTCAGCTTGGGCAGCGTGGCCAGAGCGTCGAGATCGGCCAGATTCCGCAACGCGTTATTAGTGAGAATCAGCGTCAAGAGGTTCGGGATGACGCTCTCGAGGTTGGCGCCGATCCGCGAGACCCTGTTGTTGGAGAGCAGGAGCGTGCCTAGCCTGGGAAGGCGCGGGAAGCCGTCGAGGGTGAGGACGCCGTTGTCCGAGAGGTCGATGGAGTCGAACTGGTTCTGTCGGCGAGGAGGTGGAAGAGGAGGAGGTAGAGAGGTTGAAGAGGTCGAAAAAAAGGAGGAAGGTGAGCGAAGAAGAAGAGCGAAGCGGCGATCGAACGACGAAAAAAAAACTCTCTTTCTCTCTTTTTTCTCTCCATCTTCTCCACTTCAGCACGAACCTTTGTCACGCCCACGTTCTCGATCACTTCAATTTTGTTGCCTGTGGGTGATTGGACGAGTTTGGTGAGGAACGAAAGGAGGTGAGAATCGAGATTGAAAAAAGAGTCGTCAAATTTCCTTTTCGATCCCATCAACTCTTCCTCCTTCTTCTGTTCTCTTTTCTTTACCTCGCAGGTCGATCTCATACTCTCCCAGGCAGTTCATGTACTGCGGAGAGCGCAGCACGAGGTCCGCCGTGAGCTTGCCGCCCAGGCGCGCCGCGGTGAGCGACGCGCCGAGCAGCGGAGGCGGCGGCGGTAGCGGCGGCGGCGGCAGCAACATTGGCGACAGTAGTCTTTTTCAATCACTCAACCAAACGAATCAGTCCCGGTTCCTCCTCCGTCTTTGTTGGAAACGCCTCTTTTTTGCGCTACTCAAGCTAGCTGAGAGAGCAGGCAATGAGTTTGCGAGTGCTGAGATGTAGAAGATAGCGAATTGATACACGCTTGTATTGGGAGTAGAGCAGTTTTGAGTTTTTTCTTTCCTTTTTCTTTCTTTCTTCGACGTCGCCGACGAACGAACGAAGGAAAATGGAAAAACTTCGCCTCAGTTTTTTTTTTTGCCTTTCGATCTGATGCTTCCTTTGCGCGCTCGAGCAGCGGCATTTTCGCCTGTTTCGAGCCAACTCAGTGCGCGAGAGTCAAGATGCAGTTTTTCTCCACGCCTAGTGACTAGAATGAAGACCCAAGACGCGCTGCAGAGCAAGAAGTTCACCTCGAAACTCCATCAACGAAGAAGAAGCAAACCCGCCCTCGACCTCGGCCTCCTCGTCGCCTCTGCTTCCCCGCCGCCGCAGCACAGCCCGCAAAACACAGAAGACCCGCTCGTCGGCCCTTCCCCTTCTCTCACGGCGACAGAGGCCGTCGAGGTGCAGCTGAGAGCGCTGGAGAAGGACGACGAGCCCTGGCAGGGGCACGGGGTGCAGACGGGTGAGGATGATATTTTGGTTTTGAAGTTTCGTGTTTTTCTTCTTTTCTTTTTCGAGCGACGCCCTCCCTGTCTCTCACTCTCTCCCCCGCTCTCCCATCCAAACCCGACTAGCCTACCTCTTCTGCCGCGACTCGGGCTCCATGGACATGAGCCGCTACTTCTGCGGCAAGTCCGCGAGCCTCTACCACGAGGACCACTTCGTCGGAAAATTCAGGACGACCTTCCCGGAGCTCCTCCTCCCCGGAGCCAGGGTCGCGGGGATCCTCGACGGCGGCGACGAGAGCGGCAGCGGGCCCGTCAAGGTCGAGGTCGAGACTTCCTCGTCTTCTTCTTCTTCTTCGTCGTCGTCGACGACAAATCTCGTCTTCTCCCTCGAGAGGTGCGAGATGGGAAGGAGGAAAGGTTCGTGGCTGGTCGCCGCGATGGACAGGAAGGGAGAAGAGTGAGTCGGATGTAAGAAAAAAGAAGAAGAAAAAACAAGGACGAAGGAAGGACAAGGGGTGTCGAAGGTTGATTTTTTTTCTTTGCACTTTCTGTTTTTTTTAAACTCTCTCTGGTTTTTTCGCAAAAAAAGGAACCACCCTCGTTCACCCGCTCTCTCTATATCTCGCTCTCTCTCTACCGCTCAACCACACCCAAAATTCGTACAGAAACAAATGAAAGAAAGAATGGACGCGCGCGGTGACCTCCTGCGGCAGAATTCCCCTCAGATAGCAAAAGTTCAAAAGACTCGGAGCTGAAAAAGCTGAAAAACAGAAAAACTCTCTCTCTTCGCTCCCCCGGCAAATGACTCAATGACTCAACACACACACACACCCTCGCTGCGAAGAGGCGCTCCGCAAGGGATAGTGGTACAGTAGTTCAAATGATGGAGACGACGATGGTGCTTGGTTTTAGAAGTGTGACGGGATTAGAAATAAAAAAAAGGTTTTTTCTTATTCTCGGGGGAAAAAAACGCTTTGCGAAACAAAAAGTCAAGAAGAAGAAGAAGAAGAAGAAGAAGGGGCGGTTTTTTGCTCCGCCTCCCTTGCAGGAAACAATGCTCGATATACGTGGAAGAGTGGTTTGTGCGTGCTGTGTCGTCGTCGTCGTGGCTCAGGAAAGAGAGCGAAAGAGAAGAAGAAGAAGCAGAACTAACTTTTCATCCTCGACCCCCACCCCCACCTCCGCCGTTGCCGCCGCCGCCTGCCGTGACGGAAACCATAGCGGCTGGAGGAGGCGAAGAGAGAGCCGCAGCCGCAGCCGCCGCCGTCACCTCCATCTCCTGCGTCGCGTCCATCTCGTCTGCGCCATTCTGTTGGTGCTGCTGCTGCTGCTGCTGGAGCCAGGTCCTCTCTTTGCTCCCTCCTGGCGACAAGAACGAAGAGTCGCTCAGCGGGCGCGCGCTGTCGAAGCAGCCTGCAAACTCGTTCCCGCTTCCACCGACCAGCGACGGCCTCGAGCGCACGCGCGGGAGGTGCGGGGAGCTCCCTGCCGCGACCGCGACGGCGGTGGCGGCGGCGGAATCCGAGCCGCCGTCGCTGCCGCGGTGGAGGACGCCGTGAGGGGTGAACGAGGGGAGGAGAGAGGCGCCGGCGGTGCAATCAGCGGCGACCGCCGCTGTCGTCGAGTGACCTCCGACTCCACCGCAGCAAGGGACGCACTCAGGGACCGATAGCGGCGCCGGGCGAGCGGGAAAACACCCTCCGGGGCCACACACGGTCAACTGGGCAGGCTCGTGAGTAGCAGCAGCAGAGGAGGACAAAGGCATCGAGGCGGCTCCCGAAACAAGAATGGCCGCCGCCGACGTCCGCGCGTGCGTCCCCATGTCGATCGACGCGCGCTTGGAGAAGGTCGACTTGCCCTCCTGGACGGGAACGACCGGGATGAGGCCGCAGTTGCAGATCTCGACCATGTTGTGGTCCGGGTCGTGCAGGAAGATCTGGGGAGAGGGGAAGTTGGTTGGAATTGAAAAGAGAAGAGAGCGAGGTGAGGAAAAAATGAGATGGAAAAAAACCCGACTTTGACAAGGTCGAGGTCGAGGATGAAGAGAGAGAGGAAAGAAAAAAACTAACCTGCGTGACCAGCACCCCTCCCTCGACCACCGTCTCGCGGACCCAGGTGATGCCGAGCTCGTCGAGCTGCTCCTGGACCGCGTCGAGGTCGTCGGCCTGTTGAAGTGGAAGAGAGGCGGAAAGAGATAGAAAGAGATAGAAAGGAGAGAGGGTGAGAGAGGGAAGAAGAAAATAAGGGCGACGAGCTTGCTTCGAGCTGGTCTGGTCATGCGACAAAGCCCCCTTCGTCTTCTCCCGAATTCACGTTTGCGCTCTTTCCTCGCCTTCCGCGCCTCGACCCGCCATTCCCCTTGCACTCGATGGTATTAAAGACAACTCTCTATCGCAATTGAAGGTCGAGAAGAGAGAAAGAGAGGGCAGCGTAGAGACGTAGAAGCAACGCGGAAAACAAAACAAGCGAGGGCATGCTTCTCAAAAAAAAAAAACGGCGGCGCCCCTCCTCTTTTCTTCTCTCTTTGCCCTCACCTGGAAGCTCAGGTGGTCCCCGCGCGGGTTGATCTTGCTGGGCCTCTGGACCGGTTCTCCCTGGATCAGATGGATGCCGAGGCCGTAGCCGAAGAGCCTGTGAGAAGGGGAGAGAGTGGTTGGTTGGTTGGTGGTGAGTGACGGAAGAGCGGAGAGAGAGAGAGAGCAAGTTGTTGTTCGAGGTCGAGGTCGAGAAAAAGAAAAAAAGAGCGCGACCATTGGCGGCTCTGCAACGAAACGAATGCCTCGCTCTTTTCGGCGCCTTTCGACCGCTTTCTCTTCCTTTTTTCCGTTGTCGGGCACAAAGGCATCACGACCGCATTCTCTGGGGCCGAAGAAAGAAGTGAAAACGAAGCCTCTAAGCCCTCAAGCGGCCCGTCTCGATTTTTTTTTCGAGAAAAGGCATGCGTCTTTGCTGCGTCATCGACCATCGCCACCCGCTTTGAAAAAAAGAAAATCTCTTACCAGCACCCGTCAAAGTCGAACGAGCTCGGCCTCTTGATCTCCGTGAAGCCCAACACGTCGCTGTAGAACCGCGCCGACGCCACGACGTCCAAGACGCACAGCGAGACGTGCTGGAGCCCTCGGATTTTAAGAGGCCCGTTTCGGCTTTTGGTCGCCGGCGGCGAAGAAGTCGTCGTCGTCGTCGACGACGACGAAGGACGCATGGCAACTGCTGGAGCCATTCGCTGTTCCCGTTTTCTCTCTTTCTCGACGACGAGGAGGAGGAAGAGGAGGAGATGGGACGGGGAAGCGGGGGGAGCGTGTCGAGCTTGTTGTTGGAGCAGCAGCAGCTGGCGGCGAAGCCGAAAGAAGAAGAGAGAAGGAAGAATGGACAAGAAGAAAGAAAAAAAGAAAGTGAAGACAAAAGACGCTTTGCTTGTCGAGTGAAAAAAATCTCACTCTCACTTTCGAACGAAGCAGCAGCAGCAGCAGCAGCAGCAGCAGCAGCAGCAGCAGCAGCAGCAGCAGCAGCAGCAGCAGCAGCAGCAGCAGCAGCAGCAGCAGCAGCAGCAGCAGCTGCTGCTCCAATCGTTGCTGTCGTCGCTCCAGCTGCTGCTCGAGGGGCTCCCGCGGCTGCTGCTACTTCGTGGTCTCGAGGAACGGGAGGGAGCGCGGGGCCCCTGTCCGAGGGGTCTCGAGGGGCGTTTGCGGCGCGCCGCGTTTCTCGCAGAGGCTGTGGGCGAGGGCGAGTGGCGGCGGTGGCGGTGGTGGCGGTGGATTCGGAGGAGGAGGCGGAGGAGGAGGAAGCGGGAAAGCGGGTCCAGGGAGCGGAGAGGGCGGCGCCGCGGTGCTGCTCGAGCTGCAGGCGAAGAAGAAGACGACGAAGAAGCAGAAGCAGAAGCAGCAGGAGAAGGAGAACGAGTGAACTAAAAAAAACGCAACGACTGGACTGTAGCAGAAGACCGCAAAACTAAACTTGAAGAGAAAAACGCAAAAGCGAGAGCGAGAGGAGAAGGGAAGTGAGTGCAAAAATAAAAGTTTCATTTTGTTTTCGATTTTTGATTTCGATTTCGATTTCGGGTTTTTCTTTTTTCTTCTTTTTTGGTGTTACATCTCAGTGTAGTTCGGCCCCCCTCCCCCCTCGGGAACCGTCCAGACGATGTTCCCCGCGGGCTCCTTGATGTCGCACGCCTTGCAGTGCAGACAGTTCTGCGCGTTGACCCTCAGCTCCGCCTCGCCCTCCCTCCCGACTTTTTGGATCTCCCACGCGTCGGCCAGCGGCGGCGCTGCTTTCCCCAGGCGCCGGTCGACAAACTCGTAAACTCCTGCCGGACAGTAGCGGCTCTCGGGACCGCCGAAGACAGCCGCGCTGACCGCGCTGGCCGCCTTGGCGTTCTTCAATCTCAGGTGCGCGGGCTGGTCGTGGTCGTGGTCGACGCCCGAGCGGGAGAGCGACTCGGCGAGGGGGAACGTGACCTCGTTGTCCGGCGGCGGGTAGCAAGGTTGAGAAAGAGACGAAGGAGGAGGCGCTTGCTCGCTCAGCGGCCTCGTCGCCCCTCGATCGCCCCCTTCCAGGAGGCCGTGCCTGAGCGTCCAGGGGGCCCTGCCGCGGAAGAGGAGGGTGTCGACGGCCGCGGTGATCATCCCTGGCCAGAGGCCGAGGTGGAAGCTGTTTTTTTTTTGAAGTTAAGCCGTGAGAGAAAAGAGAAAAGAGAAAAAGCGAAAGAAAAGAATAAAAAATGAACTCAAAACCTTCTTTCTCTTTATCTCTCTCTTTTCCTCACCCGGGCCTGACGTTCCTCGCCTTCTCGAGCTCCTGCCCGACCCACGACTCCCGCAGGACCCTGTCGTAGTCGGAGAGGTCGAGCGCCGGGCGGATGTAGGGCTTCGAGAGGTCTTCGAGTTCTTCCTCTTCTCCTTCAAACTCTTCATCGTCGGAAAAGAGCTCCTGTCCTTCTCCACCTTCCTTCTTCTCCTTTGCCTTCCGCCTCTTTTCCTCGGCCTCGAGCGCCAGCTCGTCGTCCCTCTGCAACGCCGTAAACACCACGTCAGCCGCCTGGATCCCGGAGGCGACCGCGGTGTGAACGCCCTTGATCCGAGGAACCACCAAGGTCCCTGCTGCGCAGCCCAACAAGGCTCCTCCCGGGAAGTCGAGCTTGGGCAGCGACTGCCAGCCCCCCTCGTTGAGCGTGCGTGCCCCGTAGGAGCGGCAGGTGCCTCCTTCAAGGAGCTCTCGGATCTTCGGGTGTGATTTGAAGCGTTGGAACTCCTGTGAGGAAGAGAGAAAGAGGAATAACGTTGAGGAAAGAAAGTGAGTTTTTTTCTTCTGGTTTCGTTTTCGAGTCTCTCTCTCTCTCTCTCTCTCTCTCTCTCTCTCTCTCTCTCTCTCTTTCTCTCTCTCTCTTTCTCTCTCTCTTTCTCT
>Ga0114918_10001538_pt1 | contig 20619 bp, 26 predicted proteins | sample LantaG_FD_87015 | JGI IMG/M metagenome (GOLD analysis project Ga0114918, IMG submission 87015) | Deep subsurface microbial communities from Baltic Sea to uncover new lineages of life (NeLLi) - Landsort_02402 metaG | ecosystem: Environmental > Aquatic > Marine > Oceanic > Sediment | place... | reverse complement strand
GTTTATATTCAGGGCTGTTTCGCAGACTATTGAGACTGTAAGCATGAGCCTGAACAAGCTGAGGCTATCGATGGCCGGGACCGCGGCGGTGATCATAGGCGTGTCCACCCTCGGACTCGCGTTAATAATGTCCAGCCTTGGGACGCTGAACCTCACGTCGCTGATACTCTTGGCGGCGGGGTTCAACCTCCTCCAGTGGCTCCTCGCCCCCTACCTGATCAACCTCACCTACCGCGTCAAACCCATGAGCCCCGACCAGAACCCGGGGCTCCACAGCAGCCTCGAGGAGCTCAGCAGACGCTCAGGCATCAAGACCCCGAAGCTCATGGTATCCAGCCTCCCGATACCCAACGCCTTCGCCTACGGCTCCCCCCTCACAGGGAGCCACGTAGCCGTGACCCGGGGGCTCCTAGACGCCCTTGACGCGGAGCAGGTGAACGCCGTCGTCGGCCACGAGCTGGGCCACATCAAACACAGGGACATGCACCTCATGATGATGGCCAGCTTCCTGCCCAGCCTCTTCTACATCATCGCCCGGTCCACGATGTTCAGCCGAGACAGGGACAGGGGAAGCACCGGGCTCTTGGGCGCTGCGAGCCTCCTCGTCTACTTCTTGCTCAGCCTCGCAAACCTGAGCCTCAGCAGGACGCGGGAGTACTACGCGGACATGCACAGCGCCGGCCTCACGCCGGGAGGCGCCCGGAAGATGGGCGAGGCGCTGACGAGGATAAGCCAGGCAACCTACCGCACCCAGATGTTCGCCCCGAGGCAGGCAGGTTCGGGGAGCTTCAAGGCGCTGTTCATCTCCGACCCCGACAGGGCCGGCAGGGACCTCAACGAGATGTACAAGACAGGGTTCTCCGGCGACTACGAGTTCGTGGACCAGCTGGCCGCGAGGCGCGTGTCTGGGTTCGAGAGCTTCCTCGAGCTATTCAGCACCCACCCGAACATGGTGAAGAGGCTCAGGGCGCTAAGGGCCCTCGAGTCCGGCTAGCCTCTTCATGTCTCGTTCGAGCTCCTCGACGAGGCGCCTGTTATAGATGGCGGCTGCGGGGTGGTACAGCGGCACCAGCTTAAACACGCCCCAGCCGGCTTCTATCTCGTACTCCACTCCGTGGACGTCCCCCACCACCGCCTTCCCCAGTCCGTGCTTCTCGAAGAAGTAGCTGATTGAACTGTTCCCCATCGGGGCGACCACCTTGGGCCTGATGATGTCGAGCTGCTCAGCGATGAACCGCCCGCAGGCGTCTACCTCACCCTTCTTGGGGCGGCGGTTATTTGGCGGCCTGCACTTGACGACGTTCATGATGAACACATCGTCCCTGGAGAGACCCGCCTTCCCCAAGATGTCGTCCAAAAGCTTCCCGGCTCTCCCGACGAAAGGTAGACCCAACTCGTCCTCGGCTCTACCCGGCGCCTCCCCCACGAGCACGATCTCGGCGTCGAGGCATCCAGACCCGACCACGGCGTTGGTCCGGGACTCCCATAGCCCACAACGCGTGCAGGACTGGGCTCTGTCTCTGAGGGCGTCCATGCGCGTCGTCTTGGCCTCGTCCGCCGAGTGGTACACTACACCACGCCCTGCTCCTTGAGCCTCTCGTACTCTTCAAGGCTCACGCCTAAAAGGTCTCGGAGCACCTCAAAAGTGTCTCCGCCAAGCGATGGGGCCGGCCCACGGGGGACGGGTCTAGTCTCGGACATCTTGACGGGGTTGCCCTGGACCCTGACGGCTCCGAGGCCGGGCTGCTCCAGCTCCACCACCATGCCGCGGGCGCCCCCGATGTGCTCGTCCTCTGACGCCTCCCTGACGTCATAGATAGGGCAGGAGGGAACCCGGTGCCTGTTGAGCAGCTCAACGATAGCGTCCTTCTCGTGGCGCGTGGTCCACTCCTCAATGAGGGGCTTCAGCGCCCCGTGGTTATCGACCCTGAGCGTGTTGGACGCGAACCTGGGGTCATCGCCGAGACGGACAAGGCCGGTTACATCTATGAACCTGTCCCAGATGACGTCGTTTGCTATGCCGATGACGACCCAGCCATCCCTCGCCCGGAAAGTATCGTAGGGGTAGACGAACTCGTAACGGTTCCCGATGCGCCCAGGGACTTGACCATCGACGTAGAACCGCTGGGGGATGTTCTCCAGCGCCGCGAAGACGCTGTCCACCAGCGAGACGTCCACCATCTGCCCCTTCCCCGTCCTCTCCCTCACGTTGAGGGCGGCGAGGATGCCTACGCAGCAGAACAGCGCGCTCAGTATGTCACCTATCGCGGTCCCGGACCGTGTGGGCGGCCCGTCGGGCCACCCAGTGATGCTGAGGAGCCCCCCCATGGCCTGGCCTATGATGTCGTAGCCTGGCCTCTCCCTGTAGGGGCCGTACTGGCCGAACCCCGAGATTGCGGCGTAGACCAGCCGGGGGTTCACCTTTCTGAGCTCCTCGTAGCCCAGGCCAAGACGCTCCATGGTGCCCGGCCTGAAGTTCTCGAGAAGCACGTCACATCTCTTTACCAGTTCAATGAAGAGGCGCTTACCCTCATCGGTCTTGAGGTTGATCGTGATGCTTCGCTTCCCCCTGTTCAGGTTAACGTAGTACATGCTCTCCCCGCCCACGAAGGGGGGGAACTGCCTGGAGTCGTCGCCCCTGCCCGGGATCTCCAGCTTTATGACCTCAGCCCCCATGTCAGCCAGCAACATCCCACAGAAGGGCCCCGCCAAGACCCTGCTCAGATCCAGAACCCTCACGCCGAGGAAGGCATCACAGTCAAGCATAGAGAAAGATACTGATGATTACGCTATAAAAGCGGTTTCAAAGAAGGTTGGGAAAAGATAGGGGGGCTAGTCTATTACCATCACAGGGGTGTATACGGCGGGTATCTGACACACTATGGTCATCACGGCGCCTTGGCTCGGCCTTAGCTCGATCCTGAAGTTCTCGTACGGGTGAGTGTACATTAGGGGTCTGCTAGCTGGGATCGGGTCGACGTCTGTTAACAGTAGCTCGGTGAATTCGACTGTCACCTTGAACTTCTCCCCTGTCTCGAGCAGGGTGTCAGTGTCACCGTTGGCGGTATTGATGGTCATGACTGTCCCGTTGGTGTTATAGATCTCACCGTGGCATACGTCGTTCGTGAAGGTGGCTACCAGCCTATTGTCATCGCAGTCGACGGGCTCGTGCCCCTGACTCAGCTTCAAATAGAAGACGATCTTGGTTAAACAGATATCTGCCTGCTGAGCCCCAGGAAGAGTCGTGTTAGAGAAGAACGCGACAAGGCCGCTGTCGATGAGCATAGAGCTGCTGGCTTCGCTCATGCCGGCGGAGATGACTGACTGGGCCTTCTGGGCCGTCAGGAACCCCATGTTCAGTATGACGAAGGCGAACGCCGCAGCGGTAATCACGAAGGCGACGAGGATTATGGCGGTCTCAAGACCGGTCATTGCTCGTCTTGACTTGGAAATTGTTCTCATTGTTATACCAACACCAGTTACCTAGGTTTGAAGAGCTTTCCCCGTACCGCTTTATTAAGAAAATGTATGTAAACTCTATAAACGACAACTCTGGGTGCATGAGCCAAAGGTTATCAATCGACGCCTCCCAGATAGCCGTGATCAAGGTGCGGAGAGCAAGGCCAGCCTACAAGCTCTGGCTGGAGACCGACGAGGGCCACGTCTTCGGCCCAGGCGTCTACAGCCTCCTCAGGAAGATACAGGAGAAGGGGACCCTCAAGGAGGCCGCCGCCTCCCTGGGCATGAGCTACAGGTACGCGTGGGGCCTCATCAAGAAGGCGGAGGAGAAGCTGGGAGAGCCCCTCATATCCGCCACCAAGGGGGGGAGACACGGCGGGGGAAGCACCGAGATAACGGAGCTGGGGAGACGGTACGTCAGGGACTTCGAAAGGTTCAGGAGGATGCTGGACGAAGTCTCTGAGGGCTCTCTCTGGGAGATTCAGGTCCAGGGAATCGTCCTCGACGTGGCCGAGAAAAGAGACCGTGTAGAGTACATCGTAGAGATGAAAGATGATACGTTAACGGTCTCGCTGCCTAGGGGCGGCGCCGTCAAGGAGGTCGGGGACGTGGTGCTTTTACACGTGTCCCTAGAGAACTAGCTTGGGCTTATGTTCAGTATGTCTATGAACTTTTGGTAGCGGTGCCTGATCCCGTGTCCCTGCGGCGTCAGATCGTAGAAGAATTTTGGACAGTCATCGGGGCCCTCGTTTTTAGTTATGTAGCCTATTGCGCAGAGGTCGTTGAGGTGGTGGTAGACGTTCCTTATGTCGTTGTCGTTCATGTAGACGTAGAAGCTGGTCTTGAGCTGCTGCCATATGCTATACCCGTAGACCTCTTTGTCGTTCTCGCAGTCGTTGCATATGACTGCCAGTATCTTCATCTTCGTCGCGCCGCATGTACCCTTGGGTTTAGGCATAGAGCTACCCTCGAAACGCTTATATAAAGGCCGATTTATTTATAATTTACGTATGGGTAAAATATCCATATACGTTTCTATGGTTTAAATTATGAGGGATAGAGTAGAGTGAAAGAGGAAACAGTTCATAACAAGTGTCCCAGATGCGGGAGCACCCACCTCATAAGCGACCCGGAGAACGGGGAGATGGTCTGCGCTAGCTGCGGCTTGGTGGTGGAAGAGGAGCTGATAGACAGGGGACCAGAGTGGAGGGCATTCACGGCGGACGAGAAACAGAGCAGGACACGCACAGGGCTCGGCATGAGCTACACCCTCTACGACAAAGGGTTGTCCACGGTCTTCAACGGGTACAGGGACGCCCAGGGGAACAGGCTCAAGGACGAGACCCGCATCAAGATGGACCGGCTCCGCAAGTACGACAACCGCAGCAAGTTCGACGAGACGTGGAGGCGAAACCTGAGCATAGCCATGGCGGAGCTTGACCGTGTGGCTGCGGCCCTACACCTGCCCCAGAGCATCAAGGAGCAGGCTGCCCTCATCTACCGCAGAGCCCTCAAGATGGATCTCATCAGGGGCCGAAGCATCGACGCCTTCGTCGCGGCGTCTATATACGCGGCGTGCAGACAGTCAAGGATACCTAGACCCCTAAAGGAGATAACGAAGGCGTCCACCCGAGAGCACAGCGAGGTGGCGCGCACCTACAGGCTCCTCATCAGGGAGATGAAGCTGAAGATGCCTGTGGACGACCCCATGAAGTTCATACCGAGCATCGCGTCGAAGCTCAACCTGAGGAGGGACACCGAACAGTACGCCGTAGATATACTCAGGAGAGCCAAGGAGAGGCAGGGGCTCACCGGGAAGGACCCGAGAGGAATCGCCGCGGCGGCGCTGTACATGGCGTGCATCGACAACAACGACAAGAGAATCCAGAAGGACGTCGCGGAGGCGGCGGGCACCACAGAGGTCACCCTACGTAACAGGCTCAGGGGCCTCGAGTCCACGCTGAAGTCGCTACTAGACACGCCGGAGAAGGAGATACACCAAATAATAGACTAGCCGCCACATAGCTTCGCCGGTATGGAGTGACTCAATAGAAGATCATAAACCTTTTTTCTTACCTATTCATTCTAGATAAGATAGTTTTGGCCGAGGAGAAGCCCAGCATCGCGGAGATACTGGACGCGAACCGCAGGTTCATCTATGCGCTGCTGGCCACGCCCTACCTCGGCATGACGATAGCCGTAGGGCTCATCTGGTACAGGAAGCCCAGCAACATGTACATCGCCATAGGCGTCATCTTCTTCCTCATGATCCAGTACGGGCTCACAGTCTACTTCTTCATCAAGAAGATGGACAGCATGGCGAGGGAGGGAAAGACTCATGCCCTCCGGGCGTCAAAAGAGGATCTGGATGAAGAGGAGGAGAGCCGGTGAAGGAGGTAACGGTCGAGATAGACGATGACCTGTACAACTACCTCGAGTTCCTTGAGCGTACACGCTACATCAAGAACAAGAGCCAGGCCATCCACAAGGCGCTGCTCCTCTTCAGGAGGCTCAGCATGCACGACTGGCTCCCAGACATCTACCGCATCGGCGAGAACCGAGTCATCGTAATGGACAGGGGCATGCTCCTCGACATATTCGAGAGCCTCACCGAGTATGAGATCTACAGGGTGGGTAGCATGACGGCCCTCAAGCGGAAGGTGCTGAAGCCCGAGTACAGAGACATCAACCTGACGAAGAAGGCCAACTGGCCGCTTGTGCTCAACGAGCTCCAGAACCTGGGCTGGGGAACCTTCGAGAAGGTCGAGGACGAGATAAAGATCGAGAATATGGCGGTGCCGCCCCAGTACCTCAAGGGCTACCTCGAGACCATGTTCAAGGTGACCCTGGAGGAGCACCACACCAACATCGGGGACCTGATTGTGTTCAGGGTGGCTAAGCCTAGGGAGGACGCGTGGCTCTAGAGCCCCGTCCATGGGCACCTCTTGTAGGGCCCGATCACGATGGTTACCACCGTCCCGATTATCCCATCGAGGGCTATCTCCTTCTCCAGGAAGGCGTTGAGGTCCTCCATCTGCTCGAATATGACCTCGATGAGGAGGTCGACGTCGCCGCTGGTGCGGTAGAGGACGTGGACGTCGGGGTTCTTCTTTATGTCATTGACGATTGATGAGAGTTTCGCAGGTTGGACCTTGAGGCCGATGAAAGCCTTGATGGCTCTGCCCAGCTTGTGGTAGTCCAGTATAACCGTGAACTTCGTTATTATGCCCTCTTCCTTGAGCTTGTCGATCCTGTTCTTGACGGTAGCCTCGCTCACTCCCGCCTCCTCCGACATCTTCTTGTACGTGCATCGTCCGTCGTCTGTGAGGCACTGTATGATCTTCATATCGAGAATGTCCATAGACACGGCATCATCCTAATGGGTCTACTAGTTAAAATATTTTTAGGTTTCTTTAATGGTATTATGGTTTTCTTTAATCTAATTACGTGTTTCTTTACAGGAATTAAAGATATTTTCGGGTCCCCCCCAAATATACAAATCTATGTTAAAACTCATCCATTATTTATTCAATATTAATATAAATAGATAAACACCTAAAAATATCTTTAAAGAAAATATAGAAATAATGAATTAATTCTGATGAATCCATAATTTATCTGATTTATTCTATAATTTTCTTAATGAAATGTGATATATTCTATATGCATCGTAAATACTATCGTGGTACAGATGGAAGCCATAAAAAAAGTGCCAGTGTCTCTGTACAAGACCCTGTCAGACAAGCTGGTGTCCATAATCCTCGACTCCGAGGACAGGGACGCCGTGTCAGCCGAGATGACCAAGAAGATCATCTACCTGTGGAGGCAGGACATGCTCGCCTCTCCGACGGGCATAGAGACGCTAGTAAAGGCAGCGGTCCAGGTGGACTCCACGGCCGTCGTCAAAGTCATGGACGACTTGGGCCTCCAGGAGCTCACTGTAGCCGTGAAGAACCCATAAACCTAAATTTTCTTTATATATTCTTATGAACCATTGAGGAATGATCGAGTTGGTAGTAAGCTATACCTTGGCGCGGGTTCAGCCGGCGAAGGATGTCCAGGTCTACTACAAGGTCAAGGAACTACCCGAGGTCGAGGAAGTAATCACGACCTACGGCGAGTATGATATCATCGTCAAGGTCAACGTTGACAGTCTGGAGAAACTGGACGATTTCGTGTTCCACAAGCTGAGGACCATAGAGGGCGTGGAGGCTACGACGACGCTTATCCACGCCGACTTCCCGAAGGAAGGGTAGGTGAGCAGGGTTGGAGAAGTTCCCTTCAGTCGTCTCGGACATAATGAATGAGCTGGTCACCATAGAAGGCTCAGTGTCAGTGAAGGAGGCGGCCGAGAAAATGCTTGAGAAGGGCATCGGGAGCATCGTGGTCACGGAGAAGGGAAACCCCGTCGGGATAGTGACTAAGAGCGATCTTCTAAGCAGGGTAATAGTTAACTGCAGGGACCCGCGGGAGTGCAAGATAGGCGACATCATGTCTAGTCCCCTAATCTCCATAAACAAAAACACGCCCCTCCTCGACGCGATGAGGGAGTTGAGGCACAGGAAGGTCCGCCGTCTCCTCGTGAATGATGGTGCGAAGCTTGTGGGCATAGTCTCCGAGTGCGACATGATCAACGCCGTCACGATCTCGTCGCTTACACAGTTCAGCACACTACTTAGGAGAAAATAGCTTAACCTCGTTTATCCGAACCAGTTTCGCTGGTATACATCAGAATAGCTGGTTCCCGGAAACCTTTTTATCAAATAGAGAAGCATTAAAGTGATTCGCTTTGATGAAGAAAGTCACTATCATCACTCCGCCCGAGTACGAGGGGCTGTTGCTGGAGGCCCTCGGTAAATCTCAGGTCGTCCATTTCACCAAGGTGACTGGCGAGGATTATGAAGCGTTAAAAGACCCTTCTGAAGAAGCCACCGATTACAGGATACTTTACACCAAGGTCAACACACGCTATGAAGAGATACTTAAGATGGGGGACTTCGTCGTCGAGCGGAAGACACCCAGTCTCGAGGAGCTCAGAGAATTCACACTCAGTCCAGAGGGAAAGGCAGAGGCCATAATCGATGAAGCAACCTCGTTAATCGAGGAAGTCAAGGAGAAGCAGGAACACCAGCACGTAGAAAACGCTAGGCTAGTCAAGGAGCTTCAGGCCAAACTGGATGTTGAGAGGGAGAAGTTTGAGAAAGAGAAAGCAGAGCTGGTTGGAAAGCTCGCTGACAGAGTCATCCTCTCTACCAGACTTGAATCCATTCAAGCTCTAGAGCCGGAACAGTTTAAGAGCTGTTTCGCCGTCGGCGTCGTGAAGAACGATCTCATCCCTAAGGTAGGGGAGTACCTGAGACGTTACGAAGGGACGTATTTCAGGACGGCCTCAATATCGGAGGATGAAAGTTTCATCTTCGTCTTTGGGTCTGAGGAAACTCGGAGATGGGTAGAAGCGCTGTTCCTAGTCTTTGAGATAAAGGATATCATCGATGTCTTGGACTCTCGGGACATTCTTCTCGTACTCGACCCAGCTAAGAGGGCGGAGGCTATCGAGAAGTACAAGGCGCAGCTTAAGAAGAAGGACGATGAGTCAAGCCCCGGCGAAGAGCCTGATGATGAGAGAAAGATCAGGGAAAAGGTCGTGGAGCTTGAGAACAGTCACAGGCAACTCATATCTGAGCTGAGAACCGAGTACGACCTGAAGATCAAGGAAAACGAGGAGGCCCATAGGAAAGAGATCGCTGATCTGATGAGTGAGCAAAGCGAGAAGATCGGGAAAATCGACTACTATGTTAACTTGTTGAGGATGTTCTCAAGCAGGAGGGTCCATGTTCTCCGAGGCATGGTCATCAGCATACTGCAGGGCTACACGCCAGAGAGCAAGGTGGCCAAGCTCAGAGAGGCCGTAACAGACGTGGAGAACAGGATCGGGGAAACCCTGTTCGTGGAGGTCAGCGACCTCGGCACCGACGACAAACACGCTCCCACGCCACCGCTGGAGATGCCTAGCTTCCTGGGACCGGCGTGGATTCTCACCAGACTCAGGGGCTGGCCTTCGGCGGAGGAGTTTAACCCAGGGTATATCTCGGTGCTGATTTTCTGCTTCCAGTTCGGCCTCATGTTCGGAGACATCGGGCAGGGTCTCATCTACCTAGCGATCGGTTTGGCCCTACGCAACAGGTTCGAGAAGGGCATGATGAGGTACCTGACGAACCTGTTCATCCCGATGGGCATAGCAGCCGTCTTGTTCGGGTTCATGTACGACTCGACATTTCTGGTGGAGCACGCCATCAGCAACTGGCTGCACGCGGCGCAAATCCCACTACCGTTCCACTACCCGATAATGCCTAACCCGGTGCACGAGGTAGGCAAGCTCATGAACCTCATCTTCCTAGTGGGCGCCGTGGAGCTAGTTCTGGGGGCACTCCTTGGGGCGTACAACGCGTTCAAGCAAGGCAACTACGTTGGCATGATCGGTGAACACGGCTTCGGCATGGGGCTGTACGTGACTGGCCTATACCTCTCCGCAGCCTCACTGTTCACCGAGGGACTTGACATCATATTGATGGTGGCTAACTGGCCCTTCAAGCTGATGCTCGCCGGGATGGTGCTGTCCTTCATGGAGCCTGTGCTTCACTCGGTTCAGCACGGACACGGCTTGAGCATAGAGTCCATGGGTGAGGGGCTGGGAGGGTTGCTGATGACCTTCGTGGAGGGCCTCGCCAACATGTTCAGCTTCCTCCGTATCGCGGCCTTCGCGCTCGCCCACGCGAGCCTCGCCGGCGCTGGTGTGGCCCTGGGTAACGCCATAGGCAGCGGCATCCTGGGGCTATTGATCATGAACGTGATCGCGTTGAGCTTCGAGTTCGTGTCCAGCAGCGTACAGTCGCTCCGGCTGCTGTACTACGAGTTCATGGGCAAGTTCTTCCACGGCGAAGGCGTGCCTTTCAAGCCCTTCCGCCTAAGGCAGGGGTAAAAACCCGTATTTTTTCTTTTTATTTCAAGTTTTCACGGCTTGGAAAAGATTATATGTATATGTGATATCTTGAAGGAAGAACAGCAGAGGTAACATAAGTGACAACCAAACCTACGTTGCTGTGCAGGCAGGGGAGGCGTTAATGGCGTACGAAACACTCGCTCCGGTTATCCTCGTAATCGTTAGTATTGGGGCCGCGGCGTGGACCATGGTGCAGGGAAGCATCATCAACTCGTCGGCCGAGATGGAGGGTAAGAAGACCCCGGTCTGGGGTATCGCCCTGAACGCCTTCGGCGGCTTCACAGTTATAATCAATTTACTGTTCTCTATAGTCATCATATTCGGTGGAGGAGGTGAAGGTGACCTGATTCCAGCAGAAGCATGGGGAGCACTCACAGCTGCCATGACGATGATCGGAGCGGCTTTCGCGTCTGCTCTTTGTATCATGGTCGCGGCAAAGGCTGGCGCAGAGATGCTGGTGGAGAGGCCGGAGCTTAGCATCTGGTCTCTTCTCTTCGTTGCGCTCGGTGAGGGGCTCGCTATCTATGGGCTGATCGTCGCCATACTGTTGAGCAGTTAGCCCGTTCGACGGCGGCTTCCCCTATTTCTATTTTAAAAAGATGTTATTCTATCAACACAAATATCCATGAAAATTATAAAAATGATGCAAATATTGGGCATTAATGTTTTATATATTTACACTTTCATTAAATAGCGAGTGCTGGTGCCCACTGATACGTGTGCGCCAGCGACAACCATGTTAACCGTGACGATGTATGAAGTTCAAGGCATTTGTTTATGTTTCTCTAAAGTCTGGGTACAGCGACCCGGAAGGCGACGCCACGGCCGAGGCCCTCAGAGGCCTGGGCTACGGGGTCGAGAAGGTTAGGGCTAGCAAGGCGTACCAGGTCACCTTCGAGGCTAAGGACAGGGCGACGGCGGATGCACTGATAGACGAGATGTGCAGGCGGCTGCTGACGAACCCCACGAAGGACGACTACAGGTACGAGCTAAGTGAGGCGTGATGAGCAGGATCACCGAGTCAGGGCATCCCTTCGACCACCACGAGGTGGATCTCCTCAACGCGTCGGACGAGGAGCTCCGGGGGATAGCCGAGGCCCTAGGGCTGGGGCTGTCGCTGGAGGAGCTCAGGTACGTCGCCGACCACTACGTGGTCCGGGAGAGGCGGGCGACGGGCATCGAGCTCCAGACCTTCGACCAGACCATGTCGGAGCACTGCAGCCACAAGACGTTCAAGGGGGTGATCCACACGCCCGAGGGCACGGTGGACGGGCTGCTGAGGACATACTTCATGAGCCTCATAGACGAGTTGAAGCCTGACTGGTGTTTCAGCGTCTTCGAGGACAACGCCGGCATCGTGGATCTGACGGACGACGTGGCGGTGGCCATCAAGGTGGAGACCCATAACCACCCGTCGGCGATAGAGCCTTTCGGAGGGGCGGCGACCGGGCTGGGCGGCGTCATCAGGGACATCATGGGTGTCTGGGCGGACCCCATCGCCAACACTGACGTGCTCTGCTTCGGGCCCCTGGACTATCCTTACGAGAGGCTGCCGGAGGGTATGAAGCACCCGCTCTACCTGTTCAGGGGCGTCGTGGACGGCATCGGGAGCTACGGGAACAGCATAGGCATCCCGACGGTGAACGGGGCAACGGTGTTCGACGAGGACTACACGGGGAACGTCGTGGTGTACTGCGGCTGCCTGGGAGTGCTTCCCAAGGACCAGTACATCAGGAACGTGAACGCCGGTGACTACGTTGTGCTCGCCGGCGGAAGGACTGGGCTCGACGGCATCCACGGAGTCACCTTCGCGTCGGCTGAGCTCACGGAGGAGAGCGAGGAGGTGAGCAGGCCGGCGGTGCAGATCGCGAACCCCATCGAGGAGGAGAAGATCAAGCGGGCGGTGAAGCAGATCAGCGACCTGAAACTCGGTTCCGGTATAACGGACATCGGCGGCGGGGGCCTAAGCTGCGGGGTCTGCGAGACCGCGGACCGTTACGAGCTGGGGGTTGAGGTGCACCTTGAAAGGATACCGCTGAAGGCGGAGGGGATGACGCCGTGGGAGATATGGATCAGCGAGAGCCAGGAGCGGATGCTCCTCGCTGTGCCCCCAGGGAGCCTGGAGAGGGTGCTGCAGATCTTCGGCGACGAGCAGGTGAAGGCCACGGTCCTCGGCGTGTACGACGAGTCGGGTGTCGCGAGGCTCAACTATCAAGGGATCGAGGTGGGAAACATCGTGCTGGAGGCGCTGTTCAACCCTCCGAGGCTGGAGCGGGAGACGAACTGGGCTCCGCCGAAGATCGAGGACCCGGAGATTCCTGAGCCGGTGGACCTAGGCGAGATTCTCCTCAAATTGTTAAGCAGCTACGCCATCTGCAGCAAGGAGAAGGTGGTAAGGCGGTACGATCAAGAAGTAAAGGGCCAGACGGTGATTAAGCCACTGCAGGGCTGGAGGGCTGGGCCGAGCGACGCGTCCGTGCTGAAGCCCCTGGACGAGGAGTGGAAGGGCGTCAGCGTCGCGAGCGGCGTGAACCCTAGGTACGGCAAGATCGACCCGTACTGGATGGCGGCGAGCGTCGTGGACGAGGCCGTGCGGAACAGCGTCTGCGTGGGAGGACGCCGGTGGGCGTTGCTGGACAACTTCACGTGGGGTAACCCCGAGTACGAGGATCGTCTGGGCGGGTTGGTGTACGCTTGCCGCGGCTGCTACGACACGGCTAAGGTGTACGGCGCGCCTTTCGTGTCGGGGAAGGACAGCCTCTACAACGAGAGCCCGCTGGGGCCGGTGGCGCCGACGCTCCTGGTGACCAGCCTAGGCGTGGTGCCTGACATCAGGAAGGCTGTGAGCATGGAGCTAAAGGAGCCGGGAAACGCGCTCTTCTTGGTGGGCGTCACTAAACCAGAGCTGGGCGGTAGCGAGTACCTCAGGCTCCACGGGGAGCTCGGCGGCTCCGTGCCCCGGGTGGACGCGGAGAAGAACATCAAGGCGTACAGGCGTGTGTTGAAGGCGATGGACGAGGGCATGGTGCGGGCGTGCCACGACTGCAGCGAGGGCGGGTTGGCCGTGGCTGTGGCGGAGATGGCGTTCACGGGCGACCTCGGAGTCGACCTGGACGTCGGCAAGGTCCCGGTCTCCGTGGGGATGAGGGACGACGTGCTGCTGTTCAGCGAGAGCAACGGGAGGCTGCTGGTTGAGGTGCCGCCGGCCGCCACGGCGAGGTTCATCGAGGCGATGGGAGACACAGCCTACGCCTGCGTGGGGGCAGTCAAGGAGGAGAAGACGCTGACGGTGACAAAGGACGGTGAGCCGCTGTTCGAGATTGATCTTGAGACGCTGATTGGGGCGTGGAAGACGCCGCTGGAGGCCAGGCGATGAGGCGCGAGGACATCAAGGTGCTGCTGATGCGTGCCCCAGGCACCAACTGCGACACGGAGACGGTGAGGGCGTTCAGGGACCAGGGCGTCCAGGCGCACCTGGTCCACACCCAGAGGGTGTTCAGGGAGAGGAACCTAGAGGACTACGACGTGCTGGTGTTCCCGGGGGGCTTCAGCTACGGCGACTACGTGCGGAGCGGCGCCATCTGGGCTAAGGAGTGCGAGTACAGGATCGGCAGAGAACTGGAGGCATTCGTCGACGAGGGGAAGCCTGTGATCGGGATATGCAACGGGTTCCAGCAACTGGTGGAGATGGGGTTCCTGCCGGGCTGGAAGGGGCGGAGCATATACCCGGAGGCGGCGCTGGGGAACAGCACCAGGGGCTACCAGAACAGGTGGATAAGGATCAAGTACGTCGGCGGAGACAACTGCGGCATCATGGCGGGGCTGGAGCCCGGCTACACCCTTCAGTGCCCCGTGGCACACGGCGAGGGGCGGTTCATCTTCCCGCCGGAGCAGCGTGAGAAGCTGCTGGAGCGGCTCTACGACATGGACATGCTGGTGTGGCGGTACGTGAGGGCGGACGGCTCATTCGCCGAGCTCGACTGGCCCGAGAACCCTAACGGAGCTTACCACGACATCGCGGGCATCTGCAACCCTGAGGGGACGGTGTTGGGGCTCATGCCTCACCCTGAGCGCGCCTACTATGGCTACTTGATGCCGGAGTGGACCAGAGAAAGGCAGCCACCCCAATACGGTGACGGCTACCCGTTCTTCAAATCCATAGTGGACTATGTAAAAAAGAAAATACAGGCCTAGGGCGAGTCTAGTGCACGCCCTATAACCGCTAAAATACATCATGATTTTTAAAATGAATTTTTCTGAGATCACTTTATTCAGATATTTCCATAAAAATGAGTCAATATGTATCGGTTGAACTCAAGGTTACGATCTAGTTTTTGGGAGGTTGTAGAGGATCCTCGCCCGCGCCCTCTCCAGCTGCCTTATCGTCCTCCCTAGGTCCATCTCGGTGGGTTCTCCTAGCCTGCTCCTGATGTAGCTGAGGGCGACGACCTGCTGGTTGAAGTTTATCGTCATCTCGGGCGACAGGTAGGTGATCTCGGCGCTGCCGAAGCTATCCGGGAACAGCTCCCTGTACCTTTCCTCCCACTGGAGGTGGTCGTCGAGGCTCGTGTGGTTGCCGAACAGCAGCATGTTGTACTTGCCGTGGATTGTCTGTATGGCTATAGGGATGTTGGGGTCGATGATGAGCTCGTTGATTATGCGCTCATCTAGCTTCCTGAACTGGACGAGGACGTAGGTGAGGAGGTAGTTGGGTGGGACGAAGAAGTTGGGGAACCTGCACACAGGCTCGCTGAGGAAGCGTGAGGCGATCAGCGTGTTAATGCGTTTCTCGATGGTCTTCCTGTGGAGGCCCGTCCTCTCGCAGAGCATCGTGTGGTTCGTCTTTATGCCTTTCCCGTTTACGAGGCATCTCATTATGTCGAGGTCCAGCTGGTCCAGCTCGTAACCCCTTAGCTTAATACTGCCGTTCCTCTTGAAGTCCTTCTCTATGAGGTTGATGCCGGTGCTGGGGTTGTACTTGATCATGAGCTGGTTGCTGAAGTAGGCCGTGCTCGAGTAGAAGAATGCGTCGTCCTCGTCGACGCCATAGTTTATATTGAGGATGCTGGGGATGCTTGATATCCAAAGCTGGTAGCCGGTTATGCTCTCGTGGTACGTGAAGAGGAGGGTGTCGTACTCCCCCTGCCTGGATCGGAAGGCGGCGAATATCTGGGGGTCCTCCTTGATCCACTGGATGATGTTCTCGGTGCAGTCCTTGCTGTCGGGTATGTCGAGCTTCACAATTGCTAGAAGCGGGTAGACCCTGTACAGGCCGCGGAATGGGTAGAAAGGACTGTCGAGTATACTGTGCTCGAATATGCCCTCGACCTTGTTCTTGATGGTGTTCCTGTGCTTCCCAAGAATCCTAGATAGCTCGCTAATGTTGACACTGACGGCGTTCCCGGATACCAACTCCTCCATTAGCTTGAGGTTATCCACATCTTCTAGCAGTTCTGACATCTCAAACATACGGTAGTGGCTATAATTTATATTTTTCGTTGTAGTATGTACCATGATTTTACTAGCTTCACGGTGTTAAACGCTAATAAATGCCATTAATTTTTTGTTAAACGTTTGATAGAATGCGTGGTAAAACCTAGCGTTTTTTGACATTTTTTATCCCATTTTTATAAACCCGGTTTGCGCCACATGAGGAGGAAGGCCAAGAGGGAGTCGGTGGTCGAACAGCTCAGGGCCGAGAGCCAGAAACCCCTGTCGTTGGAGCAGATCCTTAACGCCAGGACCGCCTCGATGAAGGGCATCATGGAGGAACACAGGAAGTAGATTCGTCATGCAGGAGCTAACGCTCAGACAGGTTCAGGAGACGATGCTGGAGACCCAGGAGGACAAGGACCTCCGAGAGATGTTCATACACAAGTCTCCATGCGCGGAAGACGAGGTGGGGGCGGTGTTCTTCGCCATCGCAGGGACGCCGCCTAGGGGATACGCCATATTCCTGCCAGACGGAAAAGACGGCGGCGTTGGCACGCTGCACGTGTTCGACCGGCTCGGGCTGAAACGCAAGATCCTGCACTGCAGGATAGTCGACCTTGCGAGCTGCAAGGATAACGACGTCTGGAGCCCGCAGGTAGCCGCACCCGTGATAGAGGCATAGCCAGACCGATGGATTCAGTAAGACAAAACAGAGAACATCGGGTGAAAACGGGTGAACACTGAGACAATCATCGCTGTAAATATAGGGTTATCCATTATATCGGCGCTGGCTGCTTTTCTGCTCAACGACAAGAGAGCCAGGATGGGCATCGTTTCGGTAACGGCGCTGACGCTAATCGCGTCCTCGCTGCTGCTGTTTCATAACGGCGGCGCAGAGTTCAGCCTAGGCCACTCATACGAGACTGCTCTGGTGGCGCTTGATTTCGCGCTGCTATTATACTTCCTCTATCAGGGGTTCAGATCCCTAAGCTGGCAAGTAATCGTCCTGTCGCTGGGCCAACTAGTACCAGCGGCGTACTTCGAGTTTATATTGAAGGGAGGCCACGTCGAGACCGCCCTCGTGGTCGACGGACTCTCGATACTTCTGACTCTCATAATCAACGTCATTGGCTCTATAGTGCTCATCTATGCCCTGGGTTATATGGACGAGCATGAGAGCCATCAGCAAGAAGGGAAGAGCAGACAGAACCTGTTCTTTTTCTATCTGGTGCTTCTGCTCGGGGCCATGAACGGCCTCGTGTACAGCAACAGCCTCTACTGGCTCTACTTCTTCTGGGAGGTAACCACTCTGTGCTGCTACGAGTTGATACGCTACGAGAGGACCGAGGAGGCGACCGAGAACGGGCTGAGGGCCCTCTGGATGGGGCTCGTCGGCGGCGTCGCCATAGTCCGCGTCGAGCAGCCCAGGGGCGAGTGCTTCTACTACGCCGTGGGCAACGGAACCATTCACCTAGAGCGGATGAGGATCAGGACGCCGACCCTGCCCAACAGCCCTCCCCTGCTCCACATGCTCAAGGGCTACGAGATCTCGGACATACCCGCCATCGTACACAGCATCGACCCGTGCATGGCGTGCGCCGAGCGGATAACCTACGTCAAGAAGGGGGGCCAATGAGATGCCTGAGATGCTAGGCACCATCCTCCGGAACCTCTTCTCCAAGCCAGCCACGGTGAAGTACCCCTTCGAGAAGCCCGAGCACGTACCCGGAACAAGGGGCGAGATCAGCTTCGACATGTCGAAGTGCGACCAGTGCCAGGACTGTGAGCGGCTGTGCCCCTCGGGGGTCATCAAGGTGGATGTCGAGGGCAGGCGCATAGAGTGGGACCCCTACAAGTGTATGTACTGCCACCTGTGTGTGAGGAGCTGCATGCATCAGGCCATCACGCCGCTGGACAACGTCCAGCCGCCGGGGTACAGGCTGGAGAAGAAGGTCTTCGAGACCTAAACCCCTTTCTTATCTGTGCTGCTCTTTGATTTCGCCGTCTTGGAGCATGTCTAGACGCGCCTCCAGCCGAGTCAGGGTTCTCTCCACCTTCATGAGGCCGTCTTTGAGGCCTTCGGCGATCTCCATGAGGGCGACGCTCATCTCCAGGGGGAGGTCGTCGGATACCTTGTAGAACTCGCTCTGGCTCTTCTTGATGAGTATGACGTTGCTTATCCTCTTGATGCCCTCTATCTGGGCATCTATGCTCCTGAGCTGGCTCTTCGCCTCTTCGAGGAGGGCGCGGTAGTCGCTGTGCTTCAGGTCTTCCCACGGAGAGTCCTCTGACAGGAAACCACCAAGGATACTCCGGTTTCATGGGTTATATATTTTTAAGGGCGTGCCGGCGTGGCGATTGGGGAGGATGGTTCAAGTTCGAGTCGCTTAAAGGAAGTAGGACAGTATTGCGGAGACCTTGGCCTCAGGATTTTCTGGGGACCATGTAAGGTCTGTAAACCAGAGTAATTCGCCAAACCATGAATTTCATTGTTACATAGGGTAATACAATTCTGACGTGATTCTGAAGTAACTATAAATAAGGTCGTTACTCTCAACTCATCAAACATCATGGAGAAATGAAGAAATGCGTATATTTGGCTACGAATCCGGGGGAAGAAGATACGATATCCCATCAGTCCCGAACACCGTGAGAAGGTTCACAGGCGTGATATCTGTCCTTGCGGTGATCGCCGTCATCGGGCTTGTCGTGGTGACATCCGTGTTTGTACGAGTCCCGTCAGGGTACAGAGGCGTCCTAATGACCTTCGGTAAGGTAGAGGACAAGGTGCTCCAGGAGGGCTTGAACTACAAGGTGCCGTTCAGCCAGACAGTGGTTTTGATGAACGTCCAGATACAGAAGGCAGAGTCCACTGAGGCAACCGTTACACGGGACCTCCAAGAGGTCGCTACTACGGTTGCCGTCAACTTCAGGCTGAACCCAAGCAAAGTCAACGAGATCTACAAGGACCTCAGAGAAGATTACGTCGTCAGGGTTATCAAACCTAACATCGAGGAGAGCCTGAAGGCCGTCACAGCTGATTTTAGGGCAGAGGAACTGGTGACAAAGCGTGCTGAAGTAAAAGCTACGTTTGACGATATTCTCGTTGAACGTCTAAATGTGTTTAACATCGATGTGCTAAGCGTAAGCCTCACCGACTTCCAGTTCAGTGCAAGTTTCTCACAGGCCATCGAGGCAAAGGTCATCGCAGAGCAAATGGCACTGCAAGCAAAGAACACCCTTGAACAGATCAGGTATGAGGCACAGCAACAGATCATCCAAGCCGAAGCAGCTAAGAACGCCACCATCGCTCGCGCGGAAGGAGACGCTTTCGCCCAGATAATTCAGGCAAACGCGACGGCTAAAGCAATCAAGCTCATCACCGAGCAGATGACCGCCGAGTACAGCCAGTACCTGTGGCTACAGCAATGGGATGGACAGCTACCGGTCGTCTACTCAGGTGACGGACAGGGTCTGATACTGGACATCAGCCAACTCACAAAGGACACGGGTTAAACCCTCTCAAGCTTGAACACCACAGGCCGTAGGCCGTCGGTGCAACAGGTGATCATAGTTCCCTTTTTTTCATCTTTTACTCTTACAAACTTATAATAAACTAGAGTTATAGGAGCCTGCCCGTGCTCAGCATCGTCTCCCCTAAGATGCCCGTGTAGTTCACGCCCTCGGGGTAGCCGCCCACGATCCTCAGGATGTTCTTACGCTCCGGGCTGGACAGCGCCCTTATCACCAGGTCGTCCAGCTCGTTCCAACCGTTTTTCACGTTTTTCCACGCAGAACAGCATGCGAGCCACCGTTTTAAGCGTATTTGAACCACGAAACTTGACAAGAAAAGGTGTCAATACCCATCGACGAGATCATGGGCTATAAAATCCTGTCGAGGAAGTCCCTGGCTTCATCACGGTCTGTTTCTGGGTTAATACACGAGAGGTCTTCCTCTCCCGCTACCTCACAGAGACGCTTGTCAGCGGAGACGAACAGGTCTGAACTCAACTCTTTAGCCGAGGCCACCTGAAGCGCGTCCGCGGCATATGTGTGGTGTCTAGGGATAAGCCTCCATGAGGCCCTGAGAACACTTCCATCAACGTTGAGTATCCTAAGACTGTTCAGGCGGAGCATCTTCTCGTTCTCCCCGTAGAAATTGTCCAAAGCCCCGGAAAAATGGGCCTCATCTATGTCTCCTCGCCTTCTTCTCCGGTCTAATGTCCCTATGACCTCACCCACGTTCCACAGCGAGAACCCTAGGGCGATCCGTCCAACCTCCGCCGCACGGTAGAACCAATCGACGACGTCAGACCCGTTCTCAGTCAGGTACCGTTTCACGATGGAACTGGAGTCAAGATACACGGTCTGCTCTTTCATCCCTCATCTCTCTGACAAACTCGGCGGAGCTCCCGGGGACCATGGGTCGGTTCATTTCAACCTCGTTTGAGGAAGGGTATCTACCAAGATCTACACCAAGCTCCCTCGCCGACGCCCTCAACAGCTCCAAGGTGTTATAGTTCATGAGGGCCTCCTCCACGACCTGGCTAAGGTTCCTGGTGCCCCCGTATCGTCTGGCAACCGTTCTCTTGAACTCCTCCCAGACATCCTCGTCGATGTTGATCGTAGTCTTTACGGTGGTCATAAGGCTCACCTTACGTAAGGCTAGAAGTATAGGAATATAAACGATGCTAGTGAGGGACCAAGTTCCCCCGGCCGTACCGCTC
>Ga0114918_10001537_pt1 | contig 20622 bp, 14 predicted proteins | sample LantaG_FD_87015 | JGI IMG/M metagenome (GOLD analysis project Ga0114918, IMG submission 87015) | Deep subsurface microbial communities from Baltic Sea to uncover new lineages of life (NeLLi) - Landsort_02402 metaG | ecosystem: Environmental > Aquatic > Marine > Oceanic > Sediment | place... | reverse complement strand
GCGCCAGCGCAAGAAATTGTTGGGCAGCAAGGTGACGTGGATGTGGTGGAGCGACTACGTTCTCGACGAATCCGCGCCTCCACAGAAGTAACACGGCGGCAGCGACGACGAACATGCGGTATCCACCGTGACAGATGGCCCGCGCAAATCGAGAAAATAGGACAGCCGATTTGCGATGATGCTGAGGGCGCCGCCGGAATTGCTCCACGCGTCGACACTGCTCAGGTCGATAGATCCCAGATATCCGTAGTCGGTGTAACACGCACCGGCGAAAACTCCAGTCTGTGTTCGGCGTAGTGAACTCGGTCGGATCCCAGCGTGCTCCAAGGCTTCCCAGGCCACTTCCAACAGCAGCCTCTGCTGGGGGTCCATCTTGGCGGCTTCGCGCGGTGAAATCTCAAAGAACTCCGCGTCGAATTCGTCAATGTTGGTCAAAAACGATCCCCAGCGCGTGGTGCGCGCGAGGGTCGCCGCGACCTCGGCGGAACCGTCATCGAACGCCGACCACCGATCCGGCGGGACTTCTCCTACGGAGGACCTACCCTCGCACAGGAACTGCCACAACATTTCCGGCCCAGCGATTTCACCGGGGAAACGACATCCCAGACCGATGACCGCGATCGATTCGTCCATGCTGCTTCGAGCGGGGTCGAGCACCGGCTCTGAATCGCTGTGATCCTCGGTCCCGCTCAGAAACTTCGCAAGGGCCTCGATTGTAGGGTGCTGCCAAAGCTCCACGGGTGATACTGGCCGGCCCAACAGTTCGGAGAGCTCACCGGTAAGTACGACGGCGTCGCGCGACCCCACGCCCAGGTCGTTCATCGACGCCTCGAAGTCGATATCTTCGGGACTGCAGCCGATATTGGTAACTAGATAGTCGACCAACCAATTTCGGAGTCCAGCCTCGTCCAGTGCTGTCACCAGACACTCCTTTCGCCACCAGTCGGAGCCGATTCCACGTTGTCGAACAAATCGTTCAGCAAGTTGTCAGCAGAAGGCGGCGGAACGTCAACGTCATTCGAATCATCTTGCGGTAAAAGTTTTTTGGCGAGGTTCCTGGCCAACGACGCGATCGTGGGATAATTCCAGAGCATCGTCGCCGACAGCTCGATGCCGACGAATCGTTCGGTGTCTCGTCGAACCGACATAGCCATCACCGAATTCAGACCCAACTCGGCGAACGGCCGGTCCAGTTCGAGTTCGGCTTCGGGCATTTGAAGTTCGCGGGCAAGAATGGATCGCAGCCCCAACTCAAGTTCGCTCAACATGTTTTCGGCCGGCAACTGTAGCCAGTTCTGCGCCGCCGACGAATTCAGATCGGCTTCATGATCGATCAATTCGTCGGTAGGGGCCAGCGGAGCCATCACGACTTGGGCGACGTCGTAGCGTTCCACATGGTCCCAAGCAGTAAACGCTTCTTCTGGGTTGACCGGGCGAGAGCCAACCCGCTCAAGTTCTTGCAAAACGACTTGCGCGTCGGTGGCTAGACCGAGCCCCCGCCAGGCCACCCAATCCAGGCTGACGGTATGACAGCCCTGCCGGTGGCGTGCCCGGGCCAGGCCATCGAGGTAGGCATTTGCGGCCGCGTAGGCACCCTGGCCCGGTATGCCGAACACCGCGCCCGCTGCGGCGGTCATGAAGAAGAAGTCGAGGCTGCCCGGCTTGAACGCCTCGTGCAGAACCTGTGCTCCGGCGACTTTCGGCCACATGGTCCGCCGCAGACGGCTGTCCTCAATTTCAGTCAGAAGCTGGCCTTCGGTGACGCCGGCCGCGTGTATGACGCCGCGTATGGGGGGGCTGCCGCTGTCGTCTCGCCTGGCAAGAAGGGTCTGAACCGCATCACGCGACCCGACGTCGAGGGCGACGGCCTCGACGGAGACACCACGGCGCTCCAGCGCGCGGATGGCGGCGACCTTGTGGCGCACAGCGGCGTCAATAGAGTTGTCGTCCCACTCGTGCCTCGGCGGTAACGCAGCGCGGCCGGCGAGTAGCAGGCGACGTGCGCCCCGGTCCGCCAGCCAGGATGCGATCAGCAGCCCGAGGGCCCCCAAGCCGCCGGTGACGAGGTACGCCGCATCGGCTCGACATCGGAACGGTTCGCGGACCGGCGGGCCGGACAGGGGTAGCAAGTCAGGCGCGAAGAATTGGCCGTCGCGCAGCACCAGGATGGACTTCGCGGGCTTGCGCAAGGCCGTGGACAGGTCCAGCGCGCAATCTCCGATGTCCTGGCCGGCGGGGATATCCACGAGGCCGCCCCATAGCTGCGGCTGCTCAGCCCCGATGACTCCGGCCAGTCCCCAAAGGCAGCTCTGGCGCAGCGCCGGTTGCGAATCCGCTTCGCGGACACCGCGAGTGATGATCCAGAGCCTGCCCGGGTCATCCAGTTGGGCCATTCGGCGCACGAGATCGGCGACTTCGGCTGATAGTCGTACCGTGCAGTCGATGTCGGTTTCAGCACTGCCCGCCGGTGCAGGTCCGGCCAGGTAGATGACACATCGGGCCTCGACGGCGTCGACGGCTTCGTAGGCGATGTCCGCCAGCCGATTTCGCAGCTTGCCAGCCGCCTCGCCTTCCCCGAAGACCGCCAGCGTAGGAGACCTATTGGGGGTGACCTGCGAATCATCCGATCCGTTCCAGGGGAGCCACTGAATCTCGTGCGCCAACGTGCGAGGGTCGCTGTGGCGGGGAGACTCTGTGAGATCTGACCAGGCATCGGTATACCGCAACGAGCGGATGTCGACGCAGGTAGTGCCGTCAGGTGCCTTCACCGAGATGTCAACGATGAGTTCATCATCTTTTTCGCTGCGACGGCGAACCTCCACCGAACCGCGATCATCGACGAGTTCTGTTGCGAACCAAACGCTTTCGGCTGCAGCCGGAACTAGGAGCCGGTTGTGGGAGGTGTCCGCCAAGCGGGCTACGTGCGTTGCGGCGTCGAGTAGTGCGACAGTCGACGAGTCAGTCAATTCGATGTCGGCGTGCAATCCATCCGGTAGCGACCGGCATGAACGTATCGACCACTCGAATGGCTGCCCCCTACCAGCGCACTCAGCGCGAAAATCGGCAACCGACTCCTCAGCGATCACCGTGTCGTTGCCGGGAACGTAGTCCGTGCTACCGGATAGGTCCGCGGGCTCGTCGCTAGGCGGCTGACGAGTGACTCGGGCGCTGACATGCCTGAGCCAACGGTGCCCAGGATCGGCAGAGGCAAGGCGCGAGGCCACGATAATGGATTCATCGTCAGCAACCACCTGGATCACCCGCGGCTCGTCGACGACTATCGGAGACTCGAAACGTATGTCCGCCAAGGTTGTCGAGCCACACTCGGCGGCAGCGGCGGCAAGGGTCTGTAAGAGGACCGACAGCGGGATGAGCTCTGCCCCGTCAATTCGATGCGAACCCGGGTACGGTTTGGCTTCCGGAACCAGGCGCGCCTGCCACAGTCGGGTAGACGCCGTCGTGGCGACCGCGATGTGCTCACCGAGCAGGGTGCCCGGGCGCGGTGCCGAGCTAACTGCATCCAACCGATTCTCGGCCGATATCCAGTGGCGGGTGTGGTGCCAGGGTGTCGGGGGAATCACGGGATGTGGCCCCGGCGGGTGATGAGTTTGCGGGGGATGGACGATCTGGGTGCTGTTGAGATTGCTGTGGAAGCTGACTGTGTCGTCGCCGTCACGCCACAGCGTGCCGATGCTGTGGCTGTGGTGTTGAGTAGATTCCAGCGTTTCGCTGATGGCGTACGTCAGCGTGGGATGAGGGCTGACCTCGACGAACGTGGCGTGCTGCTCGGCGGCGGTGGTGATCGCTTGGCGCAGGCGGCACGGCTGGCGCACATTGGCGACCCAGTAGGCCGCGTCCAGCGTCGGCGTGGTGGTGTCTGTGACGGTGGAGAAAAACGGAATCGTCGGAGTACCGGGCTCCAGATCGGCGAGAGCGGATCGCAGTTCAGGCAAAATCGGGTCCATCAGCGCGGTGTGTGAAGCTACTTCCATGTTCACCCGCCGGGCGAACCGGTCCATCGCCTTAACCGCGGCGATCACCGCGTCAACTTGCGGCACAGGTCCAGCGACCACCGTTTCACGCGGTGATGCATACACAGTAAGGCTGACTTCAGGGTAGTCGGCGATCAATGCTGCGGTCGCGTCGGCATCCATTTCCAGCAGGGCCACCGCGCCCTGCCCGGTCATTCGGGACATCAACCGGGACCGGATTGCGATCACTCGCAACCCCTCCGGGACGGTCAGCGCCCCGGCCACCACCGCCGCCGTTACTTCGCCCATTGAATGGCCGATCACTGCGTCCGGGTGCACTCCGTAGGAGCCCCACAGCTGGGTCAGGGCCAACTGCAACGCCAACAACACCGGCTGTACCTGTGCATCCCCACTCACCGGCTCGCCATTGGCGAGAAGCTGCTGGAGGGAATATCCCACCTGCTCGACAAATATGGGCTCCAGCTCGGCGACTGCCGCAGCGAACACGGGCTCGTCGGCCAGCAACTGCCGGCCCATGCCGGGCCACTGCGAACCCTGGCCCGAATACACGAACACCGTGCCAGGCCTGCACGGGCCCTCATGTGGGCCCACCACCCCGGGGGCTGTGTCACCTACGGCGAGCGCACGCAGCCCGGCCACCGCTTGGGCGCGATCGCGCGCGCACACGGCGGCGAAATTCTTGTAGCGGGTGCGATGGTGATTGACGGTGTGCGCGACATCGGTCAACCGCACCGCCGCCCCGTCACCGACCATCCACTCGGCCAGCATTCCCGCCGTCGACGCAATCCGTTCCGATGTCTTCCCCGAGACCACCAAGGTGCTCACGGCCGGCTCCGGTAGCGGGCTGACCGATTCGGGCTGCGGAGCCTGCTCAAGCACTACGTAGGCATTGGTGCCACTGACCCCGAACGAAGATACCCCGGCGCGCCGCGCCCGCCCCACGTTCGGCCACTCCATGCCCTGCGCGGCAATGGTGAATCGTTTGGCGCCGGCGCCCGCGAGCGGCGTCAGTTGAGTGAAGTTCAGATGTTGGGGAATATAGCCGTGTTGCAGGCTCAGCACGGTCTTCATGAAACCCGCGATACCGGCGGCCGACTCCAGGTGGCCAAAATTCGTTTTCACCGATCCCAGCACCAGTGGGGCGCGCCCATCCCGCTCGGAGAAAACCTGGCTCAACGCGTCGAGTTCGATCGGATCACCCAGCGCGGTGCCGGTGCCGTGGGCCTCGACGTAGTCGATATCGGCAGGAGCCAGCTGCGATGCCGCCAGCGCCCGGCGGAGCAAGGCCTGCTGGGCCGGCCCGTTGGGCACGGTCTGGCCGCTGCTGGGGCCGTCCTGGTTGACCGCCGTCCCACGCACCACGGCCAACACCGAATCGCCGTCGCGCATCGCATCGCTGAGTCGCTTGAGCACCACTACCCCGGCGCCCTCACTGCGCACGTAGCCATCCGCGTCAGCATCGAAGGTCTTGCAGCGACCGTCGGGAGCCAGCATTCCCCACTGCGAGCAGGCAATGCTGTTTTCCGGACTCAGCATCAAGTTGACGCCGGCGGCTAACGCTTGATCGCTTTCTCGCCGACGCAGACTCTGGCACGCCAGATGCACCGCCACCAGCGACGACGAACACGCGGTATCGATAACCACCGCGGGTCCATGCACCCCGAGGAAATACGACAACCGCCCCGCGGCGAAGTTCGAGGCATTCCCGAACGGAATGAACGGATCGACCTGCTCCGGTCGTAACCTTCCCGCTAACGTCAGGGTGTAGTCATAGGTGGTCAAACCAACGAAAACCGAGGTCTGCGACCCGCGGATCGCAGGACCGGTGATGCCGGCGTTCTCGATTGCCTCCCAGGCCACTTCGAGTAATAGCCGCTGCTGCGGATCCATTGCTGCCGCTTCCCGCGGCGACATACCGAAAAATTCGGCGTCGAATTGATCCGGTTGCCAGGAAGTCAGAAATCCTCCATCCCGGCTGCAGATCGTTCCTGGCACCGTCGAATCTGCCGAGTAGAAGGCGTCGGCGTCCCAGCGTTCCGGTGGCACGCGGACGATGCCGCTGCCTCCGTCGTGCAGCAACCGCCAATACCCCGCGGGATCTTTCACCCCACCTGGAAACCTGCACCCCATCCCCACCACGGCGATCGGTTCGGTATCACCTTTCTCGGCGATTTCCAGACGCGTACTCAGCTCATCGATCTTGCGCAGCGCCTCGGTTACGATCGCCCGACGATCCGGCGATGCAGTAGCCATCGCGCTCAGCCCAGCCCTTCGGAGAGCAATTTGAGAAGTTCCGACTCGCCGTGAGGCGACGTCGTCATTCGGTATGTTCCAGTCGGGTGAATTGGTCCCGCTGGTACCACTCTACGCACGACGCGCGGCGGATCTTGCCGCTGGTGGTTATCGGAATCGAGCCCGGCGGCACCATCACGAGATCGGCTACCCGGAGGCCGTGGACCCGCGAAATTTCCGACATCACTTTTTGTCTCACGGAGTGAAGCCGCTGCCCCATCTCCTCGTCCGAGCCACCCCGGTTCTTCATTTCCGCGATCACGGCGAGTCGTTCGGTGCGATCGTTCGGAATGGATATCGCGGCGACGCGCCCCCCGGTAATTTCCTGGGTCATAGCCTCGATGTCGTCGGGATAGTGGTTACGTCCATCAACGATCAGCAGATCTTTGATTCGTCCAATGATGAAGAGCTCGCCGTCATAGGTGACGCCCAAGTCTCCGGTCCGCAGCCAGGACTCCCGCGGGGTGCCGGGCGTCGGTTCGACGATCCGCCCACCGAAGGTCCGTTCCGATAGCTGAGGTTTCCGCCAGTAGCCGCTCGCGATGTTGTCGCCGTGCAGCCAAATTTCCCCGACCTTTCCGGCTGAATTCTCTATCCGGGTCTCGGGGTCGACGATCCGGACGGTGCAGGCACATGGAGGGCCAACGCTGACCAGCTCGCAGCCGCTTTCATTCTCGCAGGGCCTCGCATGGCCGGCAGAGAGCTTCTCGTAGTCGAAACGCATGACCACCGGGGGGCGCCCGGGGCTCGATGACCCCGCGTACACCATTGCCTCAGCCAGGCCGTAGGAGGGCTTCAATGCGCTGGCGGGAAGGTTGGAGCGGGAGAATCGCTCGGTGAAACGCCGAATCGTCGCGGCGTGTACCCGCTCGCTACCGCTGAGGATGGTGTGCACACCGCCCAAGTCCAGCCCAGCCATGTCGTCGTCGGAGGTCCGGCGTGCGGCCAGTTCGAAGGCGAAGTTCGGCACCGCCGAGAACGCCCGGGTATTGGTGGCCAGCGTCTGCATGAATCGGGCGGGTTTTTGCAAGAACGCCATCGGGCTCATCAGCACCGAATGAAGTCCGAACATGACCCCGCCCGTAACTCCGAGTAGCAGACCCATGTCGTGATACATCGGCAGCCAGGACACAAGAGTGGTATCAGGCGGTGGGAAGCTCCCCGTTTCCGCGAAATAATCACACCTCACCTGCACGCCGTTCGCGATGATGTTTTTGTGCGACACCACGACGGCAGCCGGATCGCGAGTCGAGCCCGATGTGTATTGCAGCACCGCCGTCTCGGGCAGGGACGGGCTAGGGGTGTGGAAGCAGGGCGGCGTGTCGAGATCGAGGGCATCGATCTCGATTACTACCGGCGGTGCCCCGGGGAGCCCGTTAGCGGACGAAACGACGTCGTTGACGACTGCCGACGTGGTCAGGATCGCAACCGGCGAGCTGTCCCGCAGGGCCGCGGTGGCCCGTTCGTCATGCGCGCCGAACATCGGCACGGGCAGCGGGACCGCAATGAAACCGGCCTCCAATGCGCCGAGGAACCCAACGACATAGTCCAGACCCTGCGGGGCGATGATCGCGACACGATCCCCCGTGGATCCGCACGAGGCCAGTTCAGCGGCGACCGTCTGAGCGCGACCATAGACCTGAGACCAGGTTAATGTTTCTTCAAATCCTGACGGGTCGACCTCGTAGTCGATGAACGTGTAGGCCAGTGTATCGGGTTGTTGCTGGGCGCGGTCGCGCAGAACAGCCGGAATTGAGGACTCGATCAACCGCATTGAACAACACCTTTCGGTCTCGACCCCCGCCACGGCGTCGTCGATGTGGGTTTGCCCGGGTCTCGGGTTAGGCGATCTAGAACTGGACTTTACGTGCGCCGAACTCTTGTTCTAACTCCCCCGTCGGTACCAACATCACGACTGAACCGGCGCCGGGTGTCAGGCTAACAAATCGTGTCGCTCATTGGGCGTCAATCCGGCTGGCGATTCGCGTGAAGTTTACTGAACGGAATGACTATGCCCTGAGACCGGCTCCAAACGCAACTGATCCCTCGGGTTGCAGCCAGACAGTCCCGGGCACAATCAACCGAATCGCGGAACGAAGTCAGAGGCTGGCCCCCCGGATTGTTCGCTGTGGCCCGTAGCGACTGTGATATCTGCCAGTCGATCGTTGTCGATTTGTGTGCCCTGATCTCGATGTTGTCGAGGTCACAGTTAGGGCACGTTCGTATATAGGCAGATCTGTTAAACGGCCGAAGAAGGTAGCTCGTGTGGGGTCGAGACCCAAGCGTGATGCTCGCAGCCAGCGGTTCGGCGGTGCCGCCAGACCGGCGAGCCGTTGCGCGGTTTGGGGAAAGTTGAATCGGGAGAACTGCACTGCAATGCGGTGAAATTGGGTCACACCGATCTACTCGGCGCCCACGACAAGGCCATCGCGGACCCTTGTGCGTGGGCAAGCTGGCAACCTTTTTACCGCACTCCTCCGGTGCACTCGATTGGCTGCGACGAGGGTCTCTGATTATTATGTTTTTGTGACAGGAGTGACGCCGACGCTCTACATATTTCCGCACGCCGGCGGTTCGGCACAGTTTTACGCACCCTTTGCCAGAACCTTCACTGGCGATCTCAAACGCATCGCAATTCAATACCCCGGCCGGCGCGGTGCCCACGACCTCGGGTCCTTCACCAGCGTTGAGGAGCTCGCGGACCAAGTCTGCGGCATGCTGACTCCGCTGAGTCAGTCCGATGGGAAGGTTGCCTTTTTCGGGCACAGCATGGGTGGGCTGGTGGCGTTCGAGGTCGCACACCGGCTGGAAGCCGCCGGAACGCCAATCTCGGCTTTGTTCGTGTCGGCCAGCCCGGCGCCAGGACGTAGTGGTTATGACGAGATTCCGGAGCACGATCGCGGACTACTTGATGTGGTCAGCGAGATGACCGGCGCGAATCCGGAGTTCCTGGAGAGCGAGGAGTTCGCAGCGAAGATCCTGCCCACGCTGCGCGGCTTCCGGGCCATCGTCAACTACAGATGTGCGCCGGATACCACGATTTCTTGCCCGATCCGTGCGTTCATTGGTGATGACGACGACATCGCCACGTCTGAGAAAGTGTCGCCGTGGTCCGAACGCACCACGGCGGAATACAGTGCCCGGGTGTTCCCCGGGCATCACTTCTATCTCAACGACCACCTGCCCGATTTGGTCGGCGACATTGAAGGCAGGTTCCCGTAGTCGGCCATCGATGTTGACTCCGCGGGTGGCAGCTAGGCGAAGGCTTCCACCGGTGGGCACGCGCAGACCAGGTTGCGGTCACCGTAGGCACCGTCGATGCGGCGCACCGGTGGCCAGACCTTCGGCCGGAATGACGTACCGAGGGGGAAGGCGGCCTGCTCACGGGTGTATGGGTGGCTCCATTCTTCGACCAGCAGGCATTGCGCGGTGTGGGGCGCATTTCGGAGAGGGTTGTTGTCGGCTGGCCAGGCTCCCGAACCTACCTGGTCGATTTCTCCCCTGATGGCGATCATCGCGTCGCAGAATGCGTCGACTTCGGTCAGCGATTCGCTTTCCGTGGGTTCGACCATCAAGGTTCCCGCAACCGGGAAGCTCATTGTTGGGGCATGAAATCCATAGTCTGCCAGCCGTTTTGCCACGTCGTCGACGGTGACTCCGGTGGCTTTGGTGATCGCGCGCAGATCGAGGATGCACTCATGGGCCACCATGCCGTTGTCGCCGGTGTAGAGCACCGGGTAGTACTCGTCGAGTCGGCGGGCGATGTAATTGGCCGACGCGATCGCCACTAGCGATGCCCGGCGCAGGCCGTGGGCTCCCATCATCCGAATGTAAGCCCAGGTGATCGGCAGGATCGAGGCCGAACCGTAGGGGGCCGCCGACACAGTGGGACGATTCGGCTGCAGGCGCGTCCCGTCTGCGGGCGACTCGACGGCCAGTGGGTGACCCGGCAGGTAGGGGGTCAGATGACTGCGGACCGCCACCGGTCCGACGCCGGGGCCGCCGCCGCCGTGTGGGATGCAGAAAGTCTTGTGCAGGTTCAGGTGGCTGACATCGCCGCCGAAACGGCCCGGACGGGCGAGTCCGACCAGTGCGTTCAGGTTGGCGCCATCCACGTACACCTGTCCGCCCGCATCGTGCACCGCCGCACAGATATCAGCGATGTCGTGCTCGTAGACCCCGTGGGTAGAGGGATAGGTGATCATCAGCGCGGACAACCGATCGGCGTATTCGATCACTTTGGCACGCAGATCGTCGAGGTCGACATCGCCGTTCGGTCGGCACCCGACGACGACGACCTTCATGCCGGCCTGGGCGGCCGAGGCGGCATTGGTGCCGTGCGCGCTGGACGGGATAAGGCAAACGTCGCGCCCACCGGCGTCATTCGCAGCGTGGTAGGCCTGGATGGCCAACAGACCCGCGTACTCCCCCTGCGACCCGGCGTTCGGTTGCAGCGACACCGCGTCGTAGCCGGTGATACCGGCAAGCCATGCTTGCAGTTCGGCGATCAGCCGGCGCAGTCCCGGCGTGTCCGAGGCCGGCGCGAAAGGATGCTGGCGGGCGAATTCGGGCCAGGTGATCGGCTCCATCTCCGCGGCGGCGTTGAGTTTCATCGTGCACGATCCGAGCGGAATCATGCTGCGGTCCAGGGCAATGTCCTTGTCTGCGAGTGAGCGCAGATAGCGCATCATCTCGGTCTCGGTGCGATACCTGGTGAACGCCGGATGAGTCAGGAACTCCGATGTCCTGGACAATGCGGAATGCTGCGATCCGAAACCATCGCCGGGGTCGGCAACATTCAGTCCGGCCGGCGGCGAACCGGTTGCGCTGGCGGAGAACGCTTCGAGTAAGGCGGCGAGGTGCCGCTCAGTCGTTGTCTCGTCGCAGCTCACCGAGACGTGGTCGTCGTCGACCAGCCAGATGTTGATGCCGCGTTCCTTGGCCGCCGCAGCCACCTCGCGTGCTCGGCCGGGCACCCGGCTCAGCACGGTGTCGAAGAAGGAATCGTGCGCCACCTCGGTCCCGGTGGCGGCCAGCCGTGCCGCCAGCGCCCGCGCGTGGGTGTGCACCCGTTTCGCGATGGCGGTCAGGCCCTCTGCGCCGTGGTAGCTCGCATACATCGCCGCCAGCACCGCCAATAGGACCTGCGCGGTGCAGATGTTGCTGGTGGCCTTGTCGCGGCGGATGTGCTGTTCGCGGGTCTGCAGCGCCAGCCGGTATGCCGGCGACCCGTCCGCGTCTTTGGAAACGCCCACCAGGCGCCCCGGCAGCTGTCGGGCGTGTCTGGAGTGGACGGCAAGATAACCCGCGTGCGGGCCGCCGAATCCCATTGGCACACCAAAGCGTTGGGTGCTCCCGAAGGCGACGTCGGCACCGGTCTCGCCGGGCGGGGTGATCAGTGTCAGCGCCAACAGGTCAGCACCGACGGCTACCAGGGCACCGTGCTCGTGCGCCTGTGATATCAGTGGGCTCCAATCGTTGACGCATCCGCTGGCTCCCGGCAACTGGACGATCACGCCGAAGAATTCGCCGCCGTCGGGCAGGTCCGGAAGACCATTGCGCAAATCGGCTTTCACGATCTCGATCCCCAGCGGTTCGGCCCGGGTCGCCAGCACCGCCGCCGTCTGCGTATAGACGTCGGTATCGACGGCAAGGCGATTTCGCGACCCGCGCCCCGCGCGGTGCATGAGCGTCATCGCTTCGGCGGCAGCGGTCCCTTCGTCGAGCATCGAGGCGTTGGCGACGTCCAGAGCCGTGAGGTCGGTGACCATCGTCTGGAAGTTGAGCAATGCTTCCAGGCGGCCTTGGCTGATCTCGGGCTGATATGGCGTATAGGTGGTGTACCAGGCGGGATTCTCGAGGATGTTGCGGCGCAACACGGGTGGGGTCACCGTGTCGAAGTAGCCCTGCCCGATCATTGACACCGCGACGGTGTTCGAATCGGCAAGCGTGCGCAGTTCGGCCAGCGCCTCGGCCTTGGTGGCGGCCGGCGGCAAATGCTCCAGCCCGGGCGCCCTGGCATCCGCCAGCAGTGGGTCGAGGATGCCGTTGGGCACGGCTTTGGCGGCCAGGTCGTTGAGCGAATCGACACCGATCGTGCTCAGCAGCGTCGCCACGGCCCCTGCATCCGGCCCGATGTGCCGGTCGACGAAACTGAGCTCTTTGGATTCCTTAGGGGCGTCGGAGCTGCAATCCGACCTGGCATCTGAGCTGGTATTTGACACTGACAGACTCTTCCGACGATCGCCGCGGGCGCGAGGAGCGCATGCGAACCGGCTCCTCCCCCTCTGTCGTCGACCCAATCGGGTGCCTGAGAGATTCGGCCCGGACAGCTGATGCCATCAGCCAGCGGAGCCTTTCCCCATGGGCGGGTGGCCAGTCCATGGTTTAGGTCATGGACGAGCGCACCACTTTCCAGAGGCATCGGGGTCTCACGCGGTCCGGTGGCCTGAGAGGTTGACGGAGAGGTGTTGCTCCTTCGGCGTCCGTGGCTGGCTGCCACGGAACTCTCCCGCGCAAGGGCGATGCTCGTACGAGTCTACCGGTGACCGCGACCGACTGGCTTGGCAGCTCCGGCACGAACAGCTCAGATCAGCCGATCTTGCGGTCGCGATGCTTTCGCCGCGAGGCCAGCTCGTCCTCTGGTGCGGAGATCGACTCACCGCCATCAGCCCGCTCGCCGGGAAATTCGGCGATCGCGCCGGTGAGCTCCCGCATAGCGCCCGACACGGCGATACCGAACACGCCCTGCCCACCCTGAAGCAGGTCGACGACTTCCTCGGCCGAGGTGCACTCGTACACGGTGGTCCCATCAGAGAACAGCGTGATATTGGCCAGATCCTGGACGCCGCGTTGCCGCAGGTGATCGACCGCGACGCGGATGTTGTGCAGTGAGATGCCGGTGTCGAGCAGGCGCTTGACGATCTTGAGGACCAAGATGTCTTTGAACGAGTACAGCCGCTGGCTGCCGGAGCCGGCGGCACCCCGGATCGATGGCACCACCAGGGAGGTGCGGGCCCAGTAGTCGAGTTGGCGGTAGGTGATTCCGGCGACCTGGCAGGCACTGGGACCCCGATATCCGACGAGCTCGTCGGGCACCGAATCGTCGGGGAACAGCCCGCCCTGGACGGGCTCAGCGGTCACCCGGGGAGGATTATCCGCCGGCGGGGCACTGGCGGTCAGGTCCAGCTCCCCCTGGCCTGGAGTGTCTCCCACTTGTCGAATCCTCTCGCCATCGAAGCCCTCGAAACCTGCGTCCCGACCTACGTGTCGGACGTTCAGCTGGGCCCAAACTGTGTCGAGCATACGCCCGAAGGGCTGCCGTGACTGCCCGTCGCGACCAAGTATGGCGGTCTAATTCGGTGACGAGAGAAATGCGCCGCGCGTGTCGAGTCCGACGAGACGCATCCGTGACCAACTCCCTCGCCGACAGCGCGGATACCGGTCCCGGGGACCGCAACGCTAAAGAACCTGAAGGGTCGTTTGCCCGCGGTCAGGTGGCTTTGAAATCGTCGGGTGACACGCTGTCGAGGAACTCCTTGAACTTCTCCACCTCGTCCTCGCGGACCGCCCCGGTGGGCTCGTCGTCGTTCTCGTCGGGGATGAGCAGGCCCGCTTCGGCGAGGACCGCCTCTTCTACGTAGATCGGCACACCTAGCCGCAGGGCGATGGCTACCGAGTCCGACGGGCGGGCCGATACCTTGATGTCGCGATCAAAGATCAAATCCGCGTAGAACGTGCCCTCCTGTAGATCGACGATCCGCACCTCTTTGAGCGAATGGCCAAGGGCGGCAATGAGATCCCGGATCAAGTCGTGCGTCAGCGGGCGAGTGGGCTCGACACCCTGTTGCTCCAGCGCGATGGCGGCGGCCTCCGACTGGCCGATCCAGATCGGTAGGTAGCGGTCACCGTTGGACTCGCGAAGCAACAGGACGGGCTGGTTCTGGGGTTGCTCCACTCGAATGCCGACCACACGAACTTCACCCATCTGCGCCTGCCCTCCGCACCGGTGTACCAGCCAAATCGACCCCGGCCACACGACGGTTCCGGTGCCACGTATTCACCGTGAATCGTCGTGAACCCGTTGTCGTGAGTCTAGTCCTCAGCGATCAAGAACGTCGCGGACGGCAGACTTGATCAACGACGTGTGCAACGTGATCGCCAACGCGGCGACCTCGCGGGCCAGATCGTCAGCGCGGTCCCGCGCTCCCGCTTTGCCGGCCTTGACGACCGGACCTGCGATCTGGGCGATGAGATCGGATTGTCGGTCGGCAGCGGACCGGAAAGCCCGCAGATGGCGTGGTTCGACGCCGTAGTCGGCGAGGGCGCGAGCACATTGCGCGATGACGACGGAATGCTCGTCGAACAAGACGGTGCCGGCACCCTTGAAGATGGGAGTGATGACCCCCGCCTTGACCAGCGAGGTCAGCAATTCGTCGTCGATGCCGGAACGTTCGAGCAGGTCCGTGCGGCTCAATCGCACCTGAGTCGGCGCGACTGCGGACTGGCCTGGGAAGCCGACGTGGCCTGGGTGGGTGGGGTCATCGGCGCTGACGGTCACTAGTCGCGGGGTTCCGTACGCCGATCCGGCTTGTGGAAGCTCCCCGTCGGAGTAGGCGTCGAGCTGCGCCTTGATGACTTTGAGGGGAAGGTACTTGTCGCGCTGAGCGGTCAGGATGAACCGCAGCCGGGCGCAGTCATAGGCGGTGAACCGCCGATATCCTGATGCGGTGCGCTCGGGGGTGACCAGACCTTCGGCCTCCAGAAATCGGATCTTGGAGATGGTGACGTCCGGGAAGTCGCTGCGTAGCAGGTCGAGAACAACGCCGATCGACATCCCGTTAAGCCCAGGTGCGTCCGGTTGGGTCATCTGGCCGTTAGCGCAGGCGCTCGTGGTGTCGGATATTCATCGGCGACACTCAACCTGTGGCGCCGTCGTCCTTTGGGCCGGTCAGGAACACAAGGCGGAACTTGCCGATCTGGACCTCGTCGCCGTTCGCGAGCACCGCGGAATCGACCGGTTCGCGATTGACATATGTGCCGTTGAGGCTGCCCACATCGACGACCTGGAATTCGCTGTTCTCAAGCCGGAACTCGGCGTGGCGACGGCTTACCGTGACGTCGTCGAGGAAGATATCGCTGTCGGGATGCCTGCCGGCCGATGTGGTGGGTTGGTCGAGAAGGAAGCGTGATCCCGCGTTGGGGCCGCGCTTGACGACCAGCAGCGCCGACCCGGCCGGCAGTCCTTCCACCCCGGAAACCGCGCTCTCGGCACTTGCCGCCGGCGGAGCGTCCAGTTCGTTGAGGAAGTCCGCGCGGAACACCGATGTGGTTTCCACGGTGACCTCGTCAGAGTCAGCCCCAGAATTGAAGTCCTTGTCCGTCACCCGCTGCTCCTCACTGGCTGCTGTGGCGGTATCCGGCCGGAACCCCAGCAGTCACGCCGATGGTGTCGACCGTACCGCGCAGTGGACTCAATTGTGGCCACCAACGCCGGATCCGCGCGTTGCGATCCGGTCTGCATGACCCTAACAACACCTCAGTCCGTCACGTGTCTGCGGTAGCCGTCTGCGTCCAGAAGTTCACCCAGGACGGGTTCGAGCGCGTCCTTTTCGACTTGAAGTTCGACCAGCCAGCCCGCACCGTAGGGGTCGGAGTTCACCAGTTGCGGATCCCCGTCCAGATCGCCGTTCACCGCAACGACTTTCGCAGTCACCGGGGCATACAGATCGGATACGGATTTCGTGGACTCTACTTCGCCGAACGTATCGCCGGCGACCACGTCGGCTCCAACGTCGGGAAGCTGGACGAACACGACATCCCCGAGCGCGGACTGCGCGAAGTCGGTGATGCCGACGCGCACCGTGTCGTCGCTGGTCCGCTGTACCCATTCGTGTTCGGCGGTGTAGGACAACTCAGCGGGGATATCGGTCACGGCGCTCCTCCAGGTCTGGTCAATATCGACCCGACGGGCCGACGGCGTAGTCATTTGACGGGCTGAGCGTATTGGCGAGGTTTCGGTTGCCGCAAGGCTGTGACGTCTACCCGGTCGGATTGCTGCACCACCATGGTGCCTCCGACGCGTTCGATGCTGTCCATCGCTCCACCCGGGATGTTCATTGCCGCGGCCAGAGTGGGCGGATCCCCAATCGCGAGAACCGAATAAGCCGGACTCAGCGTGGTGGAATCGCAGATCAGTGCTCCCGGGGCCCCGACGACCCAGGTGTCCACCCCCACCCGCACCGAGACCTGCTCACCACCTTGTGTTCCCCGGATCTCCATCGCTTCGGCCCCCGCCGCGCGCAACTCGTTGATCACGTCGAGCATCGTCTCGGCAGAGACACCCCGCGCCGGGTCCTCGATGGTCAGTGTCACACCGGGCCCGGTCGCCGGGACGGAACCGATCATTATCGACAGTGCCGCCAGGCGCGCTCTGGCGTTTTCGATCGCCGCCTGATCACTGCTGCCTGAGGCTTGGATCTGGGCCAGGGTTCGCTCCAGGTCGGCGACCTCGGTGTTCAGCGCCGCCTCGCGCTGCTGCAGTGAGTCCAGCAGCACCAGCAGATCAGCGGGCCGCGCTGTTTCCAGCGAGTCGCCAGACCCGGTTTGTCGCACTTGGGTGGCGATCGCTACGCCCAGTAGCAGGCACAACAACACCGCCAACACGCCGAAGACGAGCTGTGACCGACCCCGGGAACCCGCATCTGCCCCACCGCTCGAGTGCGTGTCGCCGACTTCGGCAGCGGGCCCGTCCGCGGGCAGTTTGTGGCGGCCCTGATGTGGCTGGGCGGCGTGTAGTGGTTGATGTTCGCTCATCATCACGCCCCGAAGAGCCTGCGCCGTAGCGCGGCCGCGTTGCCGAATATCCGGATGCCCAGCACCACGATGATCGCCGTCGACAGCTGAGTGCCAACGCCCAGTTGATCACCGACGTAGACGATCAGCGCCGCCACCAGCACGTTGAACACGAAAGAGACGACGAACACCTTGGCGTCGAAAATTCGTTCCAGGTACGCGCGCAGACCGCCGAACACCGCATCGAGGGCTGCCACGACCGCGATCGGCAGGTAGGGCTGGACGAACTCGGGGACGCTGGGATGGAAGACGACACCGAGCACGACGCCAATGACTAGTGCGACGATTCCGATCAATTGGGCCCAATCTGTTTGGCGAAGCTGACCTCGCGAACCGACCCCGCCGGCAGTTTCAGGCCGTCACTGGCGGCGACGGCGACCCCGACGTCGTAGGAGCTTTCCAGCAGCCGCAGCCTAAGCAAACCCGAACTTCGGGCGAAGGCATCCTGCATCGCGTGCGGCGGGCCGATTGCGAGGATGGCATAGGGGCTGGTGATCGGCTGGTTGTCGACCAGGATGGCACCTCCGGCCTGACGGATCGTCACGTTGGGGCCGATCCGCACACCACCCACCGAGATGGCTTCGGCGCCGCTGACCCACGCAGAGTTGACGACCAGTTGCAGGTCGCGGTCAAGGATCACCTGCCGAGTGCCCGCCACCCGCTGCTTGGATGCGTCGGTCAGATCAGGTGAGCTCCCCGGTTCGGTCACGGTGATGGTCAGCCCCGGACCGATCACCGGGGTCGCCGCCGCGGCGGAGTTGGCTCGGTCCAGGTCGGCGAGCAGTTGGCGGCCGGTCGCGTCTCCTTCGAGGCGGATGCGCCGTTGGGTGTTGACCTCGGCCGCCACTCGGTCCCGGCGGTCGGTCAGCTCCGCGGTGTTGGCCTCGGCGGACCGCACACTTGCCGCCAGCGCCTGTTGGGACTCCCGCACTCTGGGTGCGGTGGACTGCGCCTGCGCCCAGGCGAGTGTGAACACGGCCGCCACCAGCACAGCCGCGAGCACCTGCCAGGCCCGCTTCGCCCGGTTTGTCTGTTTCTTGTTCGCCCCCGCCGCCGCGGCGTAGCCGGGGTCGAGGTGGTCGGAGAGCAGCGAACGCAGCAATGACGGCACCGGAATCAGCGTCGGGCCGCCCGTCTGGTGCGTGTCGCGTCCGGAGTCGAAACCGCCCAACGTGCTCACAGTCGTCTACTCGCTCGCGGACGTCGTGTTCGGCCCCGACGTATTCGGCACTGCAGGGGGGATCGTGCGCATCACCATGACGACTTGGATCAGGTAGAGGACCGCTGACCACAGATACATGGCCAGGCCCCAGATCAAAAACCCCCACCCGACCGCGAGTACCACCCGGGCCCACAACGCGTCGTACTGTCCCAGCAATACCAGCGGAAGGCCCGACATCAACGCGAACGTGGCAGCCTTGCCGACATAGGTGACCGGCAGAGCCGACAGCCCGCGGCTGCGCAGCAGCGGGAGCGTCGTGGCCAGCACCAGGTCACGCCCGAGCAGCAGGCCGACGATCCACCACGGGATCGCGCCGGCTAATGCCATCGCGACGGGGACGACGACCATGTAGATCCGGTCGACCGCGGGGTCGAGTAGCGCGCCCAGTCGCGAGGACTGGTTGTCGAACAGGCGCGCGATCTTGCCGTCCGCCCAGTCGGACACCCCGCTGAACATCAGCACGCCGACCGCCCAACCGGTAGCGCCGGCGATCAGCAGCAGATATAGGAATACAGGTACCAAGACCAGGCGGATGAGCGACAGCACATTCGGCACCGTCAGCACCCGATCCTGCGGTGTCACTCCCGGGCTCGCAGCGTGCCCGCCCGCCGCCTTGGCCATGGACGTAGAACCTAGCGGAACACGCCGGGCAGGCTCAGTGCCGACATGTTGTCGTCCGCCAGCGGATTGTCGTGCACCATGTATGTCCACGTCGAGGTCGGCCGCGCCAGCTTAGAAAGATCGACCCCAGGTTCGTCCTCGATCGACGGCGTGGTGTCGAAGGTCTGCTGGGCCGCTTCGATGGCGTCGGCGGCGAGTGAGGCGAAGGCGTCGACGGCCATCCGGTGGAATTCGTCGAGCGGATTCTGTCGACCCAGGGCGCGCAGGTGAATGCTCTCCCGGATGTCGGCCAGGTACGCCAGATGGTCGGTCCAGCCGCGGTCGAGGTGGTACAGCATGATCAGCCGGCAGATCTTCTCCAGTTTTTCTTCAGCTCCCGGGCCGAGCTGCTCGGTGAGCTCCTCGTAGCGGGTCGGCGACAGCTTGGCCAGCTCCTCGCGCGCGGTCGCGGTGCGCAGCAGCGTGTCGCGACGCTCGGCGAGAATCCTACGTTGCTGGGCGATCAACTGGTTGTATCGCCAGGTGGTGGCATGCACCTCAAGCAGTCGGCCTTCGGCGATCCGCTGGGCGCTTTCGAGCAGATTGGCGGCTTTCGGGTTCAGCACTTTGCCGTCTTCGTCGCAGTCGACCGGCAGTTTGGTGGGCTCGAGGTGTGCCACCACGACGTCGTCCTCCCAGCTGGAGAAGAACAGCGACGAGCCCGGGTCGCCCTGCCGGCCGGCGCGACCGCGCAGCTGATTGTCCAGCCGCTCGGTGTGGTGGCGGCCGGTGCCGATGACGTGCAGTCCGCCGAGTTCGGCAACCCGCTTTTTCTCGGCGGCATTGTCGCCTACATCAGATCCCCCCAGTCGGATGTCAGTACCGCGGCCGGCCATCTGGGTGGACACCGTGACCGCGCCCAGCGCACCTGCCTCGGCGATCACCGCCGCCTCCTCGGCGTCGTTCTTGGCGTTGAGGACAACCGCCGGGACCCCGGCTTTGACCAGACGTTCGTGGAGTTCTTCGGACTCGGCGACGTCGCGGGTGCCCACCAACACCGGCTGGCCGGTCTTGTGCACGGCCGTGATGTGTTCGACGATGCCGTCGTTCTTGGCGGCCGCCGTGACGTACACCCGGTCGGTTTCGTCTTCGCGGATGTTGGGGGTGTTGGGCGGGATCGGTGAGACACCGAGCTTGTAGAACTGGCGGAGCTGTTCACCGGCGGCCAGCGCGGTACCGGTCATTCCGCAAACCCGCGGGTACCGGTTGATCAACGCCTGCACGGTGATGATGTCGAGCACCTCACCGGTTTCGGTGGTCGCGATGCCCTCTTTGGCTTCCACTGCGGCCTGCAAACCGTCGGGCCACCGCTGCAGGGTTGCGATGCGCCCGCGCGAGGCGTTGATCAGATGCACCGCGTTGTCCCGCACGATGTAGTGAACGTCGCGTTGCAGCAGTACGTGTGCGTGCAGTGCGACGTTGATCTCGGTGAGCGTGGTGACGACGTGTTCCTCGGAGTACAGGTCGATGCCACCCAGCGCCGCCTCCACCTTGATGGCGCCCGCTTCTGTCAAGTGCACGTTGCGGCTGTCGGTGTCAGCGGCGAAGTCCTTACCTTCGTCCAGTTCGCCGACGAGTCGGATGAGCTCGATGCGGGGTGTC
>Ga0114918_10001536_pt1 | contig 20629 bp, 45 predicted proteins | sample LantaG_FD_87015 | JGI IMG/M metagenome (GOLD analysis project Ga0114918, IMG submission 87015) | Deep subsurface microbial communities from Baltic Sea to uncover new lineages of life (NeLLi) - Landsort_02402 metaG | ecosystem: Environmental > Aquatic > Marine > Oceanic > Sediment | place... | reverse complement strand
CCATTTCTTGCAGGAGTACGGCTTTGTCCACGGGCCGAGGCTTTCGCATGAGTGGTAAAGCATCGAAGCGGCGTGGACTGCGCTTTCGGGGGTCGCCATGTATGAGCGGCTGATCCCGACGCTGTTCCATCCTGCGTCGAGCGATCCGTAGCGGTTGACCTGGAGTGGGCCGTAGCTGTCGTCACGGGTCCGAGGGTTGTAGTTGTGAGCGTTCGTGCAGCGGCTTTCTCGTTGCATGATGGGCTGAAACAGTTCGTAGGGCATCCCGTATTTGTCGAGCAACGGTTTCCATGAAGCGCAATCAGATTCGGTTGGGGTCTGCACTGGTTGAGGCGGCAATGGGTTCGCCTGCGTCTGGTTTCCTCGTACCACAGGATTGTTTGTGCCGACTGTCGCCGCCCAAGTGATCGGGCCAACAATTCCATCTGGATGTAGGCCAGACATGCGTTGCAGTTGAGTCACGATTTCTGTGGTGACTTTTCCGTACTGACCGTCTACGTCGAGGCTCCACCCGTTGTCGGCTAAATACTGTTGGAGTTCAGTGACTTGCGAGCTACTGTCGCCGTAGCTGAGCCAGACCGTTTTCTGTTCTACTGATTGGACTGTCAGCGAGTCCAACGTCACGGTTTGTGGCTGCGATGCCTTGGCTGTGAGCGAATCGAAGGCGACGATTGTGGTGAAGGTGACAACGAATACGGCGAGAACCGCTGCCCACTGTTTGCGGCTCAAGCTTTGCCCTTAGCTGGGGTCACGGTTTTTTCTTTGTGCCAGGTGGCGTGTGTATCTGTCTGCTGTGCTGGGATAGCGACGAAACACACTTTGCAGATCGTGGTGTCGATACGTTCCTGGCGGCGTGTCGGTAATGCGTTTGATTTGATCATTGGGACTCCTTGGATATTTGTTGGTTAATTGAGAGTGGTTTCTGTAACAGCATCAGAACGGTGGTGGTTCGCGTGAGTCAAAGACGACGAGTGGGCAATCACCTTGATACCAGTCAAAGGGTTTGACTGGTAGAGGAAAACATGGGTCGATAGGCATCGGGAAGGGATTAGCGCAGTTGAGTAGTTCTTCGCCACGCTCGGCGTACCACTCAACAAAATTGCAGGTGTTAGAAGGTGAATCCCAATGCTCACACTCAATGAGCGTTAAGCATTCGATCTCGGTTTGAAACTTGCCACCGGTCTTGATAGCAAGGTGCATGATGTGCTCGGCGTACAGTGGCTCTTTTAATTGCTGATTCATAGCCACTCCCATTTGTCTTTCGGCCTGTACCTGTTGTTTTCTGGACTTTCTTTTTGAGATCTTGCCCTGCCGCCTGGCCGGTAGTCGTCGTCTTTCTTGACAGTAAGTAACTGCCATTTTCCATTTGGTATCAGACGCCTCATCCATTCACCCTCTGACTTCTTAAACGTGTAAGGGCTGAGAGTCACTGAAAGTCACCATTTGCCTTCCACTTGTCGTGAAGGTATCCGGATTTAAGATTCCCAACGGTTAACGGAGTTAGGTGTGGGGGCGGCGGGCAGTCTTGAATGTCCCACAAACTGACACGTAGTTTGGCTGCCATGAACATGCGCCGAAGTTCTTCTACTGCATCTTCTTGTTTACTCATGATTTCTTACCAGTTCTTAGTGGACGGTTTTTGCACCGTGAGTCGTGGTGTGAAATCAAGCGCACGATGTTATGAAGCCAGATGTCGCAATGAGAACAGCGAATCGGGAACTCCTCTGAGCCACTACTCATGGTGCCCACTGCTCCTTATATGCGAACTGTGCTTCCATATAGGCTTCGTACTGAGGATTGGTGGAGCTGTAGGAGTGGCGGTACGCCGCGTATCCGTTGCCAAACTTCTCGGCATCTGTCAGCCACACGTCCCTGAGTCGTGCAACTTCGGCTTCTGTGGGAATCTCAACTCTTTTGCTCACAGGCGGTCCCCGTGCCCCATCGCCTCAGCTCTGGCGTAGCTCTCATCGATAGCCGTCCATTGGGGCGGGTCGCATTCTTCGCAGATCCAGTCTGCGGAGGCACCGCAATCGCACGGGCCAGGATTGCTGCCGATACCTCCGTGCGGCAGGCCGGTGTACCGGCAAAGGCCGAGCGGTTCGTCTTCCCACGGCTCGGATTCTTCGTCGCATTCGCTGCAAAAATATGTGAGCGAAGGCGGGTTCATTGGACCGGTCATTGTGTCTTGCTTTCTGATTGGCGTCGGTTGAGAGCTACGAGCGCTTCCGCTTCTGCTCGGGTTATACGGAAATACTGGCGACGAGGGGAGTTGTACATCTGGCCTCGCAAGCGGTCGCAAACTGCGTCGATGTTAGAATGGTTCTTCATCAGGAATCCTCTGTTTGGCAGGTGGGGCAGATGCAGAACCGCTATTCGGCTTGTCACGATCTACCCGTTCTACGCTTGCTGTAGCCCACTTTAAAGACGGCGCAATGTCATCACAGACAATCTCTACCACGCTGCGCTTTTCGCCCTCACGGGTTTCATAGGAGCGTTGCTCCATGCGGCCAGTCACCATAACTCGATTGCCTTTTTCTAACGATGCAGCAGCATTCTCACCAAGCTCTGCCCAGGCAACACAATTGAGGAAACTCGTATTCTCCTGCCACTCATCGTTTTTATCTTTCCATTTGCGGCCAACTGCCAGGCCGAACGAGACAACTGCACGCCCGCTTGTCGTGTATCTAAGCTCTGGCTCTTTGGTCAGGTTTCCAATTACTGTTACTACGTTGTCCATTTATCAGACTTCCTCTTTAGTTTCGGATGGTTTGTCATTCCAGAACTTCGCATAGGTAAGTGCGTCACCATGACGAGACTCTGGTAATTCGGAAAGTCCTACTCCGAACTCGCCTTTGAAGTCAGCGATAAACATGGTGCGATCTTCTTTACTCAGTCCAGCAATAATTTGGCGAGTCTCGTCCTCGGCAGCAGTTCGCTGAGTTGGGCTGACTGCTGCACGGTGGGCTTGGCCTCCATCGTCATCAGTTACATTCATGCCAAATAGTGTCACTAGCGCATAGCGTCGGTAATAAGTCAGCGCTGAACCCATTGCCTGTGGGTCTGACTTCACGATTCCTGGTGGCCCGTGAAAGCTTGCGGCTGTACCAGACTCGATATCAAGGATCATTGTGTCTAGAGTCCAGCGATCTCCTTCGACGCTTGTGTGTTGGAGCCACTGGAGTCCTTCTTTGTCGCAGGCTGTATCTACTGCGTGCATCACATCAGCGAGAGTCGCATAGCTATACGTATACGCACCCACTTCGGCAGTCTTAGATTTAGCTACTGCCTGTATCGACTTTCTTGCCTTCGCAAGTTTGATATATAGGTCATGCACTTCAGTCATTTGGGACACTTTCTGATTTTTGTTGGTTACCTACAGATTCAATTTCCAGAGTTTCTGAATCAAAGAGTTCTTGCTCTGTTACGTCGCCTGCTAGGTCGAGCATGTATTCCTCGTACTGTTCTCTCATCCTGGGCCATCTTCAACTACAACACGGATGTTGTAACCATCTGAAAAATCTCGGTAATGGGAGATCTTCAGATCGAATCTCTCTCGGCCATCAACTTTCATAGTTGAGAATGCTGGGATAATTGTCCACAGTTCTTTGACAGCGTTCTCGATGACAGCACGCCGACCTATATCAACTTCTCCAGTGGCAATATCTAAAGACAACTTGGACGCAACGTTGTGTGCGATATCTTCACGGAGACGTGCAGCGCCAGACGGTTTCCATGTGGACCGTGTGACACGCTCACGAACAACGAGAACACCATCCATCTTTAAGGTGTCTTCTGGCATCGAGTCGATGAGCGCAATTTCTAACGCCTCTTTCGCTACTTTCAGATTAGAGATAATGCGAAGTGCCATGTCTAGGCGCTGGCCTAGATCGTGCAACGTTCCGTCTGTTAAGTCATCTGAAACTAAGGTTTCAACGCTGGTGAAGATTTCTCCCAGCACTTGGTCTGGGTTTACGGGTTCTGGCATCTGAGGCCCTTTCTGGTGGTTATTTACAGTATAACAGCCTAATGGCGTAACGCAACCTTGGAGGTATTATTTAGCTTCACGAAACCCAATCAGGACACCGGTTTCCCTAGCTTTGAGGGGTGGATAAAACTTCTGACTAACCACCCACTGGGGACTGTCGTCAGGCACTAGACCTGCGTCAACGCACCCATCAAGAACGGCCTTGCACGCCGGTAAGTGATTCGCCGTGTCTGCAACTGAACCGCGCATCTGTTGGTGCGGGACAAACCACACCTCTACTGGTACGTCATACTCAAATCTGTGCAGACGCCGATAGTTGTGCATCAGTGCGAACGCTGTCTCTCGCAGTGGTTTCACCAGCGAAGCACGGGCCATATGGTGCATACTTCGCTCACGATTGATAGTCCACACTTGTCCTGGGATAAACAGCTCCACCTCGTTCATTTGCCGCCTATCGCACGGTCAAAGAACTTCCAGCTTGGTTTTACCTGTCTTGCTTCACAGTCGTTTGCGTATGCAGCAGCAGCGATATCACGGCCCTTCTTCACCGATACGACCTTGTCGTCAGGATCTTCTGTGAATGCCTGCAAGCAGGACATAGGCCATGCCCCAACGAAATACGCTTTGCCATCGCCACCAATCTCAACCGAATCGGATAGTGAACCTACTCGCACGCCATTGAGGTAATGCTGGCGCTTTGTTGGATCAGACCAGATGCTGTAAAGAACAGGGTTGCAGGTCGGGCACGGTGTGGAACTATTATCCGAGTGCTCTACCCATCCACTGCTATCGCAATGATTTCCACGGGGCGCAATTGGGCGTTCCCCTGCTGTCATTTGCCTGATACAACTATTGATAGCTGCGGGGGTCGGCCACCACTCTTCGTTCATCACCCAGTATTCGATAGCGAGACGGCCTTTTTCGTAGTTCATAGTGGATAGCAGATTCAGCCACAGCTCTTCCTGCCGTTCCTCCGGTGGCCCATAGGCTGCTGACATAAGCATGATGCACTTGGCTGCTTCGGTAGAAATCATTTGGTTATCTCTCTCTGTGGTTTGTGCTTATGGTTCAGAAGTAATTTGGTAGATGCGAGTCCAGCCATACGCTGCTCACGTTGAGACTGTTTACGCTGAGTCTGTATGCGTGGCGGCGGTCCCTTCCACCTCTCTTGACTTAGCCAACCTTGCGGCCATTTCATTGAAGTCGCACCAGGACTATCCCAGTAGGCAATCCAAAGTTCAAGACCAGCCTGTATTTCATGGGACGTAGATTTACTGGTGGCAACTTTCCATGAAGCTCGGGCGGTCTTCTTCGGACCAGTTCTCCGGTATGTTTCCCAGAACTTCTCGAAGGCAGCATCGGAAGCTTTTCCAGCATCTATCGCTTGCGATGGTGCAAAGAGTTCTAATTCAACTGGGTTTACTTCAATGGGTAATACTTCGGGTGCAGTCTGCTGCACGGGGGTAGCCACGTCTGCTGCACGGGGGGTAGAGCAGTAGTCTGCTAGGGGGCGTGCAACCATGACGGTGTACTGGTTACTTGTCTGGACATCCTCGTCATTACGTCGAGGCGTAACGGTAAGCGCACCGATATCGACCAGTGTCGCAACATAGGAATCTACGGTTCGTACAGAGCAGCCGATGTATTTCGCAATAGTTTTGCGTGAGGGATGGCAGTTCCTGTCACCGCCATTGGTCCATTTCGCCAAGCCGACGTACAGGCGAAGCGCCTCGGTTTGCTTTGTTTCGACCAGTGATTCAAAGACCCATAGGGGCACAGTGGAGTAAAACCCCATCTCGTTTACGATGGTTTCTTGCAATTTGATTCGCTTTCGGATTGTGCAACGGGTACAATCAGCCCCGTAGCTTTGGATATCTACAACAGTACCACGCCATGCGGGGTATTGACAAACGGCCCCGAGGTATCTGTACACCTCGGGGCCGTTTTGGTTCACACGCCGAGGACTTTTCGCAAGTCTGTTACGGTCAGCTTATGGCTGCGAACCGAATGGGTGCTGGCGATGCTGTCCGTACCCCAAGCGTCGAGGAACGCCACAATCCGCTGCTTTGCGGCTGCTTTGTCCCCCAGCGTTGACGTTGTGGGTTGACACGCTCCGTACACCCAGCAGTAGGCAGATGCACCAGTCTCAGGATTCTTGTGACGAAGGCGATCGCCATCTTCCTTGACGGCGGGAACCATGAGTCCGTACTCTTCACGCACGGTTCGTGCAGCACGCCTCGCAGTTTCCTCACGTTCGTAGATGCCACGACGAACCATTGCGACTGCGATCTCTTGGTCTGTTGCAGGACCATTGGACCGCAACCATTCGATTAGGCGGTCGTGTTGGCTCCTGAAGGTGAAGTCCAGTTGTTCTGCTGATTCACCACTTGTAGTTGGATCAGACGTTCGGGAGAGATGTTTCTTCCTTTTCTTCATGGTTCTCTTTCTCTTTTGGGATGTGGATACTTTTACGTGGGAGAATGATGATGCCGCCCCACCGGAGAAGTAGTCGTGATCTATCTCTGCTCAGATGTTCTATGACTTTTCCCCAGGTCTTGAGTTCCGGTAGCTCGACCCATGTTCCTAATGAAATTGGTTCTTGCTGTTTCTTCATTGAGCGACTTTCCTGCATGTTGGGCACGGTTGGCCGAAGAAAACCCGATGCGGCGAGCAGCAAGCACGAAATCTGATCGGTGTTGCGGAACGGTCATGTGCTAGTGATGCGTGGACAAGCTTGTTTTGGTTGCTGTCAAACTGGAGTCGGCAGAACTGGCAGACAGTCGGTTCTGCCGTATCCCTATAGATTTGCTGCATAATTAAAGTATACAGCCTGCGAGGTGCAATGCCAAGCCATACGACGTATAATGGATGTATGAAACCAATATCCAAACTGCCAAAGAAAGTTCCGATCACAGATGAATTAGCTATGGAGGTATTCCGTAGAGATGGAGACTGCCGAGCATACGAACGTGGCTTCGCTACTCAGGAACGGTGCAACGGTAGGGCACATATCCATCATCGAAGACTGCGAAGCCAGTCAGGTAGCAACCACATCGAGAATCTGATTCTGTTGTGCGACCACCATCACCACCTAGCTCACCGGGTGTACCGTTCTGAAGCTGAAGAAACCGGCTTGATTGTTCGTGATGAGCCCTGGCTGGTAGGGTGAAGCCAGATGGCTGGTCCAGAGGGTCCTCAACATATATTGACGCCGGTAGATACAGAACGAATGCTTGCCAGCGCTCTCAAGCGCATGGATGAAGAGACTCACGCATTTGCTCAGATTCAGGAATATGCCGCAGGATCTGAGGCTGACTACAGAAAAGCAAAAGGCATGAAAGCTATAGCGATAATAAAAGCGGCGAAAGAGAATAACTGGAGCGCTGCATATAGGGATGCGCGCATAGACGTTGAGCTTGATGGCGAACGTCGAATCCACCTATACGCACAAGCGAGCCTTCACTCCGCAAGAGAATCACTCATCTCAATACGTACCCGTGTTGAGGCATTACGCACGATCAGTGCATCGGTTAGGAGCCAAGTATGAGAGTAAAAACAACTGTAGATATTGAAAAAGAGTTGGATTATCAGACTCGCATAAACTTCATGCGTCTTTGCAAGACAGCAGCAGAAGGTGATATTGCTCGGGCTTCTCGTGACGCTCTAGCTGCACATTTGTGGTCTGGGAACGCCAAGCTCACCCATGAAGTAATTGCTGAACTGATGACCAAAGGTTCCAAATCTGGAGGTGGACCAGAACTGACACGCAACGCTGTCCAGAAACTCATTGCCCGTCACGAGAAAGCCGTAGCCTGATGCCCGTAGATTTTGCTACAGATGTTCGCCCATTTTTAGTTGACATCAACACTGTCGAGGAATATCCAAATAATCCACGAATAGGTGACATCAACTCACTTGTCGCATCGATTTCAGCAAATGGTTTCTATACCATCTGTCTCGTCCAAGACTCCACCGGCTACGTGGTGGCAGGGAACCATCGTCGCAAAGCATTGCAGCGAATGGGTTCGGACGTAATCCCCGTTATCCGCCAAGAAATGAGCGACGATGATGCACGACGTATTGTTCTAGCTGACAACCGCACCAGCGATCTGTCTTACTACGACGACCCTACGTTGTTTGATCTACTGTCCCAGATGGAAGGAGATCTGCGCGGTACTGGCTATGACCAAGCCTCATACAACCTGCTGCTCCAAGGTATGGAGGGTGATGAGATGCTTGGCAATATCAATCAGGGCAACACTCCTGAAGATAGAGCTATCGACTACTCACAGATGGATCTCCGTAACATCGTGCTTCCGTACTCGGGAAATACGTTCGATGAGGTGGCACAAGGACTTATCTCGCTCCGTAGCAATTGGGCTATGGATACGAATGCTGACGTGGTTGAGCGGCTTGTCCATGAGGCAGTTGTGTTTATGGAAGAGGGCTGATGTCTACCCGTTCCACTGCAAATATTCCTAGGCTGAAGCTGAATCGGATCGCTCCGATGGCACGGTGCACTTTCGCTGGCACAGTGCAGGAACGATGGGATGGTGAACATGGAACTTGCGGTGCTTGGATTCCGTTTGCTCCGAAGAAGCCTTGCCCTAGCTGCGGACAGCAGCAGATTAGAGCGCAGGCAGAGGCACCAACCGAGCATTCCCGTGTGATTGACGGAAGCGCGTGTATTTTAGATGCCGAAACTGAAGAGGTTGTTGCCGTTCATTGGCTGGGTGCTGCGAACATCTCGGACAAGATTGGGCGTGCATTGCAGGGAATCGTTTGGGATGACCCTCCCTTGAAGAAAGCCAACAATGCAGGAAGACTGTCTGGCTTGCATGTTGCTCACCGAGTATTCGGATACACGCCTCCGCAAGCAATGAGGAAACGGTACGGATGCTCCCGATCACGATTTGATGTTGACTATCCAGAAGCAATAGAGCTAGTCAATGACTTTACTCTGCTTGCTGAATGGGTTTTTCGCACCTTTGCCCCAGATGTTCACAAGCACACCGGGGAACACGTCCGAGGGCTAATTGGAGATGACTGGCGAATTGCCCGCACCCTGTGGACAAGTGGAATCATCAATAACACTGCGGCGCTCCCTATGCACAAGGACAGTGGCAACGTAAAAGAATCATGGTCAGCAATGCTGGGATGCAGAAACCAAATAGATGGTGGCCTGCTGTACCTGGCTGACTACGACACATATCTCACTATTCCTCACGGCTCTATCAGTATTTTTGATGGGCAGAGTGTGGCGCATGGTGTGACACCAATGATTCCCCGAGGGCCAGACGCATGGAGATTCACCTTGGTGTGTTACTGCAAGAACACTATGAAGGCATGTTCCCCGTGTAGGGCCGATGAAGCTAAGCGCGCAGCGATTGCTGCAACTAGAGCAGAGGACGCACGCATCCGATGAGAGATTGGGTAGTCACGATTCCCAGCTATAAGCGGGCTGACGTACTCGCTACGCAGACTCTCCCAATGTTAGCCGAGGGCGGCGTACCTGCTGACCGGATCTATCTTGGCATCTCAACCGAAGAGCTAACTGAATACCAGTCTCGGTTAGACCCAGGAATGTACGGCGAGATCATTCCCCACGATAGGCCAGGCAGTTTCCACGGTGCCTGCGAAGTCTTACAAGCACACTTCACACCCGGCGACATTGTTTCAATGGATGATGATGTGAAACGATTAGATCGCAAAGTAGACGACAAGACTTTGGAACCGGTCCAGGATGTGGCCTCGTTCTTTGATGAGGGATTCGACCTACTCGACACTCACTACGCCACCCTCTGGGGTATCTACCCAGTGCGGAACGCCTTGTTTATGAAGCATCGAATCCGCACTGACCTTGTGTTATGTGTCGGCCATTGCTACGGACATCGCGTTTCTGGACGAGCGTGCGAATCGCAGTGGTCTGACTTTGCGAATGATTACGAGCGCAGCCTTTCCAGATTTATGGCAGACGGCCTAGTGGTTCGTCGTGAGGATGTCGCAGCGCACTCCAAGGTCTACTCGCAAGCCGGTGGACTGCAAGGTATTCGGAACCCAGCCAACAAGGAAGCAGATATTCAAAGGCTTTCATCGCAGTTCCCCGGCTTAGTCGCGCGAAAGAAAGTAAAGGGCGACATGCCAGAGATGAGATTGGTGCAACCGAAATGATTATCCCTTTCCGCACCACTCCGAAGACTGTTTGGGCAGAAGGCATACAGATACGTGAAGGAACACCAGATCGTGACTGTGTGGCTGAACAGCATCGCGAGTATGGACATATCTCTTGGAAGGGCAAAACTGTCACTGACTTGGGTGCCAACATCGGCTCGTTCAGTTGGTTCGCTTTAGTCAATGGTGCTGCCCGTGTCCGTTGTGTGGAACCAGAGGCAGAGAACTTTGAGATGTTGAAGCTGAACATGGCTTCGTTTGGTGGCGACCTACATCATGCTGCTGTGACACCTTACGGTGAGACAGCACGCCTTTCGATCAAGACAACATGGAGTCACACCACCGCCGATGGCGGGTCGGACAACGTCGTAGTGGTGCCGGGTATCAGTCTGGCTGACAGCTTGCTACCTGTGGATGGGCACCCTGTGGATATCTTGAAGTGTGATATTGAGGGCGCAGAGTTTGAACTACCGTGGGAGGAATCGTTACTTGGCTCTGACTTGGAGATGGTGGTCATGGAAGCGCACTTGACCCGCAAGAAGTGGAGATTTGAGCAGTTCCCTGAGTTACTTCAACAATTTCACCGTGCCGGATTTACAGTGGATGATGCGACTATCCCGAAGAAGGCATGGCATGTCGTGCGTACTTGGTGGCGCTAGCCGCAAGGCTCGCAAAGAACCTAGTGAAGACCTGTGTGTACCGCCACGGCTCGCAAATGCGTAGCGTGGGCCACAGCCCCACCCTGCTTTTGCGAGGCGCATACAGCTTCAATCCTAAAGCTCATATTCTCCGCCACGAATCTGTAAGCCCTTGTCAATACGCTTCAACCAGAAACTGTAAGTCGGCATACCTTCCCAAGTACCTTTTTTTGACAACCAATCTTGTCGAAAGGCTGCACGGCGACGTGTCTCGGCATACATAATCTCGTCAGTCTGCTCAGCCACTAACCGAGCTGCCTCTTTGATTAGCCGAAGAGATTTTATTTGCGCTCGGCGTGCTGCGATATTGCCGTTCACCTCACACTCTGTGCAAGGGCTTCCAAAAATCAAGTCGAAGAACGTGTCCTCGCATGTATCGCAGAAAATATCTTTCGTGTATGCCGTTCTGCCTGGAACGGTCATGAATCATTGTTGTATTCATGGTTGTGAATATGTTCTCTTTGACCGTTGAGGCGGTACTTCAGTGAGTGTGCGTGCCATTCGCATCCAACGCCTTCGATGTCACCAACGATGTTGATCACTTCGTGGGTTACTGGTTTGGAACAAGACATCCATAGGCAGGGGCCATGATCTTCGGTGGTTTCAACAGCTTTTCTCATCAAAGTTTCTTTCGTGGGTTTCGCCCATTCCGAAGTTCGTACAAACAATGCTTGATGCAGACGATGAGCGGCCTGAATGTCTGTTGTATCGTCATCGTGCGTCTTCCCATGTCTCGATGATCTGGTTTGGCCGTGTGAGTTTCATATGTTCGTATTCCCAGAGGACACGTTCTCGCCCAATGCGCCGTTCTTTTTCGGCTATTGATGCTGAGACTGAAGAGATTGCGGTGAGGATAAGTCCGAGCATGGCGGCAAGGCCGATGAGTGTGTAGATCATTGCCATTCTGCTTTCGATGCTCGACTGACGGCCCGTTTGACTGTTCTGTTTGCGATGTTGTGCCGTCGGGCTGTGGCTGACCAGTTTTTGGTTTGCCGATACGTTTTGAGGATTTGTCGATCTTGTTTTCTTGTCTTCCATGTGCTTTGTGTCATGGTGTAGATCAACCGACTACTTTAATATTCGGCCAGTACACGATGGTGTCCAAGCCCATGCTGTCGGTGCGTGCGTGCATCATGGCGTCGATGAGCCGGTCGATGTCGTTGACCTGGTGACCGCCGTCCTGCCACTGGTCACCCAGTACCAGCCCGACTGCGACCATCAGGCCAACGACCTTGTTGGTTACGACACCGAGGCAGTTCCCCCCGTACATTTCCCGATCCGAATACCCGAGCCGCACGTCGAGTCTAATCTCACCGAAGTGCTGCGCTGCCTCAGAGAAAAGCTCCTCGGCAAACTCTTGCGTTACTTCCACATTCATATTGTTCCTTTGCTCGCCACCCCTGGATGGGATTGGTAGTGGCAGACGGGGCCACGACAGCCCCGCCTGCCGGTCGGATCAAGCTCCGACGTACTGTGCGGGTGAGGCGTTGACCTTGGATGCGGCCATCTCCATCTCCTGCTGACGGTCCCCATCGGAAACCAACTGAGCCGCAGCAGTGATTGCCTGGCTCATACCAAACACGCTGCTGTCGCCGCCTTTCAACATCATGTTGAGAACCGACTCTGTCTCTGCATCCGAGAAGGACATGCGCTTTTGCACGACCTCAACGGCTTTGGGAATTGAATCAATCTCCATACCCTTAGCTTCCATCATCTCCTGCACCAGGCTGTCAAGCCATTCGGTAGAAAGGAAAGTAGATACCGAGTCATTGACCTGGCTACTGATAAGCCGCAGTGCGTTGGAGACAGTTTCCTGCGACCAATCAATCTCACCTGCGTCTAGAGCGGCACCGAGGTGGGCACGCCGGAAACTGACGGCACTTGTCATACCGTTTTTGCACACCTCAAGCACCGCCCGTGGGGATACTTGGAAAGCACCGGCACCCGTCTCACTGTTGGTGAACTCAAGTCCGGCCCACAACATAGGAAGCTCGGAGCCTGAACGCCCGTCAAACGGTGACTTGTAATCGTGAACCAATACTTTCGCTGACGTAGCGATTTGCGGGACAGCGATACGCATCCTCAACCTGTCTGGTGTGATATCGGCATCTATCTCACAGTCCCAAAGGTCAAGCTCATGACGCTGCAAGCCCTTAACGATTGCGACTAGCGCTGCATCGTTATCGAGCATCAGGAACTTGTCGCTGCGTACTGCACGGAGCAACAGCCCTTCCTCTGTTTGGAGGTATCGGTACAAGGCGTCACGTCCATCGACTGCTGCCAGCGTATTGATGCTGGACTGGCCGAGATCTTGCACGGCTGCGTGTTCGTGCTGCTGAAGGCGGTCGGCGTAACCCAGTGGGATACGCAACCGTTCGTGAACATGCCGCCATGCGGAACGTGTGTAGCTTGACTGGATAGCGGTATCGGCCACGCCTGTTGCTGTGACTAATGGTTCGCTGAGTGCCAGGTTGAAACGGTGGCTGTCGTTAATAGACAGTGCGGACTGTGGGCCAACTACGTCGAGACGGCTGTTGATAACATCCATAACCCGACCGTGAATAGTTGAAGGTTCGCTGACATGCCGCAACGGGGCGACAAGCTGCTCTGTTGGCAGCAACGTGATATCGCTCACAGCGAAACCTCGATGCCTTCGCTGAAGCAGTGCTCCGTAATTGCTTCTTCGATGCCATCCCAGACCGCTTCCTCGTCATCTGTACCTTGCACTTCAAGATTGATATGCAAGGTTCTTGAGTAAGATTTTGTCATCAATTGAAGGATGTCGCTACCAGCCTTTCTATTGAGTTCAGTAACAAACTCGTTGTACTCTTCGCACCATTCACGTTCAATGGCTTGCTCTAGCAGAGCATCTCCAACAATTTGTAGATACCGGTGGAGCTTTTGATTGAGAGTTTGCAGGCTCTCAACTCGCAGTTCAAGCTGTTTAGCTCGATCTAAGGAGTTCTGCTGCTGCTGTTCAAGAGCAGCTTTCGGCCCTAGTAGTTGTGTTGTCTCAGTGGTTTCCATGTTTACGTTTATCCTTCTTCGGTTTGGATGCAGCAGGTACCGCATCCCTTAGTATAGTATACCAACAGTGAGTGGGCATACCAACGTGCGAGAAAAAACTTTGCCAACCCTCACCCCCTGACGTGGAGTTTGTGTTCCAACAGCAGGGGGAGGGAGTCACACTTTCAAAGGATGGACTATGACGCCCGAAAGAAAGGTGGGTTGGCTTGACACCCTTACGCCTTTGTCACTCGAAGCAGGATGGGCCAATATTGACCCAGTCCATACCGTAGTTAGTCTTGGTGATGTCGCTGCCTGGCATCTGCATGAACAATTTGCAGACCTGGCCCCACTGCTCCTTGTTTAGAGCGTAGTCAAGTGGATTGATGGGTGACTGGTCTTCACCGAGCAGGTCAACCCCGAATGGGAGCCACGCTGCCACCATCTTGTCCACATACGACTCGGCTGCTGCGATTGCGGCCAACTCGATGTCGGTGTAGACGTGAATCTTCTGCTCAGACATCAGCGGCCCCACGCAATGATTTCGGCCAAGCGCTCACCAGAACGGATGGCGTGCTCACGCTCATCATGCTGGCTAATCACGGTGCCCCGCATGTGAATGCCGGTCTTTTCGTTGATGCAGTCAACACCGAGGAAGTAGTAGGCCGGAGAGAATTGAGTCATGGGCTTGAACTCCACGGTCAACTCGTGAGTTGCTGAAACGGTAACCCATTCAATAATTCGTGTGTCCTCATGTCCATCCCGTTGGGTGAGCATCAGGTTGACAACCTCAAACCAGCCCGACTCATAGCCCTCCTCGTAATCAGACATTGCCTGATCGGTAGCCGCTTCCCAAGACCCAAAGATTTCCGGGATCGACTCGCCTGCGAACTCTCCACTGAGGGGATGAGGGATATCTATGCTGTCGATCGTGTGAGGATCATGCACTTCTGCATCAGCTACGCCAGCGTCGAAGCCAGCTTGTGTCCATTGTGTCATTGTTTTTCTCCTTGTTTGTTGGTGGGGTTATGAAGTGCTCGGTTGTGGTCGAGCAGGAACTCCTCGGCGTGTGCCAGGGAGGGTCTTATGGGCAGATCAAACTGCCGAGCAGCGGTACACGCATCGAAATATGAATCCGGATCAAGATCGCTAGCCGTCAGGCCACCGTCTAACTCGTCAGCGATATTGAAGTACAACCAGAAGTCGGAAGCCTCTGCTTCTGTGAACGTGCGTGCCATCAGCCTGTCTCGTCAATCCAGGTAACGAATACGTCTTGGCTACACCATGCGTGAAGCCCGTCAGTTGAATCTCCCTGGACCCGTGTTTTCTCAGGCAAATTGCTGATAACAACTGGGAAAGGCGCATTCAAAGGGGTGCCTGGTTGACCAGCCTCATGAAGTTGTATCCAAATTAGGCCACCTTCCTCTTTTCGGTCATTCTCTGCGGCCCAAAGGGATGCTGCAAGAACCATGTCATTGTTCTCGTACATGATTTCGTTCACTATTCTTCCCACTCACTGTTAGCCATGTCGTTGTAAACTTGGTTCAGTAAGCGGAGTGCAAGCTCTAACTTGAAGATGGTCGTGCTTTGGCAGGAAGAACTGCCAGGCTTTCGCTCTACGTACCCAAGAGCTTGCTCTTCTATGGTGTCGATGCTGTTGCCGAGTGCTAACAGAACAGCGTTATCAGTTTGCATCTTGTTCCACAATCTTGAGCAGAAGCTGGTCCAGCATGTTCGTGGAAAGATCCCCACCGGCTGCGTCATAATCAATATTTACGTGATGACGAGCGGTTACTTTGCGAGTGCTGACTTTGCCGGTAAGAACTGCATTCCATGCACTGATGGTGCCGTTCATCCAGGTAATGAAGCCGATGATTCCGCCGCTAGGCCATGACTCAACTATCCAGCACACCTTTTCGGGTGCGTAGACGACGGTGATATTTTCACCGAAGTGGTCGATTGCAGTTTCCTGCACCAATTCGTAACTCATGAGTTTGCTCCTTTGCTAAAGATAGGGAGGTAGTACCCTATCTACTGTAAGTATACCACCTGTGAGGTGGGTTACCAACGCAGACATGCTGCGCTGAACGTACCTGCACTCCCAACCAAGAAAGTGTGAACAGATACGCCCAGCGCAACGACCCAGCCGCAGGCCGGGTCGCTACGGTAGGTCAGGCAACCTTGGATTTGGCGGGAGCCTTCTTGGCCTTCGGTGCCAGGTCTGCCAGGTCTTCGGCGTGTACCTCGACTGTGCCGACTTCCTCTACCTTCTTGGAGGAAAAGCCGCCAGTCTTTGCTTTCCAACCTTCTTTGCCTTTGCCGAAGGAATGGACTGCGGTATACGCCCAGTGGTCACACTGCAACCCGAGGGCAGCAGCGATCACCTTGTAGGAAGGCGAAGGTTGCATCTGCCTGATGGAGAATGCCAGCTCCTGCACCAATTTCTCGGTGTGGTTGACGTACTCTCCCTTGGCATAGTCAATGCCGTGGTTGCTCTTGCTTTCGTATGACTTGACCGGCAGTGTTCCTGCCTTCTTTACCGTGTCGGCGATCTCTGCCGGAACGGTAATGGCCTTGACGGCCTTCGTGTCAGTGGTTGATGTTGCCATTGCTTTCTCCTTGCTTGTGCCATACCGGATGGGATGGGCTTTGTTTCTTATTATAAGTATACCAGCGGTGAAGCTGGGTAACCAACGTGGAGGCAAATATAAATGCCCGTGATGAGGGACGCCCCCCCGAAAGGGAACGTCCCCCACCCTGCTCGTCTGTCCGAGCTGTCTCGCCCTCATGCCAACGCACTTCGGGTGGCGATCCCCTACTGCATGACGCAACAAAACTCGCGCTCGCTGACACGGAGATCATTAGTCTTCGTCGTCTAGCTCTCGGTTGCAATTGTCGCAGAGATGAGAGGCGTTGTGCGGATGGAAGCCCCTGTCGCACAGGGCGCAGTGGACAGGCCAGATATCAGGATCGGTAATCATCGGTCCCTGAGTCGTGCAACTTCGCTACGCCAGACGAGTAAGGGCTGACGGATATGGCGACCACGGTCATCGAATAGCTTGCCGAGCCGCTGCTCGTAGCAACCGTTTCCGTTGTCTTCGTAACAGAACTCGCCGTCCTCTTCGGTGACACAGGTATCGCCAGGCAAAAAGTGACGGTTACAGCCATCGCACAAGTACAGAGGCTCGCCTTGATCGTCTCGGTTTGTCTTGCTTCCATTGATTTCATTGCTCATACCAGACGCTCCCCGCAAAGCTCTTCGAGCCACTCGATGTCTTCGCCGTTCCATGTCGTGGGGTTAAACATCTCGTTGAGCTGGACCAGCGTCCCCTCATGGCCCTCGTAGGGTGATGCGTAGAAACTCACCAGCTCCTCAGGAAGCGTGTCGCCAATCACGGCAACCTGGAACTCGGCGTTGGTCAAGAAGACCATTCCCGACCTCGGGTTGAGCATCACAGTCACACCGTCAAACTCAAAGTCGTCAGGCAGGCCGTTTCGGAGCCAGGCTTCGAGCAGATCTCGGGCCATCCTGATTTCTCGCATTCCGAACTTGGCAAGGTCGGTCGTGTTATTCAGCATTGGTTTCCTCTCTTTCATTGTTGGTTTCGTTGAATGAAGACGACAGCCATTCATGCGGGCATCGTTCATTGACGCCGAGCAGCCCGCAGTGTCTAGTTCCGCCGCATAGTTCGCACGCATCAGGTTCGGACAGGCTCATGAAATGTTTACCCATCGCATGGCGGTGGCGAGCAAGTGGTTGAAGTCTCCACTTGTCGCCTCGGTCATGAACTCTGAGCGGACCTCACGCGGGAGTGCGTTCCGTACCTTGCCCAGAATGGCGAAGGCGTTACCGTCTTGCCCTGTGATCTGGACATCAATATCTGGATATTTGATGGTGTCACTCATTGTGTCCTGCTTCCCAGAACAGGTTGACCGTGAAGCTGGAGCCGTCACTGAGCTTGATAACGATGTACTTCGGGTTGTGCGTATCTTCCGACCTCGTTGTCTTTACTGATACCACTCTGTGGACCGAGGCGTTGGTCCAGCCATGTTCCACGCCGGGAACATGCTGGTGAGCGCTGACTGAAACGTGCGGAGCGCTAAGCGACACCGATTCGTAGGCGCTACTGCCTTCTTCCCATTGGCAAGCGTCGGTGCCAAGCCGCCCGAGATCAAGTTGCTGCTCGGCAACGACCTTTGCTTTGCCGGATTCATAGAAATTATCTGTGACGAGCTTGTGTTTGATTTCCATTATTCTGCCGTCCAGACTCGGGGGCATTCACAGAATTCGTGAATCTCATCAAGCACACTCACGTATGCAATATCACCCTCGTCGGTACGCACTGAGTAGATAGCGCTCAGCCCGTCCCATTGGGTTGTGCCCGTGACATGCCTGCCGTCTCGCCGCTTTGTAGCGGAGATCCGGTATTTGCGTGTTTCGTATCGCATATTTCTCCTTAGCTATTGGGAGCAAGAGGCTCCGTCCCGGCCTGGGTTCTTGACCCAGGCCGACACGCAACTGCTTCTCAGGTACGGAGTGCTGCGCTTACGATTGCTCCGTTGCGGCTAGCTACTTCGCAATATGGTTCATGCCTAAGCACTTTCCACTTGGCAACGAGCTTGTCGTGGTTCCAGCCTGCGTTGCATGAGTGGCACCTGATGCCGCTGCCGGTTGGGAGCAGTTTTTTCTTGGTCATAATTTCTCCTTGGTTTGGTTGCTTTCTACACTAAGTATACCAACGGTGAAGTCTGGTACACAACGTTGACTTAAAAATTGAGCGCCGAAGCGTTTCGGCGGCACCAGTTCATTCAGAGTCGTAGCATCATCAGTTGTCGAATCCCATAGCAAGCTCGTAGCCAGTCATATCGTCGCAGTCTTCGTCCCAGTCGGAACGGTTGGGGCGAGAGTACAAGTCGTCACGCAGTCGCTGGCCGAAGGCGTTGTAGATCGCTCCGCAATCGTGCGTGAAGTCACCCTCTCCCCTGTAGGCAAAGACAGGACGTTTGCACTGGTCGCATGTACCCGTGTACTCGGTGCGGTCATGGTTGGGTGTCAGTCTCATCGGTTCATCCAGAGTCGTAGCATTACCAGTTGTCCAATCCCATATCAATAGTGTCGGCGTCAATGAACGTGGATGTGCCGTCGGTCCCGATCACTCGGTATCCTGCCTCCCATGCGTTGAAATCGTCCAGCCACGCCACCATCTGGAGAGTGGCATCCTCGGGTGTGTCGGCGTCGAAGGTGCAAGACATGCTGACGGTATAGGTGTTCATATTGTTCCTTTCATAGGTGTTCATATTGTTCCTTTCATGGTTGAAGTCCACGGCTCACGGCCCACAGGATGTGGGCATGGCGACTTCCGTGCTGGGTTTTCTCGTTACCGTGTAGACACCGGACGAGCCATGTGCCGTTGGAACCGGCCCGAATCTGCCAGCCGTTCTTCTTCGGTGGTGCCCACATCATGCTGTGAAGCACGCTGCGAATACAGGGAATTGGATTCCACGCGAGATGCAGGTGAGGCTGGCAAGCGTCACAAGCTCTTGCTTGATGTATTTCGGGGTGCCTTTCTCGAATTCACCTCGGACCATGCGGAGAAGGTCTGGGGTGGAGAGCGCTTCCACGTCGGGGCGGTAGTGCTCTCGGATTTCGGTTGGGGTAGGACGCTTACTCATTGAACGGGAACCCTTCTTCTTCTAGGATCATTCGGGCGTAGTCGGCGGGCGATTCGTTGTCGTTCCATGCGTCCCACGAATTGCCGTCGGGAAGGTCGTCCACCCCTAGTCCACAAATGCGAGCGACAGCACGGTCAGCCCATCTGTACCACTCCTTGAACGTAAGACCGGACTCGTTGGTGATTTCTGGTGTGCTCATTTGGTCACTTTGCTTTCCGTGATAGCTGCAATGAACCGCAGTCAATACATTTGAAGGTACCAATGGAATGCTTGTAGTGAGCTTGACCTCCGCATTCGCACGTTTTGGCAGGGTAGGGCCGAGCTTCGTATTCGGCGTAGACGTTTTCGATGTCAGCCGGGTTGAACTGGCAAGCCCGCATGAGTGCTTCAATCTTCCAGGGGTTGTGCTTCATGATGCTGCGATCAAGTTTCCGGAAGTCTCGGCTGTGGTATCAAGGAGTTCAAGTTCCCATTCGCCGGGAACGTTGGTCTTGTAGTAGTCGGCCCACTCGTTGGCTTCGGCTTCATTTAGAGTCGTAGCTTTGTGTGCGTGGATAGTGACTGCCCGATGTAGGCCGAATGGCATTGGGTGGAGTCGGGCGTAGACGTATTTGAAAGGCGAACGTTGGCCTTTCAAGATGTATTTCGTTTCGTTTGACATATTTCTCCTTACCTTGTGGGAGCAAGAGGCTCCGCCCCCAGCACCTTGTGAGTGCTGGAAACGCAACTGCTTACGAAGCTGCTATGAACTGTGCGTTATGCGGAACAGTTGAACGCCCTGACTTTGCCAGTTGAGCGGCAGATGTCGGCTTGCCCGAGCAAGCTGCCGGAGTAGTGGATTACGATGTATCCGTAGCAATTCTCGTGGCAAAAGATATTGGGAACGGGGTTGACAATCGTTAGGCATTGTGCGGGATCGCTATTCGTTTGTTCGCACACGGCACCGATTGCCAGCATTTCGCTGATGGTTTGAGTTTCCATTACTTGTTGACCTGCTGCATGGATGGGCGGCGAAGCTCGGTATCGTCTAGTAGCCCGCATGATGCGCCTGTGATTAGTAGGGCAACGAATGCCGCTGCCAGAATTACGTTGAGTT
>Ga0114918_10001535_pt1 | contig 20631 bp, 23 predicted proteins | sample LantaG_FD_87015 | JGI IMG/M metagenome (GOLD analysis project Ga0114918, IMG submission 87015) | Deep subsurface microbial communities from Baltic Sea to uncover new lineages of life (NeLLi) - Landsort_02402 metaG | ecosystem: Environmental > Aquatic > Marine > Oceanic > Sediment | place... | reverse complement strand
CTCTCTTTTTTTTTTCTTCTCTCCCCTCCCCTCCTCCCCCCTCCCTCTCTCTTTTTTTTCTCCTTTCTTTTAATTTTTTCTTATATAAAAAAAAAAAAAAAAAAAAAAAAAAAAAAAAAAAACAGGTGGATAGGCAAAGGGATCCCCTCGTGCTCTGCCAGGGACAGGGACGAGCTCTTAGCGCGCGAGGAGGCGCGGAAGGGAGGAGGAAGTGGAGGAGGTGGAGGAGATGGAGGAGGTGGAGGCAACGGCGACAGCGACGGCGGCGAGAAGAAAGAACAGCAGCAGCAGCAGCAGCAGCAGCAGCAGCAGTTCCAGCGCCCTCCCATCGTCCCCACCAGCTCTTACGACATCTCCTTGGTGGAAGAGACCGTCTCCCGCGTCTCCGAGTGGCTTTCCGGAGGAGGAGGGGAAGGAGGAGAACGGGCGGCAAAAGAGCCGATTCTGAGGCTGAAGGCGGGCAACGCCTTCCAGCGCGCGCTCGTGTACCAGACTCTCGAGAAGGGCCCCGCGCTGGCCTCCCTGCGCTTTCACCCCGGGACGACGGCGGACGCGAGGTTCGTGGCCAAGACGCTGTGGCCCGACGAGGAGGAGGCGTTCTTCGCCGAGGTGGCTGCTGCGGCGGCGGCGGCTGCGGCAGAGGAGGAGGGGGAGAAGGAGGCAACAGTGACAACGCAGCAACAAGAGCTTCCTGCTGCCTCTCCTGCTCCTGCTCTTGCTCCCGCTCCTTCTCCTTCCTCTCTCCCACCTCCTCAGCAGCAGCGCCCCCGCCGGGCTGACATCGTCCTCCGCCGCGTGCCTCCGGGAGGGGCCAAGCTCGCCGCCGAGCAGGAAGCCAGGCAGCGCCTTGAGCGGGCCCGTCTGAATTCCGGCTTCGCTCTCTTTCTCGAAGCCCTGAGGGACTCGGGCTTGCCGTGCGCGGTCCACAACGGCGCCAGCGACCTCGCGCACGTGGTCGCCAGCTTCGGGGACGGCCTGCCGCTCCCTCCCTCGCTCGCAGGGTTCGGCGAGAGCGTCTCCAAGTGGTTCCCGGGGGGCGTCGTCGACACGAAGGCGCTGGCGTCGAGAGGGTTTTTGGGAGAAGACTACTCCCCTTTCGGGAGCGCGACGGCGCTGAGGGATCTGTACGAGGGGCTCGTCGCAGGAGGAGGAGGAGGAGGAGGGAAGGCGGCTGTGGAGAACAAAACGGCGGGAGCGACGACAGAAACAACAACAACAACAACAACAACAACAACAACAACGCCGTCGCCGCTCCTCCCGCTGCCGCGGGTGCCGCGCCCGCTTTTGCCTTCTACGGGCGCCTTCTCCCGCTACCGCGACGCCCTCCGCGCCGGCGGCGGCTCGATCGACGGGCTCGAGCACGAGGCGGGGTTCGATGCGCTGCTGACGGGCGCGGCGCTGTGGGGCCTGGCGAACGCGCTGGCGGTGCGGGGTAGAGGTGGAGATGGTGGTGGAAACGGAGGAGGAGGAAATGACGACGACGATGATGACGACGAGAGCGACGACGGCGGCGGCAGAGGAGGAGGAGGAAACGGGAACAACCGCCGCTTCTTCCCTACCTCGCTGCCTCTTCCTCCGTCTCTGGTTCAGCGGCAGCAGCAGCAGCAGCAGCAGGCGCGAGACCCTTCCCCGCGGGATTTGGTGGCATCCGTCGAAGCCGCCGCAGCCGCAAACGCGAACGACGACAACGACAACAGAGGAAACGACGACGCCGCTTCCCTCTCTCTCCTCACCTCCTCCCCGCCACCGCGCCGGGTCCGCGCCTCCCGCCTCCCCCCCCAGGCCCTGGGTTGCGTCTACACCCACATGAGCGACTGGGGCGTGCTCCCCCTGACGGCCGAGAGCAAGAAGAGGGTGGCGCCCCCGGAGAGGAGGAACGTCCTGTTTGTCGTCCCTCTCCCCATCTTCGAGAGCGAGGAAGAAAACCGGGAGCCGTTCCGCGCGCTCCACTCTCTTGTGAGCAGGGAGGCCGGAGGAGGGAGGTGCAGGGTGAGCCCCAGGCTGCGCGGCTGGGCGGCGTCGGTGGAGCTGTTCGAGGCTGCAAACGCGAGTTCGAGGCCGGAAAGGTTGTTGCCGCCGCCGCAGCAGACGGCGGCGGCGGCGGCAAACGACGGCGGAGAAGCTCCCCCTCGACCTCCTCGCCGGACCGTGGACCCGAGGGAGGTCGCCCGCGCCCTTGCCGCCTTACCACAGCTGAGAGGAGGAGCAGCAGGAGGGCGGTGCCGTGTGCTCGACTACGAAGCGTTCCGCGAGTGGAAGCGGCGGGCGCTGGAGAAAGCGGCGGAAAAGGGCCTTCTGGCGCTCCTCGACGAAGAGCGGGCGGCGGCCGAGGCGGCGGCGGAGGAGAGGGCGGCGATGACGGAGAGCAGGGGAGCCGCCGGTCGCTCCGGAGGCGTGTTTGGGAGGAGACGGGACGCTGCTGCTGCTGCTGCTGCTGCTGCTGACAATGCTGACGCTCCGCCGAAAAAGAGGAGCAGGAGCGGCGAAGGCGGAGGAGGAGTGGGAGGTGGAGCAGGAGGGAGCAAGGCGTGCGTTTTGATGTGACTAGAAGAAATTACGAAGTCCGTTTTCTGTCTCGAACAAAAAAAAACGTTCAGAAATCAAAACTTTCGCTGGCCTCTTTCAATCGCCTCGCTCGCTCTCTTTCTCCTCTGATCTACGCCTCTCTCTTTCTCTCTCTCTCTCTCTCTCCTTCGTGCGCGCGCAGCTCTCTCTGTGTCCTTCGAAGCCCACGCAAAAGAGAATCACAGCGAAAGGAAAACTCTAGCTCAAAAAAAAGAACATCGCAATGCGCTCGGCGATCTCCACCGGCCGCGCCCTCCTCCGTCTTGCTTCTTCTTCTTCTTCTCCTTCTTCCACGATCCGCGCCCCCGCCATGCCCCACCGCAGAGCCGCCACCATCGCCGCCGCCTCCGCTTCCTCTTCCTCGGCGGACTTCCCCGGACGATCGGTCAAGGTCTCCCACATCCTCGTGCCCGCGGACCGCGCCTCTGAGCTCGACGCCGTCGCGGCGCAGCTCTCCTCCGGCGAGACGATGTTCGAGGCCGCGGCCCGGGAGAGATCCACCTGCCCCTCCGCCGCCGCCGGAGGGAAGCTCGGGTGGCTGGGACGTGGGGACACCGTCACCCCCTTCGAGGACGCGGCCTTCTCGACGCCCGTCGGGGGCCTGGCGAGGGCGACGACAGACTTTGGTGAGCACCTCCTGACCGTCGAGGAGGAGAAAAAGGGGAAAATCGAGGTCGCTCAGATGGGTGTTACTGAACTCAAGGACTTGCTCGAACAGATCGCCGCGGAAGGACCTGGCTCCGAAAAGGTGCAGCTCATCGACGTCCGCGAGGAGAGCGAGTTCGAGACGGCGAAGATCGAAGGCTTCGTCCTCAAACCGCTGTCTCGCCTGATGGAGTGGGGCGCCTTCGCCAGTAAGGACTTTGACCCCGAAGCTCAGACCGTCGTCTTGTGTCACCACGGGATGCGGTCGATGCAGGTGAGCAATTTCTTAGTGCAGCAGGCCGGGTTCGGGAGGGTTTTCAACGTGAGTGGCGGGATCGACGCGTACTCGAGGCTGGTGGACCAGAGCGTGCCGAGGTACTAGATTTTTTCTTTTTTTTTTGAAGCTTCGATTTTCGCTTTTTTTTTCTCTCCTTCTTTTTTGTAAAGATCAAGTGGTGGAATTGGAGATTGGGCGCGTTTCGGATGGCGGGGGTGGAAGAGGGAGAGCGCGTAAACTTGCTCTCTTCTCTCTTGGTTGAGGTCGAGTTTGGCGTCGTCATCTTTTTTTTCTTTCCTTTCTTTTTTTCCCCGAAGACAAGAGAGCTCGCTGAAGATCCCATCGCTTCCTGCTCTCCCTGCTTCCCCCTCGGCTCCGCACTCCAAATTTACATGCGGCAGGGCACAGCTCGCGCCGCGTCCTCGTCGCCCTCCGTCGTCGTCGTCGGGGCCTCAGCGAGAAGCGCGGGGGTGGTGGTCAGAGCGCGGCAAGTGACCACCGCCGATCGAGCCATCGCTCTCCGTCGTCGTCGTCGATCTCGACCTCGACCCGAAATAATGCTCTCTCCTCCCCTCCCTTCCGCCCGCTTCTTCCCGGCCCCTGCCGCGACCCCGAGCGGAGACCAAGAGTCTGCAGACCCCCTCATGCCTGCTTCATCATCGCAACAACAAATAATCGACTGGACGGCAGTGGCGGTGCTCTTCGCCGCCCCGGCTCTCGGCGGGGCGCTCTTCGGCTACGACATTGGTGCGACCTCCGGCGCGCTGGTCTCTCTCAAGTCCGCGGTGCATTCGGGCGCGCCCTGGGCCTCTTCCCTGACCCCTTTACAGTCCGGTGCCGTGGTCTCCGCTTCCCTGGCCGGCGCCTTGGCCGGGTCGGCGGCCGCTTTTACTCTCGGGGACAAAATCGGGCGAAAGGGAGAATTGGTCGCCGCTGGCGCTCTGTACTCGGCGGGGGCCGTGGCCACGGGCGGCGCCTCCTCCTTGCCCCTGCTGCTGCTGGGACGGGCGACATACGGCCTGGGTATTGGATTGGCGATGCACGCCGCCCCTGCCTACGTCGCAGAGACGGCTCCGGCGACCGTCCGCGGGCTGTTGATCTCTTTGAAAGAAGGCTTCATCGTCGGTGGCATCCTCGCCGGTTTCCTGGCGTCGGCCGCCGCTGTCGACAGCGACGGAGGGTGGCGGCTGATCTGGGGGGCCGCCGCCGTCCCCGGTCTGCTGCTGGCTGCCGGTGCCTTCTTGGCCACCCCCGAGTCCCCCAGGTGGCTCCTGCTCGCTGGTAAGGGCAAAGCGGCGGCGAGAGAGGCCCTCAGGAAGGCGAGGGGGAGAGAGTGCCCGGACTCTGCGTCGCTCGAGGCAGAGCTCGAAGAGATGTCGAGCAGCAGCGAAGGCGAAAGCAACAACGGCGAATCCTCTGCTGCTGCTCCACCACCCCCGACGCTCTCGGACCTCGTCTCGGTCCCTCGCTTCAGGAGGCCCCTTTTCTTAGGTTTAGGGCTGGTCGTCGCCCAGCAGGTTACCGGCCAGCCCTCTGTTCTGTACTATGCCCCCGACGTCTTTGCCTCCGCGGGCTTCGCCGCGGGCTCGCAGGCGGCCTCGGTCGCAGCCGGGCTGGGGCTCTTCAAGCTGGTGGCCACGGGCGTCGCTGTGGCGACGGTCGATAAGGTCGGGCGGAGGCCGCTGCTGATCGGCGGCGTGGCGACGATGAGCGCGGCGCTGGCTGTGCTGGCCGCGGCACAACAGGCGGCGACGGTGGCGGCGGCGGCAAGTGCTTCTGCGGGAGGAGCTGCTGCTGCAGTCGCCGTCGCTGCTGCTGCTTCCGACGCTTCCCCTCCTCTCGCCTCCTGGGTCGCCGTCGCGGCCCTTTTAACTTATGTGGGAGCCTACCAGGTCAGCTTCGGGCCTATCACGTGGCTGCTCGTCGGGGAGATCTTCCCGCTCGCGGCGCGCGGCAGGGCCGCGGCGCTGGCGACTTTGACAAACTTCGGCGCCAACGCCGCGGTCTCGCTGGCGCTGCCGCCGCTGCAGGCCGCGGCGGGGCCTTCGGCGACCTACGCGCTGTTCTCGGTGGTGGCGGCGGCGAGCGCGGTGCTCATCGCCGGGAACGTTCCCGAAACGAAAGGGAAGACGCTCGAGGAGATCGAGGCTATCTTTTCAGAGTCATCGAGAGAAGAGTAAGAGTGAAAGAGAGAGAGAGTTTTTTGTATTCTTTTCTTTTCTTTTTTCTAGTTCCCTTCTGTTCCGTGTGAAACAACAAAACAACATCAACAAGACAGCCAGAGAAAGCCCCAATTCGTTTCCTTTTTCACTAGTGTTACAATTTCTGAGAGAGAAAGAGAAAGAGGAAAAAAATCTCTTTTCTTCTTCTTCTCTCTTCACCAGTGTGGGACCACGGCCCCTCGCCTCCGGAGCTCCTCGGCGACCTCCCTCGGGTCCCCCGTCGCGACGATCCTTCCGGACTCCATCAGCGAGGCCGAGTCCGCGGCGCGGAGCTCGTCGAGGCGGTGCGTGACCCACAGGGCAGAGACGCGAGAAGAAGAAGAGGAGGACGAGGAAGAGGAAGAGGTTTCACTTCCTTCGTCGTTTTCTTCATCTCCATTCTCGTCGCTCAACAACCTCTTTCCGCTCACCGCCGCTTTCACCGCCGCCAGCACCCCCGCCGCGTCCTCCGCGTCCAGGAACGTCGTCAGCTCGTCCAGCAGCAGCACCCTCGGCCCCTGCGCGAGAGCGCCAGCGACGGCCACGCGCTGCTTCTGCCCTCCCGAAAGCGTGTGCACCGGCCGGGCCCCAAAACCGCCGCCGAGCCCGACCTCGCTCAACGCTTTTTCTGCCCTCCTCGCCGCGACAGCGTCGGGGAGGCCCAACCTCCCCAACCCGAAGGCCACGTCGGCGCCCGCCGTGGGCAGCACCACCTGGTGGTCCGGGTTCTGGAACACAAAGGCCCGCGGCGCCAGCGCGCGCGCCGAGCCCGAACTCAGGGGCAAGAGCCCCCCCAGGGCCCGGAGCAGAGTGGACTTGCCGCAGCCGTTGGGGCCGAGGAGGACGTGGAGGTGGCCCTGCGGCACGCGGAGGGTGGCGCCGTCGAGGGCCCTCTTGCTTCCGAAGGAGAGCCTGGCGTCGAGGGCCTCGATGGCGAGGCCTGGGGAAGGGGAGAGAGAGAGGTCGGTGGAGGTGGAAGAAGAGGAGGTCGACGACGAAGAAGGAGCAGAGTTGGCCGAGATCTTCTTCTTCATCATCATCGTCGACGACGGCCGATAGCTGCGGCATGGGGAGGTTGGAGCGGCGAGGAGCTTTGCATTCGATCGCTGCTGACATCGACCGGTGGTCGAGGGTGGCCGTGACGTCGTGCTCGCGAGCGCGCGGGTCGAAAGTGAGCAGGACGAGCTCATTGGCGAGCTCGTTTTTGGGGAGACTGGTTAGATGGAGAAAGAGCGAAAAATGAGAACAAGAGGCCTCTCGACCTCTTCGACCTCTTCCCTCTCTTCCATCCTCTCTTCTTCTTCTTTTTCTTTTTAAAAAACGGGAGGGAAAGTTCGAGATCCTCTCGACGAGATCCTTTTCCGATTACACGCCTCTCTGAAAAAAAACGAGCAACTGAAAAAAGAAAACGAGTCGCCCCGAATTTCATTTTTGTTTTTGTTTTTTCAAGTCCCTTGTTTAACAAAAAAGTCATTCCCCGAAAAAGGTAAATCGCGCGACAAGAAGAAGAAGAAGAAGAAAAACTCGAGGCCGCAGCGTCGAAAGGCAGAATTGTTTCTTGATGATGGTTTCGGGGGGGTATTCAAACACGCGCGCGTCGGAAGGATGGAAGGAAAATTTTGTTTTTCTGGGTTCGGAGGGTGGATTCAAAGGAGGAAATCAAAAAAACGGAAGGAGAAACGAAAAACCGTGAAGCGTTTTTTCCCTCTCTCCCTCTCTCGCTCTTGTTGTTTCTTTCTTCTTGTCCACCCCCCCTCCCGTTTCTTTCTTTCTAGAATTCTCTTTGTTTTTTCCTTCTTAGACCTTGTTGTCGATGACGTCCTGGAGGTCCTTGGCGAGCTCCCCGCTCTCGTCGGCCTTGATGGCCTCCTTGATCTGGACACCAAGGGGCACGACCGAGCAGCAGAACTTGCACTTGCGCGAGCCCGAGGGGATGTCGGCCAGGCACTCGGGGCAGGCGCGGACCGCGGACTTGGGGTCGAGGTACTCAAGGAGCTTGATGAGCGGGAGCACGATGAGGAAGTAGACGACGAGGCAGACGGTGATGAAGGTGATGAGAGCGTTGATGAAGTCGCCTGTTGATTTTTTTATTTGTTAAATTTTTTTTTCATTTGCAGAGTGAGTTTTTTCTTTTTCTTTTTTTCGTTTTCTGGATTCGCTCTCTCTCTTTCGCTCTCTCTATTCGAGAGCTCTCGAAAAGGCGCCACAACCAAAAGCATCAACCACTCCTCCTTTCTCCTCTCACCGTAGGCGATCTTCTGCCCGCGGACCGTGAAGAACAGCTGCGAGAACGACCTGGAGCCGATGGCGGCCAGCAGCGGCGTCACGAACGACGAGACGAAGGTCTTGATGAGGTCGGTGAAGGCAGCGCCGACGACGAACGCGATGGCGATGTCGATGACCTTGCCTGTTTGAGTGAGGTGGGGGTGTGGGTGTGGGGGAGCAAAAAAGAAAGTGAGAGAGAGGGAGTTTGAGCTTTCCGCTCTTTCGCGCACGCGAAGAGGAAGAAAAACCCGAAAAAAGGAGAGAGATAAGAGAGAGAGCTCCGCTCCCGCTTCGCTCTCTCTCCTGCTTCCTCACCCTTGATCAAAAAGTCGCGGAAGCCAGTGCAGGTGGTCGACCCGCACTTGACCGCGTGCGCCGCGCCCTTGGACGCGTTGCCCTTGATCGAGCCGCCGAGCTTGGCCGCCATGGCGCGCGCCTTGTCCGAGCCAGAGGCGGTATTGGTGACGGCGGCGGGCGCCGAGGTGGAGGGGCCGGCGCCGGGCATTGTTGTGCAAGTTTTTTGGAAAGTTTGGGGAAGTGTGAAAAGGATGTGAAAGGCCTGTCGTGGCGGGTGGTGTTGTTGTTGTGGCGTTGAGGAGAGAGGTTTGGTTGGGGAAGTTTTGAGTGCGAGGGTTTGGAGGAGGTTCAAAAAGAGAAAGAGAAAAAAAAGCGGCGGCAAGCTCTGTCGAGAAGAGCCGTCGTCGACATCGATTCGACGTTGGTTTTTTTAGGCGCTGCCGCCGCCGCCACCTCTTTCGAAGATCGAGGTGAACTCTGGCCCCTTGCCCTCGCGCGATTGCCTCATTCTCCGCTCCCAGAGGTGCCCTGCGTTGCCACAGAGCCTCGCTGCAGGGTCATCTGGAGCAATTGGCGAGCGAAAGGCGGAGGAAAGCGGGGGCGGCGGTTGTGGAAAAGGCATTAAGCGACACGTCCACGATTCCTCTTCGCAATAGCGCCTCCTTTTCTCGATCGCTTCTGGCGCCTTTCCGCTCCAAGTTTCCCCCTCCGGTAATCTCCTGCGCCTCTGGCTTGAGTCTCCGCGGAGCTCAGTGTAAAAGGGCAGCAGAAAGGGGCGAGCAGAGGGGGGCAGAGACCAGGTTGAAGAAGAGAATGACGAATTCGATGGACCGCCCCATCGATGATTGCTCTCTCCAGTCGGGGCTGGTTGCTCTTCGTCTCCCCCCGCCGCTCAGCCTCGCGCTGCCCTGCATCGCGCCGCTTCCCCCCGGAGCAGAGCAGAGAAGTCTCATAGAGCACTTGCCCTGGGAATGCGTGGGTGCGCGCGAGGGGCAGAGACAGGGAGAGAACGAGAAAGGAGAGAACTCACCTTGAGGAAGAAGAGGAAGAAGAAGATGGTTCGAAGATAGTGTAGAGAGAGAGAAAGCGGCTGCGGCGTCAACGGAGGGAAGAGAAAAAAACTCGCCGTTTACCTCCTCCTCAGCGCTGCTGCTGGTCGACGTCTTTTCTCTTCTTCCTCCTCTTTCTTTCTCTTCCTTTTCTCCTAGCCTGGGGATGGTGGGAAGAAGAAAGAAAGAATAGGAGAGAAAGAGTTGGAAAGCTGTCGAGTGGAAAGCTCTTTCTTTCTTGCTTCCCTTTTCTTTCTCTCTCCCCTCTCCCGCTCTCTCTTTTCCTTTCCCTGCTCTTTCTCTCTCTTCTTCTTCTCTCTCTCTCTAGCCAAAAGGCCCACCCTCGCCCGCTCGTTCTCGTTCTCGTTCTCTCTCGAATTCCCACACCTCGAGGGCTTGAAGAAAGAGAGCGCGCAGGCCTTCCTCTCGTGCGCTCGCTCACTGCTGCTGCTGCTGCTGCTGTCAAAAGGTGACGGGGCCTCTGGAGGAAAAAAAACATAAATTTTCTCTTTTTTCCACCTTTTTTCACTATTTTCTCTCAAAAGGTATTCAAAAAAAAAAAGGGAAAGCTCTCGCGCTTCTCCCTCTTCTCCGTTCCCCTCCGTATCTTCTAGCGCACCTCCATCATGGGTCGCCGCACGGTCGCCCTCTCGCTGGTGCTCGCGCTCTGCTGGTGAGTCCTTCGTCGCGTGTTTGAAGGAGAGAGAGAGAGAGAGAGAGTAGAAGAGAGGAAGAAGAAAGGTTGAGGGCGGCGTCGATGTCAAATGCGACTTTTGTGAGAGCGCAATCTGAGATGATCAACCTGCTGGTGTCGCTCGCGCCGACTTTTGACCCTTTCTTCGTTCGCAGAGCTCGGAAGGAAAAATCTTCTTCTATCGTATTTCGCAAAGAAAGTCCTCAAAGAGCGCGCGGAGAGTCCGGTTCGCGGGCGCGGAAGTTGGAAGAGAAAAGAAAAGCAGACTAGACATTTGTGGCCAGAGATGTTTTTCTTTTCTTTCTCCTACTTCATCGCCCTTTTGCGCTGGCCGTTGGCACTCTTGGGCCCGGCTTTCTGCCTCCAAAAGTCGACTTCAACGTAGACAAGAGCATGTCATAAGCGTGGCTGCAAACGGAAAAGGCAGAGCGCGCGAACAAGGCACGAAACCGCCGCCGAGAAGGGGGAGAGCTGCATCTTGTTCCTCCTGGCTCGACACGCAAGGCGTGTGCTCTCTCTCTCTCTCTCGACCTCTCATAGTATACTTTTCTCTCCTTCTCTTCCTTTTCGCCGGCCTGCTTCCATGAAAGACACGGCGGCCCCCTTTCCCACATGGAGAGAGAGGACCCCCCTTTCTTTCTGAAAAGCCCCAGCGAGAAAGAAGAAAAGAAGAAGAAGAAGAAGAAGAGAGAGAGAGAGAGACGTGGAGGACTTGAAGAAAACGCTCGCGTTCTCTTTTCTCAGCCTTGCGTTTTTTCTTTCCCTTTCGCGGCAGTTTTTTTTTTTCGTCTGCGCTTTTTTTCTCTCTCTCTAACGCCTCCTTCCTCTCCCCTATCGTTCTTCCTCCTCCACCCCCCACCCCCTTCCTTTTCTCTAGCGCCGGCGCCCTCGCCCAGTCCTCCTCGACCGTCACTCAGACCACGACGCAGGCGGCCACCAACGAGGCCATCGCGGAACTCGCCGTGGCGTCTGTCGAGGCGACCGCCGCCGCCGCCGCCGCTTCCGTTGCCGCCCCTGCGACCGTCGCCGCCGCCTCCGCTGCCGAGCCCCGCGTCATCGAGATCGTGACCGCCGAGCCCCAGCTCGCCGTCTCCGAGTTCGCGACCTCGACCCTCGAGGCCGCTGCCGCCGCCCCTCTGACCGCGACCCCGGCCGCCGTCGCTTCCGCCGTCCCGGAGACCGCGACCACTCAGGTGCTCACCAACGAGGGCCCGCCCCCGCAGGACCTCTCGCTGCCGCTTACCTACTACGAGTGGTCCGGGCTCTACGTCAAGCGCACCCCTGACGGTGAGTAGTAGGAGGAGTAATAGGAGATGGGGAGAGAAGATAGAGAGAGAGAGAGGCTTCAAAATAACTTCACAACAAAAAACTCAGCCCTCTCTTTCACAAAAAAAAAAAACTCAACCCCCTCCAGGCCGCGCCTACGTCCACTTCAACCAGGACGGCGTCTCCAACCCCAAGGACGCCGTCACCGTCTCCGAGGCCGTCGGCTTCGGCATGCTCGCCGCGGTCCTCGCGGGACCCAAGTACGACTTTGACGCCTTCCTCAAGATGTACGAGTCGTTCGCCAACGCCCGATCGGGCATGATGGGATGGGAGATCGTCGAGCGCGGCGGCGTGCTCAAGTTCAACGACGACCTGAACGCCAACGGCAACGACTCGGCCACCGACGGCGACATGGACGCCGCCGTGGCTCTCATTTTGGCCGGCGAGCGCTTCAACGACCCGACTTACACGGCCAAGGGCCGCGCCGTCGGCGTCCGCCTGCAGCAGTGGACTTTGAACCCGGAGTCGGGCCTCCCCAACCTCGGGGACTGGGTCGCGCGCTCCCCCGGGATCGCCCAGGACCGCGGCTTCGGGCCCAAGTTCTTCTACTACGTCTCCCGCCCCTCGGACTTTTCGCAGGCGGCGATGTTTTCGATCCTGGAGAAGGGCGGCGCCGGAGACCCTCTCAAGTGGAAGCGCGCTCGCGAGCAGGGGTTGACCGCTCTGGAGACGCTCCTCAACGAGGCCCCCTTACCCCCGGACTTTGCGATCTGGGACCCCACCGCCAAGCGCATCGTGAGGCCGCAGTCGGGAGTCACCTTGCTGGAGAAGTACACCGACTCTGACTTCTCCTGGAACGCCTGCCGTGTCCCCTGGAGGCTCGCCGCTCGCCTCGTCGAGGACCCCTCGGACTCCAGGGCCCGCGCGCTCGCGCAGAAGCTCGCGACCTTCTACCAGTCCCGCTCCAAGCTCAACGCCGGCTACAGGCTCCCCACGCTCGAGCCGCTGGTCGACTTCGAGGCAGTGGCCTTCTCGGCCCCGGCATGGGCTCTCCTGAAAGCCCTCAACGACCCGAAGGCGTCGCAGTACGAGGCTGACGTCAGGAGGCTGAGGTCCTACGGCGGCCTGGCCAAGAGCTACTACGGCGACTCAACGCTGCTGCTGGCTGGCCTGCAGCTGACCAAGCCCTTCTGGCGCAAGTAGAGAGTGGATTCTTTTTTCGAGGGAGGAAAAAAAGAGCTGCTGCGCGAAGAACATTTTTGAACGAAACAACAACAAAAAACACCTATATTATAATTCTTCTTCCTTTTTCTCTTTTTTCTCTTTTTTCTTCTTCCTTCTTCTTTCTTTCTTGGAGAGTGGAGAGTGCACAAATTGATGCTTACGCGGGGCTGAGAGAACGAGAGAGACAGACAGAACAAGAGAGAGAGAGATGACGCGTTTCTTTGCTGGAACAAAAGGGGAGAGAGGAGAAAAACCCGAAGACAAACCGCGAGAAACAAAAGAGCTTCGCTCAAGCGTTCCTTGCTTTTTGACCCCTGGGTTTTTTCTCGTGCCCCTCTATATTTCCTCAAAACGTGTAACGAATGAACCAATAATTCTCAGTGTGAGCGGCGCCGCGACGTGAGCCGATAAAAAGACTCTCGAGAACGCGCGCGTGATGACGAAAAAGAAGAGAGAGAGAAGAGGTTGAGGTTTTGCGTTTTTTCTTTTCTTTTGAAAATTTCATTTTTTTTTTCCTTCAAACAAAGGCGACGGCTTTCCGGAGAGATTCGCTCTCGGCGCTCTATCTCCCTCTCTCTTGATCGAAATGGCCCGCACCATGGGCGAGGTGCTCCCTCGCTCCTTCCCGGACCTCTTCGGCTGCGTCAATAGCCCCAAAAGCGCCCCGACCGCGAGCACTTGCGACGGAAGCATCGAGAGCGGCGACGATGAGCTCGTCCATCAAAGCCATCGAAACCATCATCATCATCCTCGAATCCTGTTCGTCGACGTGGGCTCGGGCTACGGCATCCTCTGCCACGCCGCCGTGGCGGACTACGGCTGCGTGGCCAGCCTTGGGATCGAAAAATACAGGTAAAGAGGAGGTGGTGGCGAGGGAATGGAAGCGACTAGGAATTTGAATTTCTCGACCCCCAGCGGGGCGAGAAAACAAGGGTCGAGACCCCCAGCAGCGGGGCGAGATCGAAAGGAAAAAAAACGATAAGTTTTTCTCGACCTCAACCTTAACCTCGACTCTCTCTTCCTCGCTCTTCCTCTCTCCTTCTCTTCTCTCCCAGAGAGCCCCTCGTCAGGTCCGACGCCCTGATATCCTCCCTCGACCCTCAGACGCGAAGACGGATCAAGATCGTACACGCGGACGTCGGCGACTGCGACCTGGTTTCGTTATTCCAAAAAGCGCCGGCACACGACGCCGTCCTTCTCTTCTGCAACAACCTCGCGATGCCTCCGGGGGCCCGCGACAGGCAGGCTAGACAGTTCCTCGAGGCGCAGCGGGAGCACGCGGCCAGGGTGGTGGTGGTGTCGGCGGTGCCTCTGGGGGTGGGGTTCGGGGACGACGCCGGGAGCGAGAGCGTCTGGAGCAGCAGCAGCGGCAACAACGGCGGCGGAGACGGAAACGGCGACGGCGGAAACGGAGGAGGAGAAGGCGAAAGCCAAGGCAACTCTTCCTCTGCTGGCGGGCACGCGCCGCATCCCCTGAGGAGCTCGCTGGGGATAGGGATGACCTTCAACGAGTGTCACGAGGTGAGAGTCTATGAGGACGCGAGGAGAGAGGAGAAGGAAGGGGTGAGTGGCGGGAGAGGGCGAAGAGAGTTGGGGAGAGGAAGAAGAGCACGACGACAAAGAGAGGAGCGAGTGAAAGAGAAAAAGAGAGAGAAACGAAAAAACTGACGTTACTTGTGTGAACTAGATCTAATTCTTTAAATACTGATTTGTTTTGGAGCGTGTTCTCGGCGGGAGGAGGGAGAGAGATTTCTCTCGACGACGACGACAACAGGAGAGAAACGAGAGAGACGGGAAAAAGGAAAGCGAAAAAACTTGATTTTTTTTTGTTCATTCTCTTTCTTTGACGAAAAAAGAAAACTCACAAAACTTGTTCCCCTCATTTTTTCCCCCTCTCCTCAGACCAACAACCAGACCTACGCCAACTCCAAGGAGGTCATCCTCGTCGGTGACATGCCGATCTACGTAGCCACAGCAGCAGGTGGAAGTCGGCAAACCTCAGCGGCGCCGGAGAGCTCGGCCGGGCCCTGCAGCAGGAACCTGTTCTCGACCGCGAGCGACGAGCGCAGGGAGCCGCCGCGGTCCCTGATGAGCACGGGGACGACGACGACGGCGGCGGCGGGGTTGTTCTCTGTGGGCTCGTTTGAATCGACGAACCGGGAGACGCCGGACGGAGGAGGAAAAGGAGGAGGCGAGGAGTAAGGAGAAGAAGGAGAAGGAAGAGGTCGAGGCCTCTCTGATCTCGCTTCCGTCGCCGTCGCTCTTCCCTCGCGCCAACCCGTGGGTTCAACGCCGCCAGCCCGTGGGTTCGTCTGCAGCCCATGGGTTCAACGCCAGCCCATGGGTTCGGCCTCGCCAGCCCGTGGGTTCGGCCTCGCCAGCCCGTGGGTTCGGCCTCGCCAGCCCGTGGGTTCGGCCTCGCCAGCCCGTGGGTTCGGCCTCGCCAGCGCCAGTCGACCTCTCCGTCGTCCTGTCCCTCTGCTGGCGCACGTGCTCGAGGCGACGACGGTCGCCGCGGCGGGCCCGACCTCGTCCTGGTTCCCGCTCGCCGGAGACGATGAAGTCGCGGGCCTCTCCAGCCCGCGGGCTCGCCGCCAGCCCGCGGGTTCGTCGCCAGCGCCGCGGCGTCGGCGGGCGCCAGCGAGCTCGGGTCGAGGTCGAAGGTCGCGGCGGCGCATGCCAGGACCTCCAGCTGTAATTTCAGAACCTTTTTCACTTCTTACAGGGAAGGAGTAAGAAAGTAAAAATGGAAACGTAGAAAAACATAAACAAAGAAAAAAGTGCTGGATTGGTGCGTTGATTGGAGTTGATGAATCGTATTCGTTGATGGAACAAAGGGGGGGAGCCTAAAAAGAGTTTTTTAATATGTTTTTTCTTTTTTCTTTTTTTTCTCTCTCTCCTCAACCTCCTCTCTTCTCTCTCTCTCGCGCGTCTCGCATCGGAGAGAGGAAACCTCTTCCTCGCTCTATCTATCCCCACGACCGCACAGCGTCCCTCCTCGCCCTCCTCCTCGCCGCGGACGCCGCAGCAGCGGAGCTCGAGCCCGCGGCGGCGACGGCGGCGGCGATGGCCGCGTCGGTCGTCGGCGTCGCGCGCGGGGCCTGCGGCGCCGAAGGCGGGGTGAAAAAGACGGGGGCGGCAGGGGCGGCGTCGAAAAACTTGCCGCTGCTCCCGCGGGCGGCCTCGGCGGCGGCGACGCGCTCTGCCTTGGCGGCCAGCAGCGCCCTCGCCTGCGCCGCGGCGGCCTCGGCATGGTGGTGGGAGTGCGAAGAAGACGAAGAAGAGTTTTGCATCTTTCCTCCTCCGACGACGAATTCCGCCTTCGGCGGCACGGGCGCCGTCGCCGCCGACGCGGAGGTGGCCGGGGAGTCCACCACGGCGGCCAGCGCGTTGACCATCTTCCTCTGGAACGCGAAGTCCAGCAGCACACCGCCGTGCGAGGCGGTCGGGTGGTAGAGCACTTGCACGCCAGGGGCGGCCGTCGCGAGGTGGGCCGCGACCAGAGGGCTCGGGACGAGGTCGTCGTCGTGCGAGAGGGCGATGACGGTGGCGGGGGGCATGTCCTCGGGCCAGAGCATGAGCTCGTGCCAGAGGAACTGTGGTTGGTGGATGGGGTGGGTGGGTGGGTGGGGTTGAGGAAGAGGGTGAGTTTTTTTTTGAAGCTTTTTTCGGCGAAGAAAAAAAAACGGGGAAAAAAATCAAAAAAATCATTTCAAAAACGAAAACGCACCCTCCTGCAGAACATCTCGGCGATCGTCAAGTCCCTCGAGAACAGAAACCTCGCCACGTTCAGAGCGCCAGCAGCTCCCCCGGCCAGGGCGGCGGCCATCGACGGGATCTTGTAGACGAAGTTGAACAGCAGGTGCGGGTAGCAGGTCAGGCAGCAGACCGGGTCGACGAGCAGGGCCGCCGCCACCGCCCTGCGGTGCAGCTGGCAGATGCGCGAGACGCAGAAGGTGCCGTACGAGTGCGCGACGAAGGCGGCATCGTCGTGGCCGTGGCGGGCGAGGACCGCCACGGCGGCCGCGGCGACGTCGTCGACCGGCTGCGCGCGGCGGGACCGGAAGCGGAGCGAGACGTGCGGGACCTCGAGCAGGACGAGAGGCCTGTCGCGCCCCGCGGCGCGCGCGACGAGCGCGATGAGTCCGAGGTAAGGGATGAGGCCGAAGCCGACGCCGTGGACGAAGAAAACGGGGCGCTTCTTGGTGGGAGTGGCTGTGTCGGCGTCGTTGCTTTCGGAAGCGGAAGCAGAGGTCGAGGGATCGGAAGAAGAAGAGGCGCGAACGGCGGCGGAGGCGCTCGCGGAAGCAGAAGCTTCTTGTGCTTCTTCAGCTGCTGAGGCCTCGTTGTTCCCCGAGGTGGAGGCCTCTGCGGTCCCTGCGGTGTTCCTCCTCGAGCGCAGCGGAGACCTCCCGGTCCCGGCCAGAGAAGAGAACGAGTCCCCGCGGCGCCAGAGGCCGTTGGCGTTGTTGAGCGACGCGGCGCGCTGGTGCGACGAGGCGCGCGCCGAGGCGCGGGCTGCCGCTGCTGCTCCTGCCGCCACTTCGCCCTCGGAGGCCGAGGAGGCGCGAGCTGCCGTCGCCGTTGCTGCTGCGTCTCCAGACTCGTCTGTGGGAGAGCGAGACACGTCGGCGTCGACGTCCGAGTCCGAGGCGGCGGCGGGCGGAGGAGCGGAGGCGAAGGGAGAGGGCGCGGGGGCGGCGTTGTTTGCCGCCGCCGTCGCCGCCGTCGCCGCCGTCGTCGAAGAAGAGGAAGAAGAAGCTTTCTTCTCTTCTTCGACCGCCACCGGCTCCCTGTACCAGTAGTCGAACCCTGCCACGTGGTGCTTCCTGAACCCGGCGCACCACAGCGCGGCGTGCGACGTCAGCGTGGCCGCCTCGCAGGCGGCGTGCAGCGCCAGCGGCTTGTGGATCACCCGCAGCGGCTCCCACAGGTGCGCCATGAAGCGCAGCGCCGGGTTGCGTCCCGCGGCGAACGTCACGCCCCAGCGCCTCTCGACCTCGCGCACGAAGGCCTCGATCGCGTCCCTCTGCTCCCTCGGCAGGTCGGCCTTCGTTCTCGTGTAGAAACCGTAGGCAACAAAGTCCTCGACGTTTCCCCTGCCGATCGTGTCCGGGTGCGCGCCGTGGAACCATCCCGACATGAACTCCTTGATACAGACGACGCGGGCGAGCGAGAGGAAGCGGGCCTTCACCTGGGCGACGGCCTTGGCGTCGAAGCGGTAGTCGAGGCGCTGGTTGGCCTCGGCGTAGCTGTTTTGGGAAAGTGTGGGTGGGGTGGGTGTGAAAGCGGGTGAGGAAAAAAAGAAGGAAGAAGGAAGAAGAAGAAAAAGAAAGAGAGAAAGAAGGTCGAGAGAGGCGAAAAAAGGAACTGCTGCTCGTCGAAGAAAAAGAAACGCAGACGAGGCCGAAAACAAAAACGCAGACGACTCATGGGGTCTGCTAGCGTCGCCTTCCTCGGAAGGAAATTCCACCGCGTTGCCCGAGAAGCGCAAACAATGAAACTTTCTACGCGCCCGCGAGAAGAGAAACGGCAGGAAAGGCGCGACGAGAGAGCAGTTGGGGCGCGAAAGAGCGCGAATTCGTCCTTGCCCTCGCGGGCTTCCTTGGACAACGAAAAGGAGTAGATCTACTCTTCCATCCATTCCTTCCCCTCACTCCAGCCCCCCTTCCGGGCAACTAAGCCGGCAGTTACGCGTCTCTTTCGCGAGCTCTTGGTCGCTCCTAGCTCTTCAAGGAGTAGAAACGTGCAAAAAGAGCGCCAGTCGGGGAGAAAAGCGGCCCAAAAAGGTCCGCCATGCAAAAAAAAAAAAAAAAAAAAAAACTCCTCTGGCCCCACGCGTCGTTCGCCGATGCCTCTTCTTTTTCCCTTTCTCCTTCTTTTCGCTCTCTCGCTCTCCCTTTCTCTCTCGTTCTTTCCCGCGCATGCCAGAGAGCGCAGACTACTCACCGGGACTTGAAGGCAACGTAGGCCGCGAGCTCGATGAAGATCCAGAGCGCCGCGAGCCTCCAGAAGAGCGAGCTCGGCGCGTAGAGCGCGACCGCCGCCCCCAGCACCAGCAGCACGACCGCCTCGATGAGCGAGAGCAGAGCCGGGGCCGCGGCGCCCGCCGCGGCGGCCTGGCTCTCCTCCTCCCGCTGCCTGAGGATGGACTCGACCTGCGTGGAGAGGGACGACAGGTGGCGCGGGAGCGAGGGGCGGTGGGAGAGCGTGCGGGCGAGCGCGCTCTTGTCGAGCTGGCCGCCCTCGGTCGGCGGCGCGGGAGGGAGGGTCGACATTGTCGAAGAGAGATGGAAAAAAATGAAAAAGTGACGAAGGCGATGAGCGAAACTTCGAAGAGGAAAAAAACGCCAATCGCGCCCTTCCGAAGCAAAACCCAGCCTCTCGAATTCCCTTCTGCGACGCGCAAAGCCTTCTGACAGCCGCAAGTACGAGATCTGGCTCTTGGGGAAACGAGAGACCCACGGTTCGAGCGAGATAGCGACCGCAGAGAGAATCGAATGTTGCTTTTTTATGGAGGCGCGAGTGAGGAAGAAAAATCTAATTTCTTTCTCCCATTTTTCCTCTCGACCTCGACCTCGGACCTCGACCTCTCTTCCCGCCTTCTCCGCCCTGTCTCTCTCCTTCCTCTCCAACGATGAACGCCGAGCGCTTCTCCGTCGTCGCCCTTTCGCTGCTGCTCGTCTGGATGGTTGCTCTGCTCGCCGTGGCCTGTGCGTCGCGGAGAAAGGGAGCGCCTTTCTGCTTCTTCTTCTTTTCTGCTTTCTGCTTTCGCCCCCCGCGGCTGCCGAGGCCGAAAGAAAAGAAAAACGCTCACCCTCTCTCATTCTGTCTCTCTTTCTCTTCTCTCCAAAAAACAAACCAAAAAATCCACGCAGCCGCGGGCCTCAAAGAGGCCAAAAAGCACGCCAGGATCATCCGTCTCTGAAGCCTGGAAGAGAAGACGAGAGAGAGAGAAGCGAGAGAAGAAGAAGGAGAAGAAGATCGGCGACGGCGTGGCGAATAAATAAAAAAACGCTTCCTCTCTATCTCCTTTCCTTCTTTTGTCGTTTCTTCCCGCCTTTTCCGGTTCCTTCTGATCTTATTGCCTGTGTAACTGAGAATCGCTATTGTTCCATAAAAGAAAAGAAACGGCGGAGAAGGAGCTCCTCGATCCGAAAACAAGAAGAAAACGAAACGAACGACAGGAAAAAAAACGAAATCAAAAAAAGCAGCCGTTACTTTCTCTCGCGCGCGCTCTCTTTCTCTTTCTCCTCCTCCACCTTCCTCACGACAGCATCGACTCGAGCTGCGCCAGCGTTTCCAGGGCCTTGGTGATCTGCTTGAGCTGCGTCAGAGTGACGCCTGTTGCAGTTTTTTTTCCGGAAAGGGAGAGGTGAGAGAGAGACAAAAGAGAAAAAAAAACGCTCGAGCTCTTCTTTTCTCTTTCCTCTTCCCTCCTCCTCTTCCCTCCACGCCCACGCTCTTCTCACCGACGACGGTCATCACGAGCACGGACAGCAGAACCACCGTGCCGGAGAGCCAGGCCGCGGCCCTGGCCTCGGGCGAGGGGCGGCGGCGAGGGGCGCCAGGGTAGGACGAGGGAGGGGGGAGCTGCTGCTCGTCCATCTTCTTTTTCTTTCTCTCTTTCGAATTGGTTTTTTTTGCTTGGATAAAAAAGGACAAGAAGAGGAAGCGGAAGTGGAAGACGCGCAAGAGAGGGAGAGAGAGAAAGGGAAGGGGAAAGCGAAGAAGTGAAGAGCCGGAAAAAAGAGTGAGAGAGTGGAGGTGCTGGTGAAGGAAGAGGAAGAGGAAGAGGAAGAAGAAGAAGAAGAAGAAGAAGAAGAAGAAGAAGAAGAAGAAGAAAAACTCTTTCTCTCTTTTTTTTTTCTCTTTGCACTCACTCAACCTTCCCGCTGTCTCTCTCTCTCTCTCTCCCCCTAAAGGCCCTGAAAAAAAAACGAAAACGAACCCTCTTCCTTTTTTTTAAACGAGATGGCAGGGTAGAAGAGACTCGCGGAATGCGCCTGGTGCTGGCTAGGCAGCGAAACTAGCGCGGGAATAGCATGGTCGGACGGAAAAAAAAAAAAAATTTAAAAAAAAAACCCCCCCTTCTTCGGGCCCCCCCCGGCTTGAAGAAGGTGTGTGTTTCTTTTTTGTTCTCTTTTT
>Ga0114918_10001533_pt1 | contig 20648 bp, 19 predicted proteins | sample LantaG_FD_87015 | JGI IMG/M metagenome (GOLD analysis project Ga0114918, IMG submission 87015) | Deep subsurface microbial communities from Baltic Sea to uncover new lineages of life (NeLLi) - Landsort_02402 metaG | ecosystem: Environmental > Aquatic > Marine > Oceanic > Sediment | place... | reverse complement strand
TGGCCTTGTAGAGCAGATCCGGAGGTTCTGGATGGTCCACCTGTGTGTCAAGCGCCTGTGCCCGTGCAAGGGATCCTGAGTCAGTGGGCTGCGCAGATGCAGGATCTCCATTGGTTGTGCCTGCAGGCAGTTTGGCAGGTCCTACACTGAATCCGCTGCTGGCATTGTCAAATTCCGATTCATCGTCAAATTGTTCAGCGTTGGTGGCCTTGCCCTCCTCGGAATCCGCAGGTAGGAGTTCGCCGTTGTCGTCATAGATAAATTGTCCTTCAGGAGTCTGCGTGGTGGCTTGGGCGCTTCTAGCAGTCTGATCCTGTTCCACCACGTCTCCGCTGGATGTCACTGGTGCTTGATTGATTGAGGTTTGACTGGCAATATCTTCTTCCAAGATCTGGATACCGGTCTGGAGTTCTGCGATAAATCTTTCCTTTTGCCGGATTATCTCAGTGAGCTCAATGCTCAACTGGCGTGATCTTTCTAGATTTTGCGTGTCTACCGCCTCACGAGCAAAGTCTTCTGCGGCCTGAGCTCGTGCCAAGGATCTTTCGATCCTGGGTATAGTATCTCGATTTGTTGCCAGTGCTGCCAGAGCCTCCTGGAGTTCTTGCTCGGTACGCGCCAGGCTGCTACGGAATTCGATCAGCTGTGCTCGTTTCTGTGCGATATCCATACCTAAAATCTCAGCACGCGGTTGAACATCAACATCTGAATTATCATGATATGACTCATTATTTCACTTTCATCAAACCAGTGTTGATATCATAGTCTTCGCTTTGGTTGAAGCTGACCAAGAAAACTGCTTCGCGTGCATCATAGTTGATGGTGCCGTCGGCAAGGAAGGGTCCGTACGAGAACTGCTCCGCAATACCGCGCCAAAGTTCGCCTTGTTGTATCCAGGCTGGGTCTCCAATGATTTCCATCTTTATCTGTGCTTGGTCTCCCACACTGTAGAGAAAATCAGCAGCGTTGGCCGCAGGTTCATTCTGATCGCCTTCGGTGCCCTGATTGGTCTGCCCTGAGTTGGGGCTGGCAATACGTTTGGCAGTCTCGCTGGTGTTGTTGCCGTTGCCGATGCTGCCGCCTGTGGCCGGGGTGTAGAACAAGAAATTAAAATCCTGTTCAAAATTCAAGATACCGGTGTTTTCGCCGGTGAACCAATAGCTGTACTTCTTGTGCTCACCGCGATATTTGCCCAAGGGAAAGTATTCGCTGTTCATGTCTGTGATTCCATACATGTTTATGATATATTTTATGTTGTAGGCATAATCGTTGCGCTTGGGATCCAGGGTGTCACTGATGGGCGTGACCTCTACTCCCACTCTATACCATCCAAAACTTTCTGCTGCGGTGCCTTGGGGGATTTCTGTTTCTTTGCCATCGCGATCGCGCTGTTTGATCTTGGTCTGTTGTTTGTAGATATAATCACTGCTGCGTACAGCAAGGTCTATGAATTGCGTGATGCTGGTTCCGGCCACTGCACTCACTGTCTTGGAACGTGAGTCCACGCTCTGTGCCTGGCCATCTTTGGCCTGGGACGCTGTTTCAGCCTTGGTCATGGGAGTGGTGCGCTTGCTGGATGTGCCAGGCGGCACGATACCGGCGTTCTGCAGCTCGGGCTCCACCAACACTATCTCGTAATGATCGGCCAGCGTGTACACACCATCCTCCACCAATTTTTTCTGGAATGCATTCAATGCTTCGGCTAGACTGGTGGCTGTGTTGGCATTCTTGGCCGTGGTCTTGGGTGGTGAACTTGCTGTAGAAACTTGATTGCCGGCCAGCAGTCCTTGCAGTGTGCTGGCCGTGAGCTGTACGTTGAAAGGAATGACTCCACGTCCTTGACCTGTGCCAACTGTGTTTTGAGGTGCCACGGCTTCACACTCGTATTCTGTGAGCCGATTTGCCACCCTAAATTTTATGCTGGTGAACTGGAATGGTATGAATTTCTCCACGATGGCCAAGCGATCTGATGTTCCAGCAACGTCGGCCACAGTGTCTGGTCTCACAAGATTGCCCAGCTCATCGTAGCCATAGAAACGTATGACCATGAGATAGTTCTGGGCAGCATAGTTGTTGGTCTTGGGATTTTTGCTGCTGCCTGTCTGTTGCACATAGACCTGGCTGGCTCGACGCAGATTTTTGATCAAGGTTATGCCGTTGGGTTCAATGATACGGAAAGTCATTTGCGTGACATTGTGTGCAGCACCCGTGCCTTTGCCGGGCATGACACTTTTGACTTCAACGTCGTCGATGTAGTAATCCAAGGGAAATTGTTGATTGCGCTGACCTTGAGCGATGCCACCGCTTTGTATCAACAAGGTGCCGTCGGGGATCTGTCGCTGTTTCTGAGTGATCAGATTGCGGTATTGTTCTGGGCCCATGATGTAGATACTGATGCTGTAGGTATAACTGGCGAATTTGTCCAGGATATTGGGCTGTGGTAATATTTTGGTGTCAAACTTGCTGTCTACCGCTGTTTGTACCGCATTGGTCTGTGCCGTGACAGTAACGGTGCCGAGATCGGTAAAACCGGAAGCATCGTCGGGCCTGGCTGCTGTGCCAGCTATGTTGGAATTGCGTGTGGGCGAAAGCTGGGATTCATCAAAACCAAAAGCATCTGTGGGAACATTACCAGTGCCCTGTGCCACGCTCACCGAAGGTAGGCCTTGGAGTTGCTGCTGCTTGCGTATGGCAGCATCTATGGACACGTTCGAGTCTACGTCAGGTTCAAACAGCACTGCGTTAGTGGCAGCCGAGATTCTGCCGTCCACTTGCACAGGTTCTGGATTTTGTGTGTTTGCTCCCTGGGCAAATGCGGCTTGATCATCGGCCACTACATCGCCGGCCGATACTGTTCCAGGTCCTTGTCGTCGTGATGATTCTATCTGCTGTTGTACCTGTGCAATCTCATTGGCCAGTTGTTCTGATTCAAATGATAGTTCAGATTGGGGAGCCACGGCTGCACGGAATTCCTGCTGTGCCGTATTGAATTGCGCCTGAGCCTCTGCTAAAAATTCAGTGCGTTGTTGTCTTTGTGATGCAAATTGAGATCGTAGATCTTGTAATCTCTGCTGTGCTGCGGCGTCACTGGGATTGGCTTCGGCTGCTTGTCTAGCACGAGTGATATCATTGAAAGTGACAGATCTTGGAAACTGCTTATCGAGATCGGCCAGTCTCTGTTCGGCTTCGCGCAATCGTGCTCGAGCAGCTTCCACTTGCGGTTGCGTCTGATTGAATCTCGTTTCGAGCTCGGCATCGCGAGTTTGCAGTTCAGCAAGTTGTCGCTCAAGTGCTGCTATGTCAGCCATTGGTTAAAATCCCAGCGCAGAGCGCAGTGTGTCTAGTTTGGGCACATAGATGTTGGTATTGACTGAAAAATCCCAGGGAGGTGCGGTCAAGGTATTGGGGTTCCTTTGATAGAACACCCACCATAGCTGCGTGTCTTGATAGAGATCATAGGCCAAGAGATCGGGCCGATACTGATAGGTCTGATTGATGGTGAAATAGATATCGTCAATGGATCTTGGTATAGGCCGATTCTGGAAAATATCAAGATAGGATTGATTGAGATTGGTGGTAAAATAGCTGCTGGTGCTGGTGTATATGGCCATTACCAGAATCCTCCTTTGATGAGCGTGCCGTTGGCGAACTTTTCAAGACTGAACTCTTGGCTGACCTGACGCCGTGTCTGCACAGGCAACAACGCCAAGGATATGTCCAGCTTGGTAGGTACATAGGTGGGACTGGCTGTGCCCAGTGTGGGTGGTGCTGGAGTTATGGTCTGGCCGCCCGGCGGCAGTCCTGCATTGTTGCGTCTCTGTGCTACCAGATCTAGTATGCCCAATACTCCCGAGCCAGCAGAGTTGGTTTGACGATCTCGTTGTCGCAGGAGACTGGTGCCATCGAAAGTGCTGGTGCGTGCTCGGATATAGTCAACATCGTTGGGCGTGGTATAATTGAAAGTTTTGACCACACAGGGATGCAGATTGTACTGGAACTCGCCAAGGCCTTGTAGAAACACCAAGGGCGGGGGCACACCACGGTTGGGATCTTGTCCATAGAACATCTTTGTCACTGAACGAAAAAAGTGTATCACTGCCAAGAGATAATTGGCTTCAAAGGTGTCTTGAGCCGTGAACGTGGCCTGGATCTGCAGTTCATCCACTGTGCTGTTCTGATAAAAAACACCGCGGTAATTGCTGTGAGTCAGATCATAAGTGGAATAGTTGGCCGAGTAGCCGGTGGTTATCTGCGGAGTATAGGGAAATATCACACCATCAGTGACTGCCAATGGTTGCAGGATACCTGGGTCAGCGGCCTTGTAGAGATAGTCGCTGGCGCCGGCCAATCTCAATCGTACCCGCCAATCGCCTTGACTGGCTTCGGCGCGCTGCACAGCCATGGCCTTTTGGGCGCGTGCTTGTTGGGCAGCGGCCTGTATCTGTGCTTGGCTCTGTTGCGTCACAGCGGCCGGCGGAAGACTGGCTTCGTCAAACCCAAATGGATCCGTGGTTGGATAGGTGCCAAATCCACTGCTGGCATTTTGTTGTTGAAAGATGTAGGCTTCGGCGTCTTGCTCGGTGTCAAACACCTGCACCACTTGTCCGTCGCTGTCATAGACCGTGAAGCCGGTGCCATCTCCGTTGTCTTCGTATGACAGGTCGCTCAAGGGAGGTATTGGACTGGTGTTTTCTGGCACAGGAGCGATGTCATCAGCGGTGGCTGTGTCAAATCGACCAGTCGAGATGGCCGGATCAGAATCCGGACTCACCTCTGCGGGGGAGAACGCATCTGGCGTAAAGGGATCGTCGGCTGGTATGAGCTCACCGTCTTCGTTGTACTCAAATCCATACCCGTTGCCGGCAAACTCATCTTCGGTGTCTTCGGGCGCGATAGGATTGTCTTGAGCAAAAATCTCTTCGTCGGTGACACCGAGATCGGCTCCGTCCACTTCGAAGGGATCCGGTCGGAACTGCACTTGACTGAGCGGCGGGACCTGTTGTTGTGCCCGGGCCTCGGCTTCTGTTACCGCAGGATCCGCTTGCGATGCCGCAGTTGGGTCTACAGCATCAAACACTGCGGTGAAATTTTGTTGTGCTGCTGTGTAGGCAGCATCGGCGGCCTGGAAATTGCTTCGTGCAGTATTGAGGTTTTGCGTAACTTGTGCTAATAGGCCAGGATCAACATCGGGCCCGGCCTCACGAGCCCGGTTGAATTGCCGCTCGGCGCGCAGAACCGCAGAGCGTGCGGTGTTGAGCGCTTCATCGGCGCGTTGAAAATCTGCTTCTGCCTGGGCTAATTGTGGTGTGGTGGCCATATAGTGTTCCTGTGATCTATTTATGGCAAAAATAATAGCATCAGTTAATGATTCTGGTTGACACTCCGACAAAAACTAGTATAATAAATAATATTCCAGGAGAAATACCTCATGACCGTGACTGTCAAAGCCACTCCCCGTGTGAACTATCTCAACAACCGCGACATACTCAAACAGATACACCTCAGCAAAAACACCTATTGTACATTCCGTGATCGCGACCAAGATCACCAATATGACATCATCTTGCCCAGCGCGGACAAAATCAATCAGCGCACAGTGGCCGAAGCTCGTAGAAATCGTGCCGATCGTATCCGGCGCGAAACCGGCGAAATCGTAGATCCAAAAAAAATTCCCAACACCGATCTGGTTTTTCGGGTCACCACTTGGGCACACATACCCTTGGCTCCACCACGTGTGCCCAAAAGCAAGCAGAAAGGACGCCGAGTACAGGATTTGTTCAACAGTGTTGAAACCGATGTTGACCTTGACGACGATCCTGTGGTCGAGATAGCCATTGATCCCACACATGTCAAGGTCAACTTTCCACCATTTGAGCACTATCGCATTTCACAAGACCGTGAACCTTATCTGGTGGGTCGCAGCCACTGGCGTGGAGACCTCGAAACCGGCGAATACAGTCGCGATCATGGCGCCATGACTCGGCGCCTGGCCGAAATGTTCATCAAACTGTGCGAACGCTATGCCACCCGATCCAACTGGCGAGGCTACAGCTACAACGAAGAGATGCGCGGGCAGGCCTTGCTGCAGCTCAGCCAGATTGGTCTACAGTTCGACGAATCCAAGAGCCAGAATCCCTTTGCCTACTACACAGCAGCCATCACAAATTCATTCACCCGTATCTTGAATGTGGAAAAGAAAAATCAGAACATCAGGGACGATATATTGGAAATCAACGGCCTAAATCCCAGTTGGACTCGACAATATTCACAGATCAATAACAACCTGTCTGGTGCAGTTGCTAACTCGTCAGAGGATTAGGATATAATCAACCAACCACATCAGAAAAATTATGTCAAAAATTTTGTATCTAACCGAATCAACTTTTGATTTTTCCGAAGTTTGCCCTACGTCGAATTTGATCAATCAAGTCAAAAAAAATTTGCCAGATGGTGTTTATCACACATCTTTGGGTGATCTAAGAATAGATGATATCATAAAAATATCTTCGGAGTTCAATGAGGTGAGATTTGAACCCAAGGGGTTTGATACTGACAGTAGTGTTTACAAGGAAACACACACTTTATTCCAATACCTTATTACAAATATTTCATCTAAAAATTTGCCCATTCAACGATTTACCGATCACGAAGAGATAGATACGAGATTGGAATGCCCCATGCTTTGGGTATTTGGTTGTAGCCACAGCCACGGAGTAGGACTGAAAGTGGGAGAAAAAAATTATGGTCAATGGCTATCTCAGGAGCTAGATTTACCACTAAAGCTAATAACCAAACCGGGCAGTAGTTTGGCATGGAGTTATAGACATTTACTACACAGTTGTATAAAACCCCAAGATACTGTAGTTTGGCAACTGACTTTGCCAGGGAGATTGAGTTCTTTCAATGGCAAGCATGTTGAGGAAATTGTGCTCAGCTTGTCACAAGATAGAAAACTAGTAGACAGTATAACCGAAACTCAACTTTACTTTAATCAGCTGAATATGCTCAACACTGGCGTAAGATATTTGAAGACTGTCAACTGTAGATTCGTGATAATTGCTATAACACCCATGGGTAGAGATTACAATTATGTGTCAGAATATATCAAACATCCAGAATTTTGTTCCATCTATGGATCAGGTTTAGATGTGGGCACTGATAGACAACACCCAGGACCTTTGAGCCACCAAGCTATTGCCCAAAGCATAGCTGATCATTTACAATTAAGAAATGACTAATCTATTCCGGCGAGCGATCGCATTCACTGACATACATTTCGGTTTAAAAAGCAACAGTGTGTTGCACAATCAGGACTGCGAACAGTTTGTTGATTGGTTCATCGCCACTGCTCAGGAACAAGGCTGCGAAACTGGATTTTTTCTCGGTGACTGGAGCCATCATCGAGCGTCTATCAACATGCAGACCCTGCAATACAGTCTCCGAGCACTGGAAAAGCTCAGTGCAGCGTTTGATAGATTTTATTTCATCCCCGGTAATCACGATCTCTACTATCGAGATCGGCGTGATATCTATAGCACAGAGTGGGCCCGGCACATTCCCAACATACACATCTGCAACAACTGGTTTGAAGAGGGTGATGTGATCATTGCTCCATGGTTAGTGGGTGACGATCACAAGCGCATCGCCAACATGAGTGCAAAGTATATGTTTGGACATTTTGAACTGCCGCATTTCAAAATGAATGCCATGGTGGAAATGCCGGACCACGGCGAGATCAGCGCCAAACACTTTGGCGGCTTTGATCGTGTGTTTTCTGGACATTTCCATCTCCGGCAGGAGAAACACAATGTGACCTATATCGGCAACGCCTTCCCACACAATTTTGCCGACGCCGGCGATGATCAGCGCGGCTGCATGATCCTGGAATGGGGCAGTGATCCCAGGTATCTGGCCTGGCCTGGGCAACCTCTCTACAATGTATGGAATCTCAGCCATGTCATGGACCATGCCCAAGAAATCTTGCGTCCCAACATGCACGTAAGAGTGCAACTAGATATTGAAATCAGCTACGAAGAAGCCAATCTCATCCGAGACACCTATGTCACTCAGTTCGGTCTCAGAGAGATGGCCTTGATACCCAACAAACGATCTGCTCTGGAAGAAGACCTTGCGCCCGGCGACGTGCGATTCGAAAGCGTGGATCAGATCGTAACAGATCAGCTCATCAAAATTGAATCAGACTTTTACGATCCAAAATTGCTGTTGCAGATATACCAGACCCTATGATACAGATCAAAAATCTCACCGTAAAAAATTTCATGAGCGTGGGCAACGCTACTCAAGCCATTGACTTTGATCGGCAAGATCTCACCCTGGTCTTGGGAGAGAACCTTGACCTCGGCAGTGATGGCAGCCGCAATGGCACCGGCAAAACCACCATCATCAATGCTCTCAGCTATGCTCTATACGGACAGGCTCTCACCAACATCCGACGTGACAATCTCGTGAACAAGACCAACAGTCGGCAGATGCTGGTGAGCCTAGACTTCGCCATCAATGGTGCTGAATACCGTATCGAGCGCGGTCGCAAGCCCAATGTGTTGAAATTTTATATCAACAGCGAAGAACAACAGGTCACTGATGACAGCCAAGGCGACAGCCGGGAAACACAGCAGGCCGTGGAACAGATCCTGGGCATGACACACGACATGTTCCGGCATATCCTAGCTCTCAATACCTACACCGAACCTTTCCTGAGTCTCAAGGCCAACGATCAACGCGTGATCATCGAGCAGTTGTTGGGCATAACTCTCTTGAGCGAGCGGGCCGAGAAGATCAAAGAATTAAACAAAGCCACCAAGGATGCTATCAGTCAAGAAGAAATGCGCATCCGGGCTGTGCAAGAAGCCAATGCCAGGATCGAAGAGCAGATCGTCAGTCTAGAAAAACGCCGAGATCTCTGGCTCCGAAAACAAGTCGAAGATGTTCAGGGATTCAAAAACGCTGTATCGGCCTTGGAACACATCGACATCGAATCGGAAGTACAGGCACATCGCGATCTCGATGCCTATCATCTACGCCGAAAACAGATCGATGAACATCACAGATGCCTGCGGCAAATCGACCAAGACAACATCAAACTAGAAAAAGATCAAGGCAAACTCCAACGTGACATCGAAGCTCTTCAGCAACATCGCTGTCATGCTTGTGGCCAAGATCTGCATGATGCCAAGCAAGACGAAATCCTGGCAGAGAAGCAGAAAAATCTACAAGAGATTGCCGTACAATTGTCAGGCAACGAAACACAACGCACCGAGCACGCGAATGAAATTGAAGACCTCGGCGAACTAGGCACAGCACCCGTGGTGTTCTATGACAATCTCGAACAGGCGCTCAATCACCGAAACAGCCTAGATGCTTTGCGTCGAGATGTCACTGCAAGATCAAGCGAGACTGATCCCTATACCGAGCAGATTGCGGACATGCGGAACCAGGCCCTGCAAGAAGTCACCTACAACATGGTCAACGAGCTGACTCGTGTGTTTGAACATCAAGATTTCCTGCTCAAGCTCTTGACCAACAAAGATTCATTTGTGCGCAAGAAGATCATCTAACAGAATCTCTCATATCTAAATCAACGCCTTACCCACTATCTTGACTGTATTGGGTTACCACATCAGGTGGTGTTTCAAAACGACCTGTCGGTTGAAATCACCGAGCTGGGGCGCGATCTTGATTTTGACAATCTTTCACGCGGCGAACGCAACAGACTGATCTTGAGCATGAGCTGGGCGTTCCGTGATGTGTGGGAGAGCCTGTACCACCCCATCAATGTACTATTCATCGACGAACTAGTGGATTCAGGCATGGACACCGCGGGCATGGAAGCCAGCCTGGCCCTCTTGAAAAAGATGAGTCGTGAACGCCGCAAGTCAGTATGGTTGGTGAGCCATCGCGACGAGCTGGCTGGACGTGTGGAAAACATACTGCGTGTGGTAAAGGAAAACGGATTCACTTCTTACAACACCGACGTGGAAATTGCATGAAAATAGCTATCACAGGTAGTAGGGGTATTGCCCGATCACTACAGCAGGCGTTCAAGGAGCATGATGTATGCCTGCTCAGCAGATCCACAGGACACGACATTAACTGCGTAGATACCTGGGGCACTGACTATCTCGATAGAGATGTCCTGATCAACTGTGCCTACGACAAATGGGCACAGATACAGGTCCTAGAATTTTTCTACACACAATGGAGAGAGGACTCAACAAAAGCCATCGTCACAGTGGGTAGCCGTGTGGTTTGTTACCGGCAAGATCAACACTACTGGCCGTATCAAATGCACAAGCAGGCATTGCAACTGGCGCACGATACCATGCAGTCTACTGCAAGATGCCGAATGCTGATCGTCAATCCCGGTCCCACCAACACTGACATGGTACGTCATCGTGACATACCAAAGTTGTGCCCGGACGTTGTGGCTGAAAAAATAAAAGCAGCACTGGCCGATCCCTTGACAAGAAGATTGGATCTATGGCTATAGATTGGCAATTCTATCACTGGCATCTCGAACCCAGTGCAGTGTGTTCACTGCGTTGTCCCAGATGTCCGCGCACTGAATACCCAGATACTCCCTGGATCAATCAGCAAATGACCCTGCAGTTCGTACAAAGTTTCCTAACCCCGGATCGATTACGCACACAGGTCAAGCGTGTGACCATGTGTGGTGATGTGGGCGATCCCATCTATTGCCGCGAGCTGATTGAAATTTGCGCATATATCAAAAACATCAATCCCGATATCCATATTTTTATCGTGACCAACGGCAGTCATCGCGCGGCGGAATGGTGGCACAGACTTGCTGAGGTATTGAATCATCGAGACACCATCAATTTCAGCATCGATGGCTATGACAACGACAGCAATAATTTGTATCGAGTCAACAGTGCGTGGCAGTCCATAATGTCGGGCATCGGCGCCGTTCGTGCTTCCAACCAACAGGTGTTTTTGAATTGGGCCGTTATTGTTTTTCGATTTAACCAGGATCATCTTGATCGCATAGCCGATCAAGCAAGACTGCTGGGCATGGACGGATTACAGATCACAAAGAGCACCAAGTTTGGCACGGTGTATCAGGGCTACGGCCATGATGACCCGCTGGAGCCTCGACCCGAATTTGTCAGCTCGAGCCATCGTTACGAAAGACAAACCATGAATTTGAGCGGTAGGATCTGCGACAATCATGATTATTTGGTGACCAATCGCGATCGGTTCCAAGAGATCTCTGCACGATACCAATCTCAACCCATCATTCCACTATGTGAGATCGGCAATCGTGGTCTCTATGTCAATGCCGAAGGTGTGGTATTTCCTTGTAGCTGGGTCAGCTTTCCATACAACACCCTGACGCACAATGATCGCAGTATTGAATGGAAGAACAGTTTTTTTGCACAACATAGAACTAGCTTCAATCTCAGGCATCGATCGTTCGACGACATACTCAAGGATCCCCTGTGGCACAAATGCAGTGCTGGATTCCGCGACCCTGAGAAAACCTGGGTAGAATGCAGCATGAAATGCTCTCGTGATCTAGTGGATGAAAACTACGCCGTGGGTTGGGAAACCAACTAACTATATGCCCATGCCCAGCCCCAGCAAAGCCAAAGGCAATTCATTTGAACGACAGACCGCAGATTTCCTCACTGCACTCTACGGTGAGAAGTTCATACGGGCACCAGGATCAGGCGCTTACACCGGCGGCAAGAACACTGTGCGCAAACAGTTCCTGCACGAGGGCCAGATCCGTTCGTTCAAGGGCGACATTGTTCCCGGGCAGAGTTTTCCTCGGCTCAATGCCGAATGCAAGAGCTATCGAGATTTTCCATTCCATCAGTTGTTTTCAGGCTCCATCAAAATCTTGGACAGCTGGATCCAACAGTGTGCGGACGCTGCAGATCCCGGTGACTTCAACATCATCTTCATGAAATTCAATCGCAAAGGCACCTACATAGCAGTCGAGGCACAGCCAAACAACACCGACCTCGTATTCACCAGGCACTTCAACTACACCGCAGGCATCAACGGGCACTGGATGATCATGCAGCATGATCTATTCTGGGAACTCAACTCTGACACCGTCAAAACTCTCTGTAAGGCAGCTTAACGACTCTGTGCTGGGTGCGATGACCCAGCCCCATTGAGGTTGCGGATCTTCCCGCTGCCGGAACTTGGGCGTCAAAGGCAATAGCTAACTTAGGCTAGAAAGATCAGGGCTCTGTGAAAAAGACACAACCCTGGCGCGGATGATTTCGCTTGCGTGGGATCCATCGCGTTCCGTTGTGAGTCAAGGCCGGAGTAGGGGGTACAGCACAACCGCCTCCGTTGTAAACTTATAGGTTACAGTTTTCACCACAAAATGTAACCTATAAGTTTAGAAATCTCCCCACGCAAGATGGCCATTCGAACTCGGATGATGCACCATCACTTGCCCGTGACAACGGGCAAGTATGACCAAAGAATCTGGATGATACTAGAAAAAAGAAATAGTTTCTGAGCACAGCGAAAGAAACAGATCTACGCAGTAGATCTAGAACTGATCCGGATAATCCCTGAACAGTGCATGTTGTATGTTACCACTAACAAACTGATTGAAACTCCGGTGCTTGGTTTCGAGTTCACCTTCCAAGGGTGCCACTCGTTGGAATGCCGAGTCCATCTGAGCCATGTCTCGGAACTCCATGATTATCATGAATTCAGGCATGTCTGCGATGGATCGGAATCCCAGTTTACATCTGGTGATCCTGTAGGTCTCCATGCGACCTTCGCTGACCAAGTGATCAAAAAACTCGCGCATGTTCGTGACCCACTCTAGATCAGTGATGTCGCCTTCTTTGTCTGCCCATATTGTGTATAAATCTGCCATTAGTGTAGTGGTCCTAGTGTTTCAAAACCCTCGAGATCCAGCATGTAGGGTTCCACCGATTCAAAATACATCCATCGGTAACCGCAATCACGATAGATCGCGCATTCGTTTTCGAGACTGCGTATGCCCAGTCTCAGTCGGGGATTGCGATAGTCCCAGGCATGGTGATCGCTGAGAAGATTTTCATTGTCCCAGATGCGATACATGCTCCAGGCACACAGCTTGTCTTGATCTCGATAACCAATGATTTCAGTGCCCTGGGATCTCAATCTGCCGGGCAGCATGGGCATCACGCTACGGAAATGCTTGTGAGCACAGTAGTCACGATACACGCGCAGCACATCGTTCACTGGCACAGGATCCAGCACTTCATAGTCCAGCTCTATGGCATAGTTGGTGGCAGCGAGATTGATGCGTCCAAATTGCCAGCTCATGATGATCTAGGATCTTCACGCCCGTGAAATACCGAAACCAGATAGTCATCGGGCCAGCCTTGATAATAGCCTCGTGCCGCCAACTGTGCCGCTGCTTCTTCCAACTTGGTCTTGTGCTGCAGCAGCAACAGGGCCCAGGTGCCTTGATTCATCACAACGCCGTTGACCATTTCTGGATCCGCAGGGTGGTCTTCCAAGCACAACAGACCCCGGTGCGTGAAGAATTCGGTCTGTGCCGACTGCCACTCGCTGCGGAATCTTTGCAACGGCCACTGTTGAGGATCGTAGATTTTCACAATCACATCGAGATCTGCCATTCCATGCCAGCTCAGCTGTCTGATATCCAGCCAGGGAGCCACACCAATATCGATGCGGATTTTGTTCTGCATCCGCGCAGCTCGGGCATAGGGACACGGAGCCCAACCGTTCAAGAGCGGATTGGGCTTTTCCACAAATCCAGTTAGCCAGTTGGTCACGTCTCTGACAGCTTGTTCTTGATCCATGATGATCAAAACCAGGGAAGCCCGGTTTTTTTGGTAGTTTCAATGTGTTCTTTGACCAGAACACCAATGGCCCGTCGCTCCTGCTCACTGAGCTGCAGAGCTTCACTATAGGTCAAACCTCCCCGCATGTACCAGCACATGGACAATGCGTCTGACCGGATAGCATTGGCCTCCTTTTCCATCGAATCAATCATAGTGGCTATCTCTGCCGCGTCGAGGGTTAGGAGGCGTCCACGAAAAAATTTGACATGTCCAAGGTCATCATTTGTTGGTAGGATTTCTGGCAGGATCTACAGTTGATGCTCAACGGTTGCAGTTCACTGGTGGCCTTGAGTTCCAACACACGATCTCTGATGCGATTGAAAATGCTGCGATCGCAGTTGATCAACCATTCGTAGATCTGATCCTGATCTGTGACCTGTGCTGTGGGAGTCTTGACCAGCTGTATGCTCTGTGCCAATGATTTCACAGTGGCTGTGGTGATTTTCTTCAGCATGGCATTGAGCTCCACCAATTTTTGATCATCGGGTGCATCCGAATCCTGGAGCAGTTGTATGGTCTTTTGCTCTTCAAACTGAGTCATGGCGTTGGTGCTCATCTGCTGGTAGCTCATGGGCGAAAACCAAATTTCAAGATCACCAACAGTGAGATTGCTCTGGTAGTCGGGCGCCTGGATCTGATCCATCACGGTGCGCAGATCCACTTCATGGTCATCGGTGTTTTGGCAGGATGGACACTGGGTGCTCACTGACATGGCATGCCCATAGCTGGCCACACGTATGGCCACCAATATGGTGTCTACATCGATGCTGGGTATCACCCATGCGTTTTTGATATTGGGCATGCAGCTTTGTATCACTGATGTCACTGCGTTACCATTGAACAAAGCATCGGGAGTACGGTATGTGATCTCGTCGATGGTGGTCATGGGCAACACAGGATATTCGCCGTTGGGTGTGCGTTCTATGGCTCCGGCAGGATAAAAATCGCCGTTGCTGGGCAAGCGAACATAGATCGCAGGCTGTCTAAAGTACTGTTTGAGTGGGTTGATTTCCATGGATTTTCCAGTAGGTAAATACTTGTGATGAGATATTTATCTACATAGAAAACCATGGAAGAGCAATTGTTACGTGACATGCAGGCTGAACTGCGGGAGATGACCGCAGCGTTGAAGCTCCTGTCTGCCAGCGGTCTCAATATCAATGATCAACGACTGGTAGTGGCCATAGGTCAGCTAGCAAAAAGTTCTAGTGAGGCTGCAAAAAAATCACGCCGGCAGTCCAACAGCGTAGAGAACTTTATCAAAGATGTAGATCGAGCCACCCAAAGCCTGGATGCTCAAACCAAAGCTGTGCAAGAGTCTGAGTCCCAGTTAGACAAGGCTGCTGAATCAGCGGTGAATCGCGAAAAACGCCGCACCTTTACCGAGCGGCAGTGGCAGATGACTCAATCACGCAGTGCCAACACATTCACCGAAAAATTATGGGAGGCGTCAGACCAGAGCAAACTATTTGCTTACAACCTTATGGTTGCCAAAGAAGGCCTGTCGGGTCTGGCCAATGCGGGCATAGCTAGCACACAGTTCGCAGTCGGGCTCACCAACGGCAATCGCAGTTTTACAGCACTGAATCCCGTGATAGATTCAGTGACCAATGCCGCGTCTAATCTTGCTCAGGCTTTTCCGATGGTTGGCGGTATACTGGGGGGCGCTGCACGTGCCACTGGTGAAGCTGCAAAATTTGCCGTGGCCAATCTGCAGAAAACTGTGGAAATTTTTGAAGACCTGAGCAATGTAGGAGCACTGACCACTGAGGGCATGAGCGGGGTACAACAGCAGTTTGTTGACAGCATGATGACCATGGAAGGATTCAAAAGCACAGTCATTGCCAATGCTGCCACTCTAGCGCGATTTGGCGGCACTGTTGGCACCGGAACCACACGATTTACCAAATTTGTAGGAGAGTTGCAGCGCAGCGAAGCTGGAGAACAACTGCGACTGCTGGGGTTCAACGCCGACGCCATTGGAGAAACAGCAGCAGCTTTTGTTTCTCAGCAGACACGACTGGGACTGGCGCAACGTAAAACACAGGCTGAATTGGCACAGGGCACAGCTCAGTATGCCAGAGAATTAGATATTTTGGCCAAGCTAACTGGCATGCAGCGCAAAGAGATACAGGCTCAACAAGATGCTGCTCTCAGCGAAAGCAGATTCCGTGCCGTCTACGACGAAATGGTAGCAAAAGGCCAGGAAGGTCAAGCCAAGGCCATGATGGATTTCCAGACCATGATCAGCAAGGCCTCTCCTGAAATGGGACAAGGATTTCGTGACATGGCTGCAGGGTTTGTAAACACCGAAGCAGCTCAAAAATTATTCCGCAGCACCGGTGGCCAGGCCGCTGAAATCATGCGGCAAGTCAAAGAAGGGGGCCTTGGCGAAGTTGAAGCGTTCAAACGTCTGCAAGGTGCTCTCAAAGAGCAGGAAATCACACAGCGAGATCTAGCCAAAGCCACCGGCGACAACACTGCCTTCGTGAAATTTGCCGAAGTGTCTGATGTCATCAATGCCAAGATAGTTGGCAGCAGCATTGAGGTAGCACGAGCTCAAAAACAGCAGACAGAGGAAGCCGACGAGCTCACCAAAAAAACCGTCCAAGCTCGTATCAGCATGGACCAGATAGCCAACAAGCTGACGGATTTTGGATTTGCGCTGACCGAAAAAGCGGCACCAGCTGTGGCAGCATTTACCGAGACATTGAACAAGGCCATCGATGTTGTATCTGATAAGTTGGGCATAGAATTGCGTGGTTCTCGAGAACGGCGAGCAGAAGAACACGCACGGGCTCGTCAAGAACACCCACAACGAACTCAAGATCAAGCGGCCCAAGATGCAATGATTTCTGGAATCACCGCTCCTCCAGAGCAGGAAGATTCGCCCACAGGGTCGCCCGATGCAAACAAACCCAAATCAGGACTGCTGAAACCGGGTTTTCTTGGTCTAGGCCCCCAGGCTCCTGGTTCTGGGGGTTATGCCAGTCAAGAAGATCTTGTGGGGCTAGGACTGAATCTCAAACAAGGCGACGTGCAAGAACAACAGGCAACGATCAGTCCAAAGCTGATTGATCTGGCTAAAAAAATACAATCGGAAATTCCAGGCTTTGGTCGTTTCACTGCATTCAACGATAATTATCATCGAATAGAGCGACCTGGCAGCCAACATGTTCAAGGAATGGCCTTGGATTTCACGGTTGGCAACTATGATCCAGCCACAGCCAAAGACATTGTAGCACAGATCAAAAGCATGGGCGCCAGCCGTGTCAAAGACGAATATACCAACCCCAGCACAGGAGCGACTGGTCCACATTTTCATGTTGAAATTCCTGAATTCCAGCGAGGTGGCATAGCCACAGGTCCTAAATCAGGGTACCAAGCCATGCTGCACGGCACAGAAGCCGTGATACCGTTGGCAGACAATCGATCAGTGCCGGTACAGATGCCGGATTTCAGCCGAGGATTTGAACAGCAGGCAGACCTGCTGAATCAGCAGATCAGCCGACTCGACGAGCTGGTCACAGCCATGCGCAATCAAAACTCTATATCCAGTAAAATGCTGCAAGTGTCGCAGGCCTAGCGATAAATAGCTGACTATGGCCTGGAAAAAATATTTCAAAGTGGCTGATACTTCGGGTCAGCTCAGTCCCTTGTCGGGTAGATACAATGATGGCATGCCTGGATACGGGCGCAACGACGGGCAAGGCACCGCCCGGAGCCATGCTGATATAGCCTACAGAAACTATGCCAGCCGCTTGCCTGAAGTCTACACTGGCCACCCCAATCGGGTCGAGCGCTACAATCAATACGAACAGATGGACATGGATTCAGAAATCAATGCCTGTCTAGACATCTTGGCGGAATTTTCCACACAGGTTGCAAGCGCCAGCAACCCCTTGCCTTTCCAGATCAATTATCATGAAAATCCCACAGACAACGAAAGCCGCATCATTGATCAACAGCTCCAGCAATGGATCAAGTTGAATCGACTGGATCAACGGATGTTCAAGATTTTCCGCAACACCATCAAGTACGGCGATCAGGTGTTTGTGCGAGATCCGGAAACCTTTGAGCTGTATTGGGTAGACATGACCAAAGTGGCCAGGGTCATAGTCAACGAAAGCGAAGGCAAGAGGCCCGAGCAGTATGTGATCCGTGACATCAATCCTAATTTCCAGAATCTCACAATGGCAGCCAAAACCACCACTGATTATCAATCCAACCCACCCAGTTCGGGCTACGTAGCTCCTTACAATTACACCGTACCCTCGGCCGGTGCCGGCGGTGCGGGCACAGGACAAAGTCGATTTGCTGCAGCCATGAACGAATCAGTGATCGATGCCGAGCACGTGGTACATCTCAGTCTCACCGAAGGTCTGGACTTTTACTGGCCTTTTGGGATGAGTGTGTTAGAAACCATATTCAAAGTGTTCAAACAGAAAGAATTACTTGAAGATTCTGTGCTGATCTATCGAGTGAGTCGCGCTCCTGAGCGCAGAGTGTTCAAGATTGACGTGGGTAACATGCCTTCGCACATGGCCATGCAGTTCGTGGAGCGGGTGAAAAACGAAATCCATCAGCGTCGTATACCATCAAACACCGGCGGCGGCACCAACATCATGGACTCCAGCTATAATCCGCTCTCCATCAACGAAGATTACTTTTTCCCACAAACCGCAGACGGCCGCGGGTCGTCGGTGGAAACCTTGCCTGGCGGGTCGAATCTCGGCGAGATTGATGATCTGAAATATTTCAATAACAAGATGTGTCGCGGCCTTCGTGTGCCCAGTTCTTATCTGCCTACTGGTCCTGATGATTCCGATCGTCCCTTGTCAGACGGCCGAGTTGGCACAGCCCTGATACAAGAATATCGATTCAACCAGTACTGCGAACGGCTGCAGCGTCTTGTGGTCAGCAAGCTCGACGACGAATTCAAGATGTTCATGAAATGGCGTGGCATCAACATTGATTCAGGTGTGTTCAGTTTGGCCTTCAATCCGCCGCAGAATTTTGCCAGCTATCGCGAAGCCGAGCTTGACACCACACGTGTCAGTTCTTTTACTGCTCTAGAACAAACCCCGTATCTCAGCAAGCGTTTCTTGCTCAAACGCTATCTTGGTCTCACTGAACAAGAAATGCGTGAAAACGATGAAATGTGGCACGAGGAGCGCGGTGAGATCACCGCACCAGCGGCTCAAGGAACAGATCTGCGGGGAGTTGGTATCATGCCTGGTGACATTGCCTCTGATCTTGAAACCGGACAGGAACTGTCTGCACCCACAGATCTCACCACTGGCGAAATTGGAGCCGGCCCTGCAGCGCCCGGGCAGCAACCCGCAGCTGGCGCTGCAGCACCAGCTGCAACTCCTGGTAGCTGATAAATAACACTATGATACTGCACGAGATATATCAATCGTTGCCACAGGGCTACCAAGATTTGGCACAAGACAACAGCCAGCCTAGGTTGGGAGATCTACGCAAGACCAAGCTCACGCTGCTGCAGATCAATCGATTGCGACAGCTCAACGATGTGAGATCAATAGAACACACTGAAAAGCTGGAAAAAATACAGCGCCAGTATGCCCCGCCTGCCCAGCCATTGGTCTAGGCACATATTACAAAAAAATTACATAATATAGGTTTTTATACCATAATTCCTGCGTTAAACTGGAGTTATATCAGCATATTCTTAAATAAACCTAGAGCCATTACTTTTGGAGGATCACAATGAACAAGTTTGAACAACTCATCGAGTACGTCATAAACGACGAAGACACCAAGGCCCGTGAACTGTTTCACGAGATCGTGGTAGAAAAAAGTCGCCAGATCTATGAAGAGATCATGGACGAAGAAGACGAGCTAGAAGACGGCGCAAGCACAGAACACAAAGACAAGCGGGCTGAAAAAGCTGGCGATACTGACAAGATGCAGGAAGGCATGCACGAACTAGGCGGCGATGCAGCCGACGATCTCATCGATGACATCGAAGCCGACGAAACCGGAATCAGCATGGAAGACGAAGACGATGACGAAGAGCTCGACATGGTCGACAGCGACATGGACACAGACATGGACACAGACATGGAAATGGACATGGATAGCAAAGAAGACCTCGAAGATCGTGTAGTTGATCTTGAAGATCAACTGGATGAACTCATGGCAGAGTTTGAAGAACTCATGAGCGGTAATGGTGCTGAATCCGACGACATGGACATGGACATGGACATGGACATGGACATGGACAGCGAAATGGGCATGGACAGCGAAGAGGTAGTCGATGACGAGCTTGAAACCGAAGGTATGATGGAAAACGTGGATCTCAAAGCAGCTCCAAAACCCACCACTTCGGAAGAAGGCAGCATCAACAAAAAAAGTGTGGTAGCTGCTAATTCTGGTGCCAAAGGCGCTATGGCCAAACCCGTGGCAGCTCCATCAGGCGAAGAAAAAGGTCGCTCTGCACCCAAGGCACAAGACATGGGCGGTACCACGCAGCCAGATGTGAAAGCTGCACCTCGGGCAGTCACTACCCAGGCATCTGGCGTGAACACTAAATCTCCCATCAATTGAAGATTCGTAAATGGCTCTTTATCTAAAAGAACACCTTACCTTCGATGCTGCCCAGATTGTGCTGGAAGGCACCGAAGGCAAGGATCTCTACATGAAAGGCATCTGCATCCAAGGTGGTGTGAAAAATGCCAATGAACGTGTGTATCCTGTTGGTGAAATCGAGGAAGCTGTCAAACAGCTCAACGAACAGATCACCACAGGACACAGCGT
>Ga0114918_10001532_pt1 | contig 20651 bp, 22 predicted proteins | sample LantaG_FD_87015 | JGI IMG/M metagenome (GOLD analysis project Ga0114918, IMG submission 87015) | Deep subsurface microbial communities from Baltic Sea to uncover new lineages of life (NeLLi) - Landsort_02402 metaG | ecosystem: Environmental > Aquatic > Marine > Oceanic > Sediment | place... | reverse complement strand
TAAGGAGTAAAATAAGTAAGGCTAATTCTGGAGAAAACAATCCTAATTATGGAAATAAATGGACAGATGAACAAAAAGAAAATATGTCTAAGTCCAGGAAAGGAAAATCATGGGAAGAATTGTATGGGAAAGATAAGGCAAAAGAAATGAGAGAGAATGCTTCAGAATCACAAAAAGGAAGAGAACATTCAGATGAGACAAAAGAAAAGATAAGAAAAGCAAACGTTGGAGAGAAGAATCCAGCTTATGGAAAAGGTGATAGGCAATTGGGGGATAAAAATCCTATGTTCGGAAAACAATTATCAAAAGAGCATAAAAATAAAATATCAAACAAACTATCTGGACGAAAACTATCAAAAGAGCATAAAAATAAAATATCTGAATCTTCAAAAAAAAGAAAAAATAAAGGATTTTCTCATTCAGATGAGACAAAAGAAAAGATAAGAAAAGCAAACGTTGGAGAGAAGAATCCAGCTTATGGAAAAGGAGATAGACAGTTAGGGAATAAAAACCCTAATTTTGGGAAAGCATCAAGTCAAAGAAAAATTTTGTTACAATTTGATAAAGAAGATAATTTTATTAAAGAATATGAATTTTTATCTCAAGTAAAAGATGATGGTTTTCATATAGGAAATGTGGCTTCTGCTGCAAGAGGTGATTTAAAATCTTCTGGAGGCTACATTTGGAAGTATAAAGAAGAAAATACAGAATCATAGAAACAAAAAAGCCACTCTTAATTGAGTGGCTTTTTTTTGTAATATAAATTATAATTCGCAGAATAATCTACAAACTTAGTAAGGATTAACATCTCCTGGGATGTCTATTTGAATTTGTCCGTTTTGAGGGATAGATAATTTATTTCCATCTGAATATAACAATTGGAATTCTCCTTTAAACCTTCCAGCTTCATTAGTATCTTCTGCGTCCCAATTGTATTGTATTGTTCCTGCAGAGAAGGAAACTGTTTGAGCTGACTTAGCAAAGATTTTATAATCTCCACAATCGTTAGCCATAGTAAAAGTTACTCCTGTCACTCCATCAAGACTAAAAGGTTCTTTACTACCAAGACAACCTCTGTCAATTAAGCACAGCTGTAGAGCAGGTAATGTATCGTTTCTTTTTATTATGAATTCTTTTTTATTTAATGACATGTTTTTTTTTATTAATTATAAGTTCCTATTATTTCATATTCGATAGGCGTTATATTGCTTATCTCAAAATCAATTGAGTTTACATCGCTTATCTCGAAATCAAGTTGATTAGCTATATTGAAAGGCATTATTCTAAACCTTGTACTTAGCTTTTTATCTGCTGGAGCTAATGGAGTATATTGAACGTAAAAAACTAAATCATATGTAACATCAGATGAGTACAGTTCAGGAGTTAGGTCTGCGTAAAAAATACCAGTTTCTTCTTCCGTTAAAGGAATTCCAGTTTCAATCATCGTTGCCGACTCTGTTCCACCAGTTCCTGCTATAAAAGAAGATGCAGTAACCGAAGTTGGAGTAATAGGCGTATAAGAGTCTTCTGTACCAGAAGTTGATACACAGTAGAATTTTCTATACAATCTTAATAGTCCCATGGTTATTTAAAAAAAACAAACCTTGAACGCTCAATAGCACCCAAGGTTTGCGTTAATATTTATATAAAATAATAGTTACTTATGCAGCAAGTAAACATCTATCTGGTTGGATAGTAATGTTAACCATTGCAACGTCATCAGCACTGTAATCATAATCATCAAATGAAGCATTTGTGATTTGACAACCGATAAGTGTCCATTTTTCAACTTCAACACCAGTTGGGTCAAGCGCTTTAAGCACAAGGTTTTTCTTGTATCCAATTGCGTATCCCATTCTACCAGTTGCAGATTCAAAATGAAGTCTTACCCATTCCATAACCTTCTGTGTAGTAGATGGTCCTATCACGTCAATAAACGTAATATCAATTGTTGACCAGATAGAACGACCTGCAACCCAAGTTGAAGTATTCATATACTGGATTTCTGTAGAACCGATTTCAAGTGAAGGTTTTCCAGACGTTTGTACCAAGAATGATTCGATACCAAGTTCCGTTGGAAACTCAAGAACAAATCTATTCTTTCTCTTTGGTTCCTGTTCAATTGGAACAGGTCTAAACATATCAGCCATAATTTTTGTTTTATTAGTTGTTTTCTTTATTAATAAATAAGTAGAAAAATTTTTTTTAAATCTTTTATTTATTTTTGTTAAAAGAATTATTAAACCATTTATTGAAAGAGGGTTAAATAACCCTAAAACAAGAGCCTTTTTTTTAGGTATTTTTTTATTAAAGAATTATATAATTCGACATGGCACAAAGCAGAAACGCACGTTTAATAACGAAAAGAACTTCTGTACCTGGCAAGATTCCTACGGGAACAACTGGAGATGAAGTGAATTTAATCAAATCTGGAGAACTTGCATCTAATTTAGCTGACCACAATTTGTGGGGCTATGATGGTACAAATGTATTTGAATATGGTTCAAAATCATTTTTTGGACTCACAGGAGGTACTATTACTGGTGATGTGGGAGTTGTTGGAAATATCAGTGCTTCAACTTTTTTTTCAGGTTCTACTGATATTGAGATAATTATAAGGAATTTAATATCTAGTAACTATGTAAGCACAATAGGAGTTCAGCCAGGTTTAAATATAAACACTGGAGGCACAAGTAGTTTGCCAATTATTAATTTAAATGATAATATTAATATAGTTTCCCTTTCTGCTGATACTTTTTATTCAGGTTCAACAGAGATTTCTCAAGTTTTAGAAAATCAAATAGACACAGCTTTGTCAGCTCTTACAAGCTCTTACTTCGATGCATATGATAGCTCTGGAGGTACCACAACCACAACAAATGCATGGTCTGCAAAAGTTCCTTTAAATTCTCAAAGACAACTTGGTAATGATTTTACGCATAGTACAATTGTTAATAATGATGAGGTAACTATTGTGTCAAAATCTAAATACCTTGTTATTGGTAGAACATCTACAATAGTTTCATTAAATTCTTCAGTTACGAGAAGTCAAGCTCAAAGTAGGCTTGAAATAGATACTGGGTCAGGTTTTTCACCAGTTGAAGGAACAACAACAGAAATGTATCTTAGATTTTTGAACCATGGAGCTTCTGGAAGCTTTCAAGCAGTTCTTGACCTTGAGGTTGGCGATAAGCTTAGAGTTACATTTAGGAGAAATTATGGCTTTGACCAAGTAACACTTCAACCTGGAGGTTCCTCATTATCAATAATGAAAGTTCTTAATGGACAAAAAGGTGATAAAGGCATTGCGGGTGATTTGAGTTTAAATAGTTTTGATGACTTTTATGTAAGCGGAACAACATACTCAAATGTATTTTCTGGAAACACTCAAGAAGCTGTGTTTTATGGAGATGGTTCAAATCTTACTGGTTTAGAAATAGGCGACATACACTATATGATATGGGCAGAGGAGAACGGAACTTTATCTAATAACAATAGACAATGGTCATTTGGTAATGGTGGAAGTGGTCAAAATAATGTTTACATTATGTATGATTAAGAAATAACAAAAATGTTTCTTCACGCAGAAATTCAAGGCACAACTGCAACTATAGATTTAATGGTTAATAACGTTGCTGTAGCAACAGCTACATTTGATGAAAATAGTGTTTACGCATTCCCTTCTCCTATAGTTATATTTGAAAACGACATGGTTGGGTTTAGAACAAATACGGTTTCAGGAACATGGAATGGTGCTAGAGTTGGTGTTTCTGTAAAAAATGAAATTAGAGGAATAAGAGGAGATAAAGGAGAATCTGGGGATACTATAAGCATTCAGGGTGGAACAAATATGTTTACTGGTGGAACATCAGTTTCTCCGATTATAAATTTAGAAAACGACATTTCACTATCTTCAGTATTTTCAACAAATTTATCTGGTGACACATTTTACTCAGGTTCAACTGAGCTGTCCACTTTGTTTGGAGAAGTTAATACAGTATCTAATATAGGTTCTGACATTGGGGTGTTTAAGCAAAAAAATGGAGTTGATTTTGAATTTTATAGCCTAAGCGGAACTAGTGGTTTAACTGTCGGTTTAGTTGGGAATACAATTTTGATTAAAAACGAAGAAGAATTTTATATTGAAAAAGAAGGTCAACATACAAATGAAACAGCTACTGATGAAGAGTATTTTACAAATACAGAAGGGGGCGCTGTAGATAACACAGTAACCGTTGAAGGTGGGGTTTATGAAATTAATATATCTTTTATTTATGGAAACTCGTCAAACAGTGGTGATATACAAATAACCCCTCAGATTGATGGGGTTGATTTATTTTCTCAAAAAATGGATGTTGAGCAAAGTAGTTCTAACGTTAATTATGGAAATATACATAAGAGAGTTGTTCTTGCATCTGGAGAAAGGGATTTAGAGCTTAAAATGTCAAACCAAGGAAGTGGTTTGGCTAGTATTTATTCTGCTTATATTACTTTGAAAAAGATAAGAGATTAATAATAAATAAATTATTTATATAAAATACAACAAGAATAATGAATATATTTGCATACAACCTTAATAGCGGGATTATCGGCCTCAACATTAGTACGTGGAACAAAAATGACCTTGATGGTAATTCACCATTCACAACTTCAGCGTCTACATCTGTTGAAGGTTATTCTAATATCACATCAATAGAAAATTGGGATAAATTTGGAGGATATGTAGATTATAAGCATTGTAAAATAAAGAGAGAGATTAAAGATATTTATGAAAATCAGACTGGAGCAACTTGGAGTGCATACACTTTGAATGAACAAAAAGTTATTGCTAAATATTTTATTGTTGATAAAGAAAAGAGGGATGAGGTTTTAACCTACGAAGAACAAGAAGAAAATAACCACTTCAAGATTTACGACTTCTTAAGTGATGATATATTTGAGTCTACTGAAAACTTCAACCCGAAAGCAGCTCCTAAGTCAATTGATTATAAAAAAGATTTGAATATTAGATTGCACCCAAATCTTCAGTTTGATAAATTCGGTTTTTTAACAGGTTGCACGTATTATGAAAACGTATCAATAACATATGATTATTTTGGATTTACAGTATTTAATTACGATAATCCAATTATTGATTATTCTGCAACGTATACTTTTGCAGATAACGGATATGTTTCAACAAGAACTGAGGTTAGAAGGTGGTATAAGATGGATGGAACTCTATCTGAAGATAGCAAAACATTGTTTAAGGTATATAAACCTATGATAGCTAGGGATGAATCAAGGAGAAGAAGAAAGAATTTGATTAATGAACTATTGGTAAATACGGTTGGATTATTCATTATGACATCTAATGACTTAAATAGTGTTTCTGAAGCAGAGGCTGATGCCCTTCCTTTGTTGAAGGATATTAATTCAGCATTGTCTGCTTACTATGAGTTTGGTACTAAATTAGATACAGAAGGAAATCCTTGTCAATTAATTCAGGAGATAGCTGTCCATCCATACGCAAGATTAGATAATTATGTGCCTGGAACCAGCAATACAGTTACAATAAGAATGTATATTCTAAATGGATTAAATCCGCAATAATTAATTCTATTTATAAAAAAAGATATGAACACATTATTAATATTATTAATAACCTTTGTTGTACTTGGGTTAATTATATCTAAAGAGTTTAGAGATGGTTTAATTACTATGATAGGCTCAACAATAGTATTTACTCCAGTTATTGTAGTTGGAATTATATATAATATCCCTTACTCTATATACATGCCATTCAAAGAGAAGGATTGGAAATTATTTTTTAAAATTTGGTGGAGAATTATTGATGGGACTTATGCTTGTTTAGGAGACGCTATGAAAGAAGGATTTTCTATAAGGTATGATGAATTAGGTAATGTATGGGGAGAGTGGCTTGAAGATACACTTACAATGCAAGAAAAAACATCATTTGGTGATAAACAAACAACTATATCTGCATCTGTTGGGTATCTTGAGTATTATAAAATTTTTATGTTTAAGAGAGGCTATAATTTAAGTAGAGCTTTGAATATTGCGTTCAGGCAAAAAAGACATGCCATTGGTTCTTGGGAAATAAAATTAGCTTTAAAGGAGTTGAAAGATAAAAACTTACATGGAAACATAAATAAAAAATCATTAATTGATTTTAATAAAAAAAGGGGTTATATTTAAGGTATTCCCTTTTTTTTATGGCAGAAGATAAAAACATACCAAGCAAACTGAATAAAAAACCATTTAAAGGCAAGAGAGCTCTTGTTATTAGTGGCGGTGGTTCTCAAGGAGCTTGGGCTGGAGGAGTAATTCAGCATCTCGTAGGAGACCAAGACAAAGATTACGACCTGTATGTCGGAACATCTACTGGAAGCCTTTTAGCTCCTCTTACTTCTATTCGAGAACTTAACCTTCTAAAAGAGGGTTATACAAGTATTACATCTGAAGATATTTTTTCTGTAAACCCATTCGATAAAGAGGGGAGTATTAAAAAATGGAATGCACTCAAGAGAGTAGTCACTCTTAAAAAAACTCTTGGAGAAACACATAATCTTAGAAATTTAATAAAAGATTACTTTAAGGAAAAACATTTTGATAAGTTATATAAATCAGATAAAGAGGTTATTGCAGTAGTATCAAATTTAACAGATAAAAGACCAGAGTTTAAATCATCAAACGATAATAAATATGAAGACTTCATTGATTGGCTTTGGGCCTCTTGTAACGCTCCTATTGTTACGAGTATTGTTGAGAAAGATGGAAACCAATATTCAGATGGAGCTATATATGAGCACATACCAGTTCAGGTGGCTATAGAAAATGGAGCTACTGAGATTGACGTTATTGTTTTGTCTCCAGAAGGGTTTGGGGTTGTTAAGAGAGGAAGGATTGAAAACCTACTTCAACATTTCTTCAGGCTTATGGATATAATGCAAAGAAAAACTGCTGAAGATAATATAGATTTAAGTAAGTTGAATTCTCATGGTAGAGAAGTTTCTATAAACATATATTATACGCCATATAGCCTTACAGATAACTCTCTTGTATTCAAAAAAGAGCAAATGTTAAAGTGGTGGGAAGAAGGTTATATCAACGCAAAGTCTGGAAATGTAAAAAAATATAAGATTACAAGGTCAAATGTTTTCAAAGAAGTAGAATAATAATCTTTTAAAGCTATTTATTAAAAAGCTTAGAGATGAATATTGCAACTGGACAAACTGTATACGAACAAATTATTTCTGTAAATGAAGATAATAACCCTATCACTGGGGTTACTTTCGATACTGTAATGTATCGAGATGGTATTGACTATACTGGAATTACTGTTAGCACTTCTTTATCAGATGCGTCAAGAGGTGTTTACACAGCAGAGTGGTCTGCTTCTACTATTGGAGATTACCAGCTTTATGCAAAAAACGATATTACTTCTGTAATATTTGTATCAGATAACATATCTGTAAAATCAGATAGCGAACTCGGAACAAACGTATATATAGGACTTTAATTGTCGGAAATGCATTTTTACCCCTATTTATTAGAAATAAATTAGGAATGATAGATAAAAAAATGCTTGAGTACGCCAAGTGTGCTAAAGACCCTGTATATTATATGAATACTTACGGATTCGTATTTGATGCATCTAAGAGGATGGTTGCACAAATGACATGTTTTGAGTATCAAAATGATTGTCTAAGGAATTTTCACGAACATCAAAATAACATCATTCTTAAATCAAGACAAACAGGTCTTTCTGTTATTACAGCTGGATACGTTGCTTGGAGGCTTATGTTTAGGTATGATGAGAAGATTCTTATCATTGCCAATGATGGGGCTGGAGCTATGAGATTCCTTGAAACTGTTAAGCAGTTTATAGAGCATACTCCAATATGGCTTAAGCCAGATGCAATAGAATCTGATAACACAAAAAAAATATCTTTCTCAAATAATTCATACGCAGAAGCAAAGGCATCGAGTCCGAATGCTGGTCGTGGGGATTCTCTTACAATGTTGGTTCTTGATGAAACAGCATTTATCAAGGATGATGAGGCAATTTGGATGGGAGCTGGTATGGCACTTTCTGCTACTGGTGGGAAGTGCATAATGATTTCTACTCCTAATGGTACAGGTAATCTTTATTATAAGACTTGGGTTGATGCTGTAGCACACGAAAATGATTTCCATGGAGAAACTGTTCACTGGAAAGAAAATCCGAATAGTGCTGTAGACCTTGAAATGAAGATAGACCCATCTGGAGAAGAATTACCGTGGAGCCCATGGTATGAATCTCAGTGTAAGAGATTAAATTGGGATTCAGTTAAAATTGCTCAAGAGCTTGACCTTTCATTTGAAGGTTCCAAGAGACTTGCGATTGACCCTCAACTTGTATCTAAGTATCACTCAAGAGTTCAAGATGACCATAAAGCTGAGGGATACATTAGGTTTAATTATCTTGAAAAAGACAATTTTGAAAAATTCGCAGAGTTTATAGGAGATGTCACAAATATGACAATATACAAAAAACCTGAAGAAGGAAAACAGTATATAGTTGGAGGCGATGTCGCCAGGGGAGATGGAAAGGATTTCTCCACACTTCAAATTATTGATGTAGATACACTTGAGCAAGTGGCAGAGTTTAGAGAAAAGATTTCTCCAGACCTTTTTCCATTTGTAATAAATCACATAGCAAAAATGTATAACATGGCTTATATTGTAATTGAGGCCAATTCATTTGGTCTTGGTGTTTGTTTCGATATTAGAGATAAATTCAATTGGCCAAAAAATAGACAATTCTATTCAAAGAACATAAAAGATATTCACGTTAGACATCATAATTATAAAATAAGCGAAGGTACAGAAATACCAGGATTCCAGACATCAAGGAAAAATAGAGTACTTCTTGTTAAGGCAATTATAGAGCATATGAGAGAAAATGCTCTTATTCTTCACTCGAAGAGGCTTATGTCCGAATTCCAAACTTTTGTAATGAATGGAGATAAGCCAGAGCACGAGCCAGGATTTAATGATGATTTAATTTTAGCTCTTGGTATTGCTCTTTATATTAGAGATACAGAATTTGAAAATGTAACAGCTTCAAATGAAATGCAAAAAAGCATGCTTCAGGCAATGATGCTTAATACTAATTCAAGTGTGGGAGGTTTACCAGCTTCAGGAAAAAAAGTAAACCTTCCAAAAGGAGGCGGAGGACTATATATATTCAATGGAGAAGGTAATCAAACGTTCGATGGTGAGATGCCAGATGAAGATGATACAAGTTGGTTAATGGGATAACTGTTTATTTTAATAAACTAAATAATTATATTTTATAAAATCGAGCATAAATGGCAGAAGAACAAGTAAATCCAAGTATATTTGGTGGCGTTAAAGACGCAATAAATAAGAACAAAAGAAGAACCCCAATCACAACTGACCCTGGGGTTGTACAACATAGAGGCGGAGGTGATAACCTTATTCGTCCTGGTAATAATATTGAAAATGTCCAGCAGCAATTTCTTGACTGGCAAGTTAATAAAATTGCGCATGACCTTTACACAAGAACAATTTACTATGATACCGATAGGATAAATGCTTATCAGGATTTTAGAGCCATGGATATGTCTCCTGAAATTGCTGCTGCTCTTAATATTATGAGAGATGAGTGTATTACCAGAGGAGAAAAAGGTAAGATACTTGATATTTTTTCAGAAAACTCAAGAGTTAAATCTTTGCTTGAAGATTTATTTTACAATAGACTTGATATAGATTTTGCATTAAAACTTTGGATTAGAGATTTACTTAAGTATGGGGATTTCTTTCTTCAATTACACATTGATAAGGACGAAGGTATTTATGACGTTATGGCTCTTCCATCTGAGGAGATTCATAGAGAAGAGGGTTATGAGGGTAGAACTGATGATGTAAGATTTAGATGGGAAACTACTGGAGATTATTTTGAAGATTGGCAAGTTGCTCACTTTAGATTATTAGAAGATACAAGAAAACTTCCTTATGGTCGTTCTATATTAGACCCAGCAAGAAAGCTTTGGAAACAATTACAACTTGCTGAAGATTCTATGCTTGTATATCGTATTACAAGAGCTCCAGAAAGAAGGGTATTTTATATTGACGTTGGTAACTTAGAGCATGCTGATGTTGGACAATTCATCCAACAATTCCAGATGCAACTTAAGAAGCAACCGATTGTTGACCAGAAAACTGGTAACATTAATATGAAGTATAATCCAATGAACGTAACAGAGGATTATTTCATTCCAATGAGAGCTGATAGGTCATCAAGAATTGAAACACTTCCAGGTGCATCTAACCTTGGGGATATTCAAGATATTGAATACTTCCAAAATAAGTTATTTGCATCACTTCAAGTTCCTAAAAACTACTTGAACTACGGTGAGTCACTTCCAGGAGGTTCAACATTATCACAACAAGACCTTAGATTCTCAAGGACTATTAATACAATTCAACAAGCAGTACTTGCTGAACTTAAAAGAATTGCAAACATTCACCTTTACTTCAATGGATTTAAAGATGAGATAGATAACTTTACGCTTACACTTGCAAATCCATCTACACAACAAGAATTGTTGAAGTTGGAGACAATGAAAGCGAGATTAGAGGTATTTAAGGAAATGTTCTCTGCAGAGGCAACATCTCCAGTATCATATGTTTGGGCAATGGAAAATATTCTTGGTTTCTCTAAAAATGAAATTAAACTTATTCTTAAGCAGAAAAAAGTTGAGAAGAAAATATTTGCTGAAATTGATTCAGCTGTGGAAGTGTACAAGAAAATTGGACTTTTCAAAGAACTTGATGAGAAGTTTGAAATTGAGGGTGCTGAAGAAATGATGGCAGCTCAACAGAGCGGAGAAGAAGGTGGAGATGAAGGCGGAGACCTTGGAGGAGGCGGAGGCGGCTTCGGTGGTGGAATGGATATGGGAGGAGACCTTGATATGAGTGGAGAAGACCTTGGCGCTGAAGGCGGAGAAGAGGGGGCAGAAGATGTTCCAGCTGAAGACCCACTTGCAGAAGGTAAATTTAATAGAGCTATGAATATGTCTGATAGATATACTTCTAATTTAATTAATGAGCTCCTTGGAGCAGATGATGCCCCTAAAAAGAATGACATCAATGATAATGCATTAATTAAGAGAGGAAACAAAATGAAGTTTGAATCTCAAAAATTAATGGATAGAATGAACAAAAGCGATGTTATTAGAAAAGGAGTAGGAAAAACTGTAATTCAAGAAGTTGTTGTTAAGCAAGATTCATTAATTCAAGGTTCAGAGAAACTTGGTCAAGATAGTGAAAACTTAATGGGTGAAGTTGAAAAATACTTAAGAAACAGAAAAAGAGATAATGCTTGATAGAGATTACTATGGGGGTTGGAATAAAAATGACGAGTACGGAGTCAGGAAGGATGTAATAAGCCTTCTTGATGAACTCGAAGGAGATTTCCAAGAGAGACTGAAAAAGTTTTTTGGACCACAAAAGACTAAGATTGCCGCAGTAGATGTTAGGCGTAGTTGTAGGGTTATGATTGGTATTTTGAGAGAAATACAAGCTAAAGTTCAAATGACCAAAGAAGATTATATTAGTAATTATGAAGAGTATTAGAAAATAAATTTGCATTGCTTTATATTTTAAATTAGTTTTGTATCTAAATTAATGGGAGTTATCCAAACCTCCCAAACAGATACAAACAAAGGGATAATTTAAAAGCGGGAGCCATCCATCTTCCGAGTACACAAACAACTGGAAGAGTAATGTATATAGTATTTGACACCGAAACAACTGGTATGGCGCTTAGTTTCAGCGCACCGATAACAGATTTCAATAACTGGCCAAGAATGGTTCAGATAGCTTGGAAAGTATTTGATGCCAATGGCATAGAAACAGATTCACAAGATTTTATAATAAAACCTAATGGCTTTATCATTCCAGATGAAGTTATAAAGATTCATAGAATTTCTAATGAAAGAGCAAAGGCCGAAGGAGTCCCTTTAAGGCAGGCTCTTGATTTATTTGCAACAGCAGTTAAAAATAACAAATATTTAATTGCACACAATATTACGTTTGATGAAAATGTTGTTGGATGTGAGCTGTTAAGAGAGGAAATGCACAATTACGTGCAAGATATTCAGCATATTGATACAATGAAGTTGACTACGGAGTTTGTAGCAATTCCAAACGCAAGAGGTAGAAGTGGGTTTAAATATCCAAGTCAACCAGAGCTTTACACTAAATTATTTGATAAAGGATTTGAGGATGCGCACGATGCACTCGCAGATGTTACAGCGCTTTCAAAATGTTTCTTCGAACTTCAGAAGAGAGATGTTCTTGGATTTAAGGAAAAAGAGGAAATAGTTACTGCCGAATCTCTTTCTGACTTTGTACAAGCTAAGCCAGCACAAACAAAGGTTCAAGGTGGAGCAAAAATAACCCCACTTGGTCTTCACACATTTCACTCAATACTTGACGGAGCTGGTTCGGTTGATGCATATATAGAAAAGGCGCAATCTTTAGGTCACACATCAATGGCAATAACAGATAATGCAACTTTATCTGGAACTTTCGAATTCTTTCAAAAATGTAACAAAAAAGGGATAAAACCAATTTTTGGTATTGAAATATTCTTGAATGATAACATCGGGCTGTTTGAAGAGAAATCGTTAGAGGGAGATAATTTTAAAGTAAAGATTTTTGTTAAAGATAAAATAGGATACAGTAATCTTAATCACTTGCTATATCTTGCAAATACAGAGGGGTACTTTAAGAAAGAAGGTAGGATAACTACTGAGTGGCTTTTAAAGTACAAGGAGGGGCTTATCGTATCTACTTCGGGATTAGATAGCAAATTAGCGAGTATGGCTCTTAGAGGGCGTGAAAAAGAAGCGGAGAATTATATAAACATGCTTAGAACTGAATTTGGAGAAGATTTGATAATAGAATTCAAGTTCAGTAGATTCCCAATTCAAAAACAATACAATAATTTCCTAATCAAGATGATGAGGAAATATAATATAATGCCTGTTGTTAGTAATGACACGTATTATCCAGAAAAAGACGATTCAATCCTTCAGGATATAGTTACATCTATAAAACAGCATAGACCTATAGACCGTTGCTTCCTTAAAGAAAATAGAGAGCTTTGGTATTTTGGTAGTGAAGATTTTAGAACAATGAACACTAAGCATAATTTCAATTATCCAGATAATTTTCTTGAGCTTTGTATGGCAAATACTTTGAAGATTGCTGATAAGTGTAATTTTGAATTTGAAACAGGAGTAGAGAAATATCCAAGATATGAGCCAACAGAAGATGTTTTAAATTACTTTAAGACAGATAAGCCAGAGGAAATAATTGTGAAGCTTGCATTTGCTAAGTTAAAGCAAAAAATAGCTAAGTACAAGGAGAATGGTATAGTTGAAATGACTGATGAGAAAGTTAAGGAATATGTTGACCGTCTTAATTATGAATTACAAGTAATCGAATCAAAGAAGATGCTTGATTATTTCCTTGTAAACTGGGAAATAGTAAACTTCTATAGAGGTCAAGGGTATGATATTGGACCAGCCAGGGGTTCTGCAGCTGGAAGTTTATTGTCCTACTGTCTTGATATTACAAAGATTGACCCAATAAGGTTTGACCTTTATTTTGAGCGTTTCCTAAATCCAGAAAGAAATAGTCCGCCAGATATTGATATTGATTTCATGAACGGAACAGATGATATTACTGATAATTTTTTATATGAAAAATATGGTAAGGAGCGTGTAATGTCTGTTGGTACTTTTAGTACTTTCTCTGAGAAAAATACAATAAAAGATGTTGTTAGAGCATACCACGGAAAAGAAGCTACAGGTTTTGGTTCTGATGTATTTGCTATTACAGATGAGATGCCTAACTTCTTAAATTATAATGACACTCTTAGACATTGGTTTGAAACATGGCCAGATAAACCAGAGTGTACTGAAAGGGTTGGAAGATAGATTAGAGACCCAAAGAATAAAGAGATAATTGATGTAGCATTAAAGTTGCATGGAAATATTAGAGGAGTTGGTCAACATGCTGCGGGAGTTGTTATTACTCCAGGTCCATCTTGGGATTATGTTCCAACGAATGTAATTGCATCTAACGGAAGTGTTGTATCAGCATTTCAGGAAGCTGATAAGTCTGGTAAAGATTTGTCTGCCATTGGAATTCTAAAGCTGGATAGATTGAAGTTAATGACGTTGAACGTTATTAAGGAAACTATTGAAATTGTAAAGACAACAAAAGGAAAAGATATAACTGAATTAGTAGATTACGTTGACCTTGAAGATGAAAAATTTTTCATTGAACTTAGGCTTGGAATGAATCACGGTATATTCCAATTTGAGAGTAGTGGGATGAATAATCTTATTAGAGGAATGCAGGTTGAGAAATTTGAAGAGCTTGTAGCTTGTAATGCATTATATAGACCAGGACCAATGGGAATTGGAGCTCACGAAGAGTTTATAATGAATAAGTTCAATCCAGAAAAGATTGATTTAGTTCACCCAGCTCTTGAGCCAATATTAAGAGAAACAAACGGAGTACTTGTATTCCAAGAACAGTTAATGTTTATTGCCGATAGAATTGGTGGTATGGGTCTTGGTAAGGGAGATAACTTGCGTAGGTATATGGATAAGGCAAGTAAGATTATTGCCAGGCATTCTGCAGGAGAAACTCTAACAGAGAGTGAATTAAATAATCCGAATTGGTTAGGTTTCCAGCAGTATTGGAATATGTTCCTTGAAGGAGCAGCTGCTCAGGGGTATGATAAAGGAGAGGTGGATAAAATTAAAGATTGGGTAATTCAATATTTGGGATATTCATTTAACAAGTCTCACTCGCTTTCATATTCATATTTGGCAATGCAGACTCTTTATTTGAAGCATTATTATCCTACTGAGTTTTATACCGCTTTATTGAATCACCCAAAGTCTGGAACAAAAGAAAAGCAACAAATTTGGATTGCCTCTGCAATTGCATCTGCAATGTCTAAGGGTATTGTTATAAAAAGACCATCAAGAAAATCTGGTTGGGAATGGACAATGACAGGAGACCACGAAATATCTATGGGATTCTCTGGAATTAATGGGTTTGGTGAAATTGCTCACGAAGAGATGCGCTCTCTTGTAGCAGGTGTTCAAGTAAAAGAGGGGGAAGATAAGAAGATTCTTGAAACAATAAGTATGAGCGTATTTATGAGACTTCCATTCAGTAAGTTTAATAAAACTGCTTTTACAGCATGTCTTAAGGCTGGTGTTTTTGATGATTGGGGAGATTCGAGAGAGCAACTTCTTGCTGTGAAGATGAAAAAGAAAAAGAAAGAGGTAGCAAATCAGACTATTTTATTTGATATGAATGACCCTGCTTTTGACATACCAGTGAAACATGATATTAAAAAGTTTCCTCCAACAACAGATAATGAAAAAAGAGTGGACTTTATAGAGGTTTGTAATTTTGACCTTGAAAAGATTAAATACATACTTGAGATAAAGAAAGATGTAAATGATAGAGCTAAGAGAGATAAATTAGTGGAAACAATAGTTAACTTCGATGATGATGATTTTTACATATTTGTTGTTGAGTCATTTAAAATGATTCAAGGAAGAACTGGAAAAGAATATTTAACAATGAAGGTTGGGGATGGAATAAGTTTTTCTACTCTTAGAGCATTTGACCCTACTGCAAAAGATTTATATCCTATGCTTCAGGCTAATGGAATTTATGTAGCAGAATTCGCTAAAAACAATAAAGGCTACATAAACTTTAAGAGAGGAACAAGAATAGTAAGAGTTGATAAAGACACAAGTAAAAAAGAGATAGAAGAAAAACAATGAATATATATACAGACGGAGCGTGCAAGGAGAATTCCAGACAAGATGGAGTTGCAGAAGGAATAGGCGGATGGGCATTTGTTATTTTAGAAAAGAAACCAGGGAAAGACAGTGAGATTGTAAAGCAAGGAACTGGAAGGAAAATAGGAACGACAAATCAAGAGATGGAAATTAATGCAGCTGCAGAAGCTCTTAGCGCAGCATCAAATACTTCTGAGTCAATAAATCTTTACTCAGATAGTGCTTATGTAATAAATTGCCTAAAAGATAGGTGGTTTGATAAGTGGATTAAAAATGGCTGGTTAAACAGTAAAAATAATCCAGTTGAAAATAGGGATTCTTGGGAGAAGTTAATTAATCTTGTAAATAGATTAAATGTAAATCCAATTCACGTAAAGAGGAATACTACGAAGTATATAAGAATTGTTGATAGTATGGCTAAACAAGCTTCTAAGAAAGATACCAACCAAGAACAGTAAGAGCTAACGCAAAAAGAGAGGTAGCAATTGTTCCGTATGTAACAACTTGAGTTTTAAAAGTTTTAAGCTTATCAATTTCTTTTTTATCTTGTTCCTTCCCTGTTTTAAGCTTTTCAATATCTTTTTCAACCTTATCCATATCTTCAGCATGTTTTTGAACTTCAGTTAAAGCAGATTTCATAAGTCTAAGGTCTTCTGCGTTTACAGCGCTTTCAACATTCTCTTTCCAGGTTTTGAAGTCATTAAGAGTGTGCTTCATTCCATTAAGCTTAGCTATTTCTATATTTGTAAGTTGAACCTCTTTAGAAATCTCATCCATCTTTGTAGACATTCTTTCTAATTGTTGAACTATAAATGTGTAATCTTGATTTTCTGACATGTTAAAATTATTTTTTAAGTTCTTCTTTAAGAGTTACTTTAAGTTTAGATTTTGAGTCCATGGAATTTTTAGCAGTTTGTAGTTTAACGATTAATTTATTGAATTTATCGTTTTCTTTAGCTAATTCCTTGATTAATTCTTTTGATACGTCATCAAAATTATTGTAGTCTAATTCCATTGTAAAGCTTGGTTTTTTGTAGGCTTGCCCCTTTGTTCTAAATATTATGGTTTTTTCAAAAAACTTATTTTTATCTAAAAAAAAGGGTTTTTATTTCATATTTATTATAAAGGGATAATTATGGCCAAAAACAAAAAAATAATAGAGGAATCATTTGATAAAATGAAATCCTTAGTTGAATCAAGAATTAACGAGGCTCCAGTGGGTCAAACAATTCCTGCGGCAACACAGCCTTCTCAAGTTGCTCCTGCAGCGCCAGCAGCAAAACCTGCTGTTCAAGATACTGCAGCGAGAGACCAAAAAATAAGTAAGAACATTGATGTAACCATGGACCAAGCTATGGCTAAACTTGTTCAGGGTCTACCAGCTCTTTTGGGTAACTTCTCAAAAACAGGTGGAGACAAGGATGGGGTATTAGATGCTCCTGGTGTTTATGATAACAATAATCAAGACGCTAAAGCTGCGACACAAACTCAAGGAGCTCAACCAATACAAGAAGGGATGATGAATGAGATTACGTTTGATGAAGGTGTATTTATGAATACGATGGAAGATGGAGAACTAAACGAAGCTGGACTTCTTAGTTTAGCTGTATCTGCTCCAGCTATTATGAAATATGGAGGAAAGGCAGCTGAATGGGCTGGAAAGAAAATGAATTCAGCTTGGCTTCAGAAATGGGGAGGAAAGGCTGCTAAGGCTGGGGAGAAACTTAATCACAAATATGTTGGACTTATAGAGAAAGCGTTAAAGCCATTTATGCCTAATGCTACGCCAGACCAACTTCATAAAGCATCTAATGCTATATTTATGGGTGGTGTTGCTATTTTATTTGCAGGTGGATTGGCAAGTCCTGGAGTTTTAACTGCAGTTAAAGGAACAGAGCTTGGAGAGATAGCATTATCAACTATTCCAAAGATTCTTCCAAGATTAGGATTTGCTTAATGGCAAAGAAACCGAGCTATAGAAAATTACTTGCAAGAGCCAAAAGGAAAGCAAACCCAGCTGCTGCAAAGATTAATAAGACAAAAAAACTAAAGGCCCAGGCAAAGAAGATGTCAAATAAGATGACAGCTCCAGAAAAGCTATTTAGTGATATGATGAAGGAACTTGGGATTGAGTGTGAATGTCAAAAGGTTCTTGGAAATAAGATATTTGATTTTTATATACCGTCTAAGAATTTAATAGTTGAAATTCACGGAGATTACTGGCATGCAAATCCATTGATTTATGAGGGAAAAGAATTAAATAAGATACAGGTTAGGAATGTTAAGAATGATAAATTTAAAACAACATTAGCTAAAGGTAATGGGTATTGCTTTTATGTTTTATGGGAATATGATTTGAATAATAATTATGAAGAGCAAAAGAAGAAGTTTTTAGAATTATGGAGTTAAAAGAATGTAATAAGTGTGGAAAAGAAAAAACATTAGATGGTTTTGTTTTTAGGTAGGTTGTTCTATAGAAGATTTTAAATCTTATTTGGAATGTAACTTTGAGTCTTGGATGACTTGGGAAAATCATGGTATATATAGAGGAGTAGAGAGAACTTGGCATATAGACTATATAATCCCAAGTTCATCAGCTAAAACAAAAGAAGAAGTAGTTTCTTTAAATAATTATAAAAATCTTAGACCTCTATGTTCTTTGGAAAATATACGAAAATCAAATAATACATTGAAATAATGGAAGCTATTAGAAAAATAATCAGAGAAGAAATTACGAGAGTAATGCAAGAAATAGGTGAAGAAGACCCAATGGTATTAGCTCAAAATATGATTAAGTCAGGAGAAGAAAGGGTTAAGTCTCTTGAAGACGAACTTAAGTATAGAGATGCTGACGCAAGAGTTTCAAATCTTCCAAGAGATATGAAGGATGCAAGAGTTGCTCAGGCAAAGCTTACAAAAGATAGATTAGAAAAAGCAAAGATGGACCTTGAACTTTCTAAACAATCTCAAATAAATGCAGTTAAATTTTCTCAAATGCAAACTGACAGTTCTATTCAACAACAAACTTCTTCTCAAATATCTCCTCAAACCTAAGGAAAACAAAAAAAATTTTTTTATTTAGTTTAGTTTTTTTATTTTTTTAACATATTTATTGGTATGAATAAGAAAATATGCAATAAATGTAAGTATGAAAAAGGAGAAGAAGAGTTTTATTTAATAAAAAAAACTGGAAATAGAAAAGGAAATTGCTTAGATTGCGATAAATTATATGCTAAATCTTATAGAGATAAAAACAAGGGTATTCTCAAAGAAAAAAATAAAGAGAATATGAAATTGTATAGGGAAAGTAATAGAGAGAAAGCTAAAGAATATGCTGCTAAATATGCATTGGATAATTCGGATAAGATATGTGAATATCGTGAAAAAAATAAAGGAAAAGCTAAAGAATACGCTGCTAAATATGCACTGGATAATTCAGATAAGATAAGTAAGCGTCAAAAACAATATCGTGATGAAAATAGTGATAAAATAAAGCAATATCGTGATGATAATGTAGAAAAACTTAAAGAGTATCATAAATGTTATAGAAAAGACAATTTAGATGACTTAAAAGAATATCAAAAAAAATATGCAAAATTAAATAGAAGTAAAATCAACGATAGAGTAAAAGAGAGAAAGATTGAAGACCCTCTTTTTAAGCTTAGTAGTAATATAAGGTGTTTAGTTAAAAATTCTATTAAAAAATTAGGATATATAAAATCTAAAAAATCAGAAGAAATACTTGGATGTTCATTAGAATATTTTAAAGAATATTTAGAAAGTCAATTTGAACCTTGGATGACTTGGGATAATAATGGTATATATAGTAAGGTTAAAGTAACATGGCAAATAGACCATATAATACCTATTTCTTCAGCAAAAACAGAGGAGGAAGTTTTAAAGTTAAGTCATTATACTAATTTTAGACCACTTGATTCTTTTGAAAATTTAAAAAAATCCAATAAGATACTTTAATTTAGAATTTTTATTACTTATTATTTATGAGAAATTAAAAACTAATAAATTATGGCTGATGAGCAAATAGTGTTGGGTGGAAATTCTGAAAAGAATCAGAATAAACAAAACCCAAATATCCCCGTACAAGGCGGAGTTAATGTTTCTGATAACGAAGGGGCAGAAAAAACGGCAAAAGAAGTTGCTGCGGAACACAATATCCCAGAACAGTATTTAGACATGGAATTTCAAGTTCCAACCGAAGAGGTAGAATTACCTTCTGGCGGAGTCTTTTACCCAAACAAAAAGAAGAGTGTAACGATTAAGTATCTTACAGCTGAAGAAGATGATATTCTTTATTCTCCAGAACTTATTAAATCTGGTAGAGTGTTAGATGTACTTCTTGATAAAGCAGTAATGGATAGGGACCTTAGACCAGAGGACATGCTTTCTGGAGACAGAAATTTTCTTCTTATTGAAATGAGAAAGACAGGTCTTGGAAGTGACTATATTCCAGGAGAAATATCTTGTCCTTCTTGTGGAGAAAATCACACGCCAACAATTAATCTTGACTTACTTAAGGCAAAAACTCTTGAAGTTGAGCCAGATGACGTAGGAGAATATGATGTAGTTCTTCCAATTATGAAGATGACAATAAAATTCAGATTGCTTAATGGTAAAGATGAAAAGAGATTATCAAAACTTTCAGAAGGAAAGAGTGGTTCTGCAGGTGGAATTAAAGTTAAGAAACTTGTTACAGAAAAATACGTGATGCAAATAATG
>Ga0114918_10001531_pt1 | contig 20655 bp, 19 predicted proteins | sample LantaG_FD_87015 | JGI IMG/M metagenome (GOLD analysis project Ga0114918, IMG submission 87015) | Deep subsurface microbial communities from Baltic Sea to uncover new lineages of life (NeLLi) - Landsort_02402 metaG | ecosystem: Environmental > Aquatic > Marine > Oceanic > Sediment | place... | reverse complement strand
CCAAAAGCGTTCGAAGCAGCAGGGCCGTTGGTCACCACAAACCGGCTGCCGTCTGATATGGCATAACCTGCCAGGTCTATCGTGCCGACGATCTCACCGCCCTGCCGACGAATCTCCAGCCTGAAGCTGCCCAGCGGAATATCTGTATCGAACGGATTATAAAGCTCGATCGCAAAATGATTGTTGGTCGAAATATCCGGATGCGCACTGTTGATATTAAACGCAATGTCACTTATAAACGGCTGGACCTCAAAGCCGTAGTAAGTCGTCGAACCAACCGGTAAAACAGTGACCTCCGCAGAAGAATCGCTGCTGCCGGCATCGCGAAGGTCCACAATATTGACCGCCAGTTGAGCGGCCAATCGATCGACATCAACAAAGTTAGGCTCGGCATCCAGAAGCCCTGCTTTTATCGCTTCATACAGCAGATTCTTGTCGGCCTTATTGACATTCACCATCTTGGCGCCATTAAAGCCTGATCCGGCGGGATTAATAATCCTGTCCATATTATAAGTCGTGACAAGATGGCGATACGCATAATTCGGGTCGAGACCGCCATTACCTTCGGCTCTTTCGAACCACATGTCCAGCGATTCCCCCCCCGATGAGAGGGGTGTGGACAACGTGTTGAACCTGAACTGTCCTGCCCATTGTTCAAGCCGGGTGTCAATATCGCTATGGTTCAACAGGAATCTGTAACGAAACTCGAGTTCATCGGAAATATCAAAAGGCGTGTAAGGTCCGTTTGGCTCGCCGTAACTCCAAATGACATTCTTTACATATGAGACGAAATCCAACGGATCAAGACCATAACTGGAATTCGCTCTTGCTGTGAGTAAATCCATCTCTTCCGACCAGGTGGGAGGCTCTCCCGGTCGGCCGGCCAGGGCCATAAAATTTATCTGCAGTTGGCCTGGTCCGCCGATATCGAGCACGGTCGCTTTGGGATCGTTAGGGTCAAATAATGGATTAAATTTGAAGCTCGTATTGGCATTTAACATTGCCCCGTTATCGATAATTCTTATGGCCGCATAAATGGGTTTGCCTTTTCCGCTGCTCATTTCCGGTATAATCACCCATTGCGAATCCGCCACGCCGTCGCCGTCGGCATCGGCAATGACCGCCTCACCCATCACGGCGGGATCCTGATGGTCAGGAACTACCTCAGCCTGCAATTGCAGATTTGGATCCAGCTTGTTATAGATATCGCTTATCTGCCGCCATTTATAAACAGTTCCGTCTCTGTAAGGCTCAAGGCTTGCCAGCCAGGGATCATTGACATCAGGATAGTCGTAATACTCCTGACCCGCCACGCCGGGGACATCCAGGGTCAACTCCTGCGATATCTGTGCAATGAGAGTCTCGACGGCGAGGTTCAGTTCCTGATTCTCCGAGATGGATGATGTCGCCATCTTGTCCACGCGTGAAACCAGAACAAACAACACGCCGATGATAGCCAACAGGCTGGTCAGGACTACCGCCAGGATCAGAGCTGAGCCTGCCGGAAGCGCTTTTCTCGACCATTTTTTGTCCGCTTTTTTCATTTTCAGCAACTTAATCGTCTAAATAAACAATGTGGGTGAAGGTTCTGCCTTCCTTAATAATTCCCTTGGAATCGAACAGCGTAAATGTAAACTTAAGCGCCCGCCCAAGTCCAGGAATCTCGCCAAAATGCGTCTCATCTACCTGTTCTTGCGGATAACTAATATTATTGATCACCACAACTCCATTTTCAGGATAAGGATACAGCACGCCCGGAACATTCTCGGAATCATCCAGGTAGAAATGAGTATCTGCCAAATCTCCGTCACCATCGGGATCTACTTCCGGCAGCCATTGTTGCAGGGCATCGTTCCAGCCCTGAATCTTAAACTCGCCCACGCCCTGGCATAAAAGCATGTGAATTGAATTCGGATCAGCCGGATCAACTTCAGTGCCCCTGATTTGTTCGTTGACATTACTATTCTGAACTTTTACATCACATATAACAGAGAGCATATCCGCCTTGTTCAAAAAAGGAATCGCTTTCCATGCACCTAAGGATGTCTTCTCGTACTCATATCGATTGTTCCACTCGTACCACTGCTGATCGGTGAAGTTGCCGGGGTCCAGAAAATCGGTAAGATCCGGATCGGATGTCAAGATATGCTGGGTTCTCGCAAGAACTCGATCGGTCCTGGCTTGTTCCTCGGCTCTTAGATTGTCTTTCCGAGCGATCATATAAGAGATCCTGGCAACATTACCGCGAATCATCGGAGTAATTGAATAAGACTGAAAATCTCCATCCGCGAAAAACACTATCCGATCGAATCTTTCATACCCGTCAAGATCGTTATCTTTATAGCCGGCGGCAGGTACGGGCTTGGCCACCCATGCGGCGAAAATTTCCCCATCCTTGCGAAGACCTTTGAAATCGGAGTCGAGCTGGTTGGTTATAGCTCGCAGCTTCTGCATAATTTCAACGTTTGCGATTGCAGTACGGTTGGCATCGATGCAGACTCGGAAAATCACGCTCGAAAAGGACAGAACGACGGCTAAAATCCCAATAGCGACAAGAAGTTCAACTAACGTAAAAGCCTTATAAGTTCTTCGTTTATAGTTCATTGTTCTTCGATCAACGGATATTCTTCAACCGTTCAGCATCTTCGATAAATCATTTAAATTCTGCGGTTAAAATCTGATCAGCTTCTGATAAATCCCAATGCAGGGACTTTTGCCGCCGCCCACCGGCGGTGGAATTACCCAAACTGAATCACCACCCTGCCACAGCTTGTTCTGGGCAAGAGTGATCTGCTCAGGATGAGCGGGATCTACACCTCGTTCTACCACTCGATAAATGTTGCCTGTTTCGTTTTCAACTATCGTATAACCGTCATTAATAAATTGTATATCCCCGTTGATGGTAAGTATCCTGTCACCAATAGCTCCGGAGACATCGACCTGAACCGGAACGGGCCTTCCCTCTCCACCCTGGTACTGAGTAATGCTGCCCATTTTCCTGCTAATGAAAACTGTTACCTGCATAAGCCGATTAACCGAATCAGAATACACCGGTCTGCATAAGGCGGACCAGTAGTAGTGCTTCTCGGTCAATGTCCTCGTTGAAGGGTATGCAAATTCATCGTCGGCGATAAGATTTAGCGATTCGAAACGGATTTGCTGATTTACCTCTAAATTCGGATCCGTCATATTGACGCCGTACAGCCTGACTTTTGCAAATGCCTCCTCGGCTACCACCGCCGCGATGGTTCGCTCGGTGGAAATCGTCGAAAAATGAATGCCCGTGAGGAATGTGCCGCTTATAAAAATCATCCCAACCGCGAGCGTACCGACAGCCAGTAAAACCTCGACAAGAGAAAAACCACTATATTGACGTCTCTTTTTCATAAACCTGTCAATTCGACAAAATAATCGTTCCCGTGTAAGGATTTATATAAATCCTGTGCGTAGCTATCTGCGCCAAATAATCCGACCACGCCCTGCCTATTCCACGGGCCTGTTCGAATTTATCCTTTTCATAAATAATGACTAAGCTGTTCCGGCTCAATTCCTCCCCCAAACCCATTTCAGGGTAGTCGTCCTGGATAAACATACCCACGCCGTAATTGTTAATATTCCCAGTAGAATTAAAGATATCATCCATCGAGACTTTATCAGAAGCTCCGTTGTCCGGCTGGTAAAGTCCATTTCGATTTCTCACCCGGACATCGTGAATGACCAATTTGCCGGCCGGCGAGAAAATGATCGAAAAAGTCATCATATCTCTTAGGACATTGATATTATTCATCTCAATATCATTATCAACAACGCCGTCTCCCGGAGGATTTAGCAAACCGGGATCATATAGCAGATCCACAATACAGACCTTCTCAGGCAGTTTGATCGGTTTGACGCCTTTGACAACTCTAAAACCAATTGTCAGATTGCCCATCCTGGCCGGCTCTTCGTGCACTATAAAGACCATGTAGTGATTGCCTGCCGAATCCTGCTGGAAACGTATGCCGGCATAACTTTGTTCTCTTGCGGCTATACCACGGGCCGAAGCAAGAGCGGTGCTTATCAGGGTTTTTGCGCCGCTTTGGGTCTCGAACGAGTTCATAAGTGCGCGTATGGCAGGCAATCCGAAACCGACAAGCAGCGCTATAGTCGCGATAGCAACCACCAGTTCTGGCAATGTAAGACCGGATTGTTTTGACCTCGTTCTCATTTTTATCTGTTACTTATATCATCAGTATTATCGAAAATTGCGTCCGGACCTGCCGAAATAAGCTCCGGAAAATTATCGCCGGGAGCATACCTGTATTCCAACGCCGTTGACCACGGGTCATATATCTCCGCCGGTGAATCGGCGGTTCCAAATTTATTCTCTATTAGAGAAGCGCTGATTTTTTCCAATATCTTTCGAGAGCCCGGTATGGAGTAAAGCTCTGCATAAAGATATTCCGAATGTGCCACCGCATTCGTAAAATCCTTTACAGGCTGTCCGGGAAAATCTCCTTGAAATTCTTTATACTCCTCCAATGCGCCTTCCAGCAGCACAAATACACTTTCGACGCCTTTTTCTTTAGACTGACTATCAATACGGCTGGCAACGCTGATGACCATTGTGGCCAGGATCGCAATTAATCCGACTACAATCAACATCTCAATAAGGCTCAGGCCTTGCTTGTATCTACAAGTATTCATAGCTTTAGCACACTCAATGGGGTGTGGATGGGAGCTTAGTTCCCAAAATTGCGAATATCATCGCTCGTCCCGTAAAGGCCATCGGCCCCCGCTGAGATTAATATGTAAGAATCAGGCCTGTAAGGCCAGGGCCTCGCGTTTATTTTCGGATCTCTGATATAGTTATAGAAGAATTCATACTGATTGCCAGACCTGCTCAATGGATGCTCTATACCATCGACCTGCTGCTTCGCTATAACAAGGGCATCATTGTCGGAGGCGCGATAAACAGCATTCATTATTTTCGCGGAAGTGTTCGCCCGGTAATAAAGTATTGGCGCCCCGGCCTTTTCGGTGACAGTAATCTGCTGGCCTGTAACCGTATCGAATCCCTTAAGCATGGTGATCTTTTTAGTTCCGAATACATCACAGATCACAAACGTATCAGGCGCCAGCGATCCGATAGGATTAGGTCTGAACAGATCGACCAGTTTGAACGCGCTGGCAGTTGCAAGCTCCAGGTAAGGACCTTTTCTCTCATCGAAAGTGTCCGGAATACTATCGCCGTTAAGATCTCTTGTCTGAGCCGGATCGTATGAGCCGGGCCCGCCCGTTGCATCCAGGCCATTCGCTCTCCAGGCCGAATTAGGGTGAAATCCCAGCAGGTCCCAGCCAAGAAGCGCTTCGGCGAGTTTTTGCGATCCACAATAATCGCTGCCGGGATCAGGCGGTAATACCCAGTTAGACGGCGGATAATCACCTTCATCGTTCTTGAAAGCGGCCAGAGCCAGTTCAATAGTAGAAAGCTGGGCTTTTTGCTTTGTCTCTTTCGCCATATTGCGCACTACGCTCAGAGCCGGGAGAAGCAGCCCGACCAACATGGCTATGATCCCCAGAACGATCAACAACTCGATAATCGTAATACCCGTTTTTTTACGTTCCACAACTACTCCTTTTAATATCCGTTACTGTTAACGGCACTAACTTCCTGCTGCTCTTTATAGCTGCTGTGCAGCCAGTTGTCGGCAAGAATCGCAAAGTCAAAGAAATTGATAGTGCCAAAGCCGGCTAAATCATCATCACGAAAAAGATTATGTTTGTCATCAGAGTCCACCTCAAGCAGCCATACATCGGCCGCCTGATCCAGGTCGCTCACATCGACATAGCAATCGTGGTTGAAATCCCCGGCCAAAAAACCACCGCCACCACAATATATCATGCATTCGACCGAATCCCACCAAACACGGTAAAACTCGGAAAATCCATTTTCCGTATCCACATTTACTCTCAGACCAAACGACAATTTGTGCGGTTTTTCATCCCTGTACTTATCCTCAACAGCATAGCTTTGGCCGGCATATAATCCTCTAATATCCATGCTTGCGCCATTCGGCTCCCAAACTATCTCATCATCGATCATCACAACCGCAGTGGCGTTATTCGGGTTCCATCCAAGGCCCGTATAGGTATTCAGTTTTAAGTCAAACGTAATCTCATTTACATCGTCCAGAAAAATGTCCTGAGAAACTGTTCCCGCATCTCCGGCGGCAAAGGCCGTAAACCACTGCGAAGATAAAAACAAGCTGAACCTGCCATCCGTTGACCACGATGCCCCTGTTTCTCCCGCGAACTTACCCGAAGGCATATTGACATCCCAGCCGTTCGGTTCCTGCGCTATGATATCGCCTACCGGGCCGTCGTCTTCGAAACTCCCGTTGACAATCTCACAAATGCCGGCTTGTGCCCAACCGGCCTCGAACAGCATCAACATCGTCGCCCCAATAGCTATCAAATTCCTCATTATTATTCTCTCCTTCTCCACACAACCCAGTACTTTCGGTCAAAAGAACTTCCGGTAGTGCAGTTCTGGATGCACACATCTATTGCCAATCAAGCGGCTTGCTATTGTTCTCGATATCTCCAATCAAAATTACCTATATCGTCAGGCGTACCATACTCGCCATCGCTGCCCGCTGAAATTAAAATATACATGTCTGCACGATAAGGTCTAACCGCCGCTGTGGACGTCGTTAACAATTTATCGTTTGTTGTGTTCATATAGAATCTGTAGCCCGGTTGTTGGCCAGTCTCCATTGCAAGCCTGTGAGGTTGGCTATTCGGCTTTCCCTGCTCCCATGGCTTACCAAGCATAACCAATTGTTGATTGTCTGTGTAATTGTAAATGTTCTCAGGATTATCCGGATTAATGGAATCATGTTGAGTATTGGATGTATTTGCCTTATAATAAAGGATTGGCATACCAACCTTCTTGCCTGATTGAAGGTGAGTAACTTGCCTGAATACATCGCATAAAACAAAGTTCTTGCCTGAAAACTGACCTATATCAGAATAAAGATCCATCAACTGATAAGCATTAGCATTATCAAGCGGCAGATATGGGCCTTTCCTGGCGCTCAAACTATTTCTGTATGCCGTGGTGTTTGATTGCGGGGGATATAGAATGTCATCCGAGACTTGCGAACTTCTGAATATCGAATCCGGATGAAAACCCATTAAATCCCGACCCATCATAGCTTCGCAAAGCTTCATCGCACCGCAGTATGGCATCCTATCCGGGTCCAAAGCAAGAGAGTCCGGGTAGCCGTCGAACTCGCTGTTAAAAAGCTCCAAAGCCGCTTCGATGCTGTGAAACTGCGCCTTCTGCTTGACTTCACGGGCAAATTGCTTGACCTTGTTCAGCGCCGGCACAAGAAGACCGATGAGAATGACAATAATGCTCATAACGGTCAGCAGCTCAACAATGGTAAATGCCGCTTTTCTATTGGACTGTTTTACGTTTGACTTCATTTTTTTTCTCCTTACTTTCTACTTTTCAATTAAACATTCATTTTTTTTTATTTATTTATTTGGTTTCTATGTGGCGCTCAGGCTCGTAATAATTCCTATCATGGGCAGGAATATTGACATGACGATAGTCATAACTAAAGCGCCAAGCACAACAACCATAATCGGCTCGAGCATCGACATCAGCGAGGCAACCAGCACGTCGACCTGCTCGTCGTAATTGTCGGCAACTTTCAAAAGCATCTTGTCCAAGTCACCTGTTTCCTCACCCACGGCGACCATGTTGGAGACAATCAGGTCGACGGTTTTTGACTGCCGCAGCGGACCGGCAAAAGTGTCACCCTGCCGGATGGAGTTGTGAACCCTGCCGAGCATGTTGGCAAAAACCTCGTTACCCGCCGTCTCTCGAGTAACGTTAAGAGCATCAAGAATCGGCACACCGGCACTAATCAATGTCCCGAGCGTTCTTGTCCAGCGTGTAACTGAAACCCTGCTGCTAAGCTGACCTACTACCGGCACTCTCAATTTGATGATGTCAAGAACAAGTCTGCCCCTACGAAATCTTCTTGCAAAATTAAGCAGAAAAATGACTGCAAACGGCACACCCAACATAACGGCCCAGCCCCCGAGCGGCACTCCGTATAATCGCAGATTAACACCGGGTAAAATCGGACCCATTGCGATCCAGCCGCTTATCCCCAGCACGATCTTGGTTATTTTTGGCAATTCCCCACCCTCCGTCATTTCAGAAATTGCGGTCTCGAATGACGGCACCACGAAAAGCATCAGGCCCAGGAGGATAAGAAACGCCGCCGTCAGAACGACAGCCGGATAAATCATCGCACTTTTAACACGGGATTTGAGTTTCTGGGCCTTTTCCATGAAGTCGGCCACACGCGAAAGGATCAGGTCAAGCACACCGCCGGTCTCCCCAGCCGCCACCATACTGACCAGCAGCCGGTCAAAGGCCCTTGGGTGCCTGGCCAATGCCTCCGAAAGCGTCGAGCCGCCTTCGATGTCATCGGAAACGTAGCCAATAACCCTCTTGAATGTCCCTGTTTTTTGCTGCTCTTCAAGAATTCTGAGGGATCGTAGAATCGGCAGGCCCGCGTCCTGGAGCGTCGAAAGCTGTCGCGCAAACTGAGTTATGTTTTTGATTTTGATCTTACCGCCGGCGCCACGCCTTTTGGCTGGTTTTGCGCCGGCTCTTGCCCCCGCTTTTTTCGCCGCCGCCCTGGCATGAACCTTCGTGGGAAAATATCCCATGTTTCGTATTTTGCTTATCGCTTCTTTTTGACTAAGGGCTTCAATCTCGTCTTTTACTTCCACGCCCTGTGCGTCCAGCGCCGAATATTGAAAAACAGGCATCTTAAATAACTCCTTTATATTAATTGTTGGTTATTAAGTTCCAATTAATAATGAATCAAATTCCCCTTACACATCCTCCATCATTGTCCCTTTTGCAATTTCGTCGATGGTAGTAATGCCATCGTAGATTGCAACCAGACCGTTATCACGCAGCAGCCTCATACCGTTTTTCAGGCCGGCCGAACGTAAAACATTCGTCGAGGCCTGATTCATAATCAAGTCTCGTATTTCATCATTGAATACCATAATCTCAAAAATACCTATTCGCCCCCTGTAACCGGTGCCGTTGCACTTATTGCAGCCCCGGCCATAGTGGAACTTCTTGCCCTTAACGTCATCCGGCGTCAGTTGCAGCTCCATCAACTGGATTTCGCTTGGCTCGAATTGTGTTTTACAGTTTTCGCATATCTTTCTCACCAGCCGCTGGGCGACAATCCCTTCGACCGTGGCAGTAATAAGAAACGGCTCGATACCCATATCCAGAAGACGCGCGACAGAACTTGGGGCATCATTAGTATGCAGCGTCGTAAACACGACGTGACCTGTCAGAGATGCTTGTGCGGCAATCTGCGCTGTTTCGAGGTCACGAATCTCACCAACAAGGATTATATCAGGGTCCTGACGCAGAATTGAACGAAGGCACCGTGCAAAGGTCAGCCCAATATCCGGCTTCATCTGGACCTGTACAAGGCCGTCAACGTCATATTCAACCGGGTCTTCGGTAGTGATTATTTTCGTCTCAATGTCATTAAGCTGGTCCAAGGCCGAATATAGAGTGGTCGTTTTGCCACATCCGGTCGGGCCGGTAACGATGATGATACCATTAGGTTTGTGAATGAGCATATCGACCAAAGCAAGATCTTCCGGCCTCAGCCCAAGGACTTTCAAATCAAAACTTGCCTGACTTCTGTCCAGGACACGCAATACAACACTTTCGCCGAACATTGTCGGCAGAACACTAACACGCAGGTCGATCGGATTGCCCTGGACTGTCAGTGAGATTCGGCCGTCCTGCGGCAGACGCCGCTCGGCGATATCCAGGTCCGCCATAACCTTGATACGCGAGCTTAACGCCGCAGCAATATATTTCGGCGGAGGCACCATTTCATAAAGAACACCGTCGATACGGTAACGCATCTTGTATTCATTTTCAAACGGCTCGAAATGAATGTCCGATGCCTTGTCTCGAATTGCCTGCAATAAAACAAGGTTCAGCAGCTTTTTAACCGGATTGGACTCGGAGAGCTCTTTCAGCTCATCCAGGTCGATACTCTGGTTCCTGCCCTCAAATTCAGCAAGAAATGAGTCGCCCTGTATTTCATCGATTAACTCGTTGATATTTTCGTCCTGCTTAGTCTCATAATATTTAGCCAAAGCCTTTTCGAGCGCATCCGAATCGGTTATCTTCGCAGTAACCTTGAAACCCATCAGGGTGCTCAAGTCGTCGGTAGCTCTGAAATTTTCAGAATTGTCAAGAGCAACGATTAATTCATTTAACTTTTCATTGTATTCGATCGGTACAATGTGGTATGTCTTTGCCATTTGAGCAGGCACCTTCTCGACTACATCGGAAGGAATATCAATGCCATCCAGATTCATATACTCCATTCCACGCTGGGCTGCCAACGCCATCTGGAGCTGTGCCTCCTCGACCAGGCCTAATTCAATAAAGATCTGCCCTATCTGTACCCCTCCCCCCCGCTGGCCCTGGATCTTCAGACATTCATGGACTTTGTCCCTGTCCAGAACACCCATTTTGATTAGTATTCGACCGAGAGTTCTACCTCTCAATTGTCCTACGGGGGGCATCTTTTGAGTTGTTCCCATTTTTCCCATCAGGTTTATCCTACCACTGATTCTGATTTATACCTACTTTATTATACGACACTAAAACCTTTTAAGCAAATAAATTATCAAATGGACAGTTAGTTATTCGGACTGTCCTCGTGATACTCATTTCCCAGCTCATTATATTAGACAATACAAGAATATAAAGGAGCCGTTTTCCTGGTATTTTTTTTGAATTTAGATGATATAATCCCCAATAAAATGTTGAAATTATATATTCGTGCTCCCCAAAAGCCAATCCGGCAAAGCGTAAAAATTGTAAATCTGGGCAATTCCGGTAAAAGGAGGGAGAAGATGCGTTTTCTGAAAACGAACAAGAAACAAGGAAAAAACCTACCACTTTTCAGCACAGCAACAACAATATTTAACTAATTTCTGAAAACCAGCTTCAAAAAACCGCCTCACTTTTGTCCCAGAAAACATTTATACAAATCTCTCTAAAAAAATACTTTCACCTTCCAGATCCATTTTACTAACGTTTCGGGTTGGAGTTTACTGCCATTTATTTTACAAACTCCATACCCCAACTGCCTGTAGATGTTTCTTCCCGTCCAGATTTGAAATGAAATACTACCTCATAATCCAGCGTTTTCCCTGAAAAGCAAAGCTGGAATTTGACCTTAAAGCTTGATCGCCCCTGAGGGAGTAACTTAATTCAAGGGTTTTTCTCAGGAAAATCTGGAGTGGTTTGCCATCTTCGTCTGTTGAAACCGGATGATCGACGGCAACCGTCTCATTACTCAGTCCCGTTATAAATAGCTGTATGTTCTTGGCTTGCGTGTCAAAATCCGGCCAGATAACGGCGATATCCTTCGTATTATCTTCACCCTGAAGTATCTTAGAGCCGGCATTGTTTAACCGTTCAAGAAACGGGTATATGCTCTTATGGCGATTTTTTATTTGATCAAAAAGGGCTGGAGAAACGAATTTGCCCGCCGGGATAATCTGATAACTATCCGTCATCAGGTCGCACTTTGGGAAGAAATCGACGTCATCACCCGAGTTGTTGGTAAGGGTAATAATCGTATACCAGAAATTTACAGGCTTATTATCGGGACCTCGCAGCAAAGTTATTTGCTGGGGATGTGTAAATTCCATATCCAGAGTCCATTGCCCCGGTGCGGGCACAATAGCCGGCTCAGGCGCCGCCATAGACACGCAGGCAATAATCGCCGAGATCCCCAATATTCCATAAAAAAAACTTTTCATCGTATCGCCCTCAATCAGAACAATATGCTTTATATTAGCGAAGCTAAAACAATCGCTTCGAGCTATATTTTACACTAAATTTGTTTCAAAGCCAAGAACATTTTACCCTTGATTTCCGATTATAAGCTAATTTATTGCCCCGAAGGCAAATTCTCAGCAAACGCCCCCGATTCGCCCTCGATCAGCTCCCAGGCAAACCGAGGATAGCCCCGCCCCTCAAAAATCCACCAGATATCCTCCGTGCCATTTGCCGTCTCGTCCACGAAGTCCCAACCGGTATTGATGAACATGCTGGCAGTTTGCATTTCGACTGTGGTCTTGCCGCTGGCATTACCGCAGCCGCTGGCTTCGGGACTTTGACTGCCACACATGTCATATTGACCGCTACTTTCTGTATCCCATAAAGAATCGGTGATTGAGCCATCACGATTATATCCCACCAGCCCACCGATAGTCCAGTTACCGCTCACCGTATCGGTACTATAGCAGTGGATAATAATTCCGCTGTTGTCCCCCACCAGTTCACCTACACCCCAGCTTCCACTTACCTTACCCATGCTGTAACTGTCAGCGATGTTGCCCCATGCATTGCAGCCCACCAGCCCGCCGGTCGCGTCGCCGCCGGTGACTATACATAAGCTGTGGCATTGATTAATAGATTCCCAACTATCTCCTACCAATCCACCGATAACTATAATCCCTAAAACAATCGTATTGGAACAGGAGTCCATTATTAAACCGGCATTATATCCCACAAGCCCGCTGACATATTTCCCACCTGTGACTGAGCCGCCCTGAACAGAACAACCGGATATTGTGCCATAAATATTCATTCCAACCAACGAACCAACATAATTTCCTGTTCCTGCATCAATTTTAGCATTAACCAATTTTAAGTCTTTAATCGTACCATTTATGACATGGCCAAAGAGTCCAGTATAGTCTGCTTCCTCAGATTTGCAGTTTAAGTTTGAGATTGCAAAGTTATTGCCATCAAAAACGCCGTTGAAACTGGTTACCTGAAACCACAAGTCAGGTTCATTTGTACCAGGAGCAATGACAGCCTTATTGAAGACCTTGCGGCCGGGGACGAAAACATAGATGTTTGTCTCGGCTTCTGCCGGCCGGCCAAAAACACAGATGATGAGCAAGATTAGCAGCCGGACTGCAAAAGTGCCGCTTCGTTTTTGATACCCTGACATGCTAAAACTTTCGCTTAGGGCAAACATCCTCTATTCTCCCTCGAAAAAGATCGGGAATTTCTCCTTTAGTCACTGTTATTCTAACACTTATGGGCACTAAAGTCAATAATGTTGCGGTTAATTCAGCAGCTAAACGATGGGGGCCTGAGGGACTAAAGTTTTTTAATATGCCCAAAATTGTTGCTGGACAATAGAAAATCGGTTATTCTGTTTCTGCGGCGGGTGAATTTGACTATCGGCTTTAGTTAGTATGAGTATCTCAATGGCGGACGAACAGAAACAATTAGTGCAGCAAATTGAGCGTTTGCTTGAGTCAGGGGACACGTCGGCCCTGCGTGAGCTGCTTAATGACCAGCGAAGCAGTGACATAGCCGAAATCGTCGAACTTGTGGATAACGAGGAAAGACGCGCCATCTTCGACGCTATGGACAAGCCGATGTCCGCCGAGGTTCTGGAAAAGGTAGATGAGGCGACCAGGGCAGAACTTTTCGAGCTGCTCAAAGCCGAGGAACTGATCAGCCTTGTTTCCGAGCTTGACCCGGACGATGCCGCCGACATCCTTTCCGAGCTGTCTAAGAAGACAGGGCCGAGTTGCTCGAAAGCATATCACCGACCGAATCGGCTGAGATCAAGGAGTTGATGAGTTACTCCGAAGATTCGGCCGGCGGAATTATGGACCCGGTTCTAATCAGTGTTTCCGAGAATGCGACCGTCGCCGAGGCCGTCAGTAAAATCCGCATCGCGGAGATCGACGAGGATTTCTACTCCGTTTACGTTGTGAACAAGGCCGGCCGATTTCTCGGCGATGTTCGTCTGCGGTTTCTGCTGACTCGTCCCGAAAAAACGAGAATCGGCGATCTAATAGACCCCGACACTATTTATGTCAATGTCAACACAGACCAGGAAGAAGTCAGAAACATATTCAGCAAAAACGACCTTATAGTTGTGCCCGTTCTCAATAAGAGCCACAGACTCGTCGGCCGAATCACTGCCGACCGTGTCATCGAAGTCGCCGAGGAAGAGGCCGCAGAAGACTTTTACACGATGGCAGGCACCGATCCCGAAGAGCTGGACAACGTATCGGTATTCCATGCGGCCCGCGTGAGAATGACCTGGCTTCTGCCCTGCCTGATAGGCACGGCTGTCACGGCCACGGTGATGATCTTCTTCAAGACTCACCACCTGGAGGTTTTCGTAGCCGTAGCGGCATTTGCGCCAATGATCCAGGCCATTAGCGGCAACGCAGGGCTTCAAACGTCCGCTATCGTCGTATCGGGACTGGCAACAGGCCACCTGGCGGCGTTAAGATTCAGCCAGGTCTTTACGCGAGAAGTGCGAATTGCGCTTCTTGTGGCATTAAGCTGCGGAGTGCTGGGCGGCATCGCCTGTGCTATTTTGATTTACTCCAGGGCACCGGAAAATGCGATCTCGCTGGGGCGGCTTATCTTTGCATTCGGCACGGCGATGTTCTCGGCTATCATGGTTGCGACAACGCTTGGTTTGTTTCTGCCGTTTTTGTTCCGTCGAGTCGGCATAGATCCGGCGATAAGTTCCGGACCCCTAGTGACTACCGCCAACGATTCGATAAGCGTGGCAATCTATATGTCCCTGACTCTGATGCTGGCTTCATAATTGCAGGCGGGAAATAGTGTTGTCAGCTTTGATTTGTCCCGTGATTTACGAGAGGAAGTCCTGTCCTTCTCCGGCTCTTGTCAACGTGATCGTCTCGTGCCGATCCCCCGCCTCGTATCGATTCTCAACCTTGGCCTGCTCTCATTCGAGATTTCCCGGATTCTCGTTCTTTTGCGTGCAGGTTTTTGCTGCACAGACCCGCCGGGAACCTTCTGCCCCAAAAGTTGCAAGGCGCTCCTGCTAACCTGCCTGGTAGAACTGTCACGATGTTCCATACCCTGCTTGAGCACTTCAAGAGCCATCTTCTTCATTCTGCCCTGCATTTTTCTCAGCCCATATGCGGCTGCGTTTTTAGCGGTTATATGATCGTTGCCGGTCAAAGCTTCTTTTAAGATTTCCAGACCATCTTCCTGCATCCATGATAAGTTGAAAGCGGCTCTGCGTCTGTTCGACGCATCCGACGAACGCAACTGCACTTTCAACTTCGCAAGAAGCCTTATTGCCGCCTCATCCTTTTCTCTATCCGTCAATATCTGTTTTTCTGACTCCATAAATACACCCTTTTTTATATCGGCAAGCAGGTACGAATCGCTAAAGTCGATTTGTTATTAGCGCGATTTGGAGGTTTATCAAACGCTTAGAGGTTAAAACTGGTAAAATTTACCTTGTTATTTTGGTGAAAATAAGTATTGTTGAAGCATCAAGCTTGACAACATGGGCAAAATCTTATAATATATGTATGTAAGGTTTGTCTTAACAAATCTCATGGTATGATTAATGCTCTTCTGCTTAACGACCTATAATCAGGCTGGTCGTGACTGGTTGAGTTGTTTTATAGACTTTGGAATTAGTTGTATTTATGGACGAAGGCAAAGAACATCCTATTGATAATGGATCGCCTCCTGGTCATGAACCTAAACTGAACAAGTTTTTCAGAGCGGCCATCAAAACCCGGGCGAGCGACCTGCACCTGAAGGTGGGGCAGACACCGAAACTGCGCCTCTTTGGGGAATTGAAGAATACGACCGGCGAGATAATCACCGCCGAGAAAATGGAAGAACTGATATTCGAACTGCTCAGTCCGGCCCAAAAAGAATCTTTCCTGGAGCACGGGACATTGGACTTCGCCCATGAAGTTGACGGCGAGCATCGCTTCCGAACGAATGTGTTTCGCCAGCGAGGTCTAATCAGCCTGGCGGCACGGCGTGTAAACACGTTAATCCCGCCGTTCGAAGAGCTGCACCTGCCGAAGTCACTGGAAATGGTATGCAATAGCAGACAGGGGCTGGTTCTTGTCGTGGGCCCTACCGGCTGCGGCAAGACTACAACAATAGCATCGATGATAGACTATATAAACCGCACCCGCTCCTGTCACATCATTACCGTCGAGGATCCTATCGAGTATTTGTTTAAGGATCAAAAGGCGATTGTCTCGCAAAGGGAAATCGGGCTCGACACCAATAATTTCGAGGAAGCTTTGACATATCTAATGCGGCAAGACCCTGATGTTGTCTTCGTTGGCGAGATGCGGGACGCCAAAACCGTCACTGCGGGAATGAGAGCCGCGGAAACCGGGCACCTTGTCTTCGGAACGTTGCACTCGGCAAATGCGTCCCAGGCCGTTCACCGGCTTTTGGACCTGTTCCAGCAAAACGAGCGGGACCTTGTAAGACAGACTTTGAGCATAGCAATCAGAGCAATTGTCAGCCAGGTATTGCTGCCCTGCATCATGGAAGGTACTGACAGAATACCCGCTGTGGAGATTCTTATTACAAACGCCGCCGCCAAGAGGCTAATTGCCGAGGGTCGCGAGGGCGAGTTGCCCAACGTGATACGAAGCTCCCAGAACGAAGGCATGCAGGATCTTACTTATAACCTTTGTGATCTGGTGGAAAAAGGATTCATCGATCCGAAGGAAGCATTAAAATATGCACCAAATACAGACGAATTAAAAATGGCACTAAAAGGGATCAGAACAACTGCCAGCGGCATTTTGTGAGATTTTACGGAGCATCTTATGCTGGATTTACTATCGGCCTCCATCGAGTATGGCGGTTATATTTCCATAATCAAACTCATTGGCTATTTGATTTTGTTTTTTGCATGGCTGCCACTCGTTGGCTGGGTGCACTACGACGCTAAAACTGTAGAAACAAATGCTGTCTTCTGGACGGGCATCATTCTGGGAGCAGGTGCGGCCGGGGCAATAATCTGGCTGCTCGTACCGGTCTTTATCGTTGGGATGCTGTTCTATCTGATTGCTGTCGGAGCGTTATCTCTGGCCTACGTCAAGCACCGCAATGCGAGAGTTCTGGATTTCGATAAGGTTCTGACAATCGATCACATCAAAAACCTGCTCGTAAGTAAAGAGAAGAAGCTTGAGGCCCTTAAAAGCTTCATTTTCATAACTGCAAACAAAAATGAAGTTCCAGTGCCCGAGCCCAGAACGCCGGACTTCTTCGGATATAAGACAGCTTATGAAATTCTGAAAGACGCCATGTGGCGAAGGGCCAGCAGCATTCTGTTCTCCCCAACGGCACAAGATTACCAGGTAACCTACAACGTTGACGGTACATCGCTAAAACAGCCGAGCATCGCCAGAGACCAAATGAGATATTTCATTCGTTTCGTCAAGGAACTTGCCGGTTTGGACACGAAGGAAAAACGAAAACCACAAAAAGGAAATTTCAAAATCCGTCAGAAGAAAGATGATATCCCGTGGGAAGTAATGACGGCCGGGTCAACCGCCGGAGAACAGGTCAGATTAAAACCAATAACACAAGAGGGTATGGCAAGACTAACCGAGATCGGCTTAATGCCCGAACAGGAAGCAAAGATCAATCAGTTTCCGGGGATAAAACAAGGTGTATTTATTATAAGCGGACCGCGTAAAAACGGCATAACAACCACGCTTTACGCACTTCTTCGAAATCACGATGCCTTTATGAACAACATAAACACCCTTGAAAGACAGCCTTCCGCCCAAATGCCCAATATAACTCAAAGCATCTTCAATCTCACCGACACTGGCACGACCACATTTGCCAAAAAGCTCCAAGCTGTTGTAAGAACGGGACCTGATATAATCGGTGTCCGATTGTGAAGATGCCGAAACAGCCCAGATAGCCTGTGCCGCCGCCAGAGATGGAAAGCTCATATATATTACGATTAAAGCGGATAGCGTGATACAGGGGCTGGGTAAATGGTTGAAATATGTCGGCAACAAAACTGTCGCCGCCGATACTCTTCTGGGCATGAGCAACCAAAGGCTCGTTAGAAAACTTTGCGATGAGTGCAAGCAGGCATATGCGCCGGATAAAGAGCTGTTCAAAAAGTTCAATATCACCGCGGAAAAAACGAAAGTGCTTTATCGTGCCGGTAAAGTGCAATACGACAAGCACGGCAAACCTTCAACTTGCGAACACTGCCAGGGGACCGGATTCTACGGCAGAACGGCTGTTTTCGAAATCATCACATTGAACGACGACTTGAGAACAGTTATAAAACAATCGAAATCATTACCGGAAATCAGCTCGCAGTTCAGACGTGCCAAAATGCTCTATCTACAGGAACAGATACTTAGAAAAGTCATTGCCGGAACAGTTGCGATAAACGAAATGATTAGAGTGCTTTCAACATCGAAAACGAAAAATACAAAATCAACATAGTCGTTAGTAAATCGCGGATTGTGAAGCGAATCACGAATCCCGAAAAAAACCGGAGACATTGTTTATGGCCAGCTTAGCTGTGATGTTAATAATTCTGGGTTGTGGCGCTTTGATGTATTTTAAAGGGACGGTTGTCAAAGCATTTGCCATGATAATTATTGCTATTGTTTCGAGCGTTGTTGCGTTCGGCTTTTTCGAGATCCTGGCAAATGTCATCATCAGCCGCGGTAATGAGGGCAGTTTACTCTCTCTCGTTCCCTGGGCGCAGACGCTCTCTTTTTTGCTGCTGTTTATCGTAACCTTTGGCCTGCTTCAAACTGCCGCTACTTTTTTGGGCCGCCACCCGGTTGATTTAGGATTTATGCCCGAACTTATCGGACGAATAGTCTGCGGAATTATCTTGGGCTTCATTATATCCGGGCATTTACTCACAGCCCTTCAAATGTCGCCGCTGCCACTTTCCTATCCCTACCCCCGTTTTGATCCGTCGAATCTGGATCCCGACAATCCCAGCGGAGCCCTGCTTAACGCCGACGGTTTTGCCACCGGCCTGTTCAGTATCATCAGTAACGGCAGTTTCAGCGGTAAAAACAGCTTTAAAACTGTCCACCCGAACTACCTGGACCAGCTCTTTATGAACCGGCTGATTGGCAAGACATCCAACGTCAGCGGCGTCTACCCGGCGATAGAAGTGCCAAAACCGGCTGTCTGGCCGGCGTCCGAAGCTGTGAAAAAACAAGTAGACGGCTACATCTCGGAATTGAAGACGGGCAGAGGCAAGGTTGCATACGAGCCGGGGGGCAAGACAGTAACTATACCCATATCGACAGAACAAAGTTTTAATCCGACAATCGTGCGCGTGGGAATAAAGAAAAGAGCTATCAATCGAGAAGCAATAGTCAACGGAGGCGTATTTACACCTTCGCAGTTAAGATTAATATGCACGCGAAGTACCGGTGAAGCGGTGAATGCCTATCCGATGGGATACCTGAAAACAAAAGACGAAATGGAGATAAGCCCCGAGATAAAGATCGCAACCGCCGACATCGAGGACAATGCCAGATATATCGACTTTGTTTTTTGCGTGCCAAGTGGTTATGATCCGACGCTCGTCGAATTCAAACTTAACAGTATTGTCGAGATACCCGCAGGAGCAATCGTATCGGCCGATCAGGCGCCGGCGGTGTCACCTTTTAAATCCTCGGCTTCCGCCCCCCAAAGTAACACCCAAAGACCTCCCAGAACTCAGAGCCAACCGCAACAACAGCAACAACCGCAAACCCGTCCCGGAAGATCCAGGCCCAGCAACATTAGCAGATCAGTTGTCGGCGACGAACTCGACCAGTAATAATCCAATCGGGATATCTGACAAATACGGAAAAGCCGATCATGGGGGATATTTGACGATTCATCCCCTCGCTTGCCTTAAACAAACCCGCTTCATGGGTCTATTTTTGGTAAGCTCGTTCCTGGTAGATTAAGAAGAAGGACCGGCAAAACGCAGCTTCGAGCTTTCAGGATCGAGCTTACTTAGAGCGGGTCGGCACATCCTTAGCTGCAGACAACCAATTCTTCCAAATCCAACTCCATAAGATGCTCAAGATAATCATTCAAATCTTCTTCCGAAAAACTAGCGAGAAATTCCGGCTTGGCAGTTCTGTTGATTCTACAGATGTAATCGATCAACTCCCTTTTACTCATACACACACACCCTTCAAAACTGATAAAAATCCTTGGCAACCTACGCAATATCGACAGAGCAAACATTTTTTCTTTAGCTTACTAAACCATCACCAAATTAACGCCCCATAACCCAAACCACCATATAGCTGCGTTGCCCCTGCTCCGGCTACCACATATAGAGCAGGCCGCATGATGGTTTTCATTACTTATCCGAGTGTCCAATAAAATCATCCTCGGTGTCAGCTAATCCAAACTAAAAAAATTGTGAAATTTTCCAATTTACTACCCTTATTATTTTTTTTAGTAAACGAAGTTTCATATAGCACCTCTATAATTAAAGATATGCGACCGGTCGTGAATTCGAGTTGTGCATAACTTTATTGCTTTGAAAGAAAAACAGTGCCGAAACAAGAATTTCGAGCATTAGTCAACGATTACGGTGCACAAGTATTGAGCACCGCTATGCGGATTCTGGGCGATAGTGAAAAAGCCCAGGATGTGCATCAAGAGGTATTTCTCGCTATCTGGAAACGATGGCACAAGTACAACGGCCGGACAAACTGGAACGCATATCT
>Ga0114918_10001530_pt1 | contig 20667 bp, 19 predicted proteins | sample LantaG_FD_87015 | JGI IMG/M metagenome (GOLD analysis project Ga0114918, IMG submission 87015) | Deep subsurface microbial communities from Baltic Sea to uncover new lineages of life (NeLLi) - Landsort_02402 metaG | ecosystem: Environmental > Aquatic > Marine > Oceanic > Sediment | place... | reverse complement strand
GTCCCCTCGATGCTCCCGTCGGGGGCACCGCGGAGCTACGACATCGCCACGCTCGACGTCAGCTTCATCTCGGTGCTCAAGGTAAAAAGAGGGGGAGAGAGAGAGAGAAGAGGAGAGGAAGAGAAAAAAAACGAGCGAAAAGTTCCTCGATTAGAGTTTTTCGACCTCTTTCTCTCACCCCTTATCTAAAAAAAAAAAAAAAAACAGATCCTCCCCGCCATCTCCTCCCTCCTCGAGGACCGGGCCCACCTCGTCATCCTCGTCAAGCCGCAGTTCGAAGCCGGCAAGGCCAGTGTGGGCGCTGGCGGCGTCGTGAGGGACGAGAACGTGCGGCAAGAGGTGCTGGCCTCCGTCTGCGCCGCCGTGCCCGAGGCCTCGCGGTTCTCGGTCTCTCGGCCTTTTTTCTCCTCCGACGGAGACGAGGACGACGAAACCGCTGCTGCTGCTCCTTCTTCTCCTCCTCCCGGCAGCAGCAGCGATCCTCTTCCGCCGAAATTCGTGCTGCAGGGCACGATGGAGTCGCCGATCCGCGGCGCGACCTCCGGGAATGTCGAGTTCCTGGCGCACTTTCGGCGGGGGTGAAAAGAAGAAAGAAGAGAGGAGAGAGGAGAAGGTTTTGAGAAATTTTGTAGAACGAAAAAAAAACGACGACAACGATGAATTGAAAAAAAAAACTCCACTTTCTCTTCCTTTTTCTTCAAGCTTTCCGGCACGGAATTATCTTCTTCAAGGCGATCATGGCAGAGAGCTCGGCATCCTCTGCGCCCCGGAGGCGGCGGAATGGAGTCGCGCTGCCCGGAGTCGCGGTGGTGCTCGCGATTCTGATGGTGCTCTTTGCTTTCTTCGCGTCGTCCGATGTCGATGCAGCAGCGAATGCGGCGACTGCGGCGACGACGACGAAGACAACATCGACGAAGAAGAAGCTCGCGCGCAGGCGCAACGGCGCCTCGTCGACGTCTCCGCTCTTCACCAGGCAGTCTTCTTCGTCCTTGTCGTCGAGCTCCGTAGCAGCTGCCTCCCGGAAAGAAGAGAGCAGCAACGCCGAAGGGAGCATGCCGCGGGCGGTCGCCATCTACTCGACAGGGTGAGGCGGAGAAATCGTAACTTTTCTTCTTCCTTCTCCTTCTCCCTCTCTTCTCTCACCCTTTCACTCTCCAAATTTCTCTCTTACACAGCTTCGCCACGCCCGAGGTGGACGGCCACTGGGGCGACTGGGCGAGGAAGGTGGACAGAGCGCCCGCCCACAAGCTCCAAATCGGTATGATTGAATTCGGGTTTCTTTTTTTTTTCGAACCGGTTTTCGACCTCGACGGACGCTTCTTCAACTCATCAAAAACCAAAAAAACTCAAAATCTCTTCCAGCCCCGCTCGTCGACCCGCCCTCGAGGCTCGCGGCCGCCTACCGCCCCCTCTCCGGCCCCTATTCCTCCCGCGACCCGGCAGTGGTGAGCTCCCATTTAAAATCTTTGGCAGCGGCCGGCGTTGGAGGAGTTCTGACTCACTGCGCCGCGCCGACCGTCGCGGCCGTCGAGCCGGGTAAGGCGGCGGTCAAGCAGGGGCTCATCTCGAAAGCGAGCAGTTCTTCTTCTTCGACGACGACGAAGACGAAGACGACGGGAGCAGCAGTGGGAAGGCAGCTCCTCCAACAACAGCAGGGAAAGGCAAAGGCAGCAGCAGCAGCGACTTCTTCCTCTTCTTCTTCTTCCGTCCGAATCGTGCCGGCAGAGAGGCCGACCAACGCGTCGGCGCTCTCGACGCTCGTCACGCAGGCCGCCGTCCTGGGCCTCGGGGTAGGCTTCGTCGTTCCGGAGTACAGGCACCGCAACGCGCGCACCGTCCGCGACGACCTTCGCTGGTGCCTGGAGGTGGCCGAGGCGGCGGTAAAAGGGTCGGCGGCCGCCCGAGGGGCGCTGGCGGCGAGGAGCCCCGTGGCGAGGAGGGCTCGCCCGCTGGCGCCGCTGCTGTCGCATAAAGGCAAGCCGGTGTTCCTGGTGAAGGCCGCGGCGTCGATCCCGTGTCACCACTGGACGGCGCTGCTCAAGCCCGGGGGCGCGTTCTCTGTCAGGGAAGGAAAGAAGGGGGAGAAGGAGGTGGAAAGCGGCAAGGCGAGGGTGGTGGCGGCGGCGGCGACAAGGGACGCTGCTGCTGCTGCTGCTGCTGCTGCTGTCGCCGGGGCTGGCGCCGTTTCGAACAAAAGGAGGAGCCTTTTCGCTTCTTCTTCTTCTGTTTCTTCTACTTCGAACTCCGTGGCGGGGAAGACGACGCTCAAGAGCGCGTTCTCTTCTTCGGGCGCTGCTACTGCTGCTTCGAGGCAACAGCAAGCTCAACCTCTGCAAGCTTCTTCCACCTACTCCTCCTCTGCCACCTCCACCTCCTCCACAATCTCCCTCGACGGCTTCTGGCTCGCAGAGTGGAGGGACCGCGACGATGGCGACGTGGCCGCCTCCTGCGGCTTCGACGGCGTCTCCACCTCGCCCGGCGACGACGGCGCAGACCCGTCCGACGCGTCGTCGGCCGAGAACGACAAGGTCGAGCCCGTCGCCTTCGGGGCCGAGCCGGGCAACTGGCCCGCGATGAGGGCCAGAGCGAGGAGGCAGGGGCTGGCGTTCGTGGCGACGGTGTCCCCGGGGAGCGACGCGACGCCCGTGAGGCCGTGGAGCGCCTCAAAGGTAAGAAAAAGAGAAGAGAGAGAGGCAAGAGAGAAGAGCATTGAGGTTTTTTTTCTTTTGTTTGTTTTTTTCATTCTCTCACCTCTTTTTTTTTTTTTTTCAAAATTCAAAAAAAAAAAAAAAAAACGTCTCCAGGTGCGTTCGAGGGAGCCCGGAGGGGCCCTCTACTCGCGCCTGTGGCGCTACGCCGCCCTCTCTGGGCCCGACTCGATCGTGATCGACTCGTTCAACGGCTGGAACGAGGGCACGCAGATAGAGCCCGCGGCCGCCGTCGCCGGCTGCGGCGGAGGAGGAAGCGGAAGCGGCGGCGGAAGCGGGAGCGGAGGAGAGAGGGAGGAGGAGGGAGGAGCAGAAGGAAAGGGCGAGGGACCTCCTTCTTCTGCCGCGACGGCCCTGGGCCCGCAGTGCGCTCCGGACGTGCGCTCCTACGCCGAGGGAGCGGAGGAGGGGAAGGCGACCGGCAGCAGCGGAGGCGGAGGCGGAGGCGGAAGCAAGAACCAGCAGCAGCGAAATCAAAATCAGCAAAACCAGCAACAGGCAGCGACTTCGCACCTCTACATGCGGCTGACAGCCTCCGAGGCCGCCAGGGCGGCCACCGTGGCTGCGAGGGCCGGCAGGGCGTACGAGCTGCCGCGGGCGCTGGCGAGCCAGCTTGAGGCGCGAGGAAAGAAGGCGGCGGCGGGGCGCGGAGGTTGAGAGTTTTGGAAGAGGGAAGAAAGAAAACAAAACTGAAATTTTTCAACAACAAAAAAGAAATTGTATCTGAGTTTTTTTCCCGAAAAGTATTGTTTCCACAGAAAGAAAAAGGTGTGTCTCCCCGAAGAGGGAGACAGAGAGAGAGACAGAGAGAGAGAGACGATACGACCTTTTTCCTTTGAAAGAGAGAGAGAGAGAAAGAAAGACGGCAACCTGCCCTTCTTCTTCTTCTTTTCTTTTTTTTGTCTTTTCTTTCATGCGCTCGAATCAAAAAAAACACTTGCTTTCTCTTTTCTCCCTTTTTAAAACAAATAAACAAACAAAACGCTCAACGACGTGGGGGCTTTTGCGGTGGTGGTGGAGGTCGAGAAAGGAGGTTCTCTCCTTCTTCACCCGACGATCGAGCGCGTCGCCGGGTTGGGGGAGGCGCACGCGGCCTTCATGAAGGGCTTGGCCGCGGCCCACGAGGCCGTCGCCGTGGCGCGCTCGAAAGCGCCTGATTTTTTTTTTTTGAGGGGGGGGGGCGGGGGGGAGGTATTTTGAGGTTGAGGTTTGGCGGCGGCGGCGGCGGCGCGAAAAAACCCGAAAAAGAGAAAAGGAAGAAAAAAATTCTCTTCTCCTCACCCATCGCGAAGCGGTTGGGCAGCGCCGCCTCGGCCCCGACGGACGCGGACAGGAACGCGCACTCGTCGGCCATCGCGCGGTTGAGCAGAGAGGTCGCCAGGTGCGCGGCAGTGATGCCGGCGGCGCCGGCCCCTCCTCCGGCACCGGTGCCGTGGACCTGTTTTTGCAAAAAAAAAAAAAAAAAAGTGGAGGAGGAGGTTTTGTGGAGGTTGAGAGAGAAAGTTTGTTTTCCTTCGAAGTTTCTTTCTTCAAAGCTCCTCCTCTCCTTCTCCTTTCAAAAAAACGCCATTACTACAACCTCGGAGCAGGTCTTACAGTGCTCCAACAGCAGCGCGAGCGTGCGGCACTTCTCGGAGCAGGCGCGGGCCTTGTTGCCGAGGTAGTCGCTGAGGTGCGCGTCGCCCTTGGCATGGGCGTCGAGGGCGTTGATCGAAGAGAACTCGGTCTTGGCCATCGCCAGGGCCTGGAAGTGTTTTGGGGGTGGGGGGGAGTTTTGAGTTTTTTCCTTTCTCCAGCAGCAGCAGCAGCAGGAGCAGCGGCGGCGGGCATTCGGAAGAGAAGAGAAGAAGGGCTCTCAACTCCAAAAAACGCCAACAAAAAAAAAAAACTCTTCACCAGCGTCGAAGCGTGCGTCAGGTCGGCGCACGACGACGCGCAGAAGGCCTGCGGCCCGACCACCGGGATCGAGCCCGAGGTCCCGAACGACGGCATCGCGCCGCGCTTCACCAGGAAATCGGCGTGCTGGCAGAAGGAGGCCCTTGCGGCACCGGCCAGCAGTTTGAAGAACGTGCCGACGTTCTCGAGGCCCGTGGCCTGGAAGTGCCACGCGCAGCTCTCGAAGATCATCATGGCCTGGGGGTGGTAAGTAAATATGCGCGGGGGGAAAAAGAAGAGAAGGGGGAAGAGAGAGAGAAGAGTGGTGGCGGAGAGAGAGGTGGTGGTAGGGTGAGAAGAGAGGGAGAAAAGAAGAAGAAGAAAAAAACATATTTTTCTTCGACGTCGACAGGCGACAAAATGAAAAAAAAACTCTTTCTCTTACCGCGGCGTCGCCCTCGATCATGGCGTTGAGCCGGGTGACGACGGTCTCGGGCAGGGCGTGCTCCTTGTTCGCGGGTGTGAGCACCGTCCTGGGAAGGAAGGAGGTTGTTGAGAAGCGTTCGTGGAAGAAGAAGAGAGGTGGTTGGTTGGTTGGGGGTTAAACAGAAGGAAGAAGAAGAAGAAAAAACGGGAAGAAAAAAAACTCGAAGAAGAAAAAAAACTTTTTCTTACTTGGAAGGGTCCCCGACAGTCGCCTTCGAGATGGCCTGGTACTCTGCCATGACAGAGGAGGCCATGGGGAAGTTCTTGGGCAGCTGGAGGTCTGTTTTTTTGTTTTTTTTGGAGGAGGCGGGAGCCGGAAGAAGAAGGCGAGGTGAGAGAAGAAGACGAGCGGTGGTGGCGGCGGCGACGGCGGCGGCGACAAGACGCGCGACCGCGAGGGGGAAAAAAGAGAAAAAAGCTGCTGTCCCCGCCACGCGCCCTCTCTTTTGTCATTCCGTTTCGAAGAGAAAGCAGCGTTTTGAGCTCACCCTTGGTCGACATCTTGAAAGGAGGGAAGGGGGCTTTTGCTTTGGTTGGTGAGAGAGTGGTGGAAGTGAGCAAGAGAGAAAGAAAGAGAGGCTTGAAAAAAAAAAAAGGTGGGAGCGGAGAGTTGTGAGAGCGGAGCGAGAAGCTGAGGTTTTTTTTTTTTCCCCTTTGCTCTCTTTCTCTTCTTCACTTCTTTTCCTCTCTTCGCTTTCTTCTCTTTCCCCGCACCAGAACAACAGCAAGAAAAAATGGGCAAGCTCAAATCGGCCCTCCCCGTCGCGCAGGCCGTGCACCGCCTGTGCAGGCTGGGCGGGATGCCGGAGCCGCGGTGGCTCGGGGCGGCGGAGAGGTGAGGAGGAGGGAAAAGATTCATCGATCGAAAAGAGAAAAGAGGCGGAGGCTGGTTTGTGCTTTCGCCCTTTGCCTCGCCTTTCTTGTCTTCTTCTCGAGTTTTCTTTCCCTTTCTCTCTTCATGAGAGCAGCCGTGGCGCTCTTTAGAACGCGCTGGTCGTGCAAGAAAAGGCCCAGCAAATGCTCACAAACGCAAGCTTTCCAATTCTAAAAAAAACATAATAATAATCATCAGGCTCGGCCTCCACGTCCGAGAGCCGGCCCCGAAGCAGCGCCCCCGCGTCTGCAGGCCCCCGCGGCTCGAGTTCCCGGAGGATAGGGTCATCACGTCGATCCTCGCTAGGAGGCCAGAGGTAAAAAAAGGAGAGAGAGAAAGAGAGAAACGAGTTGAATTCTTTCTTCTCTTTCGATCGATTCAAACGAGCGACGCTCACCTCAACATCAACCCCAACCTTCCAAACAACAACAACCAAAAACCCAAAAACAGCTCAAGTCCCTCCCCGTCGACCACGGCGCGCCCTCGAGCTCGTCGCCGCTCCGCGAGGTCGCCCTCAGGGCCGCAGAGCAGCTGCGCAAGGTCCCGGACTGGGACAAGGCGACGCGGAGGTCGATCCTGGCCTCTGCGGCGGACGAGGCTGCGGCGCGGGCGGCGGCGGGCGGCGGCGGCGGCGCTCCCTCGACCTCTTCTTCTCCTTCCTCTCCTCCGGTTTTTTCTTCCTCAAAGGCCGCGATCGGCGGCGGCGGCCTGGTCGAGGCGGCGCAGTGGGCCGAGGAGGCCGTGCTGATGCAGGCGCTGGCGCGGGCGCGGGCGTCTTCGAGGGCCGGAAGCGGAGGGAGCGGAGGTGGTGGAAGAACGGCGGCGGCGGCGGCGGCGAAGCAGCAGCAGCAGAGGTAGCAAAAGTTTTTTTCCTCTTCTTTTCTTGTTCTCTCCCCACAAAACTCCAAAAAACCCTGTCACACACCAAAAACGAATCGAAACAAAACTGCAGCATTGATCCCATTTCTTGTTATTCTTCGTTGGAAAGTGTTGAGTGAGTTGAATCGAGAAGAGAGCGGCGACAGAAACAACAGCGGCAGCGTCGAAAGAAAGAAAGGAGACGACGAAAAAGGAGAACTAGCGCGAAAATGTTTTTTTTTTTACACAGATAGAGCTCCCGCCTTTCTTCTCGAGGTATACAGAATCGCGGGGAGCTGCTGCTTCAAGCTGCGCTTTTTGTTCCGAGAAAACAGAAGCGCGGTGTGAACGGAAAGATAGAGACAGAGAGAGAGAAAAAAACTGAGAAAAGGTGAAAAAAAGTGACTTTTTTTTCTCTCTTCTTCAGCTTGAACAAAGTTCAAGCTGAAGACTCAACGTCCAATGAGCAACGGCTGCTCCGCCACCAGACCCTGCACCGCCGCGGCCGAACCCACGACGACGGCGGGCAGGCTCGGGTCGCTGCCTCCCACGGGCGCCCTCACCGCCGGCGTCTCGGCGGCCGCCGCGCTCAGCCTCTCGGAGCCCGAGACGTCGAGGACCCAGCCGCCGCCGTCGCCGCCGATGCCGCCGGTCCCTCCGGCCCCGCCCTTGCCGCCGTTGGTCGTGTCGACCGACACCGGGTTGGCCGGCACGCCGCCCTTGTTGGCGGGGACGGGCCCGTTCCCGGGCTCGGCCGCGGTGAGGATCGCGATGGCTCCGTTCGGGGCGAGGTTTTCGACTTTCGTCTCCACCGCTCCGGGGACGAAGGCGAGCGGCGAGTACTGGGCCTGCGCCGGAAAAGCCCTGCCTCCGTCGAGGAGCTCGGCCTTGGCCTTCTCCGAGCCCGCCTGCGCCTTCAAATTCGAAGAACCGGTCCACGATGAGAGCACCTCGTCCCGCGCGGCCCCGAAGTTGTCCGCGGTGCGGCGGAGGAGCCGATTCAGGGAACCGCCAAACCCGGGGGTGCGAGCCCCGACCGCCACTTCGGACACGAGGTTGTTGAGAGACACCACTTTGCCCGAGGCGACGCCCGAGTTTCTCAGCGCTTCGGCTTCTTCCGGGGTCAGAGAGAACGCGATCGTCTGCGCCCCGGCCCCCGCCTTGGCAGCGAGCCCCTGGTCGTCCCCGTACCCGTCTGCGATCGTGAGTTTCACCCAGGCCTCGCACGGCAGCGCCTGCATCTGGAGCACGCCCGATTGAGCCAAACGGGCGAACTCGCCGGCGACGTCCGCGACGGTGCACGGCAGGAGCTGCGCCTCGTCCAAGGCCACGTCGACCTGGGTGCCCAGGGTCTCGAGCGGCGGGCCCACGATGCCGGCGAGGCCCGCGGCGATGGCCTGCCCGACAGAAGAGGTCGTCGGAGCTGTCGTCGTCTGCGCTCGCGCGGCCCCCGCGGCAGCGGCGAGGGCGAGGATGGCGATGACGCGTTTGGCGCGACCCTTGCGCGGGTCGGAGGGGGTGCGGTGGATGGAGAGCATGGTGTTTGGTCTGTCTGTTGGTGGTGGTGGAGGTGGAAAAGAGAAGAAAAAGAAGTGCAGGAAGAAGAAGTCGAGAGAGAGGGGGTAAGCGACGGGGCGAAGAAAAAGGGATAAAAAAAAGGGAAAAAAGGTTGACGAGGTTTTTTGCGAGAGAGATTTGCTTGAAACGCCTTTCTTTTGCTTCTTTTTCTCCGCTTCGCTCGGCGTTTTTTTCCTCAATTCTCGTCCCCGGAGCTCTCAAACAAAGTGAAGACTCAAACTAGCGCATTGAAAAGCAAAAGAAACACGAAAAGCAGGCTCGAAACGGTGGTTCCGAACCGATTTCTTTTTTCCTCTTTCAAGGCATCAAGATTGCAAAGAGGCATCCCCTTCTCTCTCTTCTCTGTCTTTCTCCCCCTCTTTCCGAAGGAAGAAAGAAACCCTCTCACGCGCACAACTTACTCGCTTCAGCTGCAACAGTCGAGAAAGAAAGGCAACTCTCTCGAAAAAGGAGTCGAAAAGGCGAGGCCTTTGCTTGTTTTGTTGCTCTACTTTTTTGTGTGAGGAAGCCTCTCAGGTCCAAGAGATCTCTCTCCGCCGCGACCGTTCTTCTTCTTCATTCGTTCACACTCTTCTTTCTCTCCCTCTTCTTCTTTCGCTTCCGCGGGCTCCCTCTTTTCTAGTTCCGCTTTTTGATGCTTGACGTTTCGCTCTGAAAAGACAAGAAACTCGAACAGAGAAAGAAAGATCGAAGGATGAGGACGGCCTCACCCCTCCAAGGAGAGGGAGAGGCCGCGGCAGCAGCGGCAGCGGCAGCAGAAGGCGGCGGCACTCGAACGACGACGGCGAAGACGGCGACGGAAACGCTTCCCTCTCTCCCTCAGCAACAGCAGCAGTTACTCCTCCGCCGCCGTCTGCCGCCTCTCTCCGACGAGCTCTCGCGCGCCCTCCGCGGGCTCGAGCCCGGGAGCTCCCCTCGCACGCTGGCGGCCAAGTGCCTGGCTGCGGCGGCGGCGGCGCAGAAGGAAGGGGAGAGAGACGGTGACGGAAACGGAAACGGCGAAAGTGTCGTCGCCGCCGCTGTCGGAAAAAACACCACCACCTCCTCTTCTTCTTCTTTTTCCGCTTCCGCTTCCGCTTCCTCTTCCGCCCCTTCTTCCGCCCGGATCGCCGCGGCCTACCTCGACGGCGTGCTCTCTTCCATCAGGTCCGGAAAGAGACCCCCGCGGCCCTCCGACGTGGAGGAGGCCATCTTGAGGAAGGAAGCGGAAGCGGAAGAAGACGAAAAAGAGAGAGAGGAAGAGGAGCGGAAGCCGAAAGCGAGGGGCAGCGATGCCGGGGCTCAGACAACTCCTCCGCTGCTATCGCCTGCCGCCGCTGCTACTGCCACTGCTGCTCCTGTTGCGCCTCCTCCTCCTCCTGCTGCTGCTGCTGCGGTGCCGGGCTGGCCTGTCTCTTGGATCCTCTCTTCTGCTGCAGCCGCCGCTTCGGCTTCTTCTGCTTCTGTTTCTGCTTCTGCTTCTGCTTCTGCTCAGCAGCAACAGACTCGAGCTCGCTTCCTCGCTCCGCCTCCTTCGTCGCCTTCTCCTCTCTTCGCTTCGACCCCTCGCGCAGCTGCCGCCTCCCGGAGGCAAGCCGTCGCTCTCTCGCCCTGGAGGCCCGCGTCGGCTCCTTTCCTGCTGCCCGAAGAAAGGAACGGGCGGGAGCAAAGCGTTGCTGTTGTCGCTCCTCCTTCTTCCTCCTCTCCGCTGCCGCCGCCGCCGCCTCCGCCGCCACCGCCGCCGCCGCCGCCTCCCGCCGCTGCTTCCCTTCCTCCCCCGCTCCCTCCTTCCCCGCGCCCGCAGAGGCCTCCGAGGCCGCCGCCGCCGCCTCCTCTGGTGGTCCCGATCCCGAAGCCGTCCAGGCCGAAACCCGTGGTCGCGTTCGGCTCGCGGGTCGAGGGACGGGCCGCGGCGCGGCGGAGAGGGGGGAGAGTCGAGGAGGGAGGAGGAGGAGGAGACGAAAAGCAAGCGGCGACGGCGGCGGCGGCGGCGACGGCGAAGAGGCCTTCTGCCGCTGTCGCTGCTGCCGCTGCTGCTACTTTCTCGAAGGACGACAACGACGACGACGAGGCGCTGCTGATCGATTTGATCAGAATCCTGAACGAGAGCGGGGGCGGCGGCATCGGAGGAGGAGGAGGAAGCGGAAACGAAGGAAGCCCGCCGACGGCGACGAAGACAACAACAAGAGCGACTCCCGCTGCTGCCGCTTCCGCAGACAAAAAAGCGAAAAAGGAGGACGGAGCCGACGACGTCGCTGCGCTCGTGGCTCTGGAGCGCGTGCTCAGGGCAGAGCTGGGGCTGCGCGGGGAAACAGGAGGAAAAGAAGGGAGAGGGAAAGAAGGAGGAGGAAGGGAGGAGGAAGAAGAGGAAGCGGAGCGGCAGCAGCAGCCGCGGCCTCCTGTCGGAGCTTCGGCGGCGGCGCCGCCTGCCGTGCTCTGGCGCCCCAGACAGCTGCGGCGGCGGGAGCCGGAGGAGGGGAGCGGGCGCGAGCCCCGCGGGACGGAGGAAGCGACGACGACGGCAACGGCTTCTGTTCCGCAAGCTTTTCCTCCTCGTCCTCCTCCTATTCCTCCTCCTGTTCCTCCTCCCGTCGTCCTCCTGCTCCCTCGCAGGGCCCCCCTGGGCTCTTCTGGCTTGCCCCTGCGGCGTTACTGGAAGCCCAGAAGCGCTGTCGCCGGTGGTGGTGCTGCTGCTGCTTCCGCTGCTGCTGCTGCTGCTGTTGCGGCGGCGGCGACGAAGACAGCAAGAGAGCGGCGGCCTCCGCCTCCTGCTTTTTCTCGTGCCCTCCCTCTCCGCCCCGCCGCCGCCGCATTTTCCGCGGCTTCTCCCGATGCTTCCCCTCTTTCTCCTCTTCCTCTTCTTCCTGCCTCGCGGAGGAAGCTCTGGCGCGAAGAAGAAGAGGAAGAGGAAGCAGAAGAAGAGGCGGGGGAAGAAGAGAGCTTTGACGAAACAGAAACAGAAACAGAAGAAGAAGAAGAAGAAGAAGAAGAGGAAGGAAACGACTCCTCTTCTTCTTCTTCTCCCCCTTCGGCAGAGCTCCTCCGCTCGCTCAGGGCCCGCGACGGCCTCCTGAGGGCCATGCGTAGGGCCATCGAGCGCGGGGCGCTGCTGGAAGAGGCGAGCAAGAGGTTGGAGGAGGGATCAGAGGAGGAAGAGGAAGGGAGCGCGAGCAGCAGCAGCAGCTGCGACGAAGAAGGAAGAAACAACCGTCGACGCCGCCGCCGCCGCCGCCACGCCTCTCCCTCCTCGCTCTCCGGCTCTCAGTCCTCGCCCTCTCTTTCTTCCGCTTCTTCCTTCGAGCTCACGGAGACGGAAACGACGAGCCAAGCTTCTTCGACCCCTACTTCCTGCTCCTCCTCCTCGCCCTCGTCGCTGCTGCTGCTCTCTCCGCGCTCTTGTTCTTCTCATTCTCCTGCTTCTTCTTCTCTTTCTTCTCTTCCTTCTCCCTCCGCGTGTTCTTTTTCTTCGTCGCCGTCTTGCTCCTTCGAAGCAGCAGAGGCGACGACGCCAAGAGAGGAAAAGAGAGTGACAGCAGAAGAAGAAGCAAAAGAACAGCAGCAACAACTCCAGTCTTCCTTCTCTTCCTCTTCTTCCGCTGCTTCTTCGGCGCGGAAACTCGCGGCCGTCGCCGGCGCCGCCGCGGCCTGGCGCCGCTCGCGCCTGTCCGACCTGGGCGAGGGCACTAGGAGGAGACTCCGCGGGTCGAGCTCGCAGGACGAAGAGTAGAAAGTAAGAGTAAGAGTGCTTTTTTTTTGTAAAAAGATGAGGAACTGAGGAAGAAAAAAGATTAAAAAGTTACAAGAAAAAAATCTACTTTTTCAAATTTGCCCTCCTCCTCCGGAACCGCTCGCCCCACTCCCCGGCGTCCTCCAGCGCCACGGCCCCCAGCGCCCCGTTCCTGTAATCTTTCAAGACGCGAGCCCCTGCCTGCTCCACGTCCCCTCGGTACAGCAGCGACGCGGCCACGGAGAGAAAATCCTCCGCTGTCTCCCACTGGGCATCGGTGACGCGCAGCCTCGAGCCCAGCAGGTCGATCGCCGCGCGCCCCCTGCCGCTCGGCAACGCCATCAGCGTTTCGATCAGCTCCGCAGCCACCGCAGACTCCAGGTACGCAGCTTGGCCTATGTCGTTGCAGGCCGCGAGCCTGGCCGCCGCCCTCTGGTCTCCCAGGGAAGGGGGCACGACCCCGGGGGCGTCCAGGAGGTCGAGGGAGAAAGTCGCCGCGGGCGCGCCGGGGGCGTTGGCGGCGTTGCTCGCCGCAAGCGCCGCCGCTCCCGCCGCGCCCCGCAGCCGGCACCACTTGAGGTCCCTCGTGACGCCAGGGCGAGGCGCAGAGGGCGCGACCCTTCGACCCAGGAGGCGGTTGATGAGAGCAGACTTTCCCACGTTGGGGAGGCCGACGACGACGGCGCGCGCGGGCCTCGGGGCCAGGCCCCTCCTCGCCCTGCCGGCGTTGGCCCTCGCTGCTGCCACGAGCGCCGCTTTCTTCAGCAGCGCGACGTTGGTTCCTTTCTCTCCGTCGGTCCAGATCGGGGCGACGCCTCCCGTGACGTTTTCCCTGAAGAAGGCGTCCCACTCCTTGCGGTCTGCGGCGGAGACCTGGTCGCAGCGGTTGAGGACCAGGATGCGGGGCTTGCCCGTGGGTTGCTGAGAGGGAGAAGAAGAGGTCGAGGTCGAGGTCGAGGTCGAGGTCGAGGTCGAGGAGGAAGAGGAAGTGCCGTCGCTGCCGATAAAGAGTCCGCCGCTCGCCGAAGCATTCGAACTCGAGCTGCACCACGCCCCCAGCATCGGGTGCGTGCTCGCTATCGGCGCCCTCGCGTCCAGCACCTCCAGCACCACGTCGACTTTGCCCAGGGCCTCCTTCAACCGCCGCTCTGCCTTGGCGATGTGGCCAGGGTACCACTGCACGAGGCGGCCCCCGAGCTCCGGGGCGTCCTGTCTGCCGCGGAATTCATCTTTTCGAGCACCGCCGCTGCCGCTGCTGCTGCCGTTGCCGTCGACGTCTGCATCGACGGCGCCCGTTCTCTCGCTGGAGGCTGCTGCCGCTCGAGGTGCGATCCTCCGCGGGCGGTGTCGAGCAGCTTCGAGGGGTGCATCCAGTGGAAGAAAGGAAGGAGGAGAGCTCGGGAATGCGCGGGAGGCGAGGCGGGACATGCGCCGGCGGCTTGATGCCGTCGCTGCCGGCGACGACGACGAATGCCTCGACGACGACGGATGCCTCGATGCTGCTGCGACAGCGCCAAGGTCACGCCCGCTGGTTCCGGCGACCGGCGCCGACGGAGCCGACACGCAGCACGGCCTCATCGCTGGGGTATCGAATTGGATAGAGAGAGAAAGAGAGAGAGAGAATTCTCTCGTGGAGAAGAGAGAAGGGAAAAGAAAGTGTTTTTTTATTTTATTTTTCGCAGCGTTTTTGTTCGTTTTCAAAAGGAGAAAATCTCTCTCAACCTCTTCTCTCCCTCTACTTCAGCAAGCTCCTCGCCAGCTGCTCCTTCGCCGACGCCATCACCTTCGACAGCGTCTGCTCCGACAGGGGCCCGCCAGCAGCAGCCAGGCTGCTCAGACCTCCCCCCACTCCACCTCCGAGGGGGCCCCCCATCTCCCCCTCGGCGCCGGCCATCGACGCGCGCTGCGCGACCGTCGCCGGGTCGGTTTCGAGGATCAAACCTCGGTCGACGACCTCGTCGATCGCCAAAAGCGCCAGGTCCAGGTTCTCGAGGACGGTCTTCTTGTCGACGGAGCCGCTGGAGTAGGTGTTCAGGGATTTGGGGGGAAAAAGAAAGAAAAAAAGGTGAGCTTTTCTTCTTCTTCTTCTTCTTCTTCTTCTCTCGTTCCGAACAAACTGAAAAAAACTAAAAAAACTCTTCTCTCTCTCTCACCGCAGAAACAGGCTGACCGACTCGTAGAACGCCGACAGCACGGTCGAGAGCAGCACCTCGTTCTCGTCGAGCCCCCCGACGACGTAGAAGGTGAGGTCGCCCAGGGTCTGTTTGTTTGTGGTGGGTGGGTGTGAGTTTTTTGTTTTTTCGTTTTCGGGTTTTTTTTTCCGTTTTCGTCAAAAAGAGGTTGGCCAAAGAGGAAAAAATATCCCGGTTTCGATCTCTCTTTTCTTTCTTCGATTCTCGCTCCCTGTCACTCGCGTACCTTAAAGAGAACAACCGCGTCGTCGAGGAGCGTGATCTCGGCTGCGCAAAGGAGAGAGGGGTTTTTTTTCGGTCGTGAGTTGCGAAAGAGAGAGGTCGGAAGTCGAAAAGAGGTCAAAAAACATCGTTCGGAAGGGAAACTCTTCCTTCTCCTCTGCTCTCTTACCGTCCCCTCGCGCGTTGACGCGCGCCGTCTTGGCGAACACGGCCTTTTCGAACTCGGCCTGCTTGGAGACGACCGTCCTGTGGAAAGAGAGAAAGAAAGAGAGCAATTGAAGAAGAAGGGGTGAGCGTCGTCGTCGTCGAGCAAAGCGGCCATCGATCGATTGAACATGGAGAAGAAAAAACTTCTGCTTCTCTTCCATCCTTCCTCACATGTCCCCCGTGTAGTACTTGACAGCGATGCGCTTCCCTTCGCTGTCCAGCAGGAGCATCGAGCGCACGCGCGGGGCCGCCGCGGCGGTCGAGGACGCGCCGAAGACGGGCGGCTGGACCATTCCTTCGTTTTTCGTCGACGTTTTTTCTTTCGAGTTTGAATTGAAAAAGAAACAATGAAAAAAACCTCCTTTCACTTTTTTACAAAAACACCACCTGCACCTTCAGCGCGCCAGGCTCCGCGGCCCTCCGCAACGCCTCCACGCCTTGATCGATCGAGAAATCGTGTCTCACCATGCTCTCGACCAGATCGACCAGCTCAGGGTGCATCTCGAGATTTCTCAAAGCGTCCTCCAGCGGGCCGCACCGGGAGCCGACGAGGGACTTTTCGTTCACGACAGCGTCGTTGGCGACCGCCGCCCAGAAAACCGCTTTCTGTTGCTTTTTCGCCCCTTTGTCCGAGTCGCAAGAAGCTTCCGGAGGGGCGCAGGTCGTCTTGAGCACGATGGTGCCCAGGGGCCTGCACAGCCTCAGCGCGAGCTCGACGCCGGAGCTGGAGCCCGAAGCCTCGACGACGACGTCGAACGGCGAGGACGAGGAGGAGGTTTCGTCTTCTTCCTCTCCTTCTCCTTCTCCTTCTCCTCCTCCCCGTCGAGGGACGACGACGGTCTCGTGCTCCCCTCCTCTAATCATCCTGGGCACCAGGCCCAGGTTCTCCTTCCTCCTCCCGAAGTGGACCAGCCTCGAAAGGACCGGAGCGGATTTTAAATCGCCACTACTTTTTTTCTTTTTTAAATCGCCACCGCTTCCGTGGCTGACTCCGGCGCCGACCGACAGAGCGGCGGCGACCAGGAGTCCCAACCTCCCGTCCCCCACTACCGCCACGGCATCCCCGTCTTTAATGATGCCCTGCTCCAGGACTCTCAGGGCGGCGGCCAGGGGCTCGGCGAAGGCCGCGGCTTTGTCGGAGAGGGAGCAGGGCACGCGGTGGAGGTTGGCGAGCGGCAACGAAACGAACTCTGCGAGAGCGCCGTCCCTGCCGATGATGCCCAAGACTGTTCTGCCCGCCTCGTGGTTCCTCGCCAGGAGCCGCCTCTCTCGGTCCTGTTCGCTTTCGAGCGGGAAGGAAGACAGGGGGACGGAGCCGTGGGGCCGGCAGTTGATGTCGGCGACGACGCGGGCGCCGAGCCAGGGAGAAGAAGTCGAGACTCCTTTCCCTTCATCTTCTCCTCCTTCCCCTTCTCCTCCTTCTCCGCTCACCTCGACGACCTCCCCGACGAACTCGTGACCCAAAACCCCCTCGAACCCGGGGACGTACCCCCGCACGATCTCCAGGTCGGTGGCGCAGATGCCGGCGCGGAGCACGCGGACCGTGGCCTCCCCGAGAGGAGGCGGCGAGCGGGGCAACGGGTGCGAGAGTGCGAGGCGGGCGCCGGCGGCGTTCTCTTTGGCATTCTCCGAGCTCGAGAAGACGAGCGCCTTCATTCTTGTTTTGGTTTCTCTTTTGTTCTCGCCAGGAAGGAGGTAGAGGTTTCGCTTCTCTGTCCCGTCACACGGGGCTGTGGCGGAGGAGGCAATTGGGCTGCAAGCGTTGGGAAAGAGATCGAGATCAATTGAAACTGAAAAAAAAAGTGAGATTGATTTTCACTTTTCTTCTCAAAGGAAAAAAAGAAAAAAAAGCTCATGAGCGAGCCCTCCTCCTCGTCCGCGGCGTCCTCGCCGCGGCCCCCGGGCCGCTCCAGGCTCCCTGCCTTGGGCACGGGCGCGTTTGACGGCGCGGCTACTGCGCCGCCCGCGACGCCGCGAGCTCCCACGAGGTGAGGGGAGAGAGAGAGAAAGAGGAAGAGAAAGAAGATGATGATGCAAGCACCCATCGATCGATCTTGCTCTCAACTTTTTTTCCAACCCCGACCTCACCCCTTTTCCTTCCCAACAACAATGATAACAGCACCGCCCGCCGCCTCGTGCGCGCGGGGACCGACGCCTCCAAGAAGAGGTTCCAGAGGGTGCTGTCGCTGCCGGCGAGCAGGCGTGCCGCCGCCGCGAATGCCGCGAGCGGGAAGTCGCAGCAGCAGCAGCAGCAGCAACAACAACCTCGCTCGCCGCTGTCGCCGCCGCCGCCTCTTTCCTCTTCTGCTGCTGCCGCCGCCGCCGCTTCCAGGAAAGCTCGCCCCGGGGACGCCTCGGCCGCAGCTGCGGCACAGCTCCGGGAGGCCGCCGCCGCGGTGGAGGCGGCCGAAGGAGCGGCAGCAGGAGGAGCGGGAGGAACGGGAGCGGCGGGAACAGGAGCAGGAGATAGAATGACGCCTCCTCCCCCGACCGCCGCGGCGCAGAGGGACCTTGCCGCCAGGCTCTCCCGCTTCGCCGCGCGCCTCTCCTCCTCCGGCTCCTCCTCCGTTTCTTCTTCTTCGGCAGCAGATGACGGCGGCGGCGACGGGAGCAGCCCCTCTTTGGCCTCCCTGGGGGCCCTGCGCGGGCTCACGGAAAAAGGCGTCGACCTCCTGCGCTCGGAGCTCGAGGCGCTCGACTCCGCGCTGGCCGCGGCGCTGACCTCCGCCGCCGCCGACGGGAGGGGCGGGTTCGCTCGCGCCGTGGCGCTGGCCGCTGGAGGAGGAGGAGAGGTGGAGGCATTCGAGCAGGAAGAAGAAGAGGAAGAGGGCAGAAGCTTCCACCACCACCACCGACGACGACGGCGAAGGCAGCAGCAGCGGCGGCAGCAGCAGCAACACAGGGGCCTCTCCGCCGGGGCGCTCGCCTCTTTGCGCTCTCTGCTCGAGGAGTCCGCGTCCCTCGAGGAGGAAGCCCTCGCGCTCAGCAGGAGCATAGGGGGAGGAGGCGGAGGAGGAGGTCGGAGGAAAGGGAGGAACAGGAGGAGGAGGAGGAGGAGGAGGGTGTGGGCGCAGGAGGAGGAGGAGGAGGAGAGCGACGAGAGCGACGACAGCGAAGACGAGAGCGACGGAGGAGGCGCGACAAGCAGCGGCGACGAAGAAGACGACGAAGACGAGGAGCGAAACAGCTCTTCCTCCTCCTCCTCCTCCTCCTCCTCGATCGCCTGGCGCGACCTGCTGGACGACGTCGACGACGCCGTGGCGGGAAGGAGGCTCGCCAGCGCTCTCTCGAAGCTCCGAGCGGCGGAGAGGGCCGCCGTCGGCGGCGGAGCGATGAGCGGAGCAAGCGGAGGAGGAGGAGCGAGTTCTTCGACGCCTCCGTTGCGTCCGCCGTCGAATCAGAACCAGTCAGACGCCGCTGCCGCGGCCAGGGCGCTGGACCTCGCCCTTCGCAGGCGCGCGCTGGCCCGGGCCGCCGAGCGCGCCGTCGCCGCGGCGGTGGGCGCCGCCCCGAGGGCCCCGGGGGCGGAGGCGGCGGCCCTGCGGTGGAGGAGCTGCTTCGGAGGAGGCGGAGGTCTGAAAAACCCTTCTTCTTCATCATCTTCTTCTTCCTCCTCTGCTTTGCTCCTCCTCCTCCAGCCAGACCTCCCGCGCCGCCTCCTCGACCTGAAAGCAGCCTGCGCGGTGCTCTCCGCGCTCGCCGGGACCGCCTACGCCACGGAGACGCTGTTGCGGGCTCACGCGGCCAGGGCGCGGGCAGCGAGGGCCGAGGCGCTGCGGCTGCTGCTCTCGCCGAGGGCGGCGCTCGCGGCCTCGACGCTCCTCCCTCCTTCGGCCTCGGCCTCTTCTGCTTCCTCTTTGCTCTCGTCTTCTTCCTCTTTCCCTCCTTCTTCCTTTTCGCTCCTCTCCCTGCCCCCGGACCCGCGGGGCGTCGACCTGGCGGCGGCGCTGGCGCAGACAGCGGCCGTGGCTGTGTGCTCGGCGGCGTCGGACGTCGACGGAGCTCTCTTGGGCAAAAGCGCTCATAATTCTTCCTCCTCTTCGTCGTCGTCGACCTCCTCGCCCCGCTCGCCGGCTGCCAACAACACTTCCTCTTCTTCTCTTCCCCTTCCTCCCTCCCCTCTCGAGTCGGTAGCCAACTCCCTACTGGTGGCCTGGGCCGACTCTCTGGCGGCGGAGACGGCCCGGGACATCAGGAGGTTCGCCGTGGCGCCCTCTGCCGCGCCGGCCGGGGTCGCAGCCGTCGCCGCCGCCGTCGCCGCCGCTGCGGCCGAGGCCGCGGAAGGAGGAGGAAGCGGCAGCGGCGGCGTCGGCGTCGGCATCGACCTCTCTTCTCGCATCATCAGAGACCTCTGGCCGTGCCTCGTGGAAGTCCTGGAGCACTCGCTGAGCAAGAAAGCCGCGGCGGCGAGGCGCGGGGCGGCGAGGGACGTCGAGAAGATTCTGTCGAGAAGAGAAAACTCGACGAATTCGACCTCGACTCCTCTTTCCTCTCCTTCTTCCTCTTCTTTCCCTTCCGCGGCGCTGCTCTCCGAGACCGAGGTCCCCGGCATCTGCTCCGCCCTGTGCCCGCTCCTCAAGGACTCCGGCGCGGCCTCTGCTTCGGTCGTGGCCGCTTGCGTCGAGGCCGTGGCGATGTTGTTCGGGAGCTGGTGCGACGGCGCAGAGGCGGCGTTGCTCTCTTCTTCTTCGTCGGCATTGGCGGAGGAGGAGGAGGAAGCAAGAACAACAGCGGCGGCGGCGACGGCCGCTGTCCTCTCCGCGGCGGAGCTCCTCGCCTCCACGAGCCTCCCTCGGGCCTTACTGCTGCTTTCGAGGCAGGCGAAGGAAGCAGCTGCTCCTCCTCCTCTGCCTCTTTTGCCGTGCTTGTCGGAGCGGCTGGCGAAGCTGCGAGAGGCGCTGAAGGAGGAGGAGAAGAAGAAAAAGTCGAGCGACTCTCTGTAAAAAAAAAAAAAAAAAACTCTTTTTATCATTTTTTCGACTCTCTCAATGTCCCCCTTTTTCTCTCTTTTCTCCTTACAAAACACGCGCATGCGGAATCCCCTGTGCGCCCCGAGGGGGAGGATAAAAGAATTCGGGTGGGGGGAAATCTCGAGTGGGAAAGCGAAATTAGTAGAGGGGGGAAGAATCGTGTAAAAACATTTTTTTTTTGAAATTTTTTGTTGTTTTTCTTTGTCTCTCCCGTCTCTTTCTCTTTTGTTTTTTGTTTCGAAAAACACCCCCCCTGTGCGGTGGCAGCTGAAAGCCGTCGTCCCGCACGCATCCCATTCTCATAGAAGAAAAAACGAAAAGGCAGTCAGCAAAAGTCACGCACAAAAAGAGAGAATAGAGGTCTCTTTCGACTCTCGCTTTTTTTTATTTCCACCTCTTGCCTTCCGCGACTGAAAGGGAAAAAAAACTCCTCTTTCTTCTTTCTTTCTTTCCCTACTTCATCGTCGACTTGATCAGCAGGCGCGCGACCGTGTAAGGGTCGACGTTGGCCGCCGGGCGCCTGTCCTCGAGGTAGCCCTTCTGCGCGAGCTGGACCGGGAGGGGGATGCGGATCGACGCGCCGCGGTCGGCGACGCCGGACCTAGGAGTTTTTTTTTTTTAGAAAATTTTGAAAGAGGTTTTTTTTTTTTGAGTGAATCTGAGAGGGATTGAATCCTTTTTCCTTCTTCTCCCTCAACCCCAACTCCTCTCTCACCTGAACGTGTTCATGTCGCAGGTCTCGTGCTTGCCCGTCAGCCTCTCCTCGTTGCCCGTCCCGTACTGCGAGATGTGCTCCGCGTGCGTCTTCGACAGCTTCTCGATCGCGGCCTCGATCGCCTTCATGCCGCCGTCCTTGCGCATCGACTCGGTCGAGAAGTTGGTGTGAGCTCCGGTCCCGTTCCAGTCGCCCTTGACGGGCTTGGGGGTGAAAGTGCAGACGATGCCCATGTCCTCGCCCAGGCGGTGGAGCAGCCAGCGGGCGATCATGACC
>Ga0114918_10001529_pt1 | contig 20672 bp, 39 predicted proteins | sample LantaG_FD_87015 | JGI IMG/M metagenome (GOLD analysis project Ga0114918, IMG submission 87015) | Deep subsurface microbial communities from Baltic Sea to uncover new lineages of life (NeLLi) - Landsort_02402 metaG | ecosystem: Environmental > Aquatic > Marine > Oceanic > Sediment | place... | reverse complement strand
ATAGTATTGCTAATATAACTGCTGAATCTATAGGCGCTCAACCAGTTGATGCAACACTAACTGCACTTGCTGGATTAGATGCAACAATAGGATTTGTTAAACAAACAGGTGAAGATACTTTTTCTAAAGATACTAATGATTATTTATCATATGCAAGTGATACTACACTTCCAACCGGTGGAGATATTATAACCGGACAAATATTTCGATTAACAGCACAAGATTCAACTGCAAAAGCAGGTCAAGGTTTGTATATGTCTCCTGATGGAACTAACTGGGTCTGCATTAAATGTTTTACACCTTATATTTGGGGAAATACAGGGGCAACTCCTACATTTGCTTTAATTGCAGGATGTGATTATATATTTATACAAGATCAAGAAATAACTTCTTCTTCTATTACAATGGCATATCCTGGTGAATGTTCTTGGACAAAAACTGGAGAATTTGCTTTTGCTGCTCCAATTATGGCAGGTAAAACTGTAAAATTAAGAAAAGCAGAAGGTTGGGATGATGCTCCAAAAGCAATTATAGAAGGCTGCTTCAGATATGATGGTACGTATCTGTGGATTAGTGCAGTAGAGGGGGTGTAAAATGAGCTTAGTTGCACCACATCATGTGGTATTTATTAATGCAGGGGCAGTGTGGACGCCGCCGGAATCCGCGAGTATGCGCCTATGGCTGTCGGCAGGCAAGTCGGGTGCTAAAGCGGCGGGGAGACGTGGACAGACTACAGCGGCCAACTCAATCACGGCACCGTAGGGACAGGCTTTACGGTCGATGCGAACGGCACAAACGGTCTCATTACCCTCTCTGGGGTGTCAATAGGTGATCCGTTCAGCGTCGGCTTTTGGTTCTACCCTCGCACGGATAGCTACTTTTGCGCCGTCGCCTTGGCAGGGACGTATATCGTAACTGCCGAAAACAGTGACGGAGTGTCCGATGGGAAGTTTTACCTCAAGCCAACGGGCGGCTCGTACACGAAGCTGTGCAACGAATCTGTCTGGTCAACGTCGTGGCATTACTGCCTCATCAGTCGCAACGGGGCCAATGCGGCCATTTGGGTAGACGGGAATTACTACACCGTAGGGGGCGTGGCAACCGGAGATGCAGCGTCCATAGTGGGCGTTGGTGCGAATTCCAATGGTACACGGCCAGTCGGCGGAGTGGGAGGCAATGGCAGAATGGACGAGATAATGCTGTGGGAGGACATTGCGCTTGATTCGGATGATGAGGTTGAGTTGCGAACAAACAATCCAAACGGGCATTAATATGACCACATCACGCTACCACGATCCAATCACCGCCGAATCATAGCTTAAAATAAAAGAAAAAATTTTAATTTGCAAAATAATATTAAAATAGGAGTTTAACTATGACTTTACATCACTATACAGAAGATGTTCACAATCAAACATATACACTTGGTTCTAATAACCAGCCAATTGAATTGCGCGGTTCTGGAGATAATCCATCCGACACCTGGATAAATAGAGTTAAATGGTATCGCGTTGCTGATAAACCAAATTCACCTGGTCCAGAATATCAATGGCAATTTTCAACACCTAATTATATTCTGATAAATGACATGTCTGTGCCACAAGGTGAATGGATAGTCCCAGAACCAATTCCTCCAAATGATCATACACTTCGTAGATGGACATTAGAAAATAAATATCTTGAAGCAACTAAATCACTAATTCTTTTATCCGGTGAAACTGTTGAAGATAATGAATGGCCTAAATTAGAAGATGTTGAATTTGAACAAAAATCAATAACTGCTTCTATTAATAATTTGCAGGCAACAACACTTATTTTGGCTACTTTAAATTATACATTCTTTCAAATATTACAATATGGTGGAAACTGGGAAGAAATTGAATATCATTCTGAATTAAATTAAAATTATTAATATGAGAAATAAATAATTATGAGAACAAATCCAAACAGAAGAAGAAAATGGACGCGTGGGATGACAGTGAATGTACTGGACACCTTTACAGATATTGAAAGCACAAATTTGGAAGACCACACACCAGATTTAGGTGGGCCATGGCTTGTTAATGCGTTAGAAACGTGGAAAATTTATTCAAACAGAGCCGGCAAGGTAAACTCGGGTTTAGTCCATAGAGCGTGGATAGAGACAGGTCTCTCGGATTGCACTATATCTGTAACTTATAATCCGATGAGTGAGAGCGGTGGGAGATCTGTGGTATTCAGATATATCGACGAGGCCAACTATTGGGACATCCACTGGGAAAACAATCTGGCCCGGTTATACGTCTACGAAGCTGGAATCAGGATACTGATAGATACTGCTTCTCCTCCGCAGTCCACGAATACGGACTATCTGATAACCGTGGTACTGAATGGTAATAGTATACTGGTCAGCATAGACGGCAGTCCAACCCTATCCGGCGTCTCAGAGGTACACGCAACGGCTACGAAGCACGGTATTGTTGCGGATGCCTGGAGGGAACGGCAGCGGCATGACAATTTCACGGTGGAAGCACTCTAAATGTTAACATACCTAAGCTACCACAACCCGCACAACTGCCAAGTCATAACTTAAAATAAAGGAAAAAATTTTAATTTGCAAAATAATATAATAAACATAAGGAGTTTAATTATGAGATATATTCTTGCTTTTATTATCCTTTTTTTCATAATTTTTATGGGATGCATCACAAACAATCCCATAATTACTGAGAAATCAATTCCCCTTCCTCCAATTGAAACTATCAATCATCCTCCTGTGATAAATGTCTCTTCTAATATAAAATTTAGAAGTGCTTCAGAAATGAAACGTATAATTGAAAAACATAGCGGATTGTCTTATTATCCTGAAGACTCTCAGTATTTTCTTCCAACAAAAGAAAATATGGAAGTTATAATTCCATACTTAGATAATTTATTTAGAAAAATGGGAGTTCATTATATCGCTGATGGCACAGATTGTGATGATTTTGCTCGTTTAAAAGCCGAGTTGTCACAATTAATTATATCTCAAGCCTACGAAATAGAGGCTTCTCCTACTATTTTTGTTATTTTTGTTGTTCAAAAATATGAATGGGCTTCTGTTAAATCTGGTGGCGCTCATGCCGTATGCGTTTACGCATGTGTTGATGAGGAAAATGGCAATAAAGTTGAAGTGTATGTTTGGGAGCCTCAAAGTATGGAAATAATTAAAATAACTGATTATCCAAATAGAGATGGAATATTTTATGTCGGTGGAGAAAAAGCCGAAGTAGGAGAAGAAAAAAATGAAAACAAAAACAAATAAACATATAAAAGTTATAAATTTGGCTAAAAAACTTTCTAAATTAATTAATATGCGCGGTAGACCATGTTGTGAATAATATAGGAGATAATTATAATGGAAAAAGATAAAAAACTAAAATTAATTGGTATTGGACTTTGTATTCCTTTAGTAATAATGGCTATTTATTTAATATTTCATTTAGGTGTTTTATTAGTGGCTGCATTAACAGCAATTTCAACAGCTTTATTTGTATATGGACTTAAATTGGCCAAAGGAGATTCATTAGAAGAGGTAAAGAAAGACTTTATGGATGATATAGATGACTTAAGAGATAAAGACAAAAGATAAAAATAATTATTTTGTTAAAATTAGTTATTCAACGGCACACTCCTGAATTATTATAACAGTAGATTCAGTCTCAGATTTTTTAAGGTTTCGGAAAATTTATTTTTCTGCAACTAAGTTAGAAAAAAATTGTATAATGTTGAAGGATAAAAAACGGAAAGGTTCAATCAGTATATAGTTGATTGAGTAAACGGAGACGAAAATGTTTAGATTTATTGACAATCCTAATAATTGGGCAGATGCCCATGATAATCCAGAACCTATTGGTCTGGGCTTAAGGGATTATTGTCTCTGAATCTAAGGAGGGAATAAAACCCCGAAGCCCGACAAAGGTTTCGGGGTTATTTTTTTGTAGGTCTTTGAAAATTAAATAGTATGATCCAGAGTGGCCGGAATTGGAATCGGTCCTGGCTGTTAACCAGGTATGGCGCAAGCCTTTGTGGGTTCGAGTCCCTCCTCTGGAGCAAATAAAAATTTGGCCGTAGCTTAATTGGCTAAAGCGCCTGGTCGTGACCCAGGAGATTATGGATTCAAGTTCCATCGGTCAACCCAAATTTTAAGGAGCATTGGTGAACGTTGGCTTATCACACCACCCTGTCACGGTGGAGTAAGGGGATCGACACCCCTATGTTCCGCAGTCATGTAGGCCAAGCATCTAGGTTGATGCGTCTAGCCGGGTTTGCTAGAAGAGTCAGGTTCGAATCCTGAGGACCGCGCTTCTGGTAATGAGAGCATTCCACTTGAGGAAGATAAGTTTAACGTCAATAAAAACTTATTATCCAATTAAAGGACTATCTCTCCTTCAGAAGTTGACACTTCTGGAGTTTTTTGGGGCTTTAGCTGAGTTGGTTTAGCACCTGCCCTGCAAGCAGGAAACATCGGTTCGAATCCGATAAGCTCCACCAATTTTCACATTTTTAAAAAGGAAAATAAATAATGAAATCAGATATAAAAGTTTCTAGAAAAATGAAATATGTTGACGAACAGTTTGTTCATCCAAATGAAAATTTAAAAAAACTAATTCAAGAAATTGAATTTATTCCACTTAACGATGAAGATTTCAAACATTTTTTAACAGACTCTGGAGTCCCAAATTTAGGATGGGAATCTGAAGATAGATTTAATGAAGACAATGAATGCGAAGCAAAAGCAAAAAAAGTTCGTCTCACTCTAACCTTAATAGTAGATGTTGAGAATATTTAGCTAGTAAATTAAAATTATATCTGGATGTAGCGCAGTCTGGCCAGCGTGTCTCCCTTGGATGGAGAAAGTCGGAGGTTCAAATCCTCCCATCCAGACCATGTTCGCAAGTAAACCTAACGGTAGACACAAAGTACAAGTGACAGTTTTCGCAAACTGGCTTGCGAGTACATTTTTTATATGCCGGGGTGGCTGAGTGGACTAAAGTACCTGACCTGTAATCAGGAGGGAAAAAATTCCCCGTGGGTTCGAATCCCACCTCCGGCTCTATAAAATTATTAACTTGGGCTTGTAGTGATAATGGCTTAACACATTTCCCTTGCACGGAAAAAATCAGGGTTCGAATCCCTGCTGGTCCACCAACAAATAGGAGAAGAGAAATGTACAACAGAACGGATGATGTGAACAGTGATTTGAAACAAATGGTCAAGGATGGAAAAAAGGTTTATTTCCAATATTACAGAGATAAGGAATTAATATATAAAACTGAATGCGGTTTTATGTTTCCTGTTCCAATTTCAGATGTTAGAACTGCGACAATGTTATCTGAAGACAAGGCAATTCTTTTTATGAGATATATTCGCCCTCAAATTTGGAAAATCAAAGAAGAAAATACAAATAGAAATATTTCTATGTTTGGAGACAATGATATTGTAAGCTAATTTAGATGGTGACTGAACCCAAACGGTGAGGGGTTTGATTGTGGATCAAATATTAGCGGTTTCGACTACCGTCAGTCACCCCAATAAATTGTATAATGGTTTATGAACGATAGATATAAGGAGACAAGAAAATGCCTAACTTAAATAATATGATGGAATTTGATTGGAATATTACAGATTTTAATTCTGAGCATAAAAATTTTACAGAAAAAACTATGGAAGATGAGATAAAAATACGTCGTGGAGAAATTGAACGTCCAGAAGATTCAGATCGTCAAATAAACTTTCAAAAATTGTATGATAAAGGATTAATTTCTGCCACAACTCTTCTTAAAGAATATCCAATGTGCGCCACTGAAGAGTTAAAACGTAAAAGAGACGAAGAGTTAAGAAAACGAGAATCGCAAAGTAAAGAAGAAAAAGATAAGGATCTTTTTAAAGAGAGACAATGGGTAGAACTCTATAAAAGAGATAAAAGAGGAGATTTGTCAAGAAAAAAACTTTTGCAAGAATTTCCTTATCTAGAAGGTGAATCAAATATAATTGATGAACAGGGTGACCAATTTTGGAAGATTACTGGACAAGAAAGTTGGGAAAACGGATATGTAGTAACACACATTACTTGGCCCAGTGATAGACCTATTTGTATGAAAGATGTAGAAGGCGATAAGCCAATTTTAGTTCCTACATTTGATTTAAGAAATATAACAAATAGTAAAGAAGAATTAATTATTATGCTTATTGAAGATAACCAATTTCAAAAAGTACATGGTAATTTAAAATATATTTATTGTTTTGAGGTTGAAGGTTATCAGCATTTATTTGGAATGGTGGCATTGTCAAAAGAATCAGAACCAGTTACTGATTTCTTTAAAAACATTCAGCCACTCCAGGAATGTGTAGAAAGTCAATTTAAGTCATATTAAGGAGATGATAGGGCAAAGGGTAGTCCTAAACTATGCCGTTGAAAGCAGCGTTACACCTAGCTGTTAGTAAGAAAAACACTGGCGAAATCCCAGTCAGTTATGAGTAGTCGGTTAGCATAACATTTTGAGTCCCAGTAGACAAATTGGTAAAGTCGCTGGCCTTTCAAGTCAGTTTTTGAGGGTTCAAGTCCCTTCTGGGATGCCAAATTTAAGGAGTTTTAGATGAAAATTGAAGCAAAATGTACTTGGGGAGATGGGCCAGACGTGATGCTTTGTAGCGAAGACTTTAAGGCATTCAATCTTTCTGCTGTTATTGATGAGCATTCAGTACATGGAGTTATTAAAGATTGGCAAGTTTGTTTAACGGCTGATGAAGCATTATTTTTAGCTTTATCGTTGCAATCAGCGGCTTATATGGCAAAAAATTTAGAAAAATTATCGAACGGTTCTAGGGAAGAGTTAATTAGAGATTGCCCAAGAAAAAACGATTATGGTTATGACAAAATGAATCATGTTGTATGTCTTGTTTTAGATGATAAATTTCCATGGGTAGAATGTACATGTGGATTATATGGGGCGCAAGAAGATACAAAAGAAGATGCAATATACGCATGGGATAATGGAAGTTTATGGTATACGGATACAGAAAAAGTAGATCAAGTTTGTTATATGGATAGATAAATATGCACAGGAGATTAGGAATTGGTTGTTGTCACTTACTGTCTTGGATGTTAAAAATCAGCAGGTGGCGAAATTGGTAACGCATCTGTTCTGAGGGCAAAAAACGAATTGCCACAGTTGGGATTAATGCGGGTTCGAGTCCCGTCCTGCTGACTATTAAAAAAGGAAAATTAAAATGAAAAAATTAGGTTTTTTATTGCTCATGATTGTTATGTTATTTACAATCGGATGTGTTAGTAGAAGAATTAATGAAAGAATACCAACCGAAGATGAAATGGATATTTTTATAAATCCTTATTAAATATATTCCTTAAGAATACTGGAGAAAAAATGTTGTACACCATAGGAAAAAGAGAATTATACGAAGAATATATACTTAAAGATCCAAATGCAGCAAAAGGAATAACAGGAAGTGTTTGGAAAGATTTTGAATCTGTTAAAACATATAGAAATAATAGAGCACCACTGTTTGGAATTTACGGAGTCATAGCTGATTGGGATGAAGATACAAAAGATATTGGAGGAGAATTTAAAGCTTTAACAAGAAGTGCAAAATTAGTTTTTATTGATGAAGAAACAGGAGAAGAGCAATGAAAGTAGCAAAATTAATTGAAAAATTGATGGAATTCGATGGGAATTTGGATGTGATTATCAGCGGATATGAAGGCGGATTCGGAGATATAGTTTGTTTAAATGAAACCGAAATATATAGGTGCGTTAATGATGCTTGGTATTATGGCCCCCATGAGGAAGCGAAATATTGCAATAAGAATTTAGTAAAAGGAAAAAAGAAAACAAAAGCAGTTATTTTAAATTAATATTTCGAGAAGTAGCTCAAGTTTGAGAGTCTTAAAAATTAAGAGGAAATTTTTTAGAAGTCTTTAATGAAGACAATATTACTGTCCTTATAAAAAAAAAGGAGAAATTAAAATGCCAGGATTAGATGGAACAGGACCACAAGGACAAGGTTCAAGAACAGGTAGAGGACTTGGAAGATGCACTCCAGAACAAGCCGATAAATTAATTGGTTTAATGAGAGGCATTGGAAGAGGCATTGGAAGAGGTTTGGGAAGAGGCCGTGGTAGAGGTAGAGGACTCATGGATGGCACTGGACCTCGCAGAGGAAGATAATATTTTGAGAAGTAGCTCAAGCTTGAGAGCACCTCCCGTTAGGGGAGCAGATGGTGATATCAAATTCATCCTTCTCGACCAAATTTTGGCCTCATCGTCTAGATAGGACTAGGATGGTGCGTTCTCAGCGCACAAACATGGGTTCAAATCCCATTGGGGCCGCCAGTTTTGAAAAGAAGAACGTGATGAAATTGAATGGGATATGAAAAGACAGAGATTGAAATCTTCTATAAAAGTTGCAAAATTAACTTTTGTCGAGGAATAAATAGTGAGGCAAAACATGAGCATGTTAATTGATGAAGTTTTTCTTCAAGATCCAGATAATAATTTAGATGATATTTCTGGTAAGGAATTTGACGATTTTTGTAAGTCAAATAACATATCCAAAAAAGATTGTGAAAATTGGGCATGGGACTTTCAAAATTTTCTGAATGAAAATCCAACATTTATCATAAGTTCAGAACAAGCAAGAATTTTAAATAGATTTTATATATAAATGGAATTTAATGGACAATGAAAAATTTAGCTAGAGACAGAGAAATAAGATATGCTCGTTCATACAGCAAAAGACATAATAGTAAAATTTATGTTGAACATGTAGTAAAAGGGAGAGGTAAGGGCCGTTATTGTTGTCGCCATGAAGATAGCATAAATATATGGTGGCCAAGTAGTGTTGTCGAAGTAGCTGCTGTATATGAAAATGGAAAAAGAATATAAAAATAAATATGCGTCGGTAGCTGAGTTGGTTTAGCATCGGGCTCTTAACCCGAGTACGAAAGTACAACGTGGGTTCGAACCCCACCCGGCGCACCAAATTAATGGTCGTGTAGCCAAGTCTGGTTAAGGCACCGCTCTGATACAGCGGTATGCGTAGGTTCAAATCCTACTACGACCACCAATTTTTGGACAGGTAGGTAAAACAGACGTTAAAAACCGTAAAGAACAGGGTGTAGCTCAGTCTGGTTAGAGCGCTTGGTCGGGGGCCAAGAGGTCGCTGGTTCAAATCCACTCATCCAGACCAATTAATATCTAGGAGTAGGACAGTCTGGCAAGTCCGCTTCCCTCGGAAGGAAGAGGTCGGTGGTTCAAATCCACTCTCCTAGACCAGAATTTATCTAAAAGAAAGGCATGAAAATGAAATGTTTTTGGACGGGACATAAATTCGGAGAAATTCAAAAAGATGGATTTCAATACTGTGAAAAGTGTAATAAAGCAGAAAGGCCAGAAGAAAAATTAAGCTCGGACAAATGGAAAATTACGATACCTGAACCAGAAAAAACTCGTTCAGTTGTTATTCATCACACATATCAAGCAGAGCCATATATGCTTGAGTAAAAACTTATCAGGATGTAACGCAGTCTGGCCAGCGTGCTTCCCTCGGAAGGAAGAAGTCGTAGGTTCAAATCCTACCACGACCACCAAATTATGGGCTAGTAGCTTAAGATAAAGTCGCCTCATCAAGAGGAGCGAGGTCCGAGAAGGATAATTTAGCTATTTAAGTACGAGTAAATATAGCAGCATTGTTGCGTTCCTCTCAAAGAATAGCGAAAAAAGGATGCCGGTGTTAAGTCCGGTCTAGTCCACCAATTAGGAGATGAAAATGAAAAAAGTAACTGGTTGGGAAGCACTCCATATTTATGTGAATTGCAAAAAAATGATATAGTTGACATTAAATGTGGCGGTCCGGCTTTTCTTGGGTTTGATTTTAATGTTGATCCAGAAAAGAAAAATGAAATGATAAAATTTATTCAAAAATGTCTTAAAGATAATAACATTCCGTGTATTTCAACTCATGCTTCTGGTATGGCAATTGTTAATAAAGTGTGGTCAAAAGAACGAATTAAAAAATGCATTGAAGAATATGTAATATAATTAAAGGAAAATAATGAAAATTAGAAAACCAAATCATTGCATATGTTGTGGAAAATATATTGAAGGAATAAAATATAATCCGTACAACGTTACTTTTGATCATTATCATTGTGAAATTGATGAAAAGAAGATGTGTTTAAATTGTGCCGAAAAATTTGTTAAAACAAAAAATAAATATAAAGGTGGTGTTTGGGAAGTCTTGGAATGGAAAGAAAATAATAAAACTTATAATATGCAGGAAATGAATTTAAAAAAATGACTAAAAAAGAATATGAATTATCTAGACGTTTAGTTGAAATGGGCAATAGCCTAAGTAATGCAACTGATTGGCTTGAGTTATTTATAACAACAGGTTTTTTATCCGAGGAAACTAAAAAACATCTTAAAAAAGAAGTTATAAAAAATAGAAAACTCTGCAAAGCTGCAAGACCAACAGATTTAATTGATGAACAAATGAAAGATTTAAAAGAAGCGTTAGATAGTTGGCAATAGAATAGTTTAACATTTAGTGATTATATATGGTTCTTTTGTAAGTAGGCGATAGTCTGTCAAACAAACAAAAGGAGAAAGAAAATGATTACTAAGTGTTATGAAAAAGATTTCGATGAAAATCATGAAGCGTATACATTGTCTCCGGACGATATAGGTATGCACGATGATGGGTGGATTGTAACAGGTGCCGTTATAGAGGATTATTATGAATGGGTAAATTCGTTTGAAGCTGTTCATCCTGTCTACGGGCGGGTTTGGGGAGATTTTGAAGACGAAGTTTATGCAGATTCAGAGGAAGGCTTCGCTCATTTCTTTGAAAATCATACTCCTTATAAGTGGGACTATTGGGACATCTAATCGAAATCAGCCCCTTCGGGGGCATATAGGGTGATGGTGTAATTGGTAGCATAATGCTCTCCAAAAGCGTTGATCACGGTTCAAGTCCGTGTCGCCCTGCCCAAAAATAGGAGATTGAATATTATATGAAAACTAAAATTAAAAGAGAAGATATTTTTGTGGAATTTTACAAGCTGGGTGCATAAATGGGTCTCATTTGGTAGACCCAGAAAATATAAAACCAAATAATCGGGGTAGAATTCAATTTAATGAACATCAATCTTTAGGAAAATACAAATTAAATTTTAGAGATAAACCAGATTATTTAGATGATTATTTTTTTGTTTTAAGAGATGGAAAAAGAACTCTTGATTTAATAAGTAGAGAATATCATCAGATGTTTGTTAAAGGTGAATGGTGGGGATTATATCAAATATGGCTTGATTGGAGAGACCATAGATACTTGTTATTATATGTACTAAAATGGTATAAAAAAGAAACTAATAATGAGTTGCCGAAATGGATGAGTGAAGAGGAGATTGAAAATGGGTAGTTTTGTAATTGATACTGGACAAAAAATATCTAAAAAAGAAGAAGAATATTGGAAAAACTATCATTTAATGCATAATCATGAATGGGAAAGATATATTGTTGAAAATGGACCAAATATTTTGGAGCTTATGACTGTTACGAGAAAAATGGTTGATAGAATAACAGAAGATGAAATCCCAAAAGGAGAAAGAGTACTTAGAATAAGAGGCGCGTTGCATCATAAACATTCAATGACTCTTTCTCTTAAGAATTTAAAGAAATACGGTAATTGGAATAAAACCAGAGAGACACTCCTGGATCTAATTAAAGAAGTAGATGAATTAGAAGTTGAGAAAGGTCCAACTATTGAAGAAGTTGATGCAGAAATACAGAGATATAGAGACTTGATGGAGTGGGATTACAAAAATAGGTAAATTATATGTTAATAACAGAAGGGAGAATAGAACTAGAAATTGAATTAAACGAATCATCTATAATTTTTTTTAACAAGAATTTTTATTGTAGTGATTCCCATAGTACTCATCATTTTGATAAAATTAATTCTCCATATTGGGTAAACACTCATTCTTGCATGAAAGAAGGAGACATAATACCAAAACATAAGATTGAAGGTTATTTTACACCTCACTTTAAATGTTATAATTGTGGAATGATTCTCATTCATATTGGCGATGGACAATTTAAAATTGGTAATGATGGAGTGAGATGGTAAATTTATAAAGGAATTTCTTAGGAGTATAATAAACAACAGGTAAAGGTTCAATTCCTTTTTCAAGACTAAAAATCTGATTGTATAAGAATATAGTTATTCTAGAACGACTATATCTAAATGTGGAATGGATGGGGCAGGTAAGCGCTTAAGTGTAAATTGACCCATCACAATCAGATTTATAATTAAATAGAAAAGGAGAAAAGTATGGCATATTTAGAGCCAGGGTAATATTTTTCATTAGGATTCTTTTCTCGTTTCGCTTTTTGGTTGGCATATATGGATATACAACACTTTAGAGATGAGATACTTCTATGAAATATTACACTATAATTATGCATTGCATAGTTAAAAATTAAACAGGCCGGGGTAGCTCAATGGCAGAGAAAACTATCCTCATTTCGAGTTTTGGTGATCTCGATTACTCTTCAGAGGTGAGATACTTCATTTATTTATACATAAAAGGTTGCGGGTTCGAGTCCCGCCCCCGGCTCCAGTTTGACAATTTAATATATTCCAGGATAGCTTAATGGCAGAGCGGCTAAAATCTCTTGTTTCGAGTTTTGGTAATTTCGATTACACTTCAGAAATGAGTTACTTCGCATTATAAGCGGTTGATGAAGGTTCGATTCCTTCTCCTGGGACCAAAAATGAAAATAATAAGATTGATTATGAAAAACAAAAAACAAAAAATATTAGATGGTGTTTATGATAATACTAAGACAAATCGTAGAGAGAGATGGACTAATGGGAAACTAACATCCTTTTTATCAAAAGATAAAAAAATGATTGATAATGAATTTTTTCCTTGGGGATGTTTTGAAGATATTAAAAATGAACCGATAAGGTTGAAAAACTTAAAAATGAACCAAGAAGGTTGAAATATGAAAGAAAGTTATCGTTTTATTAATGAGTGGAATAAAATTCAAAAAAATGTCAATCAAACCGCCAAAGATAAAGGCTGGTGGGATTGGGAAAGAAACGATGGAGAAATGATAGCCTTAATGCATTCTGAATTATCAGAAGCTTTAGAAGCTCTCAGACATGGAAATCCTCCTGATGATAAAGTGCCAGAATTTTCTGGAGTTGAAGCAGAATTAGCGGATGTAATTATCCGCATTATGGATTATGCTGAAGATAGAGAATTCAAAGTTGCTGAAGCAGTTATCGCAAAAAGTGAAATGAACAAAACTAGAAAAGTAATGCATGGTGGAAAACAATTTTAATATGGTCGGATAGCATAGTTGGCCTAATGTGCCTCGCCTACACCGAGGAGACCGAAAGTTCAAATCTTTCTCCGACTACCATTTTCGCCTGACTTAAATATCGGGATTGAAAAAGAAGCTGATTCTGAAGCGATTGAGACCTAACAAGGAGCATTCGTGAATGATGAAGGCACTAAGGAACAGCATGTTGCTGGTGGCCTTTCAGCACAATCTGAGTCTATAACGACTCAGGGTGGAGTCTGAGTGGTATCTCAAGCTAACCGGAGTCATGACCGGGACTTATTAACGGATGGACATGCAGGTTTGATGGGGTAATTACCGTGCGCAACCCTCATCTTGGAGATGGCCCCTCCACCGAGGCGAAAATATTTTAGGAGATGATATAAATGACTGAAAATGAGTTTATAAAAATAAAACGTGAAGAAGCAAAAAAATTTCTTCCTATGTTAAAAGAATCCCTCGAAGGAAAAGATCCTGAATTAATACAATTCATTCAAGAGGTTGTTGATAATTATATGATGAATATATGTAAAGTTGCTAAAAGATCATAATATATCGGGATATAGGCTAGCCTGGCTAAGTCGTTTGCTTTCAAAAGAGGAATATTTTTAGAACTTATGTATAATGTTCTATAACACATAGAATAGGAGTTCTAAAATATGTCAAAAAAATTTGATCACATTAGAGAAAAAGCAGTAGTTTTAAGAAAAAGCGGTAAAAGTCTTGGTGACATATGTAATATGCTTAATAGATCAAAAACTACTGTATATTATTGGATAAAAGATGTAGAAATAGAAAATATAAACGCATTTTTAAATACTAAAAAGCAGAAGGTTGCTTTAGCACAAAAAAAGGCTTCTTTAGCCATAAGAAAAAAATTTAGATTATTACATGAAGAAAGTAGAAAGGAAGCAGAAAAATTATGGAATGAATCGCTTAAAAACGATTTCTCATTTCAACAATTTATAATGTTATATTGGTGTGAAGGATATAAAAAAACAAAGAATTCTGTTTCATTAGCAAATAGTGATATATCATTATTAAAATTGGGCAAAAAATGGATTGAAAAACTAACAAAACGCCCATTATCTAAAATAGAATATTTGATACAATTACATGAAGATCAAGATGAAAAAAAGCTGTTTGATTTTTGGACACAAGAATTAAATATAGATAAAATTAAAATAAGCAGAAAAACTAATTCTGGAAAAATGAAAGGTAGAAATTGGAATTCTGAGTATGGAGTTTTAACAATTAGAATTGGAGATTCATATTTAAAAACAAAAATAGATTTTTGGATAGAGAAATTAAGAGAAAATCTGACCTCCCCGACCAATTTGAAAATGAAAGGATAGGAAAATGAATGATGATGATTTTAGAAATGCTGTCACACATCATGTTGCAGAAGGTGGATGGTCTGGCATTAGCGCCTTTGTTGATTTAGTAGATATTGAGACATTAAGGGAAGAATATTATTTCCTAGATGATGAATTTGAAAAAAACGGCAATGAATTAATAAGACATGAACCATGAAATGCAAAAATTTTTTAATTCCAATTATTAATACTCTAATGTTTATTGGACTTCCTCTTTATTCAATTTTTTTATTATTTATCCATTCAATAAATTACAAAAGTAAAAGACACTATAAAAATCACTTTGAGATTATTGAAGACGTTCAGGCTTATGCATGCTTTTGTGGTATAATGACAATATTAATACTTATTATTTTGATTATAGTAATTTAAAGGAAATAAAATGATTAATTGGTGGATATATTTATTAACGGCTTTTTTATGGAGTATTTTTTGTGTTAGAATGCATCACAAGATTTATGGTGGTCCTTTATGGAAATATATTTTGGGATTTATTTTAAATTTTCTTTTATGGCCAATTTCTATGATTATTGCTATTATTAGATGTCCTATAGAAAATAATAGAATTTAATCACCACGAAAATATTAATTTAAGATAATTGTATGAAAAAGGAGAAATTTTATGTATTCATATAAGATTGATGGAACTGAGAGAGAGATAGAATTACATTTAGTTCAAAAAGACATAACAACCATGAGGGTTGATGCTATTGTTAATGCGGCTCACGAAAGATTAATGGGAGGTGGAGGAGTTGATGGTGCTATTCATAGGGCTGCTGGTCCAAAATTAGCACAGGAATGTAGAGAAATACCAGAAGTTTCAAAAGGATGTAGATGTCCGGTTGGAAATGCTCATATTACTGGGGCTTATCATCTTCCATGCAAATATGTCATTCATACTGTAGCTCCGAAATTTTCTGGTGGAGTAACTAAATTATCAGACGAAGAAATGGCGAGACTTTCTATGTGGTCTCTTACAAAGAATATTTATAAAAATGCTACAGAAGGTACTGATGAAGACCTATATAAATGTTATGAAAATTGTCTTAAGGTTGCTGGAGAAAATAATTTAGAATCAATTGCATTTTCATCACTTGGGACTGGAGGGCATGCTATCCCTATAGAAATTGCTGCTCCAATTGCTATTAAATCTGTTATGGAGAATTTAAAAAATGCATCTTCAATAAAAAAGGTATATTTTGTTACTTTTAGTAATTATGATTATGAAATTTATGAAAAAGCTTTTGAAAATATTGATAAATAATTTTTTTATGGAGTGAACGAAAATGAATATTTTTGAATTAAAAATAAAATTGTGGTTGGCATTTTCTTCTGTACATCCTGACAATTTAACCAGAAATGAAATGGATATTTGGGGATATCTAGAAAAAGATGAAGATGTTATTTTGTATCAGGCGGCATGTAATAACGCAAAAGAATATATAGATATAGAAGAATGGAATAAAAATAATAGTAAAAATGAAAATAGATTTAGTGAAGATCGGGTATCACGTTTTTAAAGAAGCAGAACAATTTGGATGGAAAAAATCAGAAATTAAAATAGCTTCGACTGGTACGGTTTATTTAGAATTAGTTCGTGATGGTAGAGAATGGGTTGTTATAAGAGTTGGCAACCATAAACAGGTATATCATCGTTGGCTTACTACATACTCTCTTTCCCCTGGAAATTATAATTTCAACAGTATAATAGAGATATTATCCAAACCTTTTGGTGAAGTTGGAGACGTGTTATTATAGGAGATTAAACATGCCTTATATTAAACAAGAAGAACGTGAAAAATATGATGTTTTAATTCAAGAGCTTGCTGGAAAGATAGCTTATGAATGTATTATTACTGATGAGACAGTTGATGTTGGGAAAAATTTTTCTGATAAAAAAATTGCTTCTTCTGCCGGTGTATTAAATTACTGTATTACAGAACTTATTTCTGAATTGTTTAAGAGGCTTTCTCCAGAAGGAATAAGATACTGGCACATCGCTTTAATTTCAGGTATTCTTGATAATGTTAGTTCTGAATATTATAGAAGAAAAGCAGCAACTTACGAAGACAAAAAAATACAAGAAAATGGTGATGTCACAGCATATGGGAACAATGAAAACAGGAGATTGGAATGAATCAAAAGACCAAACTAATAAAACAGGCTATAATATATTCTGATTTTGGAAATATTATTCGAGAAATTAATGATGTAGAAATTGTTTTTATTTATACGGGATATATTGTTGCTTTTGTTGAAGAAAAAAATTCAATTGAACCCCTTCCTTTTAAAGACAATTTAGTTTGTGAAACCAGTTGTTTATTTATTTATAAGAGATCAAGAATTAAAGAAGAACATCATGATGAAAAAGAAAAACGTCCATACGATTATATTGTTAAATTTTATGACGCCAAAGGAAATGAAATTACAGAAATTAATAACTGTAGAGGTTTAGAGTCTTATGCTGGATTTACAGTTATGTATACAAAAGATTTTGAATATACAACAAATATGCCAGTAATAGCGGAGATACAAAATTGAATATTGGTATGATGGATGTGAAAATCCTCCTAAAAAATAACAGCGAACAATAGAATATTAAAAGCTGAATGGACCATAGAAGAAGAAATAGGCCACTACATAATTAATTCAGAAACTGGAATATTAGAGGACGGTCAATTATGAGTACAGAATTAACATGTATATTAACAGAAGCTGACAAAATTAAATATGAAGATAAAGTCATATTAACAAAAGCATATGCCGATAAATTAATTCGATATAACGTTATAAATGAAGAAAAGAGAGAATGGATGTGTGAATATCCAATAAATATATCCTATAATGGACAACAAAGTAAAGTTGAATTCAGAATGAATCATAGTTTTAGCATTATTTCTATGCCGAAAGATATGAAACATGATGAAGTTTGTGAACGAGTAAAAGAATGGAGAAAACATTTTTTTTCAGTTATGTGGCCAATATATAAAATGAATCGTAACGGATATAGAGTTGGATTTATAGATAAAATTCATTGCAAGGGTGAATATAAATTAGGAAAACATGTAATAACTTTAACGGTCTAGAGACATACATGGGATGTAGGTGTAGTTTCGCTAATAAACACTGAGGGGATGGTATCGAACGTGCGAAGATTCGATTGTGGAGCCATTGAGCGGGTCTCTTTCCGTTTTATTTATAAAGGTCTTAATATATTAAATGAAGAATATAAGATGTGATTGATGATTGAATTCTACAAAATAAAAGTATATGAAGGAGTTGTGTTATGAAAAATTTATCGGTTCTGAACACTGTAACTTTTCTTTCAGTTATTGCGACATGTGTATTGCTTTTATTTGCTATTTTCTCTTTTTATAGGAATTACCAAACAACTTCAAAAATAACTAATTGCGCCATTATTGAAGTTCAAACCAATCTTTTATCTTTAAAAGAAAAATTAGATGAAAATATAAACCATCAACATAAAAAAATAGATGAAAAATTAGCTGAAATTGAAAATGAATTAGCCAGGCTAAATGAAGAAAAAGAAAATAAATCTAACAAACCAAATGTACAAATGACTCTTCCAATTATGGGAAAAGAAGAAATAGAAATAATGAAATCAAAAGAAGAGGAAGAGACAAGACTAAGAGAATCAGTTGATGTTCTAGTTCAACGAATGGGTTCCATAGAAGAAACTATAAATTCTGATAAAATTGCTTTAGAAAAAGAACTATCAAATATAAAAGAAAGAATAACTATAGTAATGAATTATGCTCAAGATGTTAAAGAACAACTTGATGCTAAAATTGATGGATTAGAAAAAAGTACACAAGAAAAATTTGCAGTAGTCGATGATAGACTTAAAAAAGCAGATGACGAATTCGAAAGAATTAGGGATGAATTTAAAAGAATAGACGAAGAATTTAAAAAAGTTAGGGGTGAATTTAAAAGAGTTGATGATGAAAATAGATTAATGAGTTATAATTATGATGTTGTTTTAGATATTCAAAAAAGAGAAGAAGCCAAAAAATATGAAACAACAGTAGCAACAGAAAATATTGTTAAAGAAGAAATTATAGAAGAAAATCAAAGTCCAGAGGAGCCAATAAAAATGACAGAAAAACCAAAAAAAGATTTTTTTCTGATTCGTTTCTTCAAATGGATAGGACGCATATTTTAAATTTTTAAGCGCCCTTATCACAGCAATCTTATACATTGTCCGTTAACCGTGTAATTGGTTGGATGTAGGTTCAAATCCTATCGGGCGCACCATAAATCAAGGAACATTGAAAAATGAAGGAAGAAGGAAGAAGAGAGCATAATTTTGAAAGATATAATAACTAAGTTAAAAAGTAACGATGAGTCACTTATGAAATTAGTATGGGTAGGAAAAACTAATCAAAGAAAGATCTATTTGATGATCTTAAAAAATTATTGAAGTGTTGATTTCACTTCGTTAGATTTTATCAATAATTTAAGGTTATAAAATGAATATATTAATGCAATCCAATCCTAACTATTCTGTATTGATAGAAAAAACATGTGATATAATATATGCACAAAATTTTCTTTCTCGAACTAACATGATCACAAAAACGGCCTCATCCTCACCTCAAGCTGCTTTAGTGGCGCTTGCCAAAGCAATATCCGATATGAATTTAGAAACAAAAATTGATATCGGTGAATTATTTAGTAAACTCTTGATTACTTCTGGTAAAAAAGAAGATACTATGGAAAAAAAATCAATGTGTGAAAGCGTTAAAATAGCATCTCTTGAAATAAAAGATACAAATTTTCAAGTAGATGTTGGAAAAGATTTTGTTCAAAAAGATGGAAAAGAACTCATAATGTTATCTGTTTATGCCAGAGAAATTAATGAGGGTCAAAGTTTAATAAAAAGAAATTATTATTATCTAACTGAAAACGAAGATGATGCTGATAATTCATTTAATGAAATTGTAGCAAAAGTTAATAAAATAAAAAGAAATTATCATTCTGGGAGAATAATATCAAAAGTTATTTTTGAAGACATAAAAAAAATTCTTTTTGGAATCATTTCTGATATAAAATTTCAAGAGGAAGATGTTATAGGAACGACATTGAGGAGACTCCCGTAACATGATTTTAAGAGCACTTCATACCAGAGGTAAACTTGATATAAGTGCCAAAGAAACTTTGGATCAAAGCGAAGGACCAGGGTTGAGATTGGCTCTTGTTCCTGGCCAAATTGTTAATATAGATGATAAGTGGAGAAAAGCAGCTAATATTAATAACGCTATTGCTAGAGGATTATTGGAACGTGTTGTTTATGACAGCGCAGCCGGAAGCGAAGTTGTCAATGAAGAAATGGAGGAAGCAATTGCGGCCGGCAGTGAAGGTGGAGTTTGGGGAGATATTACTGGTGACATATCTGATCAAACTGATCTTATCCCTGCAAACATTGGTGCTCAACCTGTTGATGCAACATTAACTGCTTTAGCAGGATTAGATGCAACAGCGGGGTTATTGCGTCAAACTGGTGCTGATACGTTTGTTAAAGATACTAGTGTATACATTGAATCTATCATTGCTGACGCACCTCTTTCTGGGGCAGGTACTGCGGCCTCTCATTTGGCTATCGATCTATCATCAAAACAAGATGTTGATGCTACTTTGACCGCTTTAGCCGCTCTTGATGCAACAGCAGGATTCTTAATTCAAACCGCAGAAGATACATTTACAAAAGATACTAATACTTACATTACTACTGGAAGTGCTCTTCTTCTAGATCAAACAGCACCTCAAACAATTATAAATGGTGCCCCATTATTTTCTGAAGGATTGAAAGTTTCGGTAGATAACCAGAAAATATATCTTGGAACTGATAACGACGCTTCCATTTATTATGATGGAACGGATT
>Ga0114918_10001527_pt1 | contig 20697 bp, 4 predicted proteins | sample LantaG_FD_87015 | JGI IMG/M metagenome (GOLD analysis project Ga0114918, IMG submission 87015) | Deep subsurface microbial communities from Baltic Sea to uncover new lineages of life (NeLLi) - Landsort_02402 metaG | ecosystem: Environmental > Aquatic > Marine > Oceanic > Sediment | place: Baltic... | reverse complement strand
TCATATAATCTTTATTACTAGTACCTGTATCATTTACCCAACTTTGATCAATATTTACTATTTCTCCAGCCTCTACTAATTTTATAGCATTTGCAACATATTCATCTCTAGATAACATTGCACTTATGCTAGAAGTTGGATCAAAGATATCAGGGAAACCGCCTTCATCCATTAGTGCTACTATATTTCCATCATCATCTCTAGTAGTAAGTCTTGTCAGATTATATGTTGCTCTGTTTTCTTCATTTGAGGTTTGTAAATTTCTATCTGCAACTGTCTGTCGTGAACTTAAACTATAAGTTCCATTTGCTAAATTATAAAGGTTTTGATAATCTTGACCCGTAGCTGCACCTGGATTACTGACTCTTAAGTTAGTTATAGCATCAGCTTTTTCAGTAAATAATTGATCAATTGCACTTCTATTTATAAGATTGCCGCCTTCATCTTCTTCTAACAGTCTTGTTCTAATTTGGTCTATAGTTCCTGTAAACTCATTACCATCTATAGTTATAGAATAGCCTTGCGTATTATTTTCTCCATTAGGATGAATTTGATATAATGCATCTGCAATATACTGAGCTTTTTCTTTTGCAAGTTGTGTATCTGCTTGTCTCCATTGACTTCGAGATTCAGCCATAACATCTACATTTGGATCTATATTGCCGTTTTCATCTACTGCATACTCTATAGTTGATCTATCACCTATACTAAAAGTAGGACCACTAAGTGCATTTGCTAATGGATCATCGGGATCATTTGAACCAACTAATTCACCTTTAGCATCTGCTATTGCAAAAGCATTATCTCTGTCAACTTGACCTTTTAGAAGTATATTGTTTTTTCTATTAGTGTCTCTTGCACGTTCCATATCTAAATCATATAAATGCTTTTTCTCTTGTAAAGCAAATTTATTTTCTTCCATGGTATACTCATAATCACGCATGCTAAAGTTTTGAGCTGCGGCTTTCATATCATTTTGCATATTAGAATGCATTAATAATTGATAAGCTAAATTTAATGTGTCTGCTGTGTTAGAAGCGGGAGTTTGAGCAATTTCTTGAATTCTATTTTGATTTTCTAAAGCAGCTTTTGTTGCCTCATAAGAACTCATATTTTCTTGCATTAATATATCATCATCAGATCCTGGTATAACACCATTATTTTGAGCATAGTTATTCCAATTATTATTTGTTTCTTCTTGCTCAGCCAATTGTTTTTCAGTTTCTATTTGATTAATTACATTTTGATCCATTAACATATTAATGGTTTCGGTTGCCCATACCTGTTGACCCTGCTCAACTGAAGAAAATTCACCTGAACTTATACCTTGTGCAGCACGATCTCTACTAGCAACATAAGCTTCAGTTTCATATGCTTGCTGAACTCTTGGATCATTTTGCAAAGTCATTTGAATATGCTGTAAAGCGGCACCTGTAACTAAATCACCATTTTGTTGTGTGATAATCCAGTTAGGATCAATAGCCCCTTGAACAACATTACCTTCTGAATCCATTGTATTAGGAAACCTTGCAGGCTTATCTAATTTCATACTAAGTGGTGGATCTAATTCAGATAAAATTTGACCAGCCAATTCAAATAAATTTGCATCTTCAACATACCTAAGCGCAGGTGCATTTAAAGCTTGATCAGCTGTACCATTTATAAAATCTTCCATTTTATACTGCAAAGATCTAACACCCGTGTCCCAATATTTAGTACTTTGTTCTCTATTAGGTGACATCATTAGTCTATTTGCATAGTCCATCTGCTTTCTATAATTAGCAGTATACACCATATCTTTTACAACTAAGTCATCTTCAAAAAATGGTGCAAAAACTCCCTTTGCTGCATCAACATTTTGAGCAAGTGATAAATCTAAATTTGCAATCTTCTCTAAAGAAGGTGCTAAATTTTCAATATATTGATTTCTTTGTTCTACAGTATCATTTCTAGATAAATCTGCATACACAACTTTATTATAAATATCATTGGTCGCTTTCCAATTTGTATTATACTTATCTTGCCTTACATCTAAAACCGCAGACAAAAACTTATAGTCTGGTGTAAACGGTTCAAGGTTTGGTAAATAAGTTTCGGATCCTGGTACGTATGTTGCCATAATTGTAAATTACTAAAATTTATGAGGTTTAACAAGTTAAATGTAAACACTTTTAAAGTTTAACCACCCATCTTGCCTGTATAGAACGGAACTGCCATCCGTTTAAGTTTTGTTTCTTTACCTCTTTGTGCAGGAGGATTATATGATTGAGGTACTCCAATTCGTTCTATTTCTTGTTGGTAATTATTTTGATTAATATTAGCAGCTGTCTGACCCGGATATAAAGCTTTGACTAAAGCATCAGGCATTACATTACCTGTTTGTCTTTCATAATCCAAAACCTGATCATAGTATGCACCTAACTGATCTGATTCAGGTCCAGTTTTTTCTAGTGCATTTGGATTAGTAAAACCAATCATACCACCAGAAACAGGATCTACTGCAAAATTATCATATGTAGTATTTAAATTAAATGTGTCAGCCCTATTAGTAAGTGCAGCATTTTGTAAAATTGCGTTTTGCTGAGTTTTCCAATTCAAAAAATTATCATGTGCTTGCAATGTTTTTTGAGTATTATCATAAACACCCATTTGTCTCTTAGCATTCTCTTGATTAATCATCATATCAAACTGACCTTGTGTTTGATCAGCATTATTTGCTATTTGTAAATTATTTGTATTAACTCTATTAATAGCTTTAGCATTTGCATCTAAAGTTTGACCTTGAATATTTGAATTAGCTACAGCTTGCGGTCCACCCGCTGCTCCTAAAGCTTGAGCCATTGTAGATGCTGCTGCATTATTTGCTCCAACTGCACCAGTCCAACTATCAAATTTAGGATTCAAATTAATATCCTCTGCTACAGGAGCCCAAGGCAGATATAAATCATCATTTATCAAATTTAAAGCTTGGAGATTATTTACATCCTGGGTCCAATAATCTGCATCAGGTGGAAAATATTGGTTCGGTATACCAGGGGGTGGTATAGGAATAGTGCCTGTCGGAGTGCCAGGTACCACAAGGCTTTCTCTAGTGGGTTCTGTTTTTCTAAGACGTGGGGTATTAAAAGTATGCAGACCAAAGTTTGAATCAAACCCTCTTCCCCTTACGTAATCATCATTATCTTTTTTCAAAAAATAAGGGACATAAGCGTCTAAATTGCCAAACTGATCTTGATGCTCATTCTTTCTGGTTTGTTCCGCTTTCTCTTGAAACTTTTTCCACTGAGGGTCATTTTTTCCTTTAGTATAATCAAAGCCTTCTATTGTTGCGGTTATATCACCCCATCTATTTTCAAAATCAACTCGTGCTTCATCTGTAAACATTTCATCTGAACCAAAACCTTGTCCTCCTGAAACAGTGCTTTGAGTTAAAGGTCTATTACCTTCGGATAACATCCCGGGTATATATTGATAACCTGAATTTTCAGCTTCTTCTATAGCCCTTTGCTGACCAGAAATAGATTCATTATATATGGGTGCAGATCCCACACCCATTTGATTTTCAGCAGATCTTCTTTCTATTCTTGTACTAGGAGAAACTGCAGAAATTAAAGTATATTCTGTACTACCATCAGGTCGCACATTACTTTCAACTCTATAATTACCAGATGCAACTTTAGAATCCCAGTCAGCTTTTTGAGGATGACCAGCGGGAAGAGATCCAGTTTCTGTACCATCTTGAGCTCGTCTTAATTCTCTACCAAATCTTCCCATGCCTTCCACAACAACACTATCTTCTACAACTTCTTCCATAGGCTGACCATCTTGTGGTTGTCCTTGCATTTGTTGTTGCTCAGCTTGAGCCATCATTTCTTGAAGCATCATTAACTGTGCTTGTTGTTCGGGTGGTAAAGCAGCAATAGCATTCATTTGTGCTTGTTGTCTACTAATCTCCTCAACTTTTGCTGTAAACGCAATTGGATCTTCTCCTATAGATACTAAGAATGGATGTGCTGCTAATGGCACCCCTTCTTCAAATTGTTTTTTTGCTTCTTGATCAAATGCTAATTGTGATAAGCTCATCATATTTTTTTTAAGCATGAGCTCGGCACTAGTTGATTGTATCCTATCTGCATACTCACTATCCATTGAAGCATAATGTTCATTTAACCCAAACCTTTTAGATATTTGAGCTGGAGTTTTTTTCATCTTGGTATTAAATCCATAGCTTGCTAATTCTTCTCCTCCAAATTTCATTGCTGTGGTATCTGAATAAATAAAAGATTGCTCAGGTAAAAACATGTTTACCCCACCTTTAGAGTGCCTTGGCCCTTTAATATCATAAAGTCCAAACAAGCCATCTCCTGATAAATCAGTGAGTACGATTTCTCCACCCTCAGCTTCTATATTAGCTTTATCTTTAGGAACACCTGAAAGACTATATCTAACAGATATATCATCTGTATTATTAAAGTTAGTATTACCATAATACTCTTGGGGTGTAGTAACTAGTCCATAATCTCTTTGATCACCAGTTACATAACCCCCATGCTCCATTTTTTCAACTTCTTCTATATTACCATTAACCATTTTAAAACCTGGAGGTAATTTATTTATTTTAATTTTTGCCATAATTATAGTATTTCAATATCAGCCCCTGCTGCAATTAATTTTGCTAATAATGTTGAATTTACATTTGTTATTTTACCTCCTTTTTTAGCGGTGCCTGTTTGAACTACTTGTCTTCCTCCAGGTTGGAAATCACCATCATTCAGTGTAAATCCACCCCTCTTATCCCACCGATCTTCTGTGGTACCATATGCATTGTCAGCATATCCCAACTCTTTATTATCTTGTTTAGCATCTCTAACAGCTCTCCCTCTAAAATAGTCATTAATATTACTTGCTGCATTAACAGCAAAGTCTGAAGCATCTGCATATGCCTCTACCTCCTTACTATCCATAACCCTATTAAACCCACCTTCAAATTTATTAGTTCTTTCTACAGTAGGATCATCATAAGACATTATAGAATTAAAATCAGTTCCTAATTCAGGTACAGGTTGATCATATGCTATTTGTTGAATATCTGGAGTTTCTAGTGGTGAAATAAACTCTTGCTCTCTTTGTTGAAATGGAGCAAGTTCTTCTTGTAATGCTTGATCATTTAAAAACATACCACCCATACCTGACCCAGGGCCAGCTTGATTTGAAGTAGGAATTTGCCCAGGATTATAAGTAATGGGATCATTAGTTAATCCGGTTTGTTCCCAAGCCAATCCAGTTGCTTGATTAATAACTTCATTATCTTGTTGGTTATTTCCAACCGCATCATCATATGGGTTGGAAAAAAAGTAATCAAAATCTCCAGTTCCTCCTTGAGCTATAGGTAAATCACCACCATTTTTTCGTTGAAGGTTAAACTTAACATTAAAATTTCTTTTAAGATTTCGTCCAAATCTTGTATTGTCTAAAAGTTTGTTTCCTGCATAATTTAATCCTCCACCAATAATACCATCTATTGCAGCTCTCTTTATAGCTGGACCCACCTCTCCTTGTAACGCATTGTCTTTAACATCATTTAAAAACCTATATACAGGACGTGCATTTGTTTCATCTTCTCCAAAGTAATCATGATTCCTCCAATCTTTAAAATTTGGAGGATCACCTTGAAATGGGTTTTCAGGACAATCACCTGTTAAGCAGTACTCATCATAGTCCATTCCAAGCAATGCTTGGTGAGCTCTGTCTTGTCCAGCTTTCCATTGAGCAAATGCATCTTTGTCACGACCTCTATTCTGTATTAAGGGAGATGTAAGCCTCGTTAAAAGACTAGTGCCAAATGCTAATCCACCTACTTGTAATGCAGATTTAACCTCATTACCCATTTGAAATTCATTAGTATTTTCCCCACTATTCACATAGGGAGGGTTACTTCTATCTCTATAAAGACTATTAAAATTAAATTGATCTTCTGGTCTAGTCACCTGTCTAACAGTGTTTGGATTATTTACTGACGGCTCTGTAGTAACATCAGTGAAATTAAAATCAAAAGGTGAAGGATTATCGGCGGGCATAGCAATATCTTGCAAGTTTAGCTCTTGATCATACATACCAGCGCTAGGTTGTCCGTTATTACCAGTTGGTATCATACTATTTTGAGGACCAACTCTAGTATCTACCCCATCTCTATTATAACCCATCATTGTATTATACTGATATGGATTATCAGCACCAGGTGCATAAGAGGAAGCCTGACCCAATTCATTAATACCTAATGTAGTTCCTTCAGGATCATCTTGTGTACCAAGAATTAAATTTTTTGTATCATCATCTAAATCAGTAAAGTAATTAAGGTTTTCACCCGCTCTTGCATTCTCTATAGATTTATTACCATCTAATAAACTTTCTGTCTCACCACGTCTATTTGTGTATTCAAATGACTCTGGTCCTCTACTAGTTATAAATGCATCATACTCTCCAGTTTCTGGATTAAAGTTAGCAGATGAATTTTTTCTTACATCCTGGTTATACTGCTCGGTTGTTCTTAAAGAACCCTCACCTTTTGATGCATTGAATAAATCTAACCTATCACCCGCATATGAATTAGGATCCATCTCATCCATGTTAACTTTATAGTCATAGTAATCACCTTTAGTTAACTGCTCCTCTGCGTCCTTTCTTTTCCAATTTCTAAATGAACCATCTTTAGTTCCATCACCATCTTCATCTTTACCACTAAACATCTTTTTCCCACCAGTGGCTAATATATTTGCTAGTTCAAGGGGACTCCAATCATTGCCAGACTCTAATGCTAAAGGATTAACATATTGTGATCCTGGTGAGAATGTATCTCTGTCAATTGGCATTTCTGCACCACGCTGAGCTTCATGCGTATATCCGGCTTCTTTAAGTCTAAGATGGGTGGCCATATCTTTGGCTCTTATTTTTCTTTCACCCTTGTACATAAAGTGTGGTTTAAATTCACCACCTTCTTTTCTAAATCTTGGATCTAAAGTGTACTTTCTATTAGGAGGATTATAAGAACCTTCTCTTTGTCTTACTCCTTCTGTATAGTTAGATGGTTCCCCACCCTCTTGTTTTTTCCAGCCAGCTGCATTCTTAGCAAAGTTTGCCATCTTAACTACAGATGGTGGGTATCTATCAGTATTAGCCATAACTTTGTTATATGCTTCAGGAACAGTCATCCCACGAGCTTCAGCCCATCTAGTAAACTTACCTTCATTTTCAGGCTTAATTTCTATACCTGATTGAGCCATCATCTGTTCTCCTTCTTCACCCTGCTCCATCATTGCTTCATTTCTAGCAAGTTCTTGGGGATTTCTATTTTGTTCTTCTGGAGTTGATGCTGGTGCTGGTTCCGCTCTTTCTTGAACTTGTTCAAATAAAGTAATTACATCTTCTTCTTGATATCCAATATTCATAAATCCATAAGCAATAGTTTGCTGATCCACCTCTTGTTCAATTAATCCAATAACAACATCTCTGGGGTCTTGACCATCATCTAAAGATTCAGATATAAATTGACTTATTTGTTGAATTGCAGGATCAACTTCTTGATTGTCAACAGGCCCTCCCATTTGCATAGATGCTACCGCACCAGCTGTTTTACCTACTGTAGCCGCCTGTGCCCCCTTGTGACCTACCTGATGTACCACTTTGCGACCTGTATTTGCTAATGTAGCTATTTTACTAGCTGATGCAACATTTCCTCCTCCAGGTACCATAGCAGCTACATCTAAAGCTGCAAGGCCCGCATACTTTGCTGAATTTAAACTATCTCCTTTTAATCCATAGTACCCCGATCTTCCTGCACTAATAGCAGCATTAGCGCCATCTGCAACTGCACTAACTGCTGTACCTGCAAAAGGTATAGCATCTGCTCCCATAGCAACAGCTCCCAATGCTATTTGTGTAGCATCTAAAGGATTATCTTTTGCATAATCCCAAGCATTGCTTGCACTAGTCCCTAAATTTTTCCGTACTTTTTGATTTTCGGTAAAACCTTGATTTATTTTTGCGGCATTAGTAAATGCATCTTCTTGCGTTTTGGTAAAACTGGTGAGACGATCATTACTAGGACCACGCATGCTAGATAAATCAACACCAGGATTTAATCTACCATAGAGAGTGGCCATATCAGCAGCACTGGTCTCATTACCATATTGTTTTAAACTTTTTTTGTTTACTTTCACAATAATTATTTTATATTATTAATATACAAATAAATCAAGAGATTTACTAATTTTTAAGGTTTAACGTTGGCCTACAACATAGGTTAATACATAATTAGAGGGAGACATATCCATTGCTTTAGCTTTCCAATAATGCCTTCTATTTAATTTATCATAAACTTTTTCAGCTTGTTTTTCTTGTTTACCACCATTATAAATACCGTTTATATAATTTCTATATAAAGTAGAATCATCTATTTCTCCCCCGGCTTTTAAAACATCTAGTTGTTCAAAGTTTAAATAGACTGAGTTATTTTTAACCCTATCTGTATAATTAGCTCTCTTATTCCATTTAGATGGTAAATGTTTCCACACATCTTTCTTTTGATCAGCTGTTAATTGTTCATTATATCTAATGCCTAATACTGTAGCAGTTGCTATTGCTGATTTTGCAGGATCTAAAAAATCTTCATTTGATGTTATACCAAAACTTTCTAGTGCAGTTTTTTCTTTATCGTTTAATTGAGTCCAGCGCATTTGAGTATAACCTACACTTTGATCTTTGTCTTGAGCTCCTTTTCCCATATCAGTAAGAGGTATATCAAAACCTTCATATTTTTTTATAACATCGGGTGATGAGCCATCAGAACCAAATTTTTTGTTTGCGCCTCTTGCAGCATTACCCACCCAACTATGTGTATCACCAAACTCTGATTCAGTTCCATATATACCAAAAGCCATTTTTGCTATTTGATTATATACATCTCCCGGTATTTTGGCAGCCAACATTATTTCTTTTTTATTTTCTTCTAATGCACTAATGAAGGGTTGTGTTGTATTATCAAATTCTTCATCATCATTAAAATCTAATAGAGTAAAGCGCTCATCAACAAATTTTTCTTTATCAAATTTTGCACGGATGGGTTTATATGTTAAAGTTTCTGTGGTATAATTACCACCCTGACCTGTTTGCTCTCTACCTTTTTCATCTGTATAGTCACCTTTATAAGCTTGTCTATTTTCTTGAGACATTCTAAGCACAGCTTTTCCATCAACAAGTTCAAATTTATTACCTTCATCTTCAGGTAATATATAGATTGATGTACCTGTTGGTAACCCTAAATCATATAAAGCTTGTAGATCTGTGCATTTACCATTAATGCATCCACTAGACATTCTATTATTTTCATCTTCTCCGGGAATTAAATTATCATTACCAAAAGAAGGCAGTCTATATGAGGGAGTACCGTGTATTGATGTTCCAACTTCTATACCCGCTTCATTAGTCATATTAAATGAAGGTGCGTTTTGATAATTATCTCCAGATGTAGGGCTAGTATTACTTATTTGATAAACACCTGCCCCTGTACTTAAATTTCCCTTACTATAATCAGTGGTCCAGCGGGGAGTAAAACTTAAATCACTATTGGCTAATGCTTTTTTGGTCTCTGGTCCCAATAAACCATCAACTTTTATTCCCAATTGTTCTTGTATCCGCATTAACTGATCTGCATTTGCCAAAGAACTTTTTGTTACTGTTTGTGCATCCCCTTTATTTTTTCCAAGAATAACTTCTATATCCTGCACTTCAGTATCCCCCTGATAAACTTTTAATCTATTATTAGGTTTATCTATTACAATATATCTTTCATTTGGGTCAGTTAATATTTGACCTTTCATTACTACATCTATATTACTTAATTGATTAATAGAATCATTTCTTTGTTTAATATCATCGGTTGATATCCAACTTGGTTCTGTTGGCTCAACAGGTGTACGCATAACTGTTTCAGGAAACAATATTTCTTGATCTACTTGAATTAAATTAGGATTTTCAATATTATTAATTCTTTGTAATTCTCCCACCGAAGTCCTGTAATTTTTAGCAATTTTACTTAAACTATCACCAGGTTTAACTCTATAAGAAATATCTTGATTTGTATTTGATGTTGTACTTGTTTCTCTATCTGGTATATTTAATACTTGATTGGGCATAATCAAATTTGGATCAGCTATATTATTAAAACTAGCAAGATCTTTATAGTTCATATTATACTGTGCAGCAATTTTTCCTAAATTATCCCCTGATTGAATTGTGTATGTTTCTCCTCCTTGTGCTTTAAAATATATTGATTTAATAGGGCTATAACTAGTATCCTCTAAAGCTTTTAAATAGTTTTCCTGAATATGCTGTCTTTTTTCTGGCGCATAATAATCAGTGGTAATCATTTTAATATAGTCCTGAGTCTTTTGTGGTAAGTCATTTAGCCATTCTGAACCTTTATAAATATCAATACCTTTTTCTTTTTGTCTAGTTAGCATATCAAATAGATCACCTCTACCCCAGTTATATGCAGCCAAAGTTTTAGCCAATCTATTTTCTGGAGATGACCCTTCTTTATTTATCCACGGTGTATTATACAATTCATTCATTGACCATCGCTGAACTGCTACATTTTGTACTGGATCATATGGATCAAGCTCCCCCTCAATATTATTTTTTTGTTTATAATCTGCTATTATGGCATTGCCTATTTGTCCTAAACCCATATAACCCAAACTATTTTTAATTTTAGGATCCCAATTAGATTCTACATAAGCTTGTTTTGCTAATAGTTCATTAGTTATTCCCATTTCTTTACCATCTTGAGCTATTTTACCCCCAGTAACTTTTTTAGGTGGTGTAAAACCTTGATTAAGCAATAATCGTTCTTCTCCAGTAAGCCCATAACCACGAGCTATATTACTATATGGATCAGCCCCCAAGGCATCCCAGCTGCCTGGTTGTTGCCCCCAAGTTGGAGAATAAATATCAGGTAATTCTCCTTTTTTAGCAACAGATAATATTTCAGGAATATATCTATCACTTTCGGTTCCTCTTATAACTCTTGCACCCATATGATCATAAAAACTTGTTTGGCGAGAGTCAGATGTCAAATGTGGTATATAGTAATTTTTATTACCAGTGTTAGCACCCTTATCTAATAAATTTTTTAAATATGCCATAGAATATCTAGCATCAGATGATCCTGGCGGTAATGGGGCTGCAAGGAGCGCACCTTGATAATTTCCATATTTGGGAGCAGGAAAATTAGAAGTATAAATTCCAGGTCCCACCAGTCTGTCCCCCCCACCATAAGGAGATGTAAGATATTTTCTGGCTTGATCTATTGACTCTGCGTCAACACCTCTAAAGGAGGTTAAATACTCTTTTGTGAAATTGCGCGCTATATCCCCTGCTTCAGGACTATTTAACATATTAATATTATATGTTTCTGCAAATCTTGGATTAGTTGCTAATGCATAATCACTTAATCTATTTAAATAGTTATCTTGATCACCAACATAAAACGAAATTGGTAAAGCATCGTTCCTAAAACTTGCAGCATTATCAGCAGCATTTATATAAGATCGAGAAGCATCTGTTAGTGCATCAGGCAGGTCTCCTGCTGTTCCATACCTAACTGCTGTTATTAATTTATTTGCTTCATTTATATTAGTTATGCCACTATTTTTAAATATTTTTGCGGCCTTATTAAGATTAACGGGAACTGCAGGAATAGCACCCGCAGCACTTAATAAACCCCCCATGTATTCCCCATCTTGAAATGCACTTTTAGCATTTACTCCAGCTTGAGCATATGCAGCAGGATTAAATTCTGATAGAGGTATATCTAAAGCCTGATTATTTCCACCCCTTAATTCATACTCTGCTTTTGTAGGCCATCTATCAGTAGCGGGATTAGTTAGCACTCTAAGAGTTCCCATAGGATTAGCAAACATCTGTAACAAAGACATTTTATCTATTGGTCCTGCTTCGCTTATTGTCCCTTCTCTATTTCCCTCTAGTTGTGTTGGTGGATTATCTCTGTAATATAAAAAAGCTTTCTCCGCAGCACTCATTTCTTTACCATCTTGTGCTTGTGGTAATGAGCCACCTTGTTGTAATTTTTCTAAAGGTGTTCTTTTATAACCTTCCCACCAATCTTTTTTATAATAATTAAAATTGTCTGCTTCTCTACCCCAAGGTTTCATTATACCTATATCACCAATATCTTTAATTCCACCCGCATCCAAATGCATTGCGTCCATATAAGCAGGTTGAAAAAGATCATCACTTACTAAAGGTTTTGTTTCAATTATATAATCCGCACTACCTGATCTACCCCCTGTATTACGTTTTCCATCATAACCTTTCCTGCTTTGTTTATTATAGTCAAAAAATGTTTCACCTTTCTTAAAGAACGGACCATTATATCTTTTATCTAAAGAAAAAGTAATACCAGTCTGTTGATTCCTTAATGCTTCTAATTTCTCATTAAATTGGGACGGACTAATTACCTCATCCATTTCTCTTACAACACCTGTTTGTTGAACATCATCTATTCCTGATCTACCCACTTGTCTAATCCAATTATTATTCTCCCTGTTAAATTGTATAATTTCAGGAAGTTTTGAATCAATATTGTTATATGCAAATGGGTTATATTTATATGCATTTTTTAAGTTTCTTCCTTTAGCTAACCAAGCTGGAACAATGGGAATTGCACCTAATGCATTAAAACCTGCATTCAAATACTCATCTTTGTCATAATCTCTTTTAGCTTGAGCACCATATTTAATCCAAGCAAATGGATTAACTACATCAATCATAGAATCATATAGATTTCTATCTTCCATATTAATAGGAAGATTATCTGGTATATCTTGATTACGTGCGCTATATCCAAATGTTGTCATTGGACTTGCTAATCTATCAAATGCTTTTTCATACCACGCTGGTTCTTCATATGCTGAAATAGCCCCTTGTTCTTCACCATCTTGAGCTTTAGGTATGAAACCCCCAAATTTTTGTTTAGGTAATTGATTCTTCCATGAACCTAAACCGAAAGCCAATGCAGCTTCTTTATCAGTTCCAAAGTCTATTACCTCACCCCTTCTTAATGCTTCTTGATATGCAGGCTTCCAATCTTCTTCTAAAGAGATTGACATGTCTACCCAAGCGCCATCTTCATTTTGAAATAATGTAGGAAAAGAAAACCAATTTTCACCATCTAAAGTTTCTGTCCTCATTAAGTGAGTTGACTCTGAACCATCCCCATTATCTCTAACACCTTGTCTTTTTGGAACTTCAATGCCAGTCTGAGCCATTGGTACTTCAAACACTTGATCACCAGGGAATTGATAGTTATTACCCGGTGTCATCATTTGACTATTACCTAGATTATCTGTACCCATAACAGGAAAGTCTACACCTTCCATTGTTATATTACCTGATTGAATAATGTTGTAAGGATTATTTACATCTGGGCTATTTGATTTATATCCCCCTATAGAAAATAAATCTGATACATGTGTAATGTACTCATTTGGTCCACCTTTTAGACCAACGCTTTTTTTATTATTTGTATGGCTTCTCATTATCTAAGAGATGTAAGTAATTTACTATTATTTAACCTTAGCAACATTTTTCTATTTTCAGATTCCATTCTGCGTAATATCACATTAGTAAAGTAATGTCTAAACTTTTTATGTTGTAACGGTGACTTATCATAGTTTAAATTAATATTATTTAAATCTTTAATATAACCATTAGGTCTTGTGTTCCAAATTGGTTGTTCAGCATTAGTAAACTCTCCTCTATCATTTGTAATATCCCAAAATTGATTGAACCTATATTTTTGTTCTACTTTAGAACATAAAATATTAATGTTATTCAAATTAATTATTGGATAAGTCAATTCTAGAATGGGTTCATTAAATGGAGTGGGTGTTAATTGTAATAGACCTGATACTTGCTCATTATTATAAATAATAGATTGATCAAAATTAAAATTTAAATCTTCCCACTTATCGTCATTACAAGCATATCCCATATCTCCCTTATAGACATATACTTCTAATTGGTATTCCATACTTCTAACAGTATTAACAGTCTGCCCTGTATTAGAAACCAACTCCACTTCCCATGGATAACTAACATTATAGTAATTAGCAAAACTATCACATCTAGAATTATGCCTCCAAAAAGAACCAACATTATAATTAGCTGGGGTAATATCAGAATAAAAATAATTACACATTTGTGGATCTGGATTTATATATGTGGGATTACCAACTAAATATATATCATCACAAGTTCCTGTTATTGTTGTAGTCCAATTTGAATTAGGTGATGGAGGACATTCACAAGTTACTTTTCTACAAATGGGTGGAGTTTCATACTTACAAGCACCCGATGCTGCAGTATATGTGCCAGATGCAGAATCTAAATACACAAGTGTATAACCAGCGGGGCAATTGCAAGAAATAGGTTCACCACATACATTTGCAGCAATAGCATTTGCTACTACTGGAAGGGTGGTGGGATCTGAAGCATTTATACCATATTGATAACCATCAACATTTATAGGGCCTTCAGTACAACTAATATGCCCCAATGCAGATAGTGATGGGGGTATTGAACTTGTTGCACCACAATATAATGCAAATACATTTTGATTAGCGGGTCCTGATGAATTAAGTGATACACCCACTGCTTGATATGGACAACCTATACCAGTTCCTGGATTACCTTGTGAATCTGTAACTAAAATAATAATTTGCTTAAAGCCAACATTTCCCGTTCTATCTCCAAGCTGACTACTCGCTTTTAGATTTATTCTAGTTTGCCCGGTTGATAATCCCAAACCTACATCAGTACCACCACTAGTCCAATTAGCATTATACCAAGAATCAACTTGTGCAGATGTAACTGTATTACTCATAGACCACGTGCCTCCTGCAGGATTAGGAATATCATAATTTGTTATACCCGACCATGCTCCCAGAGGTTCATCCCAAGCTGTAAATCCAATTTGCATATTACCCAATGCCATTGGATTTGCTATAGCAGGATTATTTAAAAAACTTGTTAACCAAGCAAGCTGTGCCTCTTTTGCACCATTGCTTGTAGTAGATCCAGAGACATCCATTGCTATTACAATATCTACTTCACAAGTTTCATATCCACCAGTAACTGTAGCATTATTTTCAATAACTGTTACTTCTGCACGTTCTGATGCATTTAAAATTATTTCACATAAGCCTGTGGTTGAATTAAATGCATAACCCGGTGGACACTGAGGTATATCTGTTTGTATAGTTTTTGTAGTAAAAAAATGATTTATGCTTGGTAATGCTAATTCAGGATGCCAATCATGAAATGAAATCCAAGCTTTTGCTTTTGGATCATAACTTATAGTCCAAGAACAATCATCAAAATATAATGGATCACCTAAAATTATTTTATCCTTTCTATCTAAAAGAAAACCCGAATCTTCTGTATATGTAATTTCTGATATAAATTCAGATTTAACTCTGTAATCTCTTTTCATAAAATATACAGTATCATTATTAGGATCATATACTGTTTGACAACCAACGCCAACAATTGGGTTATCTGATAATACTGATTGTTCTAATAAAGGATATTGCTTTATTAACTGTGATGGTAAATATTTATTAAACCACCACTTCATTCCATTATTAGATATAGGATCTAATCCTTTAACACCATCTAATCCTTTACCACCATATTGAAATATTTTTCCTTGAGCTTGAGATATATAAAATAAACCTTGAGGCGTATTTACAACACTCCTCAAGCTTTCACATGATCCATATTCATTAGATAAATCTGAATTAGCTATATTTTGAAATGGTTGACTGAATAATTTACCATCTCCTATTGTAATATTATTATTTGAATCTAATTTTAATGTATCTATACCCTGAAACATTTGTGGAGATAAGTATGGGAAAAATACAATAGCTCCATTTTTATTCATTGGTTTAATTACACTTACTTTATTTTTAAAATCTTTGTAATTAAAATTTAAAAACACTCTCCAAAAATCCTTTTTAGATTCATGCTGAGCTTGTAGAGAATAGATTAATCTCTTAGGTCGGCTTATATAACAATTTTCTGCTACATAAGGATCATAGTATCTTGGTTGGACATTACCCCAAGTAGATAGTTGAGAAGGAAACTTAGCTGGACTTAATGACTCATCATACTTATAAAAGTTATCTTCCTTTTCTATTTGAGCATGAAACAATTCCTTTACATCATTATAACCATATACATTATATATTCTTTTAGCTGCTGTATCTTCCCAATCTCTATTTGCTAAATTAACTTCTGATTCTACAAAGAAATCTAATATACCATTAGAATGAGAATACATGTATGCATATCTCATTGCAAATTTAGGATTAGGGTCGCCGTTACCAAAACTAGGAAGTAGAACGCTCGCGCCACAACTATTACTCCCTCTATCTAAATAAAATAAATCATTTGGTAAAAGGTTACTAATCCCATTACCGTCAAATAAATTCTCAATTAAACTAGCTCCTCCAGATGCAATTACTCGCGCTATGGGGGATAAATCATAACGAATTGAGCTTAACCAATATCTTGGATAAGGTATATTTACATATGATGAATAATCAAAAGTTATATTATCGGGTTGGCCTAATAAGTATTGTGAAAAAATAGGCATTATAACTTTTTCAGTATATCTAGTTATAAATACATCACCACTAAATATAGGGCTGCTAGAATACATATACTGATCAGGTAATTCAGAATTTAAATATTCTACACAACCACGCATAGGTATTTGTTTTATTCCATCTAATTGCCCATACTGATTATCAAAATTAAATTTAAGCGCACCATAAAATGCAGAAATGGGTCTTTTTTGAGAAGTGGTGGGATTTTCTATATAACTAAAATTAGTATTTTCTTGACCGGGTAATGAAACATCTTCATTTGGTACTGCATTACCATTTGAATTTACACTACCCCCTATGACAAATCGCGATGTATCTTGAACTCCTGGATCCTGTAGTTCTTTGTCTAATGCAACAGCAACTGTAGATGGTCTAAATAAATTATTTATTTTATAATCTCCATTATTAAAAGTTTGGAATGATTGGCCTAAATAATTTGAATCAGTGTTTTTAATTCTCCATAAACCATTATTTCTTTTTAAAAATTTATTAAAAAAACCATAAGAATTATATTTAAATACAAAATCTCTTTTTTCAATTAAATTATAAATAAGATCAATAATTTCATTTCCACCAATAGCAATATTAGTTTGATTCATTAACCCACGAACAGCGACTTTAAAAAGAACAGGTAATTTTGAATAACTTGTATTAGCCGTTTGGTTAATAGTAAATTCACCACTAACACCCGTTGGTAAAAGTGCTGCTGATACACCCACTCCTGACAAAGTTATATCTATCGCATTTAAAGCAGTTCCGCCAGCGAATAAATCAGCTATAGATGCAGTACCAAAAGCTGCTCCATATACTTCCGTACCAGCAGTAATAAATGCTGATGCTGCTCCTGATCCTGCTAAGTTTGATAGATAATTAGGTCCTGCACCTGTAACACCAGCCACACCAGTAGAAGCAATTACTCCTGGAATAGTACCAACAAAATCATTTCCTCCAGCACTAAAATCTGCTTTACCACCACTTCTTTGTTGCGATGTTTCACCTTGTACTTGTGCTATAGCATAACCTAATCCAATAATAGCACCAACAATAGCAGAAGAATTTCTAATTAATTTAAATTGTGGGTGATCTTCTGATGGTATAAATTGCCCACTTGAATTTCCACTTACATCTCCATAAATTCTAGTTTCATAAGCATTTAAAAATGGATTTGTAAACATCAAATCTGGAGAAGAAAATGTAAATACTTTTTTAGAATATCCATTTAAAGGCTTAAATGTATTTATAGAATTAGCAAAACCATCACAACCATCTGTTAAATGAGCTGAATTCTCCTCACCATCATGAAAATACACATCGGGTCTTAAATCATTATATGGATAATTAGGATATAGACCCTGTACAGTACCTCCTATTAAATTCTCTTCATTAGGAATAGTATACTCCCTCATGTTTCTAAATATACCCTTTGCTAAAATAGACTTTGCCCCTAATCTTGACCCCCTTAATATTTCATACCCCACTACATTAGTGATGTATGTACCATCATTATTTTTAGGCTTACCTATATTAGTAAATTCTACACCTAATAAATTAATTAAATCTCCACTTGTAGTACTAATATGTAATGGTGAATTTGCTCCACCAATTTCTTCAGACGGCATCTTATGATGTCTAATTGGTTTACCACATAGGTCACCCCAAATATCTGGTCTATTAGTTGGGTATTTCTCTGAAGATTCCCAATATGCCATATTACCTCTAGCAATTACTAATGAGCCATCTTCTTGTACCTCTTGTAAGTTTTGTGAAGTAATTGATCCTGTATTCCAAATTTGAAAAACCTGATCTACACCTTCGTTAATTGTATTAGCTAAGGCATTAGCATTAACACTTTCTTCATTTTCAAATGCTTCAGCAGGAGCATAATACTCAGGCGCTCTTCCAGGAATGTGATATGAGGAAGATCTTTCTCCTGTATTATATATCCACCTTATAAAAAACGCATATTGTTCATCTCTTAAAAGTCCCAGTTTATTTCCCGCTAAAGAATAATAATTAGAATTCAATTGATTTACAACCCAATTAACTTTTATTTCATTTGCTATAGGTTGATAATTAAAATCAAATTGTTCTACAGGGCCCTGTCTTAAAAGCCAATCATTAACAACATACATTGCCTCTGATTTTTCATATGCAGGACTTCTTTGTGGTATTAATTTTAAATCTATATTAATTAAAGCTGGGTCAATAAAATCTATATTAACATTTTGTGTTTCTGTACTATATAAACCAATTCGCTTTGCAAAAGTTTGACCTTGATTTCTAACTAATAATGCTACTTCATAATAATCATAATCTTTATCTAAATTAGATATTGCTACATCTAATGACCCAGATGTTCCCTCATGACTAAATAACGTTTGTATATTAGAAATTCCTATGTAGTCAGTTACTCTTTGTTCATTTTCTGTGTAGGCAATAAATACTTGATATGCACCATTTTTTAACATGCCCCCATCAACATTTCTAGATAATAATAAACATGGCGTATCAACTAAAGGTGCAAGTCTTATTTTCTCACAATTTAATTGTCTAGGTTCTATATCACTATATACAATGCATGGATCACCAGGAGCAGAAGAAATATATTGTTTCCAGGGTATATCATCAATGTTTAAACTTCTTGATGGATTATTTCCATCATCCCAATAAACTTCCCAAGTGCAATCAAAATTTTCTTTAGCAGCTCCAGTTATTAAATGTTTTCTATTAAATGCCAAACAAGGATCATTTACTAAAGTTGTATACTTACATTCACTATCATCAAATCTTCCTATCTCTGAACTTATATCATTCGTAGAGTATACTATCCATTCATCTCCATATCTATGTATAGCACCAATAACAGTATAGGGTATAACTCCACATTGTAAATTTGCGGGTTCATTACCAATTACCCCCATATCTCCATCATTGGAATTATTAGCAGCATTACGTGCATTCCACCAACTTTGCTCTGGTTCCATAGACTGTGTAATATCTTTATTCATTCCTTTTATGAATGAATTTGTAATTACAGAACTACTAGTTAAATTATTTTTTTTTGCCATAATAAGTTAGTTCTATATTAACATGGGGAACCGGTGGTAGTAGTTGTAGATAATGTATTATTGCTACTGTTGGATGTTACAGCAGCTACTCTAGGGTTATAAGGAGCATGACTTAAAAACATATTATAATAGTTATGATATTGTGCCCTTCTATTCATAGTCCAAACCTTTCTCATTTCTGCAAAATTTGGAGTATTTACAAACGACAATGCATTATTTCTAGCAGATCTTAAACGTTGTTCAACTAGACCTAGCTGTTGAGTAACGCTTTCTCCCTGCCATATCATATTTTCTAATATTCTTTGTTTTATAGCATACTCATAATATTCATTGCAATAGGGTTGATCTAAAACTAATAAATCTCCATTAGGTGCTTCCATTGCACCTTGATAGCTTAAATAAACTTTCCCCGTTTTAAATGTTGTAATTAAAAAACCATCTACAACTTGAGCAATATCTTTGGCCTGTGCAGCCAATGAAGGACAAAAACAAACACTACCATTTACATCTTGAATTCTTAATTGCATCCAAGTACTAAATGTTCTAAATTGATTAGGACCAATTCGCTGGACTAACTGATAGCTATTTTTAGCATCACAAGTTTCAATTACACAAACATCTTTACATACTTTACCATCCTTACATGGAGCCACTTCTCCTGGTGCAGGAACATAAGGCACATCATTAAATGTTTCTATATGAGTTCCTGATGGCATAGTTGCATTGATGGTATATTCCCCACATAAAAATGCATAATTTAAATATGCAAAATCCATTGGCAATTGCCCTCTACCATGTTCAATATCAATTATTACTTCTTTAGTTCTATGAATTCGTAAGCCAAGATCATAATTTACTCTTGTGGCAACTTTAATAAG